>Ga0265798_10002002_pt1 | contig 30590 bp, 20 predicted proteins | sample P3T30metagenome_FD_192430 | JGI IMG/M metagenome (GOLD analysis project Ga0265798, IMG submission 192430) | Plant litter microbial communities from East Loma Ridge, Irvine, California - P3 T30 | ecosystem: Environmental > Terrestrial > Plant litter > Unclassified | place: USA: California... | reverse complement strand
TTGAGCTGGATCTACGTGCTGTACGGGCAGGTCGGTTTGGTCGCGGGGCTGTTCTTCGGGCTGAAATGCGCGGTGCTCGCGGTCGTGCTGCAAGCAGTGGTGCGGATCGGCAGCCGTGCGCTGCGCAACGGCGTTATGCGCGCGCTCGCGGCGGCGGCGTTCGCGCTGATCTTCTTCCTCGGCGTGCCGTTCCCACTGATCGTGCTTAGCGCGGGGGTGATCGGCTATTGGGGCGGGCGCGCCGACATGCCCGCCTTCCGGATCGGCGGGGGGCACGCTGCGGGCAAGGGGGTGGTCGTCGCGGATGCCGACACGCTGCTCGGCGAAAGTCTGCCCGCGCACGCCAGCCCCACGATCCGCCAGTCGCTGAAGCAGGCGGGGGTGTGGCTCGTACTGTGGCTGGCACCGGTCGCGGGGTTAATGCTGCTGCTGGGGCAGGGCAACGTCTTCACCCAGATCGCGACTTTCTTCTCGACCATGGCGGTCGTCACCTTCGGCGGCGCCTATGCCGTGCTTGCGTATGTCGCGCAGCAGGCGGTCGAGCAGTATCATTGGCTCACCGCGCGCGAGATGCTCGACGGACTGGGCATGGCGGAAACGACGCCGGGGCCGCTGATCATGGTGCTCCAGTTCGTCGGGTTTCTCGGCGCGTATCGTCACCCCGGGATGCTGTCGCCATTGCTGGCCGGGACGCTGGGCGGGTTGCTCGCGACCTGGGTGACGTTCGTGCCGTGCTTCCTGTGGATCTTCCTCGGCGCGCCGTTCATCGAGCGGATGCGCGGCAACGTGGCGTTGTCGGGCGCGCTGTCCGCGATCACCGCGGCGGTGGTCGGCGTGGTGCTCAACCTGGCGGTGTGGTTCGCGATCCACACGTTGTTCCGCAGCGTCCAGCCGTTTGCCGCCGGGCCGGTGCGGCTCGACCTGCCCGTGGTGGCGAGCCTCAATCCCTGGGCGCTCGGGATTACGCTCGCCGCGATCGTCGCGATGTTCCGGCTGAAGTTCGGGATCTTCGCTACGCTTGGCGCGGCGTCGGTCGCGGGGATCGTGCTGCAGACGACCGGTGTCCTCACCGGCTGACCATTGTGCGGTCAGGGGTGACGGCGCGCGCGTTCAGCCAACCGCTGATCGTCGCGCGGTAATCGGCGTCGGATCGCGGGTTTCGACCCGGCTATTGTCCGGGATCGGCAACCCGAGATGCCCGCGCAGCGTGCTGTGGTCATAGTCGCTGCGGAACAGTCCGCGCGCCTGCAGCAACGGGACGACCTCCTGGGTAAAGCGCCGGAACTGGCTCGGATGGCCGGCGTGGACGTTGATCCCGTCGAACGCCCGCCCCTCGAACCAGCGCTCGATCTCGTCGGCCACGGTCTCGGCGGATCCCACGAACGGGCTGGTAAACTGGTCGCGTTGATGCTCGACCGTCTGCCGCAGCGACCAACCGTGCTCGCCCGCCAGATTGGTGATGTGCTTGGCCTGGGTGAAGAAGCTGCTCTTTGCGTGTTCGAGCGCGGCTGCCGGAAAGGGCGCGTCGATATCGTACTTGGCGGAAATCATGCCAGCCGAAAGCGCGCCCGAACTCGGCCAGCGCCTGGTCGAAACTCTGGTCGATCCGGCGGTGCGCCCGCTCGATCGCGTGCGCGTCGGCGTCGGTATCGCCGATGGTGATCGTGAAGCCGGGCAGGATCAGGATCGCGTCCGGACCCCGCCCAAGTGCAACGGCGCGCCGCTGGATGTCAGCGTAAAACGCCTGCCCTTGCTCGATCGTCCGGGCGTGGGTGAAGATCGCGTCCGCGACGGTAGCGCCGAGCGTGCGGCCCTGTTCGGAATCACCCGCCTGGAAGATCACGGGCTCGCCCTGCAGGGAGCGCTGGATATTGAGCGGCCCGACCACCGAGAAATGCTCGCCCTTGTGGTTGAGCGCGTGGAGCCTGGTCTTGTCGAGGAACACGCCGGTTGCGCGGTCGTGCACTAGCGCGCCGTCCTCATAGGAGCGCCACAGGCCGCGCACAACATCGAGATATTCAAAGGCGCGGCCATAGCGGGTCGCATAATCGTAATGCTCGTCGCGGCTGTAATTGCCTGCGGTCCCGGTGTCGCCGCTGGTGACGACGTTCCACCCTGCGCGCCCCTTGCTGATCAGGTCGAGCGAGGCGAGGCGGCGGGCAAGGTTGAAGGGTTCATTGTAGGACGTGGTCAGCGTTCCGACGAGGCCGATATGGCTGGTCGCCACTGCAAGGGCGGAGAGCAGGGTGAGCGGCTCCAGCCGGTTAAGATAATGCGGTGGCGAGTCCGCGGTGATGAACTGGCTGTCGACGATGAACACGAGATCGAACTTGGCGGCCTCGGCCTGGCGGACGATGTCGATATACCAGTCGATGTCGACGCTGGCATCGACCGGGATCTCGGGATCGAGCCAGCGGTTGGTCTGGCCGGGGCCACCGACGCCGGTGGTGACGAGTCCGAGCTTGAGTTGGCGCTTGGTCATGCGGGGCTCCTTGCGATTGGGGTCAGATCTGAGCGAAATGCGGGGCGACCTGCACGGCTGCGTCGAGCAGGCCAGCCTGGTGGAACAGGTCGGCGATGCCCTGTTCCTCGGCGATCAGCGCGGGGGTGATGGGCACGGGGACGTTGACGCTGCGGCTGAGATAAAGCCGGGTCGCCGCGATCGGCACGCCGGTCTGCCTGGTCAACATCTGGGCATAGTCCTCGCGGTGGCTCTCCCCCCATGCGCGGGCGGCGGCAAGGCGTCGGGACAGGTCGGCGAGCAAGGGCCGCTTGGCCGCCAGCGAGGTATCGGTGCCGAACAGGAAGCCGAGGCCGGGTGCCAGCGACCGCTCGACGGGCAGGATGCGCATCCCGTCGTTCAACTCCCCGATCGCGGCATATGGATCCCAGATCGCCCAGGCATCGACCGACCCGGTGGTCAGCGCGGCGCGGCCGTCGCTGGGGGATAGGAATGTGATCTGGATCGCATCGAACGGCTTGCCGAGTTGCTTGAGCCCGGCCAGCAACAGATAATGGCCGATCGATCCGCGCGGCGTCGCGACGCGCTTGCCGATCAGGTAGTCGAACCGCCGGATCGACGACTTTCCCGGGACCATCACGGTGGTCGAATTGCCTTTGGCGCGGAAGGCGGCGACCGCCTTCACCCCCCGGTTCGCTTGCAGGCTGAAGATGAACGGTGCGTCGCCGCCGACGCCGGTATCGATCGCCCCCGCGGCAAGCGCCTCGATCAACGGAGCCGCATTGGGGAATTGTGCCCATTGGATCGCATAGGGCACGCCCTCGAGTTGCCCCGAAGCTTCGAGCAGTGCCTGGATGCCGCCACGCTGATCGCCGATTACGAGCGTACTGGCCGATCCCTTGACGCAGGCCGACAGCAATCCGGCAGCGCCGATCGAAAGCGCGGCGCGACGCGACACGGGGGTGGTGAACGCCATATGGGTATCCTTGGGTTTGGAGGGCATCAGAAGCGGTTCTTGAGCGTGATGCCGTAGGTGCGCGGGTCGCCGAGGCCGACCCGGGGTCAGCCCCCAGGTGGCGTTGACGGCGGCGGTGGTGAGATAATCCTGCGCGAGCAGGTTGCGCGCCCACACCGACACGTCCCACGGTCCGTTCGCCGCGCGGACCCCGAGCTGCGCGCCGACCAGCGCATAGCCCTTGATCTCGCTGAACGGATCGTCGTTGACCGCCGCGAAGAATTTGGAGCGGTTACTGACGTCGGCGGCGGCATAGCCGATTACACGCTCGCTGACGGGCGCATCATAGCGCGCCTGGACCGCGCTGACCCATTTCGACGTACCCGACAGACGCTGGCCAGAGATGTCGCACGACGTCTTGTACGATTGCAGGAACGGGCAGATCGCATTGGTGTAGCGCACGTATTTGGCATCGGTGAACGACCCCGAGGCGCTGAGGTTGAGGCCCTTCGCGACATTCGCCCGCAGGTCGAGTTCGACGCCACGGCTGCGGACCGCGCCGGCATTGCCGAGGTACGAGATGCGATTCACCACGTCGTAGAGGTTCGCCTGGTAATTCTGGACCGTCGTCCAGAACAATGCGGTGTTGAACTGTACCCGCCGATCGAAGAATTGCGACTTCACCCCGACTTCGTAGGAATCGACCTTTTCCGGTTCGACGAAGATGTTGATGCCCGCACTCTTGCGGACGAGGTTGATGCCCGCCGATTTGTAGCCGCGCGAGTAGCTGGCATAGGCGTGGACATCGTCGCCAAAGTCCTGATTTGCGCTGAGAAGCCATGACACCGTGCCCTTGGACCGGCTAGCGTCATACGCTCCGCCCGATGGTGCATAGGCTGCGCGGATCGCGGCGGCGCTGGCCTGATAGGCGAGCGGCAGGCTCGAGATCGGCGCGACGATGCCGACTTGCTCGGCATTGTAGCTGCCCGCCTTCTTCTCATAGGTATAGCGCAGGCCGCCGGTCAGGCTGGTGCTGGTCGTGACGTGCCAGGTCGCCTGGCCGTAAGCCGCATAGCTGTTGGTCGAAGGGTCGAGATAGCTGAACGTATCCAGCCCCTGCAGCAGCGCATCGGACGCGGCGGGACCGAAATACCATTTGGCCGCGTCCTTGTTGAACGACAGCTCCTGTTTGAGATCGGCCTTTTGCCAGAAATAATAGAGCCCCGCGGTATATTCGATGGTGCGGCCGCTCGGTGAGGTGAGGCGCAGTTCCTGGCTGAACTGCTTCTGGTCGGTAGCGACGGTGCCCTGTCCGAGCACGTCCGCGCCGAACTGGTCGCCATCCCAATTGGGGATCCATTTCCAGAACCGCCCCGCCGTGATCGAGGTCAGCGTATGCTCGCCGAGCGTCGCGTCGATCCGCGCGGTAAGCCCGCCGCTCGGCATCGCGATCGCCTGCGATCCGTTGATGTCGGTCCGGCGGTTAAATGGGTCGATCGCGGGGGGCGCGTAACCAACGTCGGCGGAATGAGCGTAGAAGCCCTTGGTCGTCGCGCCATTGGCGAGCGTCGTGGGCAGCACCTGACCCGGAAGGTAGAACCCCATGTTGCCGGTCTGCCGCGCATAGTCGCCGATCAGCCGGAAGGTCAGCGTGTCCGTCGGCCTCCACAACAGGTCCGCCTTGACCGCGACATTGTCGTAATTGTCCCAATCCTGTTTCTGGCGGGTGTTGTAGATCGTCCCGTCACGGCTCGCGACCAGCCCACTGACCCGGACCGCCAGCGTGTCGGTCAGGCCGCCCGAGACCGACGCCCGCGCGCGCATGTAATTGTAATTGCCGTAGGTCAGGTCGGTGAGAACTTCGGGCGTGAAGCTCGGCAGGCGGGTGCGCACGTCGATCGCGCCGGCCACGGTATTCTTGCCGAACAAGGTGCCCTGCGGCCCGCGCAACACCTGCACGCTGTCGACGTCGAGCAGGTCGTTGATCACCGTGCCGGTGCGCGGGCGATAAACGCCGTCGATGTATAGCCCGACGCCCTGGTCGAGCCCGTCGTTGGTGCCGCCGGAATTGGTGCCGAGACCGCGGATCGTGATCGTCTGGTTGCGGCCGCTGAACCCCTGGATCGTCACGCTGGGGGCGAAATTGGCGAGGTTCTTGATGCTGATCTGACCGCCGATCGCACCGATCTGTGCGGAGGACAGCGCGGTGATCGCGATAGGGACCGATTGTAGCGTTTCGTTCTTGTAGCGGGCGGTGACGACGATGTCCTCGCTTGGCTCAGCCACCGCTTCGGGTGGCGCGGCATCGGGTATTGCCGGCGCCTTGGGGGCATCGCTGGCATAAGCCGGCGTCAGCGCGGTCGCCGACAGCAGCAGGGCGAACGGGGCGTAGCGGCGCGAAGATCGAAAGTGCATCGTATTCCCTGTCTGAAATGCCGGGACGCCGCCGCGATCGGGCGCACGTCTCCCTTTTCCGCGGCACCTGCCGCGAAACTCTTTGGCTGGAATGGTTTGTGGGCGGCTCGCTAGGTCGGGCGGGCCGCGTTGGTCATTCGCATCACAATCCTCGATAGTGTCCAGCTGCGGGAGGATGCAGCGTTTCTCCCTAAGGCGCAGTTTATTCCGACCAATTCAATATAGATTTGGTTACATGCTGATTGGCTGTGCTTATAGGTCGTGCACGTTGCCCCTTGAGCAGCGCGTGCGGCACGCCCGCACGTCGCATCACGAGTTGAGCATTCTCAATTCATCAGCGGGACGAACTCAATTGTCGCAACGCCCGATAGCCTATCCCATTGGTGGAAATTCAAGCCGACGTCGTTCGTCGGCGGAATAGGTCGGGGGACATCGCACATGACGCGCCGCACTTCACTTTCCAGCCTGCGCGGCGCCTTGCTCGCCAGTGCGCTCGTTACGATCAGCGACGCCGCCTCCGCCCGCGAGGAGCCTGTCGCGCCGGCGGTCGCCGCAAGTCCCGCGACGACAACGGAGGATGACATCGTCGTCACCGCCGCGCGCCGCGCGACCGACCTGCAGAAGACCGCGCTGACGATCAGCGCGTTCGACCCCAAGACGCTCGCCGATCGCAACATCGCCAATATCCGCGATCTTGCGGGGCAGATCCCCAATCTGTTCGTCGCGCGCACCTCGATCAGTCACACGACGCAGACCTTCTCGCTGCGCGGGGTGGGGGAGTCGGATCCGATCCAGGAGCCCGTGCTCGCCATCTATGTCGACGACGTCTACGTCCCGCGCCAGATCGGCTCGATGAGCGAATTTGTCGATCTCGAACGGATCGAGGTGCTGCGGGGGCCACAGGGCACGCTGTATGGCCGCAATTCCAGCGCGGGTGCGTTGCGCATCATCACGCGCGATCCCGACCAGACACTGCGCGGATCCGCCGAGCTTGGCTATGGCAGCTTCAACGATATGCAGTTCCACGGGATCGTCAGCGGCCCGATCGCAGGCGACACGCTCAGCGGCAGCATCGCCTATATCCACCGCTCACGCGATGGCGTAACCTGGAATCCGACGCTCGGGCACGACGTCAACCGGATCGATCTCGATGCGATCCGCGGCAAGCTTCGCTTCACGGGGATCGCGCGTCTGGATGCGCTGCTCACGGTCAACCTCACGCGCGATCGCAGCGATACGCGGTCCTATATCCCGGTCAACCAGCCCGGCGGGTTCGACCGCCGCCGCTCCTATTCCGAGGTCGAGCCGCTCCAGCACCTCGACAGTGAAAGTGCTTCGCTGCGCCTCAACTACACCGTCTTGCCCAAACTTGGGATAAAGTGGGTCAGCGCGATCGGCGGGTTTCATCTCAACCCGGTTGCGTATGACAATGACGGAGAGGCCGCGCTGATCCAGAAGAACCTGATCGATTATCAGGACAAATACGTCAGCCAGGAAGTGCAGCTGACCGGCGACTTCGAGCCGGTCACCTTCACTGGCGGGCTGTTCTATCTCTACGAACGCTTCTTCGTTGAACGCGACGGGTTCAGCCGCACCGGCACCGCGGCGACCGCGCCAATCGCCCGACTGCGCGCGCACAATTTCACCGAAACCAATGCCTATGCCGTCTTTGGCGAGGCGACGTGGCGCGCGACCGACATCTTCAGCCTGACCGGCGGTCTGCGCGGCACGATCGAGCGCAAACGCTTTGTCTTCGACAATAAGCTGCTCGACGCCGACCGGAAGGTCGTCGGCCAGTCGATCGCGGGGGAAGCCAGCAAGAGCTGGCGCGCGCTGACGCCCAAGGCGACGCTCCAGGCGCAGTGGACACCGAACCTGCTGCAATATCTGACCTATGCGCGCGGCTTCAAATCGGGCGGGTTCGACAATCGCGCGACCCGGCTCGACTTGGCGACGCTGCCGTTCAATCCCGAGACGGTGTCGACCTATGAAGGTGGCCTCAAGGCGACATTGTTCGGCCGCGCACTGCGCAGCAATCTCGCCGTATTCTACAACGACTACAGAGGTCTGCAGGTGTCGTTCTACGATCCCGCCTATGTCGGGTCGCGGCGCGGAAATGCCGGCAAGGCGCATAGCTGGGGGATCGAGCTGGAGAACGATCTGCGCGTATCGAAGCGGCTGACGCTGCAGGCTTCGGGCGGCTACCTCCTCGCCCGCTATGACGATTACAAGGGGGCAGGGGGCCGCGGGATCAATGCCGACGGCAACCCGCTGACCAACGCGCCCGAATGGAGCCTGTCCGGCGGCAGCACCTATACGCTCCCGCTCGGTCGGCGGGGCGATCTTCGGCTGGCCGCGAATGCGCAGTACCAGAGCAGCTTCTACACCAGCGCGCTGGCGCGTCCGCAGGATCTCGTCCCCGGGCAGACCTTCGTCAACGGGACGATCACCTGGATCCCGAACGACACGCGGTTCCAGCTGTCGCTACAGGGCAAGAACATCCTCGGGGCGGATCAGCCGGTAGGCACGAGCTTCACGCCCTCGACCGGCATCTACTACAAGAATTACCCTGATCCGGCGACGGTGCTGGTCAGCGTGAAGGTCACGATCTGACCCTGCCGACCGTCGTCGCGCCACAGCATGCCGGAGCAGATCCGGCATCCCGTGGCGGCGCGTGTCAGGCCGCCGCCTGCTGGTTCCGGGCGGCGGTGTAGCGGTTGACCGGGACCGGGAGGCCAAGCGTCTCGCGGAAGGTCGTGCCGGGATAGTCGTGCTTGTACAGGCCCCGCGCCTGCAGGATCGGCACGACCTGTTCGACGAACAGCTCGAGCTGGCCAGGCAGGGATTCGAACAGATTGAAGCCGTCCGCGCCCCGGCCTTCGAACCATTGCTGGAACCGGTCGGCGATCTGCTCGGGCGTGCCGACGAAATGCCCGCGCGGGGTCGCTACGCGGAGCGCGAGCGCGCGCAGGCTCAAGCCCTCCTGTTCGGCGAGCGCGAGGATGCGGTTCGACGCACTCTGGTTGCTCTTCGCGCCCTCGGCGGCGACTTGCGCGGGGAAGGGCGCATCGAGGTCATAGACGCTGAAATTATGATCGTTGAACGAACGCCCGAGGAACCGCAGCGCATTCTCGACCGAGACCAGCGATGCCAGTTCCTGATAGCGCGCCTCCGCTTCCTCCTGGGTCGCGCCGATTACGGGGCGTGCGCCCGGCAGGATCGCCAGCAGATCCGGGTTGCGCCCGAAGCCCACCGCGCGCGCTTTGACGTCGGCATAATAAGCCTGCGCTTCGGTGAGCGTATCGGCATGGGAGAAGACCGCTTCGGCCCGCCGCGCCGCGAAATTGCGGCCGTCCTCGGACGCGCCCGCCTGGAAGATCACGGGCTGTCCCTGCGGCGAGCGGGATATGTTGAGCGGCCTTTTGACCGACAGGAACGCGCCCTTGTGATCGAGCGTGTGCAGCTTGTCCGGATCGAGGAACTGGCCGGTCGCCTTGTCGCGGACCAGCGCGTCATCCTCCCAGCTGTCCCACAGGCCCTGGACGACGCCGACATATTCCTCGGCCAGACGATAGCGTGTGTCGTGCGCGAGATGCTCGGTCTTGCCGAAATTGGCGGCGCTGCCTTCCAGCCACGACGTGACGACGTTCCACCCGGCCCGCCCACCGCTAATATGATCGAGCGAAGCGAACTGGCGGGCAAGGTTAAAAGCCTCGGTGTAGGTCACCGTCACCGTCCCGACGAGCCCGATCCGCTCGGTGACCGCGGCTAGCGCCGACAGGATCGTGAACGGCTCGAACCGGTTGAGATAATGCGGGCTCGATCGCGCGGTGATCGACACGCTGTCGGCGACGAACAGATAGTCGAACTTGCCCCGCTCGGCGGCCTGCGCCTGCCGCTTGTAGAAGGCGAAGCTGGTGCTGGCATCGACCTGCGCGTCGGGGTGTCGCCAATCGTCCCAGCCGGGGCCGACGCCGTGGAGGAGGAAACCGAGCTTGAGCTGGCGTTGAGTCATGGGCAGCACACCGATCTAGGGGTGGCCAAACGTACCGTTCGCTGCGGGGCCAAGACCAACGGGACTCCCTGATACGCTGTTGAGAAGTGCTCAACCGCGCAGGTTTCGACCGGGGTTCAGGCGTCGAACCCGGGCGATGCCCGCGTCGCCTTTCGCAGCGCGGCTTCCCACACTAAGTCGTAGGTCGACCGCGCGCCTTGCAGCGGATTGCGCGGCGCGGCCTGCTGACGCCGGACTTCGTCCTGCGCGGCCTGGGGCGCGATCAGGATGTTGTCGCGTCCGGCGCTGAGCGTACGCACCTGCGCGGTACAGGCGGTCTCAAGCTGATGGATATAGGTCCACGCCTCGCCGGGGCTGGCGCCAAAGGCGAGCGTGCCGTGGTTGCGCAGCAGCATCAGCTTGGTCTCGCCCAGATCCGCGACCAGCCGCTCGCGTTCGTCCAGATGAAGCGCGACCCCTTCGTAATCGTGGTAGCTCAGTCGCGGGATCAGCGACAGCGCGCGCTGATTGAGCGGCAACAGGCCCTCGGCATGGGCGGACACCGCCATGCCGTCAGGGCTGTGGAAATGCGCGATGAAATGGGCGTCGTCATGCGCGCCGTGGATCGCCGAATGGATCACATATCCGGCATAGTTAATGCCATAGTCGCTCGGTTCGATCAGGGTGCCGTCGAGATCGACCTTGACCAGGCTCGATGCGGTGATTTCCTCGAACATCAGGCCGTAGGGATTGATCAGGAAATGATGATCCGGACCCGGAACGCGCGCCGAGATATGCGTGAAGATCAAATCGTCCCAGCCGTGCAGCGCGGCCAGCCGGTAGAAGGCGGCGAGATCGACGCGGACCTTCCACTCTTCGGCGGAAATCTGCGTGCGGTCATCGAGCGGTTGTTTCAGGACGGTCGCCATGGAGAATTTCTTGCAAGCGAGGGACATTCGACGGAGCATGGGGGAGGGCGGCGGCGCGGCGCTCCCAGCACGACGGGGGTCTCAGCCCGCCAGCGCCAGCGATATACGCTCGCGCTCAGCGACCTTCTGTCGGACGAGCGGGAGCAGTTCGCGGCCATAGTCGATCGCATCGCCGAGCGGATCGAACCCGCGGATCAGGAAATGATCGATGCCGATGTCGTAATAGGCCAGCATCCCTTCGGCGACCTGCTCGGGCGTGCCGACCAGTCCGGTCGAATTGCCCGCCGCACCGGTGAGTTGGGCGACGCCTGTCCACAGCCGCTGGTCGCGCCGTGTCGCGCTGGCCGCATCAAGCAAGCGCAAGGACCCAGCGTTAGGCGGGCGATGGCCGCTGATCGGAAGGCCTGCCGCAAGACGGTTTTCGCGGACTTGCTCGACGATTGCATCCGCCTTCTTCCACGCGGCTTCCTCGGTATCCGCGATCACCGGGCGAAGTGATAGCGAGAATCCGGGTCGCCGGTTGTGGCGCACCGCCGACGCGCGAACGCGGCGTACGGTGTCGCCGACCTGTTCCAGCGTCTCGCCCCACAAGGCGTAGACATCGGCGTGGCGGCCCGCGACTTCGATCGCCTCGTCCGACGATCCGCCGAAGAACACGGGCAGGTTGTCCGGTTTGATCGCGCTGAACGCGCCGCGCGCCTGATAGAAGCGCCCGTCATGGTCGAACGGCTGCGCGGCGGTCCATTCCTGGCGCAGGATCGTTAGATATTCGTCGGTTCGGGCATAGCGGTCGGCCTTGTGGGTGCCGAGATCACCGTCGCGCGCCATTTCCTCATCCGCGCCGCCAGTGATGATGTGGACCGCGACGCGCCCGCCCGAAAGCTGATCGAGCGTCGCGAACTGGCGCGCGGCGACCGTCGGCTGGGTAAAGCCCGGGCGATGCGCGACGAGGAATCCCAGCCGGGTGGTGATCGCGGCGGCGTGCGCGGCGACGATCTGGCTTTCGGGGCTAATCGATCCGAACGGAATCAACACCCGGTCGAAACCGCCGTCCTCCTGTGCGCGCGCGGCGGCCTCCACATAAGTCTTGTCGAGCACGCGGCTGCGCTCCGCCGATTGCGTTTCGGAGCCGTTGTTGAAGCCGATATAACCGATGAACGTGACGCTCATAAATGCCTCCTGGGAGTGGGGTCAGATGACGGTGAAGCCGTGGGTGCCGTCGCGCGCGAGTTGGTCGACCAAGCCATATTCCCAGTCGAGATAGGCCTGCATCGCGACCTGCTTGTTATCCGTGCCTTCGTACGGCCGCTTGTAGCGACCCTCCGGACCGCGCGGGGGCGGGGCGGCGTCGGGGCCTTGCTCCAGCGGCCCGTTAAAGTCCGCGTCGAGCACCAGCACGTCCCAGCCGAGCTGCGCGAGCCACGATGCGGTCATGTCGGCGCGCGCGCCGAGATCGTCCGACAGCACGATCCGCGCGCCGCGGACGGGCGCGAAATGGTCGATTTCCTGCACCAACTGGCCGCCCGGCGCGTTGCGGAACCCTGGCAGATGCCCGGCCGCATAGGCGTCGGGTTGCCGCACGTCGAAGCGATACAGCGTGCGGTTGGTGTCGCGCCCAAGCTGTTCGAGGTCGGCCCAGGTAAGGCGCTTGCCCCCCGCGCGATAGGCAACGTTCTGCGCGAGAACGCGCGCTTCCTCGGCATCGGCGACATCGATTTCGGGCGGTGTGCGATCTTGCCCGCGCTCGAGCGTCTGGCCCGCCAGCGTCCAGCCGATCGTCCCGTTGCGCAGCGCGAAGATCCGGTTGGGCAGACCGGCGTTGATCAATGACTGCGTGCCGATGATGCTGCGTGTGCGGCCTGCGCAATTGACGATGATCGTGGTGTCGGGATCGGACGCCACCGCGCGCGCCCGCAGCACCAGTTCGGCCCCCGGAACGCTGACCCCGGTCGGGATGCTCATCGTGGCATATTCGTCGAACCGGCGTGCATCGAGGATCGCGATGTCGGCCTTTTCGCGGATCAGTGCCTGCACCTCCTCGGCGCGGAGCGACGGGGTGTGGCGGCGATGCTCGACCAGTTCGCCGAACGCCTTGGCGTAGCTGTTGACGTCCTCGAACAGCTCATAGCCAGCGGCGCGCCATGCCGACAGCCCGCCCTCGAGCGTGCGGACGTCGGTGAACCCCAGCGACAGCAGTTCCTCCACGGCGGTCGAAGCGAGGCCTTCGCCATCGTCATAGACGACGATCGGCACCGCTTCGCGCGGGAGACGCCAGCGCGCTTCCGTGGCGATCCGCCGCAGCGGGATTTGCGCGGCGAACAAGGGATGACCGAGCGCAAAGGCGGACTCTTCGCGAACGTCGATCAGCGCGATTTCGGTGCCGGCGAGGAGCGCCTGGCGAATGTCGAGGGGGGTGGCGGTGGTCATGATGCTGCGGATCGCTCCCAGAAATTGGGCAACACGCGGTTCGCGTAGCCCGAGATGAACGGTTTCTCCGTGCCGTCGTCGCCATAAGTCGCGCGGGCGACCGCGCCGATATTGGCGCCATAGACGTGGATGCTGACCGACACGCCGTCGTCCTGCCCGTTGGCGACGCGGTGGATGTCGCCGATCCGCGGGCTGACCGCATCGACGCTGCCTTGCACCAGTAGCGCAGGGGCGCCGACCGGTTCGATCGTTCCGTCCGTGGCGGTCGCGTAGCGCTGAACCCGCTCGGACCCGCGCAGCACGCCCACCAGCCCCCACACGCGATGGTCGTGGACGGGGGTCTGCTGCCCCGGCCCCCAGACGAAGCTGACCACGCTGAACCGAGCGCGGCTGTCGCAGTGGAGCAGATATTGCTGGTAGCGAGCAGGGTCGGGCTCAGCGAAAGCGTCGGGCAACCAGTCGTCGCGCGCGATCAACCGTTCCAGGAGCGCCGACCCCGAGGCGAGGATCTCGTGTTCGTGCGATGCCGTGTCGAGCAACGCGCCGAAGTCGGTGACGAAGGCGTGCAGCGGTGCAAGATCGACCGCGCGTTCGATCGTGTCGGCCACGCTCACGCCTGCGCTCGCAGCGGGACGACCCCGTCGCGCGCCGGACGACCGGCACCGAGGTGACCGAGCAGCGTGTCGCGCAGCCGCTGAGCAATCCCCGCGCGTTCGCCGCGCGCGACCTCGATCCGCTCGGACGCGATGATCCGGCCCCCGTCGAGCACCAGAATCCGGTCCGCCAGCGCGATCGCTTCGTCCACATCATGCGTCACGAGCAAAACGGCGGGCCGATGCTTGCGCCACAAGGCGAGCACCAGATCATGCATCCGGTAGCGCGTCAGCGCGTCGAGCGCGGCGAACGGCTCGTCTAGCAACAGCAACTGCGGCTCGCGCACCAGCGCGCGCGCCAGCGCAGTGCGCTGCGCCTCGCCCCCCGACAGGGTCAGCGGCCACGCATCCTGCCGGTGATCGAGCTCGACCTCGGCCAGCGCCCGCTCGGCGCGTTCGCGAATGCCCGCGCCTTTCAGCCCTAGCGCGACGTTGCGCCACACCTTCTTCCACGGCAGCAGGCGCGCATCCTGGAACACCACCGCGCGCGAATTTGGCACGGTGATGTCATGCCCGCGTGCATCGTCCAGTCCGGCCAGCGTGCGCAACAGCGTGGTCTTGCCCGACCCTGACCGCCCGAGCAACGCGATGAACTCACCGGCTGCGATGTCCAGATCCAGCTCTTCGATCACGGTGGTGTCCCCGAACCGCCGTGTAAAGTTGCGCAGCCGCACGACCGGCGGCATCGGCGTAACGGCAGGGATCGCCAAGACCGCAGGGCTTGGCGTGGCGAGCAGGAAACCGCGACGAACGTCCATCAGTTATGTCCTACGATGCTGGGGCGCCATATGAGGGCGCGGTTTTCGACGATGCGCACCAGCCAGTCGGCCCCCAGGCCGAGCAGCGCGTACACGATCAGGCAGACGACGATGATGTCGGTCCGCATGAAATCGCGGGCATTGTTGATGAGATAGCCCAGTCCGGCGGAGGCGTTGATCTGTTCGGCGATGACCAGCATGATCACCGAGATCGACAGCGAAAACCGCAACCCGGTCAGCAGCGACGGCAAAGCGGCGGGCAGGATGACGTGCTGGATCAGCTCGCGCTGGCTCAGCCCGAAACTGCGCGCGGCATCGATCAGCCGCGGGTCGACGCCCCGAATGCCGCTGTACAGGTTGAGATAGACCGGAAACACCGTGGCGAAGGCGATCAGCGCGATCTTGGTCGTCTCGCCGATCCCGAACCACACGATGAACAGCGGCGACAAGGCAACCACCGGGATCGAGCGTTTGATCTGCATCAGCGGATCGACCGCCACTTCGCCCGATTTCGACAAGCCGGAGACGAGCCCGAGGATTATCCCGGCACCGACCCCGAAGCCAAGGCCTGCTACGACGCGACCGAACGACACCAGCAGGTTGCTCGGCAATTCGCCCGAGACGATCATGCCGAGCAAGGTCGTCAGAACCGAGGACGGTGCTGCCAGGGTGCGCTCCGGAATGACCCCGGTCCGCGCGCCGAGTTCCCACAGCAGCAACAACAGCACTGGCGAGAACCAGCGGCTGGCGGTGACGCGGGTTGAAAGGCGAGGGGCCTGAAGGGCGATTGCGGTCATCGGCGCGGCGGCTTCCTGTTGTGGAAGCCTCAAACATCCGGATAATTCCCAGGGCATCAATCGAGATTCGGGGAGCGGTCTATTGGGGAAACTCATAAGGCTCCGACAGCCCATGAAACCAACGTTCTACCGTGATTTAGGAGCGCTTTCGCCGCATTTGAGCGGTGCCGAAGAATAGCTTGCAGGGGTCAAACGCCTCCTATGTAGATGGGAATTGAAAAGGCGGTCATGATCGGTCCGCCGCTCACTGGGAACCGGTGCGCGCCGTCGCGTTCGTCTTGCCCGGGGAAGCCAGCAATGCCCGTCAATCTGCCGACGACCCTGCTGCGCAGTTTCGTCGCGATCGTCGATTCCGGCTCGATGCTCAACGCCTCGGAACAGGTGTTCGTGACGCAATCGGCGTTGAGCCTGCAGATCAAGCGGCTCGAGGAATTGCTCCAGCAAGCCCTGTTCCTGCGTGAAGGACGGCGGCTTAGCCTGACCCCGGCGGGCGACCTGATGCTCGACTATGCCCGCCGCGTACTCGATTTGCATGACGAGGCGATCGCCGCGGTCAGTGCCGGGCGGTTCGCCGGGCCGGCGCGCGTCGGCATGGTCCAGGATTTTGCCGAGACGTTGCTTACCGGTTTGCTCGCGCAGTTTTCGGAACTGCATCCCGATGCGCAAATCTACGCGCGCGTCGCCGGGACGGCCGAGTTGCAGATGCTGCTGGAGCGCCGCCAGCTCGATATCGTGCTGGGGTTCGCGGCGGGGGGCGACCCTGCGGGGATCGCAACGGCGGCGATGCACTGGTACGGCGATGCAACGCTTGCCGATCGGTCGGTCATTCCGCTCGCGGTGCTCGAAACGCCGTGCCGCTTTCGCGAGGCGGCGATCCGCGCGCTCGACGAGGCGGGGCGGGCGTATCGGATCACCGTCGAGACGCCCAACCTCACGACGTTGCGATCGGCGGTTTCCGCCGGGCTCGGACTGACGTGCCGAACGCATCTCTTCCTCGATACGGCGGCACCGCTCGAGGATGCGCGGCTGCCAGCGCTGCCGCGCGTCGCCTGCATCATCCAGACCGCGGCGGATCTGGATGTCGCCACGCAACGGCTCGCCGATCTGGCGCGCGCGACGGTGCTGGCCCTGCAACCCGCGGTATTGGCATAACTCATCGGTAGCCGACGGCTTCTCGTTTCTGGGCGGTCCCGGCCGTTTCTATCGTGGCGGTCTTCGCAGGATGAAGGACACGCTGCCGATGACCACCGATCGCCTCGCCGCCCGCTTCGCCGACCTCCAGGCGCAACGCGCCCGCGACTGGCCGCCAGAGCAACTTGCCGCAAACGCCGCCATCCGGGCGCAACTGGTCGAACGCTACGATCCGCGGCGGCATGTCCAGCTCGGCGAAGAGGTCGAGGATTTCACGTTGATCGGGATTGCGGGGGAGGAAATCCGCCGGGATGCGCTGCTGGCAAACGGCCCGGCGGTGTTGATCTTCTATCGCTACGGCGGATGCCCGGCGTGCAACATCGCCTTGCCCTATCACGACCGGCACCTGTCGGCGGCGCTGACGGCGGCGGGCATCCCGCTGGTCGCGGTCAGCCCGCAGGTCCCCGCCGACGCGACGCTGCTGTCGCGCCACGGCCTGTCGCTGACGATCGCGTCCGATCCCGACAACCGGCTTGGCGAATGGCTCGGCATCACGTTCGAGCCTGACGAGAAATCCGAGATCCAGCCCGGCGACAACTGGATCGGGTCGGTCGCCGGCACCAACAGCTGGGCCCTGCCGCAGCCGACTGTGTTGATCCTCGAGTCCGATGCCAGCGTCCGCTTTGTCGGGGTCAGCCCCGACTGGCTCGATCGTCCGGAAGCGGACGTGATCCTGGCGGCGCTGCCCGAATGCGATCGGGCAGCCCGCGCCGCCTGATCCTCAATAGTCGAGCGCCGGGTCGACCAGGTCGCTCGGCGCATCGCCCCGCGCCAAACGCGTGATGTCGTCGAGTATCTTGTCGACCAGACGGTCGCGCACCAGCAGATAGTTGGACGAGACGTGCGGCGTCAGCCAGACCTTCGGATGGGTATAGAGCGGGTGGCCTTCGGGCAGCGGTTCGGGTTCGGTGACGTCGAGCGTCGCGAAGTCGAGCGGACCGGCATCGAGCGCAGCGATCAGCGCATCCTGGTCGACCACCGCGCCGCGCGCGACGTTGATGAGATGCGCACCCGGTTTCGCCTGTTTGAGCAGATCCGCATTGATCAGCCCGCGCGTCTCGCGCGTGGCCGGCGATGCCAGCACGATATGGTCGGAGATCGCGATCACGGCCGCGATGCTGTCCAGCAAACGGATGCCATCCTCCACGCCCGCGCGTCGCCGCGTCGCGACGACCTGCGCGCCGAGCGCCGTCGCGCGCGCCGCCACCGCGCGCCCGATCGCGCCATTGCCGATGATTCCGATCGTCGCCCCCGCGATCCGTCCGAGCGCGGCGGGCTGCCAGTCGGCGCGGCTGCGGACGGTCACGCGCTCAAGATTTTTGGCGCGGCTAAAGATGGCGGCGATCACGTAATCGGCGATCTCGTCCGAGGCGACCCCGCGCCCGCAACTGACGAGCGGCGCGTCGAGCAGCCAGGGCGGATAGAAGTCCACGCCGACCGATGCACTATACACCCAGCGCAGCCGTCCTGGCCAAAGCCACGCCGCGGGTCGCGCGGGGCTGGCACGCCATGCCGGGGAAGGCCGGACGATCAGCACGTCCGCCTGACCCGCGATTCCCCAGGGCGCATCCTCCGGTACGTCGAGGATCAGCGGGCCGGCAGGGTGCTGCGCCAGGCGCGCGTTGATGCCGGGCTCGAGTTGGCTAGCGATGACGAGGGGCACGCCTTATTGCCCCAGCGCGGCGCGACCGCTGGCCACCAGAATGGTGTCGGTCTGCGGCGAATGTATCCGGCTGCACAGCACGTCGCGATAATGCCGTTCGAGCGGATGCTTGCGGCTGAGCCCGGGATTGCCGGTCAGTTCCAGGCCGATCTCGACTGCCCGGATCGCATTCGCGGTCGTGACGTGTTTGATGGTGTTGAGCGCGATCGCCGTCGGCGGTGTGCCCGCGTCGCAATCTGCGGCGGCGGTGGCGATCAGAGTGCGGTTGACCTGCAACAACGCCGCGATCTCGCCGACCTTCTCCTGCACGCGCGGCAACGTGGCGAGCGACGCGCCGAAATTGGCCGGAACGCGGTCGTTGAGATAGCCGACCAGCCAGTCGAAGGCGGCACGCGCCACCCCGTCGTAGATGGTCGAGATCGCCAGCGCATTCCACGCCGTCTGCGTCACGTCGCCGACAGCCCAGTCTGCGGGCGCGCGGACGTCGACCGCGTATGCGCTCGGCACCGGCGTGGCATCGAAATGGACCGCATGGCTGACCGTCGCACGCATGCCGAGATGATCCCACGCCGGTTCGATCGTAATGCCGCGACTGTCGCTCGGCACGAGGAAGGTGCCCACGCGCGGCACATCTTCCTCGGTCTTCGCCCATACCGCGAACCAGTCGAGCCCGGTCGATCCGGTCGAATAGATTTTGGTCCCGCTGATTGCCCAGCCATCCCCCCTGCCATCTGGGGTGCGTCGCGCCGTCGTTGCGGGCATGCCCCCGCGCACCGGCGTGCCGAGCTCGGGCTCCACGCGCAGGCCGCCGATCAGACCGTGCCCCGCCACCGCTGCCCGCGCGAGCTCTTCGTAAATGCCCGCGGGCCATGCGCGCGTCCTGGCAGGGGCGGCATGATGCGCATAGGTCATAAACAGGATCAGCGCGGTCGACGGCTCGCCCTTCGCGACCGCGCCGAGCACCCGCAGCGCATCGCGCAGCCCCGCGCCCACGCCGCCAAGATGGCGCGCGACGGTCAGGCCGATCAACCCCTCGTGTGCGAGGAACCGGAAATTCTCGGCCGGGAACACCCCCTCGCGATCGACCTGTTCGGCCCCTTCGGCGAGCGTCCGGGTGATCCGATCGAGCAGTGCGTCGTCGATGATCGGAGTGTGGAGCGAAATCGGAGCAAACTGGCTGGCCATCACAGCGCCTTTTCGAGCAGAGCGTTGAAGCGGTCGTCCCACAGCGGGCGCACATCGACGGGGTGGGGCAGCAGCCCGGCTTTGGCGAACACGTCGGCGACCTGTTGCTGCGACTGGATCGCCTGGGGGGTGACGGGACGCAGCTCGTAGCTCGCGCTCTTTCGGGCGAACTGGTCGAGCACATAGCTTTCGGGAACGCCGATATCGGCGGCGATGATGCCGGCCCATCGCGTCTGGTGCGTTGCCGCCCAGGCATAGGCCTTGCGCTGCAACGTCAAATAGCTGGCGATCCGTGCGGCCCTGGCGGGATCGGCGAGCGCGTCCACATGCGCCGATACGGTGTAATTGCCGGATAGAAACCCCGCGGCGGTGCGCAGGATGCGCGCACCCTCGGTCGCGATCGCGCGTTGGATTGGAAAGCCGTATATCGCCCACGCGTCGAGGGATCCACGCGAAAAGGCGGCTGCGCCGTCCGGTACGCCCATCGCCACCGGGACGATATCGTCCCAGCCGAGGCCAACCGATTCGAGCATCTTGATCAGGAAATACTGCGTCGTGGTCGCGCGGACATAGCCCACACGCTTGCCCCGCATATCGGCCAGTCCCGTGAGCTCTGAGCCTTTTGGTACCAGCACCACCTGATTGTTGACGTCGCCATGTGCCACCGCGATCTGGCGAAAGCTCTGGGTTGCAGAGGCGGCAGCAAACACGGGCGGGATCTCGCTCATGCCGCCGAAGTCGAGCGCGCCGGCGTTGAGCGCCTCAACGACCAACTGACCGGACTGGAACATGCTATAGGCGATCGTGTATCCGTCAGCCGCGAGCCCCGCCGCCTTCAACAAAAGTCGCGCATCGCTGTCGCCCCGCCCGGTGATCGAAACGCGCAGGGTAGGGGCGGTGGAAGAGTCCTGACCGCACCCCCCCCAGCAAGCCTGTGGCCGCCAGAGCACTGACGCTTGCTGCGCAAAACGCAGGGCGATCGAGCGCATGCGTGGTCATGCCGCTGTTACCGCGCGGGCCATCTTCGATCGATGCTCAGGAAGCTGCCCTTGGGCGGAAGCCAATCTCATGCAAAACTGCCCTCACCGTGCGGTTCAGCATTAGGTACAGCCCTAGCCGATTTCCCATCAAATGAGTATTGTTTTGGCCGTATGATGATTGCTTAACTTGCATTGCCGCCGTGACGACGCACGACCTGTTGTTCGACTTCGGCGACCGCATCGCGCCCGAACGACGTGCCGCGATCGCCGCCGAGTTTCCACCGCAGCATCATCCCATCGTGCGAGTGCATCCCGAAACAGGCGAGCGGGTGCTGTTCGTCAATGCCAGCTTCACCAGCCGGATCGACGACATGGACGACGCCGCGAGCGCGGCGTTGCTTGCGGATCTGCTCGAGCGGTTCAAGGTACCGGAATATCAGGTCCGCTTCCGCTGGACGCCCAACGCGGTCGCGGTCTGGGACAATCGGGCCACACAGCATTACCCTGTCGCGGACTACTGGCCGGCGCGCCGGCGAATGGAACGGGTCACGATACGGGGGGACAGGCCCGTTGGGCCGATCGACGCTTCGGCGTCTTAACACGGTCGATCAGTCGGAATTTGTAACCTAACTAGAAGGGTAGAAGCACGTTTATAAATGTCTGGGGTGAGTGGAAAGAGGCCTGTCCACTATCGGGCGCATAGACGCACGTTCGTTCATGTGATGAGGCAGGGGGCCGATTGGGCGGTTGGGGTGGAAAGCCGCCCGTCCGCTTGCGATCGGCGTAAGCTTACGTGCGTTTAGGTGGCGGGGCAGCGGCCAAACATCCGCTTCATAGTGAAGAACGGCCGGTCAATTATTGAAGAGAGACTGGATAAGCCCTTCTATGTGACTGCCGTGCTTCCCGTTGATAGGGCAATATCAGAGAAAAGGTGGTCCTGATGGAATGCCAGACTTCTCGTTGGTTTGATGATAAATTGACCTAAGTCAACAATACGCCGTCAGATATCTTTCGGCGGTCATATTGTTTACGCAATGGCGATCTAATGGCATGCGTCGGCACGGTGCACGCGGCACTGGCATTTGTGTTTCTAAGGGCACCGAGCATGGCAATTGGGCGTCGGACCTTCCTCCTTGGGGCCTCTGGCGCCGCCGCCGCACAGGCGAGTGCCGCAACCGTCCTGCGTCGGTCGGGCGGTGGTGGCTCGATCATGGACGTCGAGCACGTCGTTGTCCTGATGCAAGAGAACCGCTCGTTCGACCATTATTTCGGGACGTTGCGCGGCGTTCGCGGTTTTGGGGATCCGAGACCCGTAACGTTACCAGGCGGGCGCTCGGTATGGGCACAACGCGGCGCGGATCGCGATGGTGGACGAACGATATGGCCGTTCCGTCTCGACTATAACGCCAGCAACGCGCGCTGCTTCACCGGGCTCGATCACAGCTGGAAGGACAGCCAGTCGCGCTGGCGTAATTGGGACGTATGGGCGGACCAGAAAGGGCCGCTGACCATGGCGCACCTGACGCGCGGCGACCTTCCCTACTATCATGCACTGGCCGACCAGTTTACCATTTGTGACGCCTATCACTGCTCGCTGCAGGGCCCGACCGGCCCGAACCGCCTCTTCCATTTCACCGGCACCAACGGTCTTAGCGTCGGGCAGGAGGGGGTGTATTGCGTTACCAATGGCGGCACCGATCCGAACCCCGGTGCCGACATGGCCAGGGACGACGATACCCCGGGATTGCCGTGGCGCACCTACGCCGGGCGGCTCGAAGAGGCGGGGATTCCGTGGCGCGTGTACCAGGAAAGCGCAAATTATTCCGATAACCCGCTCGGCTATTTCAGTGAGTTCCGCAAGCTCGACCGCGCATCGTCGCGCTATCGGCGCGGGCGGGCCAGTGTCGACTGGATCAATGGCGTCGCCCCGGCGGATCCCGAGAAGACCCAGGCGAAACACCTGATCGCCACGTTCGCCGCCGATGCCGCGGCGGACCGGTTGCCGGCAGTGTCGTGGATCGTGCCGATGATGCAGATGAGCGAGCATCCCGATGCACCGGTGCCGTTCGGCGAAGTGTTGGTCAGCAGCGTGGTCGCGGCGCTGGCCGCCAATCCCGACGTCTGGGCCAAGACCGTTCTGATCGTCAATTACGACGAGAATGACGGGTTTTTCGACCACATACCCACGCCGATGCCCGCGATTGCGGCGCATTACGGCGCCAGCAATGTCGACGTTCGCAGCGAAACCTATCAGGGCGAGCCGGTCGGGCTCGGGCCGCGCGTGCCGATGACGGTCATCTCGCCTTGGACGCGCGGCGGGTGGGTCAATTCGCAGCTGTTCGACCATACGTCGGTGCTGCGCTTTCTCGAGAAGCGGTTCGGGGTGATGGAGCCGAACATCTCGCCGTGGCGACGCGCGGTCTGTGGCGATCTCACCTCGATCTTCGATTTCGACGTACCGCTGCGAACGCGGCGCGATACGCGCTGGGTCGCGGCGCTGCCGTCGGTCGCGGGCTATGTCGCCGAGACCGAGCGGCTTTGCGCCACCGCGCCGCCGCCCGTCCTGGCGAACGGGCAGGGCGTTCCGGTGCAGGAGGCGGGGACCCGCCCGGCGCGCGCGCTGCCGTATCGCTTCGCCATCGCGCCGCTGTGGTCGGACTCGGGGCTGACGCTGCGCTTCGTGAACGACGGCCCCGTCGGAATCGTGTTCGGTGTGCAGGATGAGGTCGCGTTTTCCGGTTGGCGGTATTTCACCGTTGCGGCCAACTCGCGCCTCGAGGAACATTGGGCGATCCGCTCGGACGAGCCGCACGCGCTGGTGGTGCGCGGGCCCAACGGCTTCCAGCGCGACTATCGCGGGGCAGCGGACGCCGCGCGGATCGAGGCGACCTGGCGCGACGACGGCGCAAGCGGCTCGGTGCTGCTGCGTAATCGAAGCGCGGCACCAGTCGCACTGACGATGCACTGTGCCCATTCGGGCGTGCGAAGCGACATCGTCATTGCGCCGGAGGGCACCGCCCAAGGTGCCGCGGCGTCCGCCGAGCACCGCTGGTACGATCTGCTGCTGACCGCGCCCGGCGGGGTGCGCCTGCGTCTCGCGGGCCATGTCGAGACCGGACGGCCCGGTATCAGCGAACCGGCGGCGCGCTTTCCCCACCCCGCCTGACCACGACTGTCACGGCGCTGTCGCCAAGCCTGAGTAGCTACGCGCTATGACCAGGATGGACGAGACACTGAGCGATGCGCGTGGCGCGGACCGGATCCTCACACGACGTTTCCTGACGCTCGCCACGATGGAATTCCTCGAGCGATTCGCGGTTTCGGGGGTGAAGTCGCTGCTCGTCCTGCTGTTCGTCGACCGTTTGCTGGTCGGCGACCTGTCGCGCATCGTCGGCGCTACCGTGGTCCGGCAAGCGAGCTCGGCGATGTTCGGTCCGGTCTCGACCACCGGGCTTGCCTCGCAACTGTACGGCTACGCCAATGCCCTCCTGTATCTGGCAGTCCCGATCGGCGGCCTGGTCGGTGACGTGATCGCCAGCCGCCGCGCGATGGTTGCGATCGGCGGGATCGGAATGCTGCTCGGCCTGACGATGATGCTTCGCGAACCGACGTTCCTGATTGGACTTGTTCCTTTAGTGATCGGTGCCGGGCTGCTGAAGGGGAATTTGTCGGCGCAGGTCGGATTGCTGTTCCAGGACGAGGCGCAGCGGCGGCGCGGTTACACCGTCTATCTCGGCTTTCTGAACGCGGGGGCCATTTGCGGCCCGCTGATCTGCGGCGCACTCGCCGCTTATGCCGCGCCGACCTATGCGATCGTCGCCGCGGCGGCGGCGGTCGCCATCGGACTGGCGCTGTACGGGGTGGCCGGTCGCGGCTGGATCGAGGCGACCACGCCGGTGAGACCACCGCAGGGACCTTCGTCCGGCGGGGCGCCGGCGACCGCGCTGCTCGCGGTCGCGTTGGCTTCGGTCTTTCTGTGCTATTCGGCCTATGACCAGCTCGGCAACATCTTTCTGCTGTGGGCACGCGAGCGCGCCGATCGGCAAATCTATGGCTGGACGATGCCGGTTGCATGGTTCCTTGCGCTCGACGGCATCTTCACGCTGGCGTTGATCGCAGCGTCGGGGCGCATCGCCCGACTTTGCACGCGGTGGGGCATCCGGGTCGGATCGCTGACGCAGATTTTCCTTGGCGGCGTGCTGTGTGCCGTCGGCTACCTCGTCCTGGCGCTCGGTGACGCGATCAGCGGTGGCGCAGCGCTCGGGCTGCCCTGGACACTCCCCTACCTCCTGTTCATCAACGGCGCGATCGTGCTGATCTGGCCGTCCGCGCTCAGCCTGATTACCGAAGCTGCACCGCGCCGGCTGGTCGGTTTGTGGATGGGGCTGTTCTACCTTCACGGCTTCGTCTCGAGCCTGTGGGCGGGGTTCAGCGGCGTCTATTACGACCGCGTCGCGAGCCCGCACTTCTGGCTGCTGCACGCCGCGCTCGCTGGGGTAGGTGCCGTCCTAATCCTCGTTGCAGGACCCCCGCTGACCTGGCGCCTGCGTCAGGCGATCACAACCTCGGCGTGCGCGAAGGCGCGGGCATAGTCGTCCGCAAGCGGCTTGTCGGTCACGAGCAGGTCGACCTCGGTCAAGGCCGCGGTCTGGATCAGCGCATATCGCCCGAATTTGGAGGCGTCCGCTGCGAGCAACACGCGCTTCGAGGTGGCATAGGCGATCCGGCTCATCGCCGCTTCGCCGGGATGAAAGTCCATCAGCCCGCGCTCGAGGCTGATCCCACCGACCGACAGGATTGCCAGATGCGGGGTGAACCCGCGAACGTACTCCTGCGCCACGTGATCGGAAAAGGCGCGATAGTCATAATCCATCTGCCCGCCGGCGAGGAACAGCTTGTTGTTGTTGATCGCGCCGAGATCCGCCGCAACGCGCAGCGAATTGGTAATGACGGTGAGCGACCGCCGCGAGACGAGATGCCGGGCGATGAAACAACTCGTCGTGCCCGAATCGATGAACACAATCGCACCGTCCTCGACCAGTTCAGCGGCGGCGCGCGCGATGCGGAGCTTGGCGTCGGCATTCTCGTCCATGCGCTGGTGGAGCGGGCCTTCATGCGCGGGCGTGGCCATCCGCGCGCCGCCATGTTCGCGGATGATGACACCGTGATCCTCAAGCGCGCGCAGCTCGCGGCGGATCGTTTCGTCCGAGACCGCAAGCTCTGCGGCGAGCGCGGTCACCGACAGCGTGCGACCGCCGCGCAAGCGCGCCATGATCTCATGCTGGCGTCGGGATCGTTTTTCTATCATCGCCTCCATCGTTCCGTTCGAACATGCTTCAGGCCTCGGTCGAAACGTAAGCGCATGCCGAGACCGAATCCTCCCCCCGTCAATGAAGGGGGGAGGATCTGCGTATGCCTAGAACCCGACCACTGCGGTCAGTCGCACCGATCGCGGCGTCTGATAATTGGTCGGTGCGCGGTAGTCGGAATTGGCCGATCCGTCGCTCAGCTCGCCGAAATTGTTATAGGCGGCGACGGCCGAGCTATCGAACAGATTGAACACGTCGAGCCGCAGCGATGCGGCAAGATGCGGGATCGGCAGGTGAACGACCACGCTGACGTCGAACTGTGCCAGCCAGTTGCCGGTGAACGCCGTACCGCGCGGGATCAGCTTGCCCTGACAGTAATAGCCATAGCCGTGGTACGTGTTCGCATAGGCGTCGACCGCAAGCGGCACCGCGCCGATGCAGCTGTAATGCGGTGCCGATTGCACCAGCATGTTGCCGCCGAGATCCAGCGCCTTAAACAGTCGGTAGCTGCCATAAGCCTTGAAGCTGTGACGACGGTCATTGGGCAGATAGCCGTAAGCGCCGTTGACGAAGCCCGGCGAGTCGAAGTCGGCGGTACGGTTGATCGCAAGCTGGCCGTTCTCCGATCGAACGCCGCCCTCGTAATTGCCCTTGTCGAACGCCAGCGTGTACGACGCCGAAAGGCTCCATTTCTCGTCGAAGCTGCGATCGAAGGTCAGCGTCAGCGCGTTATAGTTGCGGCTTGGCTTGGGATAGCCGAGGTCGGACGCGTTCAACGCCAGCGTCGGGGTCGTACCGTCGGGCAGCTTGTTGATCTGCGTCGTGACGTTTCGACCCGGATTGGCGATGACGAACTGGCTGCCGCCGGGATAGGCCTTCTGGCACGCCGCCGCGGTGAACCCGGCGCCGACGCAATAGGCGCGTGCGCCGCCGTCGATCGAGATGTCCTCGATCACGTCGGTCAGTGCCCGGTGGGTGAAATAGGCACCGATCCGGATCCTGTCGCTGAACTGGTGCTCGGCGCCGATGATGAACTCGTTGTCCGACTGCGGTTTGATGTTGCTGGCGATCGCGCCGGCCGGGTTGAACGCCGAGCCATCGGCCGAAACCTCGCAGTTGCGGATGCCGGTGTCGGGGCAGGCAGTGGTGTTGACGACCGACAGGATCGGCGCGCCAGCGGTCGGCACGCTGCCCGCGCCGCCGACCCCGTTGAACAGATTGTAGCGCGTATAGGTCACAAGGCTGCCCGCGACGTTCAGGTTGATGTCGCCCGCCATCGGCAGGTAATATTTCGAATAGGAACCGAAGACCTTCGTACGTCCGTCACCGACGGGGTCGAACGCCGCGCCCAGGCGCGGTGCCCATTGGTTGCCCGATTCGAAGAACGACTTTCCGTTGACGCCCTGGTTGCTGAAGCGGTCGTTGCGGACGCCGATGTCGAGCCGCAACCGGTTGTCGAACAGCGACCATTGGTCCTGCAGGTAGAAGGCTTCGTTGCGGACTTGCGCGACGCCGCTCTGTTCGTAGACGCGCGTGGTGTAATATTGCGTGCCGACCGGTGCCCCGATCCGCGCCGCCGATTCCGCGGTGACGTTGAAGATCTTGTATGCGCCGCCGCCGATTGTCTCGAAGGTCTGCGACTGGGTGTTCTTCTCATGGTCGTAGCCGCCGCGGACATGGTGTGCGCCGAACAGCTGGAACTGCAGGTCCGCATCGACCCGGTAGAACTGGCGCTCATTGTCGGTGCTGCTGAACGCATCGGTGACCTTGTTGGCGCCGATCTGAAGACCGGCGGGGTCGCTGCGGTAATCGATCACCTGCGGATTGGTCACGTCGAGCGGCACGTTGCCCGAGCGCAGCTTGTTGACGCCATACGCGCCCGACAGCGTCAGCCACGGCGTGAAGGTGCCGGTATAGCGGCCGACATAGTTGATCCCGCCCGCGCGCGCATTGGTCCCGCCGGTCTTGCCGCCGAGACTATGGTCGGTGCGGTTCCAGTCATAGCTGCGGTTGCGCGTTTCGTTGCTGGTGTCGAAATAGGTGAACTCGAAATGGTGGTCGCCGGTGACGTAGCCGTCGATTTTTCCGCCCCAGAACGGGCTGGTGTTGATAACCCCGGTGGCGTTGTTCTGGTTGGCCTGCGGCGTCATCGAGTGGATCTCGCGCAGGTTGTAGAGCCCGTAGACGAACAGGTGATCCCGGATGATCGGCCCGCTGGCCTGGAACACGGCTTCCTTGCGGCTTGCGGTCGCATGCGCGTAATCGACCGTGCGGGTCGACGGCGCGTTGCCCCGCAGATCGTCGGGTTCCCAGATGCCGGTCATGCTCGCATGATAATCGTTGGTGCCCGACTTGGTCGTGGCGACGACATAGCCGCCGGTCGCACGCCCGAACTCGGCGGGCGCGCCGCCGGTCTTGACCTCAACGGTCTGATAGAAGTCGAACGGCACCTCAGCCGGCTGGCCGCCCGACACGAAGTCGGTGACGTTGAGCCCGTTGATGTAGAAAGCGTTCTCGGTAAACGCTGCACCGCCGATCGAGACTTGGTTGGCGAACCCGCCATTCGACGGCGACGAGCCCTGCACCGCACCCGGCGTTAGCAACATCACGTCGCGCAGCGTGCGCCCGATCGGCACGCGCGTGGTCAGCGACCCCAGGTTGATCGTGCTGCCGACGGTCGTATCCTGAAAATCGGCGACGCGCCGACGCGTGCCGACGACGATGATGTCGCCGCTCTGGTCTGCCGAGACGAGCTGGAAGCTGTTGGCACCCCCGGTCTCGCGCGTCAGGGCAATGTTGCGTTCGTCATAAGCGGTGAAGCCGGTTGCGGTGATGCTGACGTCGTAATTGCCGGGCGGCAGCTGCGGGATTGTGTAGCTGCCGGTCGTATCGGTAACTGCGCTGCGGCTGACGCCGCGGTCGGACGAGGTGATCTTCACCTCGGCGCCGGCGATCGGGGTTCCGTCCTGCCCAGTTACTCGGCCTGACGCTGCGATGTTGGTATAATCCTGCGCGTGAACGGATGCAGCCGCAAACATGACGGTGCCGGCTGTGGAGCCGAGCATAAGTAGCGCACGCAGAACTGCGCGCGACGAAAGTCGCGTGGAACGGAACATCAGACCCCCATTTGTAGCTTGCAGTACGAGTAACCCCCGCTGCTGAAAGTCATCTATTCGCGAGTTGTGGATGTTCTGTGACAATCGAACATTAAATGCACAGCCTCGCGATGAGGGAGCGTACGCTGCCATGCACCAGCCGTTCGATGTTCTCCCTGGTAGAGCGATTAATTAGCTTACATCATTCAAGCAGTTTCACCCGGCAGGACAGTGCCGTTGAACTCATGCTGCCATTCGCCCGTACTTTGCGGCACCACTGATCCGAAAGCTGCATGAACGAGCGGCCGATTTTACGTCCGGTTCTGGGTCTTTGCAGCCGCAGCTCCCGTTTCGGTTAGCGATTTAAAGTCGGATTGTCAGTTTCAACGGGCGGAACAAGTTCGACGGAGACCAAGACGGTCCGCCCCCTAGCGCCACCAATGCAAGCCTGTCCTCGAGCAATTCAGGCGCATGATCCCTCGTCGATCCCGCCCCACGTGACGCCGCCAGTAACAATCTAGCAATTCTTATTGATATTGACTCGCATCAGCGAATAACTCATTTGTAATGGGCGTAGGGGGATTTTTAATGCGTTATTGGACGATCTTGCTGGCGACCGCGTCGCCCGCAACGCTGAGTGCGGCGCCCACCGGAGAGACGGAAGTCCGCTCGGTTGATTTCGCTAATGAAGGACAAAAAGAGGAAGAGATCCTCGTCATCGGGAAAACCTACGGTCGCGCTGTTGGCAAGACGGTCACGCCGCTCAAGGATACTCCCAACACCGTCACCGTCATCGACCGCGAGCAGATCGAGGCCCAGAACCTCTTCACGCTCGAAGACGCGCTGACAGCGACCAACGGCATTACCGTCAACGGTGTCGGCAGCGAGGACCCATCGTTCCTGTCGCGCGGGTTCGCCATCAACAATTACCTGATCGACGGCGTCCCGACCTTGTCGGTCAACTTTCCTTCGGCTGTGCCGGACTTGTTCTTGTATGATCGCCTGGAAGTCTTGCGCGGTCCCGCTGGTCTGTTCAGCGGATCCGGGAATCCGGCGGGCAGTATCAACCTCGTCCGCAAGCGTCCGCTCGACACAGCGCAGATTCAGGCGAGTGCGGGCTATGGCAACTACGACAACCGGCGTCTGGAACTGGATGCCTCGACCCCCATCGGCAGCCACGCCGGTCTCCGCGCCGGTGTCATGCGTCACGAACAAGACCAGTTTTTCGATACCGCGCATCGCGATCGGTTGGATGCGTTCGTCGTCGGCTCCCTCGAGATTGGGTCGCGCACGACCGTGACGGCGGGTGCAAACTACGATCGCTTCCGGCCGGCGGTCCAGTCGGGGCTTCCCGGCTATGCCGGTGGCACCGACGGCAGCGACGGGCGGCTGCTCGACGTTCGGCGATCGACGTATCTTGGGGCGGACTGGAATCGCTTTCACGCGAAGACATGGTCGGGGTTTGTCGAGGTCGCCCACCGCGTCTCGGATCGCTGGACGCTGCGGGCTACCGGGCTCTACACCGACGTCGATCGGGTCGATGTGTACAGCTATATCGGCGCGCAACCGGTGACGGCGGCCAATCGTGGCGTGACCAATCAGATCGCTTACCGCGGCGATAGCAAGCAGCAGACGCGATCGTTCGATTTCAATGGTATCGGCAGCTTTCCGCTGTTCGGTCGGGAGCAGACGCTGATCCTCGGCGCCGACTATCAGGCGAGCTCGGGGACATCCTATTTCACCCGGCTGTCGAATTACGCGCGGATCGACGTTTTCAA
>Ga0265798_10002001_pt1 | contig 30602 bp, 25 predicted proteins | sample P3T30metagenome_FD_192430 | JGI IMG/M metagenome (GOLD analysis project Ga0265798, IMG submission 192430) | Plant litter microbial communities from East Loma Ridge, Irvine, California - P3 T30 | ecosystem: Environmental > Terrestrial > Plant litter > Unclassified | place: USA: California... | reverse complement strand
GCTTACTACTTTGGCAAATAGCTTATTGCTGAGCATTTACTCCTAAAAAGACCTAGGGCCGTTGAGTAGCTACTCAATGGCCCTAGGTCTTTTTAGGAGTAGGCTAACTACCGGTTAGCTGAGCGAATCTTGGCTTTCTTACCACCTTTGCCTTTGCTGGAAAGCAACACTACTACGCCACCTGCGATAGCGGCCGCAGTAGCCAGTTTAATTATCAAGCCTTTGCGGTCGTATTTCCACTCAACAGGATAGCCTTTTTCGGCGAAGATATTGGGCACTTGGCCGTGAGCTAGGTCATCAATAATACCTTCTACCACGTTTACGCGGTCGGCCAGCAACAGGGGCAGCCAATGCAGGTAACTGTTTTCGCTGTACTTGAAGGCGAAGCGCCGGATAACGCCACTCAGGCCACTAGGAGGCACCGAGGTACCAAATACAGCCGTGATATTAGGGCGCTCGATGGAGTGCAGTACTTCAATGTTGATGGGCTGCTGCGTGGGACGCTCCCAGCTATATCCCTTGTGGTCGTCTGGGGTGCGCGTGCGCATCGGGTACGTAGGGTCGTTTTCGGGGTCGTTGTCGATGTTCCAGCCAGGCAGCTGCGACGGATTGTGAGTGATAGGTTCCATGATAACAATGCGTTACATTCCGGCAGTGGAAGGAATCAAGACAGTTTTGATGCAGTTGTCGAGCTTGGCTGAGAACATGCGGTAGCCATCGGCCACGTCTTCTAGCGCCAAGCGGTGGGTAATGAGACCTTTGGGATTAAGCACGCCATTCTGCACGTGCTCGATGAGGCGCGGTAAGTGGCGCTTCACGGCCGTTTGGTTAGCTCGGATGGTGATGCCTTTGTTCAGCACGTTGCCAATGGGCACGAGGTTATCAGTGGGGCCATACACGCCCACAATGGACACCACGCCGCCCTTACGCACCGAGTTAATGGCCCAGTGTACGGCCGTAGCCGAGCCAGCTTGTAGCAGGGTTTTACGGCCAGTGATAGTTTGCAGCGCGTTGCCAGCGGCCTCAGCTCCTACAGCGTCGATGCAAACATCAGCGCCTATCCAGTCGGTTTGCTTTTTAATGAATACCACTGGGTCACCAATTTCCTGGAAGTTGTAGGCCTCGCACTTCGAGTAGTTGCGGGCAAACTCTAGGCGGTAATCCTCTTTATCGATGATGATGACGCGGCCAGCACCAAATAGCCAGGCGCAGCGCGCGGCCATAATGCCTACGGGACCGGCGCCAAATACCACAACGGTATCGCCGGTCTGGATACCGCCCATTTCGGCAGCCTGGTAGCCCGTGGGTACCACGTCGGTTAGTAACACGGCATCTTCAATGTCCATACCGGGCGGAATGACGGTGGGGCTCACGTTGGCATAGGGCACGCGTACGTACTCGGCTTGCCCGCCATCGTAGCCGCCCGTGATGTGCGAGTAGCCAAAGAAGCCGCCCGCTGCCGTAGCCTGGGGGCTGCCTTCGTGGCAATTGCCAAATAAGCCTTGCTTGCAGAAAATGCACTTGCCGCACGCAATGTTAAACGGCACTAGTATATTATCACCCACTTTGAGCTTGGTTACCTCAGAGCCAATCTCTTCGACCACCCCTGTAAACTCGTGTCCAAAGGTCTGGCCTACGCGCGTATCGGGCACATTACCATTGTATAGGTGCAGGTCGGAGCCGCAGATGCACGAACGCGTTACCCGTACAATCGCATCCTCGGGATGCAGAATTTCGGGCATCGGTTTTTGAGTGGCCCGGATGCGTTTTGGGCCGCGATATTCCATTGCTAGCATGCGAATGTTCCTTTATGGTTAGAGCGATACAGTAGCATTGCGTGCTGCTTTGGGTCCTAGGTATAAGACCCAAAGCAGCACGCAATGCTTTCGTTTTGTACTTGCTCAGCCCCGCAAAGGTTGGCTAACTAGCTAATCAATAAAGCAATACCCTTATCTTAGGAAGTATACGGCGCAGCTTCTTCCGCGCTTTCTCTTACTAGTATAGCACTCACGCTCTGGCACACTCACACTCGAGCAGCCCAGCCTATTTCACGCCTATCCACATTTCCGAAATTTCATCGGCGCCGAAGCGCTCTAAGTAGAAATTTCCGCGTTGCGTGAGCTTTTGAGCTTTGATGGCCTCGATAGCCGCAGGGTACAGCTTGTCGGGCGCCAGCAAAAAGCTAACATCTTTAATTTGCGCGCGCATAATGCGCTGGCCTGCCGGCACCACGCGGTAGTGCCAGCCAGCGGGCAGTGGGCGGGCCGTATCGGCCACAGCCAGCCCAATAAATGCCTGAATGGTATCGTGGGCCGTATCCGGGTTGTTATTATAGATATTGGCCAGGGCCAAGCCCTGACCTAGGCGTCCATTTTCCTGCATGGTTTTGGCCTCTCTGAACATCTCGCCAAAGCGCTGCCCCTGCACCTTGCCCGCATATACTTGCCCTGCCAGCAGCGTAGGAGTCTGGGTAGTTTCGAGGGCAACTGTGGGCGTGCGCAGGCCCCCTAGGTAGGCATAAAAGCTAATGGCGAGTGCCGTGACGACTAAGACGATGGGAAACAGGTAACGCACGGAGGTAAGTAAGAATACACTAATTGACAAGAGATAGGTCAGACCGCCGGGCTATTGAGCGGCCTTGTCACCTAGGGGCAGCTGTTTATCGCTCGTTGCTAGCTGCTCACTGCTAGCGTACTGCATGCGATAAAGCTGCGCGTAGTACCCATTTTGGCGCAGCAGCTCGTCGTGGGTGCCAGTTTCTTTGATTTCGCCGCGGTCGAGCACGATAATGCGGTCGGCTTTCTGAATGGTGCTGAGTCGGTGGGCGATAACCAGCGCCGTGCGGCCTTCCATGAGCTTGTCGATGGCTTCTTGGATGAGTTCTTCTGTTTCCGAATCGACCGAAGAAGTAGCCTCGTCGAGCACGATAACGCGCGGCTCGTACACTAGCGCCCGCACGAAGCTGATAAGTTGGCGCTGGCCCACCGACAGCGTAGCGCCGCGCTCCATCACGGGGTAGTCGAGGCCGCCCGGCAAGCGCTCGATAAAGCGCTGAGCGCCCACCAGGGCAGCCGCTTCCAGTATCTGGGCGTCGCTGATGGCTCGGTTGCCTAGGGTGATGTTGTCGCGGATAGAGCCGGCAAACAGGAAAACATCCTGCAGCACCACCCCAATCTGGCGGCGCAGCTGGCTGAGGTCGTACTCGCGCAGGTCCTGGCCATCGACGCGGATATTACCCTTCTGAATGTCATAGAAACGCGAGAGCAGGTTGATGATGCTGGTTTTGCCCGCACCAGTGGCCCCCACAAACGCAATCGTCTGGCCCGGCTTCACGTGGAAGCTAATGTCTTTGAGCACCCACTCAGGCTCGTTGTAGGCAAACCATACGTGGTCGAACTCCACATCGCCCTGCAGCTGCGGCACGGGCGCGGTGCCCGAGGTGGCTATCAGGTCCTTGTTATCAAGCAATTTGAGCAAGCGCTCGGTGCTCACCAAACCCAGCTGCAGCGTATTGAAGCGGTCGGCAATTTGCCGAATGGGCCGGAAAAACAACGAGTTGTACATGATGAAGGCGATGAGCGCGCCCTTCGAAATAGTGCCCTCAATCTGTCCCTGCGCCGCGTACCACACCAGCAGACCCACCCCAATGGCACCTAGGACTTCTGCCACCGGAAAATAGATGCTGTAGTAGAGTACCGACTTAATGTTAGCCTTGGTGTGCTCTTGGTTGATGGCCTCGAACTTTCGAAACTCGCGGTCTTCGTTGTTGAAAATCTGCACCACGTTCATGCCCGTCAAGTGCTCCTGCACAAAGCTATTGAGCTTGGCCACGGCGTTGCGCACCTCCTGAAAGCTGCCCTTTACCTTCTCCTTAAACACGTAGGTGCTGAAAAGCAGCGGCGGAATAACGGAAAGACTGATGAGCGCCAGCTGCCAGTTGGTCCAGAACATGAAAATCATCAGGAACACGATTTGGAGCAGGTCGCCCACCATCGCGGCCAAGCCCTCGCTAAACACGTCGGCCAGCGTTTCCACGTCGGAGATGTTGCGCGTCACGAGCACGCCAATGGGCGTGCGGTCGAAGAAGCTGAGCTTGAGGCTAAGCAAATGCCGGTAGAGGTCAGTGCGGATGTCGCGCACGATGTACTGGCCCAGCCAGCCGCCATAGTAGGTCTGGAGGTAGCTCACCAGGGTGTTTACCACCAGCAGCGCCAGCAGCCACAGCGTGGAGCGGTTGAGGCCCGCCCAGTCGTTGTTGCTGATGTCTACATCGACCATGCGCTGAATCAGCGCCGGGCGCACGGTGCCGAGCACCGCCGCCGCCACAGTCAGAAAAATGAGGCCGATGAATGCCCCCCGGTAGGGCTGCACATAGGTAAGCAGGCGGCGCAGCACCTGCCAGTCGAATACCTGGCCGGTTTTGGTAGCAGAAGTTGGGTCCATAGTCAGTAGCTCTACTAACAAAGGTCGGCACGGTTCGTTCGGCTGCGGCAAATTGCCCTAGGTCGATAGCCATGAGCCCCCATTATCTTGAACCCTTATATACTTAGCAAGCTAACCTAAATGGAACTAATGGGCCTTTTTATACTAAAAAACGAGTTGATTGCTTAAGCAAGATAATCAGGCACTATACCAGGGGTGTACTCTACCCTGCTCAAATATAGCCCCTTAGCAGGCGCGGCACCACTAGCCGCTACGCGCTGCTGCCGGTGCAACACCTGCTGAAACTCAGTAGGTGTCAGCTTACCGCGGCCCACATCAAGCAGTGTACCTACTACCAGCCGCACCATGCCCCGCACAAAGCGATTGGCCCGAATGCGGAAGACCAACCCATTGGCGTGGTGAGGGTCAGCGTGCCAGCCGGCCTCGTAGAGATAGCAAACGTAATGATTTTCCCCACCCTTCACCTTGGAGAAGGCGGTGAAATCAAATTGCCCCACCAAGTAGCGAGCGGCTTCGTTCATGGCCGCTACATCAGGGGCTCGGTCCAGATACAATGCCTGGTCGCGCCTAAACGGGTTGGGGCGCAAGCTTACGAAATACTCATAAGTGCGCGCCTCTGCCGAAAAGCGTGCGTGGTCTTGTGGTCCTACCTCATGTATGCCAAAAGCCTGCACGTCGGGTGGCAAAGCCCGATTGAGGCGATAGCGCAACAAGTCGAAGGTCATCCCTTCAGGTAGATTAGCCTCAAAATGGGCTACTTGGTGGCTTGCATGCACCCCAGTGTCAGTGCGTCCGCTCCCTAGGGTATGTATAGGCTGGCGCAGCACCTGGCTCAGCGCTTTGTCGAGGGCCGCTTGCACAGTGGGGACACCCAACTGGACTTGCCAGCCGCAATAGGCCGTACCGTCGTAGGCAAAGTGGATAAAATAGCGCATTACCTGCAAAAGTACCGCCTAGTGCAGAGTAAAGCGCGCTACCGAGCCCTGTGGGCCTAGGGTAAACCTTCTTATGGCCTGCTAGCCGAAGGCTTACTGGTGGCCTGCGTAGAGGCCAGCAAAAGCTAATTCGCGAGGCAACTCTCCTGCTTCGTAGCGCCGCAACTGAGCTTGTACTGCCGGACTAGGTTTACGCCCGCATAATGCTTGCACTAGCAGCGCGTTTTCTACTTCTCGCCGGCGGGCAGCCAAAGTATTAGTTAGAATAGCAGGGCGTTGGGAAAGCTTTGATTTCATAGTAAGAAGAGCAGGTTGGACAAAAGTAATGGCAGCATTGCATCCTACCAAAAGGTCCAATCTCACCTATAACTTTTGCACCTACATTCTTTAGTATGCACTATTGCCCTTTACGATACCTATCCTTGAAAAGGTTACATATCCTTGTATTATGTGCCTTAGATAAATGCATAGGCGAACAAGCAAGCACAGCAGCGCAAGGCGTCGCTTATAGCATAAGGCGCTGACATACTAGGCCTAGACTAACTCATGATGCAACCTAGAATCTTTATACAAATTTTGGTATTGCATCAGCTTTAGGTGCTTTTGGAGCCGTTTGATTAGCCTAGGCTTTGGTGTTGTACCTTCACCAAACCCCATTAAAAAAGGCACCTTAGCTCGCAAGCTAAGGTGCCTTTTTTAATGGGGTTTGGCGTTCTATCGCCCGGCGGCTAGGGCCTCGGCGCCACCTACAATTTCGAGAATTTCTGTGGTAATCGCTGCTTGACGCGTGCGGTTGTACGTCAACTTCAAGGATTTTAGCAACTCACCAGCGTTATCGGTAGCTTTGTCCATTGCCGTCATGCGAGCGCCGTGCTCCGAGGCATTGCTTTCTAGCACCGCTTTATACAACTGGATTTTCAGGCTTTGTGGGATGAGCGTCTTGATAATGTCTTCCTTGCTCGGCCCAAAAATATAATCGATGCTATTTGCGGGCTCATTGGCGCTAGGTGTTCCAGCGGGCACTTCCGTAGGTACTAAGGGCAACAATTGCTCAGCCTGCACTACTTGCGTAGCCACGTTCTTGAACTCGTTGTAGACCATCACTACCTCATCGTAGGTGCCTTCGGTAAAACCACCCATGGCTTCCTCAGCAGCAACGCGTACTGTATCAAACGAAAGCTTGGTAAATACGTGGGTATAGTTACCTACCAGCATATTACGCCGACCATAATAGTCGTGCGCTTTCTTACCGATAGCCATCACCGAAATGTTGCCCACCGGCAGACTAGCGTAGCGCGCTGCAATCAACGCGTTTACGCCCTTAAATACGTTAGCATTGAAGGCGCCAGCTAGACCCCGGTCCGAAGTAATAGCGATAACTAGTACCCGGCGTACTTCGCGCACCTCGCCGTATTCGCTCACCATCTCGTCGGTGGTCGTGCGCGTCAGGTTAGCTAAGATACTGGTGAGGCGCTGGGCATAAGGGCGCATCCGGATGATATTGTCCTGGGCCCGACGCAGCTTGGCCGCCGCCACCATTTTCATGGCTTTAGTAATCTGCTGCGTGCTCGAGACTGACTGAATGCGCGAGCGAACTTCTTTTAAGCTAGCCATTTGGTGGAGTTGTTTGCTAGTAGCGGTTAGCTATTAGCTTATTTTAATGTAGTAATCAGAAGAAACCTTACTATTTCTGCGGTAGCGCAGCCGGTAGATTATATCTACATGCCCAGCCATCTTGCCAACCACGTTTGATGTCGGCACGATTGGTAAATGCGCTGTAGCTTATCAACGTCAGTAGGAAGATGCGCCAAAGCAGCTTACTGCGGGTAGGAGCTAAAACAGGCAATCGCTTTTCCACAGAAGAGTCGTTTTCGAATAGCGTAAAAAGTGCTGGCTATTAGCCGAGCCCTCCGGAAGGAAAGCTAACAGCTAATAGCCAGCAACTAGTAGCTTATATTAAGCAGCGTAGCTAGCAGCTACGTCCTTAGCAGTCTGGCGCAACGCACCGGTTACGGTATCGTCAAGTTTACCAGCTTTTAGCGCCTTCAGTGCGTCGGGGTGACGAGCGTTGAGCACCTGCGTAAACTCTTTCTCAAACTCACGCACGCGGTTCACGGGCACAGTATCGAGCAGGCCATTGGTGGCGGCGTAGATGATAGCTACTTGGTCCTCCACCTTCACCGGCGAAAACTGGGGTTGCTTCAGGATTTCTAGGTTGCGGCGGCCACGCTCGATGGTAAGCTTAGTCGAAGCATCTAGGTCCGAACCAAACTTAGCAAAAGCCTCCAGCTCGCGGAACTGCGCCTGGTCAAGCTTCAACGTACCCGACACCTTCTTCATGGACTTAATCTGAGCGTTGCCACCTACGCGGCTTACCGAGATACCCACGTTAATAGCAGGACGCACACCAGAGTTGAAGAGGTTAGTTTCGAGGAATATCTGACCGTCCGTAATCGAGATTACGTTAGTCGGGATATAAGCCGATACGTCACCAGCCTGGGTTTCGATGAGCGGCAAAGCCGTCAGCGACCCCCCACCCTTCACCAGCGGCTTCAGGCTTTCGGGCAAGTCATTCATGTTGCGCGCAATCTCGTCCGAAGCGTTGATTTTAGCGGCGCGCTCCAACAAGCGGCTGTGCAGATAGAAAACGTCGCCAGGGTAAGCCTCACGTCCGGGAGGACGACGCAATAGCAGCGATACCTCGCGGTAGGCCACAGCTTGCTTCGAAAGGTCGTCGTAGACCACTAGAGCCGGGCGGCCCGTATCGCGGAAGTATTCGCCGATGGCAGCACCAGTGAAGGGAGCATAGAACTGCATCGGGGCGGGGTCTGAAGCCGAAGCCGACACCACCACTGTATAGTCCATAGCACCACCTTTAGTGAGGGCGTTCACTACTTGAGCAACCGTCGAAGCCTTCTGGCCCACAGCTACGTAGATGCAGAAAACGGGCTCGCCGCGGTCGTAGAATTCACGCTGGTTGAGGATGGCGTCAAGCGCTACGGTTGACTTACCAGTCTGGCGGTCACCGATAATCAACTCACGCTGGCCCCGCCCAATCGGAATCATGGCGTCGATAGCCTTGATACCAGTTTGCAGCGGCTCGGTTACAGGTTGACGGAAGATTACGCCAGGAGCCTTGCGCTCGAGAGGCATCTCATAAGTCTCACCCTGGATAGGGCCACGGCCGTCGATGGGCTGACCTAGGGTATTTACCACACGGCCTACGATGCCTTCGCCTACCTGAATAGCCGCAATCTTATTGGTGCGGCGTACCGTGTCACCTTCCCGTATTTCGGCGTAGTCACCGAGCAATACAGCACCTACATTATCTTCTTCAAGGTTGAGCACAAGGCCTTGCAGGCCGTTCTCAAACTCAATTAGCTCGCCCGACTGGGCGTGCGACAGGCCATAGATGCGGGCTACGCCGTCACCAACCTGCAGCACAGTGCCGACTTCTTCCAGCTCGGCGGCCGATTTAAAATTGGACAGCTGCTGCCGTAGGATGGCGGAAACTTCGTCCGGGCGTACTTCTGCCATGAGAATATTAGTTTAAGCTGGGAGTATAAGTCTTGTCGGTGAGCGAGGTGCGCAAGCGGCGCAGGCCCCCACGTACCGAATCATCTATTTGCTGGTCGCCAACGCGTAGCACGAAGCCACCTATCAGCGAGGCATCCACCTTCTCGGTGAGCGAAATCTGAGTGAGCCCAGTTTGCTGAGTCACCATTTTTTCAATCTCAGCACGGGTCGCAGGCGTGAGGGGCACGGCCGACGTTACCTCGGCCACTTGCACGCCCATCAATACGTTGTACTGCTTCAAAAACTCGCTGCCGATAAACTCAAGCGTATCCTCACGGTTCTTACTCGTTACGATTTGAAAAAACCGTAGCAGCATATCCGATACCTTACCCTTGAACACAGCATTGAGGATGCTTAGTTTCTTATCGTGCTTTACAATAGGATTGCGCAGCAGCAACCGTAGGTCTCGGCTACCGGCCATGGTAGTGGCCAGCAGGTCCATGTCCTCCTTAATCGTTGCCAAGATGCCCTGCTCCTTAGCTAGGTCCAGCAAGGACTTAGCGTAGCGGGCGGCTACTTGTTGATTGGCCATTTTTAGGTTAGTTGTCGGTTGTTAGTTGTCAGTTGATAGGTTCGGCCAGTCTTACAAAGACTGACAACTAGTAACTGACAACTGACAACTAATTGAGCTTAACGTCCTTGAGGTACTCGTCTACCAACTTCTGCTGGGCGGCGGGGTCGGCTAGCTCGCGGCGAAGCAAGCGCTCGGCAATATCGACGCTAAGTTGGGCGGCGGTGTTGCGCACCTCAGCCAAAGCCTGATTTTTCTCCTGCTGAATCGACTCGCGTGCTTGCTGGGCAATACGATTAGCTTCCTCAGTAGCATCAGTCTTGGCCTTCTCAACGATTTGGTTGGCGATGTTCTGGCCTTCTTTTAGCATCTGGTCGCGCTCGTGGCGAGCATCAGCCAATAACTTTTCGTTGCCAGCTTTTAGGCTCTGCATTTCTAGCTTAGCCTGCTCAGCCATACGTAGCGCTTGGTCGATGCTGTCTTCACGGTCGCGCAGGGCCACCAGAATCGGCTTCCAAGCAAACTTGGCCAGCAGGAAAAGCACCAGCAGGAAGATGACCAACTGCCAGAAAATAAGCCCTAACTCGGGGGTTACAATGTCCATATTGAATAGAGATTAACTATCGGGGTAAATGTGGAAGTATAGAGGAATGTGTCAGATGTTTTGAATAGAATAAGTCTAAAAGTGAGCGAGGCACTAACCTGCTAATTTTACACTTTTCACATTCTTGCATTTTCACATATCGCTCATTTCCAACCGGCTACCTTCACGCAAACAGCCCGCCGCGCCCTACGCCGAAGCGACGCGCAGCGGGCTGCCTGGTGCCATCTCTATTCTTAGAGCTTGAACGAAATCAGCAGGCAGACTACTACTGCGAACAGAGCCAGACCTTCGATAAGGGCAGCTACAATTAGCATGGCCGTTTGGATTTTGCCCGAAGCTTCTGGCTGACGGCCAATAGCTTCCATAGCCTGACCACCGATGCGGCCAATGCCAAGACCAGCGCCTAGGGCTACCAGACCAGCACCAATAGCAGCACCAAATACAGCCAAACCAGTGGCATTAGCAATCTGCAGTAACAGAGAGAGCAACATAAAAAAAGAGGGAAAGTGTGGGGAATGAAAAACAATGGGAGGGTAGCCAGTTAGTTACCCAGTAAAAAAGCAACTTAGGGTTATTAGTGAGCTGCGGGGTTAGGAATAACGCTACCGGCGGGTCCGGTTCGCATATCCAGCGAATGCTCCTCGTCGTGGTGATGCTCCTCAACGGCGCCACCTATATACATCGCCGTCAGTAGCGTGAAAATGTAGGCCTGCAGAATAGCAACCAACAATTCGAGCACGTTGATGAACAAGCCGAATGCGAGAGAGATAGGCGCTACAGCGGGGGAACGGAAGATAAAAATCAAGCTGATGAAGCTCAGAATCACAATGTGGCCGGCCGTGATATTGGCAAACAAACGGATGGTCAGTGAAACAGGCTTAACTAGGAAAGCACCAATCAATTCAACTGGAATCATAATGGGTAGCAGCAACTTCGGTACGCCAGGCGTGGCAAAGATGTGTGCCCAATAATTTTTATTAGCACTAAACAAGGTGATTACCAGCGTTATAATAGCTAAAGTAGCCGTTACCGCGATATTACCAGTGAGGTTGGCAGCACCAGGCGTGAGGCCCAACAAATTATTGAACCAGATGAAGAAGAAAACGGTGAGCAAGTAGGGCATATAGCGCTCATACTTCGGCCCGATTGATTTTTTAGCTATTTCATCACGGATAAAGATGATGATAGGCTCAAAAAACGACTGAATACCTTTAGGTGCCCGCCCCTGATTTTTCTTATAACCGGCTGCTACACTAATAAATACAACCAGCATCAACACGGCACTACCTAAGAGGGCAACGGCGTTCTTAGTGATGGATAAGTCGTAGACCTTGCTACCGTCAACCGTCACCAGCTTTCCTTCGCGCAACATGAGGCCATCATATTCAGGCCCTTCGCTGTGCGAACCGCCAGCTGCCCGCTTACGCGAAGGTGATTCTTCCCTAGCAGGATGGGGTTCAGCGGCCAGATTCTTGGATGAGAAAACCGAAAGGCCCTTGCCAGGACGATAGGCAATGATGGGCAGATAGGAGGTGAAGTGGTTGTCGTCGGTCGAGAACCAGTGCCACTCGTGCGAATCGCCGATGTGGTGCAGAATCATCTCACCGGGGTTGAACGCCTCCTCTTTTTCGCCCCCTTCGGTGGGCTCGGCCGCAAAGCCGGCAAACGTGCAAAGGCAGAAAAGTAGGGTTAGTAACCGCTTCATTAAAAACTAATTAAAATGCGAGTCCGTTGATAAATTGCTATTCTTCCGGGACTTGCTTCTTGGAAAACGGGCGCAAGTTACTAAAAATAGCCCAAATTTCAAAGCCAGCACCCAGAAAGTAGCTCACAAAGAACACTCCTAGGAAAGCCCAGGTGCCACGGCCCTCGTGCGCGCCACCCCGGTAAAAGTATACTAGTACGATACCTAGCGACAGCATTAGCCGCAGGACTACACCGCCAAAGTAGGCCCCCAAAAAGTTGTCGGCGGAGCGAGCTACAAAGCGCGCCGTAAGCCAATAGGTGAGCAACGTGACTGCTAACAGCCCACCTAGGACGTAGGGTGCTAAGGGGTGCACTACGGCGAGCCCAAGCCACGCCCGCAACCCGAAAAGCACGGCATAGCTGGCTAGCACAAGCGCAGCAAACTGCGTCCAAAACGAGCGCGTCATAATAAGTAAAACCAGCTAGTTGCAGACAAGCGGGGCGCAAAGGTCGGCACAACTCACCTTTCCTACACCAAAAGACCCCGCTGACCGAAGCTGGCGGGGCCAATTAGGTAACAAAACCGACTATTAACTCTTAACTGACAATGGTATAGTTGATGCGTTATTGGCGATGAGCGCCATCGCAAAAATTATGGTGCTATCGAGACGTACAGTTATAATTTAAGGGCGTAAGTAGGACCGACCTAGGAAATGCTCTCCGTAGTTATTCGAGTTATTTAATTACCTAAACTGCCGCCCAAGTAACTACTAACCTGCAAGAAGCCTATTTTGGTGACCTGGAAAACGGTAATGATAGCCAAACTATAAACCGTCGCAGTGGAAATGACTTTGCCCGGTCCGTACTTGGTGGCAAACGTGGTATTGTAAGTAGAACCCACGCGTCGGCATCTGCTGAAAAGCTTGATAATAGCGGACGAAATCCTGGTAGAGCACGATTCAGAAATTATTGCCTGCGAAACCCTTGTGCCCGTAGCCGCGCGGGCTGGCCACCTAGCCCGCCGGAAAATTCTTCGTCATCCACACCACGGCGCCCTCTAGGTCGGCCTGCGTGAGGTTGTGACCGGCAAGCGCATCGTGGCGCGTGAGTTGGTAGCCAGCCTGCACCAGTAGAGCGGCGTAGACCTCGGTGGCGGCGGGGCGCACGGTAGGGTCGTGCTGGCCAGCTGCGAAGTACACTGGTGCCGGCTGCGGCGCCACAACTAAGGGCACCTCCTGCACCAGCGGCTGCATAGGACGCCACAGCACTGCTCCCGCTAGCAGACCCGGATAAAGCATCAGCAAGCCGCCTGCAATGTTAGCCCCGTTAGAATAGCCCACGGCAATGAGCTGCGTGAGGTCAAACCTTTCTTGCTCGGCAACTTTACTTAGGAAATCAGCTAGCTCGTGGGTGCGAAACACTACGTCGGCTTCGTCGAACACGCCCATACCTAGGCGGCGAAAAAACCGAGGCATGCCGCCTTCCTGCACATTACCACGCACGCTCAGCACATTAAACCCAATACCAAAGTGGGCGGCTAGCGGCAACAAGTCGCGTTCGTCGCCGCCTGTGCCGTGCAGCAACAATAAGGTGCGCGTTGCGCCAGGCGCCGGCTGATAGATATAAGTGAGCGGTTTAAACGCAGCGGTATTCATACTTAATAATTTATGCAAAAACCGCCTGTCCTTGCGAGCGCAGCGAGGCACTTGCACCCGTTAAGCTCGTCCTCAAGCGATTACTTCGCTGCGCTCGTAAGGGTAGGCAGTTTTTTGATAACATGCTAAAATTTAGTTACTAGCGTACTGTAGCGTGAAACGCTACTAGCCCAGCACCGGCAAGTGTGCCTCGATGGCAGCGCGCTGGCTTTCGTACTGGGGTGGCAGCATGAGGTGGGTACCCAGTTCGGCTAGCGGCTCGTCGACCATAAAGCCGGGGTTATCAGTGGCTACTTCAAACAGCACCCCGCCTGGCTCACGGAAGTACATAGCGTGGAAATACTGCCGGTCAATTTGGGGCGTCACCTGGAAACCCTTCTTAATTAAAAGGTCGCGGAAGTATAACTGGGTAGCGTCGTCCTTCACCCGGAAGGCTACGTGGTGCACCGAGCCAGCTGCTACATGGCCGCGGGCCTCGCCGGGGGCAGCTACCAGCTCCACGATGTTAGCAGTTCCTAGGGCATCGGTAGCGTAGCGGAAACGGTTGACATGCTGGGCCACCAGGCGATAGCCAAATACGTCGGTGAGCACGGCGGCCGTAGCTTTCACATCACTCAGCGTAAGCGTAATGTGGTGGAAGCCGCGGGTGGCTACTTCAGCGCTGACCTCAGCCGTAGTCCAAGGCGTGCGCGGGTCGTCGGCCGCTTCGGTCAGCTCCAGTTTGAGGCCGTCGGGGTCAAGGAAGGTGAGGTAGCGCTCGCCAAACTTCTCGGCGGGCTTGTTGTAGGTCACGCCACTGGCTTCGAAGCGCTTTTGCCAAAAGTCGAGGCTGCCTTTGGGTACGGCATAGCCAATTTCAGTGGCTTGGCCGGGACCGCGGCGGCCGGGCGTCATGTTTTCCCAGGGGAAAAACGTGAGGATGGTGCCCGCCGAACCTACTTCGTCGCCGAAGTAAAAGTGATAGGTGTCGGGCGCATCGAAATTAACCGTCCGCTTCAGGAAGCGCAGGCCCAGGACCTTAGTATAGAAATTAAAATTTCGCTGGGCGTTGCTGGCAATAGCCGTGATATGGTGCAGACCTAGGATGTGGTTATCCATGATAATTAAATACTTATTGTTTTAAATAGATGGCTCGTAGTGCCTTACCCCCGCCCCCTCAGAACCTAGTGATTGATAGGCGCCTCAATGAGTAGGAAGCGCGTATCGGCAGCGCAGTCTAGGTGCACGGGGCCATGCGTATTCCAGATACCTAGGGCGTCGCGGTGGCTCAGTACTTGGTCGTTGATGCGCACCGTGCCACTGATGACGAACACGTACAATATCTTATTGGCAGGCGCGAAGCTGTAGTCGAGGCTGTGCGCCTCGGTGTAATAGCCTAGAGACAGCTTGGCGTTTTGGTTTATCCAGCAGTGGGCGGTACCCTCCTCATTACTCACGATGGTGGTGAGCTGATTGGCGCGCTTCTCTTCCGGAAACTGGCGGCGCTGGTAGCGCGGCGTCACGTTTTGGAGCTTGGGCTCAATCCAGATTTGCAAAAAGTTTACTTCGTCGTCGCCCACGTTGTACTCCTCGTGGCGCAGGCCCGAGCCAGCACTCATTATTTGCACGCCCCCGGCCGGAATCACTTCTGAGTACCCTAGAGAGTCCTTGTGGTTCATTGTGCCGGCTAGCAGCACCGAGATGATTTCCATGTTGGCATGCGCGTGCAAGCCAAAGCCCTTGCCAGGCGCCACGAAGTCGTCGTTGAAGACCTTCAATAGGCCGAAGCCATTGCGCTCGGGATTGGCATAGGGGCCAAAGCTGAACGTGAGGTGGCTTTGCAGCCAGCCAATATCCTTGAGGCCGCGGTCGCCAGCCGGAAAGAAACGCGTGTTCATGGGAGATGAGGTAGTGCCGCGAGTAAGCAGCGAGAACTGATTTGGTGCACAAAGATACACCGATGTAGCAACATTTAATGTACATACACCAATTAAAGGAAAAAGGTTTTATCCTACTGCAAGATGGCAGCTAGCCATCTGCTAACTGAGCAGGCCACAGCCCTAACCTGCCTATTTAGCAGATTAAGGCTGTGGCCTAGTTTATCGCGCTACTTGTTGGGCTAGGGTCCACTAACGCTAGTCGCCCTTTGTCAGCCCCCGAATAACCTGATAGAGTGCCGCCAGCACGCCAAACAGCATCAGGCCAATAGTCCACCAGGGATTTTTAGTCTGGAAGTGGCGGTCGAGCCAGGTGCCGGCCCAGGCGCTGAGGCCGATAGTCGCCAGCATTTGAAACGCAATGCCTGAATATTTGGCAAAAGAGCGTAGGCGGTCGGTAGAAGGCGTAGGTTCGGTGTCGTGAGGTGGCAGCGGGTTGGTAGCCATGGTAGTAAGCAGAAGAGTGGGTGGATAAGCTACGCGGGCGCCGACAGCGAGTTTCGGCGAGGCAAGGCGTAATTTTACGAGTTGGCGGGCGTTGTGCCTGGTGGCAGCCGAACCGGCTGGCCCCGGCGCGGCGTTCTGCCCTCCGTATCCCTCCCTGGCTTTTCCTTGGCTTTGACTCGACTCGTTTCCCTTTCCCGACTTTCGTGGTGCTGGCTGGCGGTGCTGGTGGGCCTGGCCCTAGGTAGCTGCGCCTCCGATAAGTCGCTGGTAAGCCACGCCCTCAACAACGTAGCTGCCCGCGACAACGGCTTTTTCTTGGCCCGCGAAAAGCTATGGGCCACTGAGGCTACGCTCTACAAAGGCCGGGTAAACGACTACAACCGCGTGCTGCCGCTCTTCCCGACGCTGGACAGCGGCACGGTGCGCGCTACGCGGGCCGACCTCAACGATATTATCAAAAAAGCTTCGCTGCCCATTCAGCACCGGCCGGGCTCCGACTGGACCGACGACGCCTACCTGCTGGTAGGCTGGGCGCGCTTCTACAAAATGGAGTTCGACGACGCAGTGCTGACGTTTAAGTATGTGAACAGCACTAGTAAAGACCCGTTTGCCAAGCAAGAAGCCTTGATTGGTTTGATGCGCAGCTTTCTGGTAACCAAGCAGCTGGATAATGCCAAAGCTGTATCGGACCTACTTGACCGTGAAATCGGTTTACGCAAAGACGCCCGCGAACTGTTTCTGACCCGCGCCGAGTACTTTTTGCAGCAGCAAGAGCCCAAAGCAGCCATTGAGCAACTGGAGCGCGCCATCCCGCTGATACCGGCCAAAAACGAGCGCTCGCGTACCCGCTATATTCTGGCGCAGCTCTACCAGCAGCAGGACCAGGACAAGGAAGCTACCGCGCAACTCAACGAAATTCTCAAACGCAACCCGCCCTACGAGCTCGACTTCTTCGCCAAGCTGATGCTAGGCCAGGTCTCGGAGCTCAGCAACCAAAACACGGCGCGGCTCGACAAGTACTTCGCGGGGCTCTTGAAAGACCCTAAGAATAAAGAATACCGCGACAAAATCTACTACGAAATGGCCCGGCTGGCTTACCGCCAGCAGCGCTACACCGATGCCCTAGGGCTGCTGCGGACCTCGGCCAAGGCCACTACCACCAACAAGTCGCAGCAGGGCTACACCTACCTGCTGGCGGGCCGCATCTACTACGAAAACCTGCAGAAATACCGGCTGGCGGCGGCTTACTACGATAGCACCACGCAGGCTATGCCGAAAGACAACCCAACTTACGCTGCCATTGAGGAGCGGGCGGGCATTCTGAAGGAGTTCGCGAAGCAGTACACCATCATCGAAACCCAGGACAGCCTGCAAGCCCTGGTGCGTCTGCCCGCCGCTGAGCTAGAGCAGCGCCTGGCCAAGTATGCGGCCGATGAGCTGGAAGCCAAACGCGTGGCCGCCGAAAAAGCCTTAGCCCTGCAAAAAGCGCAGCAGCGGGCGCAGCAAGCCCAGGCCCAAGGCATGCCTGGTGCGCCGAGCGCCCTCAGCGGCAACCAGCGCGACATCAGCAACCCCAACACCTACGACCCCAACAATGCTGTGGCAGCGGGCGCCCTCTGGTACTTCGACAACCCCACTTCGCTAAGCACGGCGCGGGCCGACTTTATCCGGAGGTGGGGCGACCGCGGCCTGCGCGACAACTGGCGCACCGTGAACCAGCCCAGTAACTCGCCTAACACCCCGCAAAATGGCGGCGTGCCACCCAGCATCACGGGTAACACCCAAACCCGCGTAAATGGTGACCTAGGGCCGGCTGGCACGAGCACGGGCGCCCCCGCTTCCCCCGACCCTGCCGCCGAGCAGCAAAGCTTGGTGGCACAGTACCGTGCCGCTCTGCCCAGCACTCCCGACAAGCTAGAAGCCTCGAATATTCAGACTGAGGCGGCCATGTATGAGCTAGGCGGCATCTATAAAGAGCTGTTGAAAGAGCCCGCCCGTGGCTACGAAACCTACACCAAGCAGGTAACCCGGTACCCCCGCGGCGCCAACGCCGCCGAGGCGTACTACTTGCTTTACCTATACTATAAGGGCCTGCCCGACGCCGAGAAAACCGCCCAGTATGCCAGCGCGCTCCAACGCGAGTTTCCTAGCTCGACCTACGCCAAGCTTATTGCTGACCCGCGCTATCGCGAGCACGAACTGGCCCTCCACAATGCTGTAGCCGCCCAGCTCGACTCCGCCTTTACGCTTTATAAGGAGCAGAATTTCACTAAGGCTAAAGCGGTACTGGCGCGCACCGAGCGCCAGTACCCCAAGAGTGACCTCAACGACCGGATGGCCTACCTGCGCACCTTGCTGGCCATTCGGACGCAGCCGCCACTTACGGCCCGCGCTGCCGTCGAGCAGTTTTATATCGACTACCCTAGCAGCCCACTCGTGCCGCTAGCCAAAGCCCTGGCCGACTCTTACAAGAAAGCCGCTGAAGGGCAGTTGGCGGGCGCCCTGGCCTCGACCGACAAACCAGTAATTTCTATTTTCCGGCCGGGCGAGGTAAATAACCGTCTGCGCATCGAAGAGGACCTGCCGCCCGCTATGGATGCTCCGGCGCCCACTACGCTGCCTACTTCCCCAGCGCCCGCACCCAGCACTACTCCTGTGCCGAGTCCATTGCCAGCGACTACCACCACAGCTACCTCAGCGGCTAACTCCCCCATTAGACGAGCAGCCGCTCGTCGCCCACGCGTGGCGCCCGGCAAACGCACGCCAGCCCCTGTTGCCAAGGATACGGCTAGTGCTGCCTTGCCAAGTGCCAGCCCGCCTGCCACTGGTACGCCTGCGGCCCCGGCGCCTGCTGCTACCCTATCTGCCAGCTCACCAGCTCCTGCTGCGCCGGCCCCTACCCCAGAGCCAGCAGCGCCGGCGCCAGCTGTGGCTTACACTACGCAGCTAAGCGCCGCCCACGCCGTAGCACTGGTTTACCCCAAGGGTACGGCCCCAGCAGCCGACATAGTAGCGCAGCTCACGGCCTATAACAGCAGATTCTTCCGGGCCAACAATCTCGTAGTGTCGGCTGCGCAGCCCCTAGGCCCTGACCAGGAGGTAGTGGTGGTACGGACTTTGCCGGGGGCCAAAGTGGCCCAGAGCTATGCCACCAAGCTCCGCGGGCCACAGTCGCCGCTAGCGCGCTTGCGGGGCCAGGGCTACCAAGCGCTTGTCATTAGCTTGGCCAACCTGACCTTGCTACAAGAGGCGGGCGACGTAGCCGGCTACCAGCAGTTTTATCAAAAGGTTTACCAATAGTCAAATCAGGAATAAAGCCCCACGAAGAGAAGCCCGTAGTTGGCGCTTCTTGTTTTCAGCTATTCGCTGGGGCTGCTTTCCTATCTTTTTAAAATGCCTACTTCTCCTTCTTCACCGGCTCGCTCCACTGCGCGCCCTAGGCCTCGCCAGCCTGCGCCGGCCCGGCCCGGGCGCTTCCACGCTTTTGTTCGCACGCTGTGGGTGCTGTTCGTAGCTGGTTTGGTAGGGTTGATATTATACGTGGGAGCCGTGAACTACAACTTCATGGGCTGGTTTGGGCGCATGCCCAACCTGCGCACCCTCGAAAACCCCAAGAGTGAACTAGCCTCAGAAGTTTACTCGGCCGACGGAGTGCTCCTAGGTAAGTATTTCCGCGAAAACCGCACGCCAGCCGATTACCAAGACCTGCCCCAGAACCTGATAGACGCCCTAGTGGCGACCGAAGATGTGCGCTTCGAGCAACACTCGGGTATCGACTTTAAGAGCATTATGCGGGCAGTGGCGGGCCTAGGGCGCAGCGGTGGCGGCTCTACCCTATCGCAGCAAGTGGCCAAGGTACTGTTTAAGACGCGCCCCGGTGAAGCGAGCAATCTCAACGACGGCACCCTCAATGGGGAGGGCAAACTTGGCCTGCTCATCACGAAGACCAAAGAGTGGCTGCTGGCCATCCGGCTAGAGCGCAACTATACCAAGCGCGAAATCCTACGGATGTACCTCAACACCGTGGACTACGGCTCCAATGCGTTCGGCATCAACACGGCAGCGAAGACGTTCTTCAATAAAAAGCCGAAAGACCTGACCACGCCCGAGGCGGCCACGCTAGTAGGCATTGTAAATGCACCATCGCGCTTTAGCCCTGCAATGCACCCGGCCCGCTCGAAGCGCCGCCGCAACTGGGTGCTGCAGCAGATGAACAAATACGGCTACCTCTCGGCCTCCGAACTGGCGAAGGATACAGCCAAAGCCATTGTGCTGCACTACAGCGTGGAAAGCCCAACCCAGGGCCTGGCGCCCTACTTCCGCACTGAGGTAGCCAAATATCTTCAGACCTGGGCGAAGGAGACAGACCACGATTTGTACGCCGACGGCCTTAAAATCTACACGACCCTCGACTCGCGTATGCAAGCTTATGCCGAGCAAGCGGTGTCCGAGCACTTGGCTTTGCAACAAAAGTGGTTTTCGGCGCAGTGGAAGGGCCAGCAGCCCTGGCGCGATGAGAACGGTCGGGTCATCCCTAATTTCCTGGCCACCTCCATGCGCCGCACCCAGCGCTACAAGTCGCTAATGGAGCGCTACGAGGGCAACAAGGACTCGGTGAACTACTACCTGCGCCGCAAGTACCGTATGCCAGTATTTACGTGGCAGGGCGAGAAGGAAATGCTAATGTCGCCAATCGACTCGCTCGACTACTACAAGCGCTACCTGCGAGCCGGTTTCATGGCCGTGAATCCGCTCAATGGCCAAGTGAAAGCCTGGGTCGGCGGCCCCAACTACAAGTTCTTCAAATTTGACCACGTGCGCCAGGGCAAGCGCCAGCCGGGCTCTACCTTCAAGCCCATCGTGTACACGGCAGCTATTGCCGAAGGCTACTCGCCGTGCTTCCCGCGGCCCGACGTGGCCACTACCTTCCCCGGTGTGGCTGGCCGAGCGCCTTATACCCCTAAAAACTTTGAAGGCGGCTTTTCGGGGCGCACCTTCACGCTGCGGCAGGCGCTGGCCCGCTCCATGAACTCTATCACGGCTTGGTTGGTGCATGAGCTTACGCCCCAACGCGTAGCCGATTATGCCAAGCTTCTAGGTGTCACATCACCCGTCGACCCAGTGCCGGCCGTGGGTTTCGGAGCTTCCGATTGCAGCATCTTTGAGCTATGCGGCGTTTACGGCACCTTCGTGAACAAGGGCGTTTGGACCTCGCCCATCATGGTGACGCGCATTGAGGATAAAAATGGTAACATGCTGCGCGAGTTTATTCCGCGTACCAGAAACGTGCTGACCGAAGAAACCGCCTACGTGATGACCAATATGCTGGAAGCTAGCACTACTGAGCGGGGCGGCACCAGCACCATCCTACACACGGGCTTCAAGTTCAACACTAACATCGGGGCCAAGACTGGGACTACTTCTAACTACTCCGATGCTTGGTTTATGGGCATCACGCCCGACCTGGTGTGTGGCATGTGGGTAGGTGGTGAAGACCGCAGCATTCACTTCCGCTCGGGCTACTACGGGCAGGGCGCCCGCTTGGCGTTGCCGCTCTACGGCATCTTTATGAAGAAAGTGTATGCCGACAAAAGCATTGATATCAACACCGGTCCTTTCCCGGTGCCGAGCCACCTAAACACCGAGCTCGATTGTTCGAAGTACTATGGTGCCCAGCGCGATACTATTCCGGCCGACCAAAAGATGGCTCAGCCCTCAGCCATCGATTTGAACAAGGAAGACATTTAGACCGCAAATTCAAACGAGTTTGCCAGATTAAAAAGATAAGCCTACCAACGGTAGGGTTACTATCTGGAGCTGCTCACCTGAATAAGCCTTACTCTATCCACGGGTATTATTAAGCAACGGCCGGCTACTTTTGCCGGCCGTTTTGCGTTCTGGCAATCAGGCGTACTAAAGAACAACCTAGGCGATAGCGGTACTTAAGAGAATGCTCTTTGCCGACCTACCTAGGTACTCAAAACCAGCCGCGCCAGCGGCATATCCGTTTCATCCGTACCAGAGTCAGCCCGGCGCAGTTGGGCGTACCTGCGTAATCCGTTTCATCTGTTTGAATCTGCAGTCATGGCAGCCAAACCCGAGCTACAAGAACAAATAAACCGCTTGCCCCACCAGCCAGGCGTGTATAGGTACTTCGACGACGAAGGCATCATCTACGTGGGTAAGGCTGTAGACCTGCGCAAACGCGTCAGCAGCTACTTTACTAAGCAAGACCACAATAAGAAAACCCAGCAGTTGGTCAAGAACATCAAGCGTATCGAATTCACCATCGTGAACTCGGAATCGGACGCTTTTTTGCTGGAGAATAACCTCATCAAGCAGTACCAGCCCAAGTACAATATCCTGCTCAAAGATGGCAAGACGTACCCCTACCTGCTGCTAACTAAAGAGCGGTTTCCGCGCCTCATCCCTACCCGCAACAAGCAGCCCGGCGACGGCCAGTATTTCGGTCCCTACGCGCACCAGGGCTCGCTCAACGTGCTACTAGAGCTTATTAGGGCGCTGTACCCGCTGCGGACCTGTACCTACAACCTAAGCCCCGAAAATATTGAGGCTGGCAAGTTTAAAGTGTGCCTGGAGTATCATATCGGCAACTGCAAAGGTCCGTGCGAGAACAAAGAAGATGAAGCCACTTACAACCAGTACATCCAGCAGATTCGGCAAATTCTGAATGGCGACCTGCGCTTGCCTAAGCAGTACTTCCGCGAAAAGATGACTGCCGCTGCCCAGGAAATGCAGTATGAGCTGGCACACCAGTTCAAGCTGAAGCTGGATAAGCTCGACGAGTTTCAGGCCAAGAGTACCATCGTGAATGCCTCGCTGACTAACATCGACGTGTTCAGCATCGCGTCTAACGAAAAGGCAGCGTTCGTCAATTACTTCAAGGTGATGAATGGCAGCATCATCCTCACTCAAAACCTAGAGCTGACGAAGAAGCTCGACGAGTCGGACGGCGAAATTCTGGCCCCTCTCATCATGCAGCTCCGCCAAGAGTATGAGAGTGAGGCCAAGGAGATTCTTACTAACGTGCCTGTAGGTGACTTACCCCTGCCTGGCGTAGCCGTTACGCAGCCCCAAATCGGTGACAAGCGCAAGCTTCTGGAACTGAGCATTAAGAATGTTCTCTACCTCCGCAAAGAGAAGGAGAGCATGAACGAGAAGGGCAAAGATGTCAACGAGGTGCGCATTATGGAGCAGATTAAGAAAGACCTGCGCCTGAAAGAGCTACCTAAGCACATCGAGTGCTTTGACAACTCCAACTTTCAAGGCGACAATCCGGTGTCCGCAATGGTGTGCTTCCGCAACGCGCGCCCCAGCAAAAAGGACTACCGCCACTACCACGTTAAGACCGTAGTTGGGCCCAATGACTTTGATACCATGTATGAGGTCGTCACGCGCCGCTACCGCCGCTTAGTAGATGAAGGCGCTAGCTTGCCACAGCTCGTCATTGTGGATGGTGGTAAGGGCCAGCTCAGCATGGCTGTGAAGGCGTTGAAAGACCTCAATTTGTGGGGGCAAATTCCGGTCATCGGCATCGCCAAGCGTCTTGAGGAAATCTACGTTCCCAACGACCCGCTACCGCTCTACATTGATAAGAAAAGCGAGAGCCTTCGCCTCTTCCAGCGCATGCGCGATGAAGTACACCGATTCGGTATCACCTTCCACCGCAAAACCCGCGACGACGCCACGCTCAAGACCGAACTAACCGATGTAAAAGGCCTAGGGCCCGTTACAGCCGATAAACTACTCAGTAAATTTAAATCGGTCAAAAAGATAAAAGAGTTGACTGAAGTACAACTTATAGCCGAGGTTGGCAAAGCCAAAGCTAAAATCCTGCTCAGTTACTTCGACCAACAAGAGTCACCAGCATCTTAAATAAGGCCTAAAACAAAAGAGCCCCGACCTGCATGCAGGCCGGGGCTCTTTTGTTATCTAACAAACCTCTGAGTCAACTCGCCTCAGGCGAACGTATCTGCAAAATCTGCGGTCTAGAAAGACCACAAGTTGTACTCGTATTCTACTAGGTCAGCGGCAATCTGTTGCGAAGCCAGTAAGCCCTGGCGTTCGCCACCATACTGGCTAGCTAGGTCGTCACCGGCAGGATTCGACACCTTCGTGATGTATGAGTTGAACAACCACAGCTCAAACGCATCAGCTAAGTTCTTGTGCTGGGCATCATTCTGCGCATTAAACCAGATGGCCGTTTGCGGATTGTTGCGGAACACCTTTACCAAGTCGGCATACTTGAAAGTTGCCACGTTCTTCTCCAGACCCGAGGTATTCATGGCCAGCGTCGAAGGCAGCTTCAGCGAGATGGTTTTAATCTGATGATACATCCGCGACCGCTTCTTGTCGAATATCATCTCCTCCGACAGCTCCATTTGGTAGAGGTCTTTGGGACGATACTCGTCAGTAGTCTTGGGCGGCGGCGGCGGTGCAACTGCTACCGACGACACTGGGACCGTGCGATATACAACTTTGCCGTTCTTTTTAACTGGCTTGCCTTTGCTGTCTAGTACTGCTACACGCTTAGTAGCAGGCTTTTTTGGCGAAGCTACAGGTGCACCCCACCCATCGTCTGCTGCAGCAGCCTTTTTGGTGCTTTTGGCAGGTGGTGCGCCAGCGCCCCAGTCGTCGCCATCAGCGCTAATGGGTGCTTCGATGGCGTAAGACATGTTAGCCGACATCTCCTTTGCAGTGAGGGTCGAGGTAACTGAGTCGTTCTTATACGCCTGTAGTTCGCCACGCTTTACTGCATCAATAATGACTCGGCCAATCTCCTTCCCATCCGAATACATCGGCAGGTTTTGCTTTTCGCGCAAGTCAATGGCCCGCCAAATAGTCTTACGGAACATTTGGTCGGAAACCGGGATGGCCCGAACGGCACCAGTTGTAGCCGTAGCAGCTGCCTGCTCTTGGGCGTGAGCCGTTACCGCTGCTGTCAACGCTGCGAGCGTGAAAGGAAGGATTTTAAAATAGCGGGTCATAATAGAGAAGATAGTTAAAAGCTTATTGCAACGGGATGTTGAACACGCGGGTAGGCATATTCACTTCCTCTATCTGGCCTTGGAAGTTGTTGCGCTGCACGCCCTGTACTTCAATGTTCAGACGGTCACCCTCACGATAGGCATTTACCATATCGCTCATGTCACCTTGAGGACCATTGATTGTTTTTGGACCAATTACAGGACGCTTACCACGAGCCAGTACTACAGTGAAGCGCGATACGCGGTAGCGAGCGTCGTCTGGCAGGAAGGTAGCAAAACCAGGGTCAGCAACAGCTTTCATCGTAACAGTGCGTATAGCAGTGCCAGGGGTACCTTGTTTTTCGTTTGCTTTACTGCCACCAACATAGCACTCAATGGTTGGGTTCGGAATCGGACGAACTTTAAAGTTTTGCGAGCCGATAGCATTGCCACCACTGCTTACATTCAGAGTTACTTCACGAGCATTAGGCACTAGCGTTACTTCGCCTTTCTGACCCGTGATTACTGAAGCACCCGAAGCCGAGAAGCTAGGCTGATACTGAGCACCTAGGGCTGGTACCTGCACGCTCAGTTTGTTACCGCACTTATAGTACAGCGCCTGCACCGAAGCCGACTGAATCTGCATTACTGGCTTGGTCACGGTGTAAGGCACCGTCACGCGGAAAGTAGTATCGCGGCCATTTTGGTTGATGCGAATCGAACCGGTCCAGTTAGCCTTAGCATTACCTGCTGCGTCAAAGTTGCCAGGGCGAGCCGTGAATTCAATCTTGCCGTGGTTAGTCTTAGGGTCAACAGCTAGCGGGCTACCGTTGTAAGTCATGTTCTGCTTAAGGCCGCTAGCAGCGGCGGTCAGGAACAGTTCAGCTTTGTATTTGGTACCGGCGGCTACAGTGTTCGATTCGGCTGAAGCAAAAGCCCCTAGTTTGTCGAATACAATAGTTTTAGCACCAACTTTTTCAGCTTGCTTCTGCAGGGCATCGGCCTGATACTTCAGCACCTCGGTTTCCTTCTGGCTTAGAACAGCCAGAGCGGCAACTACCGGGGTATTCTCGAAGTTGAACTCAGCGAAGTTTTTACCCTTCTGCTCCTTGTCTATCACCTTGGGGTCAGCCTTGGCGTCGAGTGCTAGCGGGGAAGCTTCGGGAACGTACTGCTTAATGTAATCAGAGTAGCTGTTCAGCTTATCCTTCAGCGGGTACGCCAAGCCATTCTTAGCGCCGCCGAGCATGGTGATAGCTACTTTATCGGTGGCTTCCATGTTGTGGAATTCGCCAGCTTTAGAGTTTTCAGTAGCAGCAATTAGCTTGTCGCGTACTTGGTCGATGTAAGCGACCATCTCCTTGGTTTTCTCACGAATTTCTTCGCTTTGCTTCAGCACCTGCTGGTCAGCAGCCTGGTTGCGGTTCTTAGCTACCGCTTCCTGGATACCTTTAATAGTGCCTTCGGCGGCTTTATCGGTTTTAGCATTGACGTCAACCAAGCTGTCGTCAATAAGCTTAAACTTTTGTAAAATCGCGGAGTTAACGTTAAGCGCCAGAAGAGCCGTTAGCACGAGATACATCATGCCAATCATCTTCTGCCGCGGCGTTTCATTAGCTGATGCCATCAGATATTCTCGCTATAGTGATAATTAATTGAGATAGGCACTCCTAATAGTTAGCTAATTGCACCAGCGCGCATAGCGTTCAGCATGTTGCCGTACACACGGTTGAGCGACGACAGGTTGCCGGTCAGGTCTGCTACCTGATGCTGCAGGCTTTCGGTGTCTTTGCCAGCTTGTACCATGTTTTCCATGGCTTTGCCTAGGGTGCCGTAAAACTGGTTCATGGACTTCAAATGCGTATTAGCATCTTGCAGTTCCATTTCATACACAGCATTTAGAGCGCCCAGGTTTTTAGTTACATTCTGCACTTGCAGGTGGTACTCTTTAGCATCGCCCGTAGCGTTCGACATAGCTGATACCGCCTCTACCGTATTGGAATAAGCCTCATTGATACGCTCCAGCGATTGAGCTGCAGTGCGTACTTTCTGAGTGTACTCCTCGGTTACATTGGTAGCCTCGCCTAGCTGACCCAGTTGAGCAGTGGTAGCGCTGAGCCGGTTTAGGCCTTGGCCAAGGTTGGTGAGAGCCTCAGGCGTTACGTTAGCGTTTTTCAACATATCGTCCAGTTTACCAGTTAGGCCGTTCGGTGCAGGCGTCTTAGCATCGCGGAAACGGTTGTCATTGGTGCTGGGGTCATAGCCTTCGCTTAGCTCGGGATATACCAGCGACCAATCAGTTTCTTTAGCGTGGGGCTGGAACGAGCTCAGGAAGAAGATAGCGGCTTCGGTTAGCAGACCAACCGTAAGCATAAGGTCGGCACCGGGTAAGTGACGAATTTTAAATAGTGCTCCAACGATTACTACCGCGGCTCCGATGCCGTATACCATCGGCATTACTTTATCGAAGAAAAAATTACCTTTAGCTGCCATTGTGATTGTAAAAACTTAAAAAATAAATGAAATGGTGTGGTGATACTAGGGAAGTGAATTAACGATTCATGCTACGGTTGGTACCCATGCCAATCTGAATCATGGAGCAGCGGAAACCGATGTAAGAGCGCGAAGAATCCTGGTATTCAAAGTTGCGAGTGCCCGTTTCGAGGAAATATTGAATGTCTTTCCACGAACCACCGCGCACTACTTTGCGGGGCTCATTATCGTCAGGGTTGGTGGGGTTCAAATCCCAAACTACTGGTACAGAGGCTTCCATGTAAGCATCATCGCACCACTCCGACACGTTGCCTGCCATATCATAGAGGCCAAAGTCGTTCGGGAAATAAGAGCCTACTTCTGAGGTATAAGCAAAGCCATCGGAGGCATAATCACCCCGACCTGGCTTGAAGTTGGCTAGCATGCACCCACGCGTGTTGCGCACATAAGGGCCGCCCCAGGGGAACGTAGCACCTTCGCGACCACCACGAGCAGCATATTCCCACTCAGCCTCGGAGGGCAAACGGAAATTAGGTAGCGGAGCTTCACCACGCTCCTCGTTAGTAGCATTCTTGTATTTCGAGCGCCAGTTGCAGAAGTACTTGGCTGCAAACCAGTCAACACCTACTACTGGATAATCGTCAAAAGCTGGGTGCGAATAATAGTATTCCAGCAGTGGGTCGCCCATATGATAAGTAAAGTCACGCACCCATACAGTAGTATCCGGATACAACTCAGTCTTAATATAGTCTTCACCTAGGGCCTCTACCGAGTCCTGCATAATAGCGCTCACAAACTGACGGTATTCGTTGTTCGTGATTTCGGTTTCGTCCATGTAGAAGCCAGCGATAGTCACTTGCTTGTTCATGTTCACCATGGAAGCAGAAATATCTTGGTCGGTCTGGCCCATGTGGAAAGTTCCCCCTGGGCAAGGAACCATGCCAAACGGAACGTCTTGTGGATTAAAAATCGGCCGGTCTTCCGCGCCTACCAAGTCACCCTGATAGTTTTTTGTGAAACACCCACCCATGAATAACCCTGAAAGGGCCAGGAGGGGTAGTGCCAGAATTTTTTTCATAATAAAAGAAAAGACTAATTGTATATCCAGGTGTTAGCAGGGCGTATTCTATCGTTTGGCAAATCTACACTATTTCAAGTCGACCTGCAATAACGCCCGGACACGCGGGTGTGGCTATTTGTTCCTGAAAACCAGAAAAACGCTCTAAATGGCTAAAAAAGGCTCTTTTTGAGAGAAAAATATTTCTTTACAAAGATTTTATCTTTTTCCAACCCTCAATCCGAAATAGGACTAAAAGCTGTAGCGAGGGGTTCGAATCGCAGGACGCGTAATTAAACCAACCTTAGGCATACGCAAGGAAAGCATAATTTCATGCGAGCTAAGTGCTAAAGCATCCTGGTGAAAAGCAACGAAGTCGAATGCGTAGCCAATGCGAAACCGATTGTCGGGGCCGAAACTAGCTCCTACCAGTCCGGCAATGGATTCGTCGTACCGATAGTTCAAACCAGCCCAGAATCGGTCGTCGAGAGTGGCGCGCACTCCGGTTTCGAACGAATAGTTGTGTTGGTTATCATATTTACTTTTAGTACCATAATTACCAGGCAAGACTGCTTTAGCAAGAACGGTTGGAGTCACGACAACGGAAGAGGATGCTTCTATATTGTAGCCTGCTGTAAAGTAGGCATGGTTCTCGCCCAAATACTGGCTGGCAGTACCCGCTACGCCAGTACTGGCGAACGTATACTGCGAACGAAATAAATTGTTGGCACTAAGTCCTGCGTAAAACTTCGGACTCTCATACCATACACCCGCACCTGCATCGAATTTGTGGTCTGAGGCACCTTGAGCGGGCACGTTGATATCGTTAGGGTCAATAGCCCGGTAGGTACCATTACCTATGTAAGTGTATGTGCCCTGAATACCGATACCGAGCAAGCCGCGGCCGAGCTTAATATGCTGCGAATAAGACAGTGCTCCATTGGTCGTTTTTACAGGTCCGGCTTGGTCATAATACACCACTAAGCCAACCCCTCCACTTAGGGGTAGAATGGGCAGGGATAAAGATGCCATACCGGTGCGTGGCGAGCCATTGTCATCTCCCTGGGTATTGCCGAGGTTAAGGTACTGGTAGCGACCAAGTACAGTAACTTCGGTTTGGCCTTTTATCCCAGCATAAGCTGGGTTTAGATACATACCATTAAAGCCGTAGTGCGTGAACTGCGGCTGCTGCTGGGCCATAGCGGTGCCCGCTGCCGCTAGCAGCAGCAGGGGAGCAAGTAGAATTCCCTTCATACGGATTGGGAGAGGAGATATAGAAGATAGGGCAGACATAGCGAAAACGTGAGACCTCTCGCTTTCAAATGTAACTACTAGTCAGCTGCTATACGCAGCCTACCTAGGTAGGTAGTTCAGGTCTTAGTTCTTGTATATGCCGCCGCTACCCTATTAGCTATCTCCCTTCTTCTTGTCAGCACTAGCGCCGGGCGCTAAGGCATGCTGACGGATGTATGCCTCAATAGCACCTGTCATAGACGGAGCGTTGGGCATAGGGGCTTCAATATCAAGGATAAGTCCGGCATCACGGACGGCCTTAGCCGTAGTGGGGCCGAAAGCCGCAATACGGGTGCCGTCTTGCACAAAATCGGGGAAGTTGACGAATAGCGAGCTAATGCCGGAAGGGCTAAAGAATGCTAGACAGTCGTATTTCACATCCGACAAGTCGGAGAGGTCGCTAGCCACCGTGCGGTAGATAACTGCCTCCGTAAACTTGAGATTATTAGCCCGCATAAACTCAGGCAAATCATCTTTTCGTATGTCAGAGCAAGGATACAAAAACTTCTCGCTTTTGTGCTTTTTAATAACGTCGAAAAGGTCGGCTGCAGTACGCAGGCCTACAAAAAGTTTGCGCTTGCGCAGCACAATGTATTTCTGCAGGTAATTGGCGGTTTGGTCCGAGATACAGAAGTACTTCATTTCAGCCGGCATTTCCAGCTTGGCCTCCTGGCAAATGCGGAAGAAGTGGTCGACAGCGTTGCGGCTAGTAAAGATTACCGCTGAGTACTCTAAGATGTTAATCTTCTCTTTCCGAAACTCTTTGTACGGCACGGCCTGTACATCGATGAATTCACGGAAGTCAACCCTGATTCCATATTTTTCGGCCAACGGCGAGTAAGGCGAAACATCAGTGGCGGGCTTCGGTTGGGTAACCAGAATGCTGCGGATGGGCTTGGCGTGCCGGTTCAGACCCGGCTGTGCTGCGCTCTCGGCCATAAGAATAAGTAAGGGTAACGCTAAAGCAATAGACTAAACGCTGGGGCTACAGCAACCTAC
>Ga0265798_10002000_pt1 | contig 30615 bp, 27 predicted proteins | sample P3T30metagenome_FD_192430 | JGI IMG/M metagenome (GOLD analysis project Ga0265798, IMG submission 192430) | Plant litter microbial communities from East Loma Ridge, Irvine, California - P3 T30 | ecosystem: Environmental > Terrestrial > Plant litter > Unclassified | place: USA: California... | reverse complement strand
GGCGTGCGAGTCCTTGCGGATGTTCAGGTCGATGGCGTTGGCGCTGGTGGCGTTCACGACCTCGATGGCGCCAGCGTCGAATTGGCTGCTGATCTTGATAGACATGGTGTTGTCCTGTGTTGGGAAGGTCCGTTGAAGCGTTGATGATACTCGCTTTCGCCGCGCCGCCGCTAGGCAGGCCTGGCGCCCGGCAGGGCGGAAAAATGGCGCTGCAAGGCGTCCAGCGCAACCTTCACCTTGGCCGGATCGCCATCGCGCCGCGGCGTCATCGCCGTCACTGGCAGCGGCGCCAGCTGCCAGTGCGGCAGCACGCGCACCAGAAGGCCGCGCTCGAGTGCGGGATATGTGTCGGCATGGCCCAAGAGCGCCAGGCCCATGCCCTGTTCGCACATCTGCTGCAGCGACAGCTGGTTGTTGCTGACGATGCGCACGTCGACCCGCAGGCGTTCATGGCTTTCGCCCTGCCTCAGGTCGAACTCCATGGTGGGCGCTTGCGCATCGCCTTTCGCTTCGCTGGCCTGGCGCATGGAGCCCAGCCAGTGGTGAGCAGCCAGCGCCTGCGGCGACTCCGGCATGCCGTGGCGCTCGATGAAGGCCGGCGCCGCGCACACGATCACCTCGAACTGGCACAGGCGGCGCGCGATCCAGCGCGAGTCGGGCAGGGTGCCGGCGCGGATGGCGATGTCGATGCGGGCCTCGACCAGGTCGATCATGGCGTCGTCGACCAGCAGCCGCAGGCGCAGTTGCGGCCACGCGGCCAGCACCGGCGCCAGGGCCGGCGCGATGTGCAGGCCGAAGCCGACCGGCGCCGCCACCCGCAGCTCGCCGCTCGGCGCGTCGCGCGCATGCAGCAGCGAGTCGCCGGCCGCGTTGGCCGCCTCCAGCAGGCGCAGGCAGTGCGGATAGCAGCGGGCGCCGGCCTCGGTCAGGGTCAGCTTGCGCGTCGAACGGTGCAGCAGCGTCACGCCGGCCTGGCGCTCGAGCGCGCGGATGGTCTGGCTGACGGCGGACGGGCTCATGCCGAGCCGGCGCGCCGCCGCGCTCATGGAGCCGCTCGATACCGTCTCGGCGAATACCGCATAGGGTTTAAGGTCATCCATTTGTTAGCCTGGCTTCAAGGTGATAGTGATTTTGGCCATCTTATCGCGCTATCGTGAAGGCGGTATCGTAAAGCCTCGATCACATCACTGGAGTCATGCATGAATATCGCCCTGATCGGCGCCACAGGCTTCGTCGGCGCCGCCGTCCTCTCGACCCTGCTGCAGCGTGGGCACCAGGTGACCGCGCTGGTGCGCGACCCGTCGCGCCTGGCGCCGCAAGCCGGCCTGACCGTCAAGGTGGCCGACGCCTACGAGCTTGAAGCCATCGCCGCCGCCGTGCGCGGCACGGACGCCGTCATCTCGGCCTTCAACCCGGGCTGGAACGATCCCGCCCTGTACGACAACTTCATGCGCGGCAGCGCCGCCGTCGAGCGCGGCGTGGAGGCATCCGGCGTGCGGCGCCTGCTGGTGGTCGGCGGGGCCGGCAGCCTGTTCGTGGCGCCCGGCGTGCAGCTGGTGGACACGCCGGCATTCGTCGACCACGTGCCGCCCAATATCGTGCCGGGCGCCCAGGCCGCGCGCGACGCCTTGACCGCAATGCGCAACAACACGGTGCTGGACTGGACCTATCTCAGCCCGCCCGCGATGCTGGGGCAGGGCGAGCCGACCGGCCGCTATCGCCTGGGCAGCGAGGATTTGCTGATGGATGGCGACAAGCCGGCCGGCATCGCGGTGGCCGACCTGGCGCTGGCAATAGTCGACGAGATAGAGCAGCCGCGCCACCTGCGGGCGCGCTTCACCGTCGCCAGCCGGGCCTGATCTACGCTTCCAGGCCTTTGAAGCGGCCGTAGTAGGCGGCGTCCGCCTCGGGCGTCGTCGCATCTTCCTTGCGCAACATGGCCAGCACGTGTTCCTCGGCGCGCGCGTGGCACAGGCGGTAGATGGCGCGCGCCAGCGCGTAGGCGTCGGTCCCTGGCCATGGCTGCGGCAGCAACGCCAGCGGCAGCATCGGGTCGTGCAGCTGCACCCGGCGGTAGGCGTGGATCAAGAGGGTGCGGATCGCGAACGCGTGCTCGGGCGTCACGTCGCCCTTGCCCAGCATGTCGGGCAGCGGCGCGAAGCTGTCGATGAAGCCGCGATAGGCGTTCACCACCGCGTCGAGATTCCAGCAGTCGGCCACCAGCTCGGGCAATGGGCGGGTGCCCATGCCGGGCAACTCGTCGACCTGGCACACGAACACCTTGTCGGTGGCATCCGCACGCGCCAGGATCTCGCGCAGCGTGTCGCGCTCGGGCGCCGGATGCGCCATCACGCCGGTGGCCAGCATCGCAAAACCCTCCCACTCGAGTTCCTTGCGCAGCAGCGTGCGCAGCTCGCTGTCGATACTCCCATTCGGCGCGAGCACGAAGGTCCAGCGGCCATCCCAGTCCAGGCCCGGCGCCGAATAGATGCGGCGGTTGGCGCGCTCGAAGCGCGGCAGCGCCTTCGGCTCGATCGCATAGCGGCTGCGCCGGCCTTCGCGGCTGGCCGTCAGCCAGCCCTCCTGCACCAGGCGGAACACGCTGGTGCGCACCAGCCGGTCACCAACGCCCAGCGGCCCCAATAGCTCGATCATGCTGCCCAGCCAGAAGGCGCCGCCGTGCGGGGCGATCGTGTCGCCGCACACGGTCACCACCAGCGACTTGTGGCGCGGCGGTTCAAGCGCCAGGCTGTGGGCGATCCACTCAGTGCTGGACAGTCTTTTCATGATTGAGGTCAATTGTTTGAGCTGCGATATGATTCAAAATTATTGTGTACATCAAGTTTTTTGTATCGTATTATGATTTGGACGGGTTTGCAATTGTAGAGAACCACGGGGGAAGCGATGTACGCACAAATGGTGGAGACTGGCCTCAAGAAAGTCCGCACAGAACAGGACATGAGCGCCGAAGAGCAGGCGTTCCAGGCGCGCATCGACGCCGGGATCAAGATCGAACCAAAGGACTGGATGCCGGAAGCGTACCGCAAGACGCTGGTGCGCCAGATCTCGCAGCACGCGCATTCCGAGATCGTCGGCCAGCTCCCGGAAGGTAACTGGGTGACGCGCGCGCCGACCCTGCAGCGCAAGTCGGTCCTGCTGGCCAAGATCCAGGACGAGGCCGGCCACGGCCTGTACCTGTACAGCGCCGCCGAAACGCTGGGCGTCTCGCGCGACGAGCTGCTCGAAGCCCTGCATGCCGGCAAGGCCAAGTATTCGAGCATCTTCAATTATCCCACCCTGAGCTGGGCCGACATGGGCGCGATCGGCTGGCTGGTGGACGGCTCGGCCATCATCAACCAGATCCCGCTGTGCCGCTGCTCGTACGGTCCGTATGCGCGCGCCATGGTCCGCGTCTGCAAGGAAGAATCCTTCCACGCGCGCCAGGGCTACGACATCATGATGGCGCTGGCCAAAGGAACACCTGAGCAGAAGGCGATGGCGCAGGATGCGCTCAACCGCTGGTGGTGGCCCTCCTTGATGATGTTCGGTCCGTCCGACGCCGAATCGGTCAATAGCGCGCAATCGACGGCCTGGCGCATCAAGCTGTTCTCGAACGACGAGCTGCGCCAGCGCATGGTCGACCAGACGGTGCCGCAAGCCGAATACCTGGGCCTGACGGTGCCCGATCCCGACCTCAAATGGAACGCCGAGCGCGGCTCCTACGACTTCGGCGAGATCGACTGGTCCGAGTTCCACAATGTCTTGAAAGGCAACGGCCCCTGCAACCGCGAGCGCCTGCGTACGCGTGTAAAGGCCTGGGATGACGGCGAATGGTTCCGCGACGCCCTGGTCGCCCACGCCGACAAGCAAGCCGCCAAAAAAGCCGCCGCATAAAAGGTAGGGTTGGCGGCTGCGCCGCCGACGCGTCCAACCGACGCCTGAACACCGTAAAAACGGAGACAACAATGAGCAAAGAATGGCCCCTGTGGGAAGTCTTCATCCGCAGCCAGCACGGCCTCGCCCACAAGCACGTTGGCAGCCTGCACGCCCCTGACGCCGAAATGGCGATCAACAACGCACGCGACGTCTACACGCGCCGCAACGAAGGCGTCTCGATCTGGGTCGTGCGCGCCGCCGACATCGTCGCCAGCAGCCCATCCGACAAGGAAGCGCTGTTCGAGCCGGCCAACAGCAAGGTCTACCGCCACCCGACCTTCTTCCCGATGCCGGAAGAAGTCAAGAACCTGTGAGTGTCGTCATGGACGCCAAATTCGACTACCTGCTGCGCCAGGGCGACAACGCCCTGATCCTGTCGCAGCAACTGTGCCAGCTGGTCGGCAAGGGCCCCGCGCTCGAAGAAGACATGGCCCTGTCCAACGTCGCCCTCGACCTGCTGGGCCAGACCCGCATGTGGCTGAGCTACGCCGGCGAACTCGAAGGCAAGGGCCGCGACGAAGACCGCCTGGCCTTCCTGCGTGACGCCCATGACTACCGCAACTGCCTGCTGGTCGAGCAGCCCAACGGCAGCTACGCCGACACCCTGACGCGCCAGTTCCTGTTCGATACCTGGCACTACTTCCTGATGGACGGCCTGACCCGCTCGACCGATGAGCGCATCCGCGAGATCGCCGCCAAGTCGATCAAGGAAGTCACCTACCACCTGCGCCGCAGCGGCGACCTGGTGGTGCGCCTGGGCGACGGCAGCGACAAGAGCCGCGCCTTGATGCAGGCCGCGCTCGACGAGCTGTGGATGTATAGCGGGGAGATGTTCATCTACGACGAGATCGACAACGCGATGGTGGAGGCGGGCGTGGCCCCGGCGGCGGATTCGCTGCGCAAGCAATCCCTCGACCACATGGCCGAGGTCTTCGCCGAGGCTACCCTGACGATGCCGTCGCCGGACGCCTGGATGCAGCGTGGCGGCAAGCAGGGCCGCCACAGCGAGCGCCTCGGCTTCATCCTGGCCGAGATGCAGTTCCTGCAGCGCGCCTATCCGGGAGCGACCTGGTAATGACCGCCCTCGAGGTCACTGTCGACCAAGTCTGGGGCTGGCTCGGCGAGGTTGCCGACCCCGAGATTCCGGTCATCTCGATCGTCGATCTCGGCATCGTGCGCGGCGTGCGCTTCGAGGCAGAAGCCTGCGTGGTCACGATCACGCCAACATATTCGGGCTGCCCGGCGATGCAGGTGATCTCGGAATCGGTGGGCGAAGCCCTGCACGCGCACGGCATTGATGATGTGCGCATCGAGAGCCGCCTGGCGCCCGCCTGGACCACCGACTGGATGAGCGAAGCAGGGAAGGCGGCATTGAAGGGTTACGGCATCGCGCCGCCGGTACAGCAGGCAATCGACATCAGCGGCCTGCATGCCGGCATCCGCCGCCGCGCCGCGCCCGATGTCAGTTGCCCGCATTGCGGTTCGCCGCATACCCAACTGACCAGCGAATTCGGCTCGACGCCGTGCAAGGCGCTGTACAAGTGCCTCGATTGCCGCGAGCCGTTTGATTATTTCAAGTGCCACTAAGTTGCCCAAGAAGGCCAGCATGAGCAAATTCCACCCATTGACCGTATCGAAGGTAAAGCACGAGACACGCGACGCCATCGCCGTCACTTTCGACGTCCCGCCCGCGCTGAAGAAGACCTTCGCCTACCGCCAGGGCCAGTACCTGACCCTGCGCACCACCATCGATGGTGAGGAGGTACGCCGCTCCTACTCGATCTGCTCGGCCGTGCAGGACGAGCAGCTGCGGGTGGCGATCAAGCGTTGCAGCGGAGGCTTGTTTTCCGGCTGGGCCAACGACAGCCTCCAGCCTGGCACTACACTGGACGTGATGCCGCCCAGCGGCAACTTCAACGTGCCGCTCGATGCACAGAGCAGCCGCCACTACCTGGCGTTCGCCGCCGGCAGCGGCATCACGCCGATCCTGTCGATCGTGAAGACCACCCTGCAGGCCGAACCCGAGAGCCGTTTCACCATCGTCTATGGCAACCGCGCCTCGTCGAGTGTGATCTTCCGCGACGAACTGACCGACCTGAAGGACCAGTACATGGGCCGCCTGCGCCTGGTGTACGTGATGAGCCGCGAGCAGCAGGACATCGAACTGTTCAACGGCCGCATCACCGAAGACAAGTGCAGCCAGTTCCTGCGCCACTGGATCGATATCAGGGACATCGACGTCGCCTTCATCTGCGGCCCGGAAGACATGATGCACGGGGTCTCGCGTTCGCTGCAGGAGGCCGGCCTGCCGAAGGAGCAGATCCGCATCGAGCTGTTCGCCGCCAGCGCGCCGACGCGCGAGCGCAAGCCGCGTACCGCGGAATCGGAAGCCCGCCACCTGACCGATGTGACCGTGATCATGGACGGTAACGCTACCAGCTTCACAATGGACAAGGACAAGGAATCGCTGCTGGACGCCGGCCTGCGCGCCGGGCTGGACATGCGCTACTCGTGCAAGGGCGGCGTGTGCTCGACCTGCCGCTGCAAGGTGCTCGATGGCGAAGTCGAGATGGACGTGAACTACGCGCTCGAGGATTACGAAGTGGCGCGCGGCTTCGTGCTGAGCTGCCAGAGTTTCCCGGTCACTGACAAGGTGGTGGTTGATTTTGACATTCACGAGTAAGCGAATCAATCAATACCCCGCAGCCTAAAAACCGTCGTTCCCGCGCAGGCGGGAACCTAAGTTGACTTTCGTTGCATAGCAGCGGCCTTGGATCCCCGCCTACGCGGGGATGACGAATCAAACGATAACAATCCGTTTGGAGACAACAATGAGCTACGAAAGTATCCAGTTCAAGATCGAAAACGGCATCGCGCTCCTGACCCTGAGCCGGCCCGACCGCCTGAACAGCTTCACCCAGGCCATGCACCTCGAAGTGCGCGACGCCCTGAGCAAGGTACAGGCCGACCAATCAGTGCGCGTGCTCGTGCTGACCGGCGCCGGCCGCGGCTTCTGCGCCGGCCAGGACCTTTCCGACCGGGCAGTCGACCCGGGCGCCCCCAGCGTCGATCTCGGAGAATCGGTCGAGAAGTTCTACGCCCCGCTGGTGCTCACCCTGAAGAACCTGCCCATGCCCGTCATCTGCGCCGTCAACGGCGTAGCCGCCGGCGCCGGCGCCAACCTGGCGCTGGCCTGCGACATCGTGCTGGCCGCCAAATCGGCCAGCTTCATCGAAGCCTTCAGCAAGCTGGGATTGATCCCGGACACTGGCGGCACCTGGCACCTGCCGCGCCTGATCGGCCACGCCCGCGCCATGGGCCTGGCCATGCTGGGCGAAAAACTCAGCGCCGAGAAGGCCGAGGAGTGGGGCCTGATCTGGCGCTGCGTGCCCGACGAAGCCCTGATGGATGAGGCAATGGCGATGGCCGAACATTTCGCCGCCGCGCCCACCAAAGGCCTCGCCTTCACCAAGAAAGCCTTCCAGGCCAGCTACGCCAATTCGCTCGAAGACCAGCTGCAGCTGGAAGCCGGCATGATGCGCGAACTCGGCTACAGCCACGATTACCGCGAGGGCGTATCCGCCTTCGTGGCCAAGCGCACGCCGCATTTCAAGGGAGAGTGAGCATGCACGCCATCCCTCCAGGCAGCACGATCGCCGTCATCGGCAGTGGCGCCATGGGCGCCGGCATCGCGCAAGTCGCGGCCACTGCCGGCCACCAGGTGCTGTTGTTCGACACCCGTCCCGACGCTGCCGACCAGGCCATCGCCGGCATCGGCAAGACCTATGCGAAGCTGGTCGAAAAGGGCCGCATGGGCGCGGTCGAATCCGACCTGGCGCGTGAACGCCTCAAGCGCATCTCGACATTGCAGGAAGCCGCCGGCGCCATCCTCGTCATCGAGGCCATCGTCGAGAACCTGGACGCCAAGCGCGCCCTGTTCGCCGAGCTCGAAGGCATCGTCGGCCAGCGCTGCATCCTGGCCACCAATACCTCGTCGATCTCGGTCACGGCCATCGGCGCGCAACTGCAGCACCCGGAGCGCCTGGTGGGCATGCATTTCTTTAACCCGGTGCCGCTGATGGCGCTGGTCGAAGTGGTCGAAGGCCTGGCGACCGATCGCGAGGTCGCGAACGTCGTCCATGCCACTGCCGAGAGCTGGGGCAAGAATCCAGTGCTTGCGAAATCGACGCCCGGCTTCATCGTCAACCGCGTGGCCCGGCCATACTACGCCGAAGCCCTGCGCCTGCTGCTGGAGCAGGCCGCCGACGTGGCGACGCTGGACGCCGTGATGCGCGATTGCGGCGGTTTCCGCATGGGGCCTTTCGAGCTGATGGACCTGATTGGTCACGACGTCAACTTCTCGGTCACCAACTCGGTGTTTGCCGCCTACTATAACGACCCGCGCTTCACGCCCTCGATCCTGCAGCAGGAACTGGTCAGCGCGGGCTTCCTGGGCCGCAAGACGGGGCGCGGTTTCTACCGCTATGGCGATGACGTCGCCAAGCCGGTTCCGCAATTCGAAGCGGCAAGCACGAAGCCGTCGGCGTTGCGCTATGCAGGTGGTCTCAGCATGGTCGATGCGCTCGCGGAACGCCTGCGCGGCGTCGGCTTCGATCCGGTCGCCATCGAGGCGTCGCCCGGCCTCTACTGCGACGGCGCGGCGATCTACCTGACCGACGGCCGCAGCGCCACCGAGCGCGCCGAAGTGGACGGCCATCGCGATACGATCCTGTTCGACCTGCTGCTCGACCCCGCAGGGGCCAACCGCATCGCGCTGGCGCGCGCCGATCAGTGCAGCGACGCCGCCTGGCAGGCCGCTGTAGGGCTGTTCCAGGCCGCCGGCTTCGCCGTGACGCGCCTCGACGACGTGCCCGGTATGGCCGTGATGCGCACCGTCGCCATGCTGGCCAATGAGGCGGCGGATGCCGTCAACCAGGGCGTCTGCAGTGCACGCGCGGTCGATATCGCGATGCAGAAGGGCGTCAACTATCCGCGTGGCCCGCTGGCCTGGGCGGACAGCATTGGCCTGCGCCAGGTCGTCACCGTGCTGGCCAACCTGGCCGCCACTTACGGCGAAGACCGCTACCGCGTGTCGCCGCTGCTGCGCCGCAAGCTGGCCGCCGATCCACAGGGGGCGCGTTTTCATGCAGCTTGATGCGCAAGGGCTGGCCGAACTGGCCGGCCGCACGATGTACGAACGCGATCCGGCCAGCCGCGGCCTGGGCATGCGGCTGCTCGAGATCCGCCCTGGCTATGCGCGCATGTCGATGCCGGTGCGGGACGATATGCTCAACGGCCACGCGACCTGCCACGGCGGCTATATCTTCATGCTGGCCGACAGCGCCTTCGCCTTCGCCTGCAACTCGCACAACTTCAATACCGTCGGCGCCGGCTGCAGCATCGACTACCTCGCGCCCGGCCGTCCCGGCGACGTGCTGGTGGCCGAGGCGATCGAGCAGGCACTGCAAGGAAAAACCGGCGTCTATGACGTCGCCGTGAGCGACCAGGACGGGCGCAAGATCGCACTTTTCCTCGGCAAGTCGCACCGCGTCGCCGGCACCCTGGTGCCGGTCGACGCCTGATTCAAAGAACCGAAGAGGAGATCGAGATGGTCCAACGCATTCCCGCCGATGGCGAGCTGGAACCGATCGAACGCGCCAGCCGCGACGAGCTGCAGGCGCTCCAGCTGCAGCGCCTGCAATGGACGCTCAAGCACGCCTACGAAAACGTGCCGCACTACCGCGCCGCGTTTGACGAAGCCGGCGTGCATCCCAGCGACCTGAAGACGCTGGCCGACCTGGCCAAGTTTCCATTCACCGAAAAGAAGACGCTGCGCGACAACTACCCGTTCGGCCTGTTCGCCGTGCCGCGCGAACAGGTGGTGCGCGTGCATGCGTCGTCCGGTACCACCGGCAAGCCGACCGTGGTCGGCTACACCCAGAACGACATCGACACCTGGGCCAACGTCGTGGCGCGCTCGATCCGCGCCGCCGGTGGCCGCAAGGGCGACCTGGTGCACATCTCCTACGGCTATGGCCTGTTCACCGGCGGCCTGGGCGCCCACTACGGCGCCGAGCGCCTGGGTTGCACCGTGATCCCGATGTCGGGCGGCCAGACCGAAAAACAGGTGCAGCTGATCCAGGATTTCAAGCCGTCGATCATCATGGTCACGCCCTCGTACATGCTCAATATCGTCGAGGAGTTTGCGCGCCAGGGACTTGATCCGGCCCAGTCGTCGCTCAAGGTCGGCATCTTCGGCGCCGAGCCGTGGACCGACGCGATGCGGCGCGAGATCGAAACGCGCGCCGGCATCGATGCGGTCGATATCTACGGCCTGTCCGAAGTCATGGGCCCTGGCGTGGCCAGCGAATGCATTGAAAGCAAGGACGGCCCCGTGATCTGGGAAGACCATTTCTATCCCGAGATCATCGACCCCGATACCGGCGAAGTGCTGCCGGACGGCGAGGAGGGCGAACTGGTATTTACCTCGCTGACCAAGGAAGCGCTCCCCATCATCCGCTACCGCACGCGTGACCTGACCCGCCTGTTGCCACCCACCTCGCGCGCGATGCGCCGCATGGGCCGCATCACCGGGCGCTCGGACGATATGCTGATCATCCGCGGCGTCAACGTGTTCCCGAGCCAGATCGAGGAACTGATCCTCAAGATGCCGGCGCTGGCGCCGCAGTACCAGCTGGTGGTGGCGCGCGACGGCCACCTGGACACGCTCGAAGTACTGGGCGAGCTGCGCGACGCGACTTTACCGGCCGACGCGGTGGACGCGCTGGCGCGCGACCTCCAGCACTGCATCAAGACCTATGTCGGCGTGAGCACCCGCGTGACCCTGCTGCCGCCGCAAGGCATCGAGCGCACCCTGACCGGCAAGGCCCGGCGCGTGGTCGACCGCCGTCCCAAACAATAACAGGAGATATTCATGATCGACGCCTTCATCGTTGACGCCGTCCGCACCCCTTTCGGCCGCTACGGCGGCGCCTTGTCCAGTATCCGCGCCGACGACCTGGCCGCGCTGCCGATCGCGGCGCTGATGGGCCGTAACAAGGACGTCGACTGGAGCGCGGTCGACGACCTGTTCTACGGCTGCGCCAACCAGGCCGGCGAAGACAACCGCAACGTCGGCCGCATGGCCGCGCTGCTCGCCGGCCTGCCGCAAGACGTGCCGGCCAATACCATCAACCGCCTGTGCGGTTCGGGCATGGACGCCGTCGGCACCGCCGCGCGCGCCATCAAGGCCGGCGAAGCGCACCTCGTGATCGCGGGCGGTGTCGAAAGCATGACCCGCGCGCCGTTCGTGATGGGCAAGGCCGACAGCGCGTTTTCGCGCGCGGCCAAGATCGAGGACACGACCCTGGGCTGGCGCTTCGTCAATCCCGCCATGAAGGCGAAGTACGGTATCGATTCGATGCCTGAGACCGCCGAGAACGTGGCGCGGGAGTTCGGCATCGCCCGCGCCGACCAGGATGCCTTCGCGCTGCGCAGCCAGCAGCGCTGGGCGCGCGCGCATGCAGCAGGCTTCTTCCAGGACGAGATCGTGCCGGTGACGGTGAATCTCAAGAAGGGTGAATCGCGCCTGGTCGACACCGACGAGCAGCCGCGCGCAGACTCCAGCATCGAGGCGCTGGCCAGGCTGAAAGGCGTGGTCACGCCAGATGGTTCGGTCACGGCCGGCAATGCCTCGAGCCTGAACGACGGCGCCTGCGCGCTGCTGCTGGCTTCGGGCGACGCCGTGGCCCGCCACGGCTTGAGCCCGCGCGCACGCGTGGTCGGCATGGCCACCGTCGGCCTGGCGCCACGCATCATGGGTTATGGGCCGGCGCCGGCCGTGAAGAAGCTGCTGGCCCAGACCGGCCTCACGCTCGATCAGATGGATGTCATCGAATTGAACGAAGCCTTTGCCGCCCAGGGCCTCGCCGTCACGCGCGACCTCGGCCTGGCGGACGACGATGCCCGCGTCAACCCGAACGGCGGCGCGATCGCGATCGGCCATCCGCTGGGCGCCTCCGGCGCGCGCCTCGTCATGACGGCCGTGAACCAGCTGCACCGCACCGGCGGCCGCTACGCCCTGTGCACGATGTGCATCGGCGTCGGCCAGGGCATCGCGCTGATCGTGGAGCGAGTGTGAAGGTAGGGAGAACTGCGTGGTGAAAGTCTACGAAATCGACGGCGTACGCCCGGTCGTGCATCCGAGCGCCTACGTGCACCCGTCGGCGGTACTGATCGGCGACGTGATCGTCGGCCCGCGTTGCTACGTCGGTCCGCTGGCCTCGCTGCGCGGCGACTTCGGCCGCCTGATCCTGGAAGAGGGCGCCAACATCCAGGATACCTGCGTGATGCACGGCTTCCCGGGCGAAGACACGGTGGTCGAAGTCGACGGCCATATCGGCCACGGCGCCGTGCTGCACGGCTGCCGCGTCAAGCGCAACGCCATGGTCGGCATGAATGCGGTGGTGATGGACAAGGCCGTGGTTGGCGAGGAGTCGATCGTGGCCGCGATGAGTTTCGTAAAAGCCGGCATGGTGATCCCGCCGCGCTCGATGGTGATGGGCGCGCCCGCCAGGGTGATGCGTGAACTCACCGATGAAGACGTGGCATGGAAAAGCTTCGGCACCCGCCAGTACCAGGAGCTGGCCGTGCGCTCGCTGCAGACCATGCGCGAAGTCGAGGCGGACACCGAAGTACAGCCGAACCGGGAGCGCATCGCATTCGATGCCGACGGCATGCACAAGCCGAAAGCTTGAACAGACAGAGGAGACAAGACATGGGCAACATCCCCACCCTGCAAAGCCTGATCGCCGGCCGCTGGCACGGCCAAGAAGCACATACCGCGTTGCACAGCGCCCTGGATAGTGCGCTGATCTTTCATACCCATGCGGAGCAGATCGATTTCGACGAGGCGCTCACTTTTGCGCGCAAGACCGGCAGCAAGAGCCTGATGCGCCTGGACTTCCAGAAGCGCGCGCAATGCCTCAAGGCGCTGGCGCTCTACCTCATGGAGCGCAAGGAAGAGCTGTACGAAATCTCGCATCTCACCGGCGCCACACGCCAGGACAGCTGGGTCGACGTCGAAGGCGGCATCGGCACCCTGTTCGCCTATGCCAGCATGGGCTCGCGCGAGCTGCCGTCGTCGAACGTGCTGCACGAGGGCCCGGCCATGGCGCTGGGCAAGCGCGGCGGCTTCGCCGGCACCCACATCCTGGTGCCGCGCGGCGGCGTGGCGGTGCACATCAATGCTTTTAATTTTCCGATCTGGGGCCTGCTGGAGAAATTCGCGCCGAGCTTCCTGGCGGCCATGCCCTGCATCGCCAAGCCGGCCACCGCCACCAGCTACCTGACCCATGCCGTGGTCAGGATGATGATGGAGTCGAACCTGCTGCCCGACGGCGCGCTGCAGCTCGTGATCGGCAGCACCGGCGACCTGCTCGACCGCCTGGGCGGCTTCGATGCGGTCACCTTTACCGGCTCGGCCGACACTGCCGCCAAGCTGCGCTCGAACCAGCACCTGATCCGCGCATCGGTGCCGTTCACGGCCGAAGCCGACTCGCTGAACTGCGCGATCCTGGCGCCGGACGTTACGCCCGACGACCAGGAATTCGACCTGTTCGTGAAGGAAGTGGCGCGCGAGATGACCGGCAAGGCCGGCCAGAAGTGCACCGCGATCCGCCGCGTGATCGTGCCGGAAACGCTGGTCGATGCGGTCGGCGAACGCCTGCGCGAGCGCCTGGCGAAGATCACGGTCGGTAATCCGAAAGTCGAGGGCGTGCGCATGGGCGCCCTGGCCTCGATGGACCAGCACCGCGACGTCAGCGAACGGGTCGAGCTGCTCGCGCGCGGCAACGAAGTGCTGTTCAGCGCGCGCGATGGCTTCAATCCGGTCGGCGATAACGTCGCCAGCGGCGCCTTCTTCTCGCCCACCTTACTGCTGTGCCGTAACGCCATGGACAACGACGCCGTGCACGACGTCGAAGCCTTCGGCCCGGTCAGCACCTTGATGACTTACCGCGACATCGACGAGGCACTGGAACTGGCGGCGCGCGGCAAGGGCAGCCTGGTGACCACGTTCGCCACCAAAGACCCGGCGCTCGCGGCGTATGCCGTGCCGATCGCCGCAGCGTCGCACGGCCGCGTGCTGATCCTGGATCGCGAGGCGGCCGTGGACAGCACCGGCCATGGTTCGCCGCTGCCGCAACTGAAGCACGGCGGGCCGGGCCGCGCTGGCGGTGGCGAAGAGCTGGGCGGCATCCGCGCCGTCAAGCACTTCCTGCAGCGCGCTGCCGTGCAGGGTTCGCCGACCATGCTCGGCGCCGTAACCGGCGAATATGTGCGCGGCGGCGCCGTCAAGGAAAGCGAACTTCACCCGTTCCGCCGCTACTTCGAAGACCTGGAGATGGGGCACTCGTTATTGACGCATCGCCGCACGGTGAGCGAAGCCGACATCGTCAATTTTGGTGGCGTCTCGGGCGACTATTTCTATATGCACTTCGACGAGATCGCGGCGAAAGACACGCAGTTCGGCCAGCGCATCGCGCACGGCTACTTCGTGCTGTCGGCGGCGGCGGGGCTGTTCGTATCGCCCGCGCCGGGCCCGGTGCTGGCCAACTACGGCCTGGACAACCTGCGCTTCGTGGCGCCGGTGGCGATCGGCGACACCATCCGCGCGCGTCTGACCTGCAAGCGCAAGGTGGACCGCAACCGCGCGGACGAACAGGGAAGGGGGCAGGGTGTGGTGGCGTGGGACGTGCAGGTGACCAACCAGCGCGACGAGCTGGTGGCGAGTTACGACATCCTGACGCTGGTGCAAAAACGGGGTTGATCGGCCAGCCTCAATCGAGCTTGTGCGCGTAGCGCTCGCGCACATGCTGGCTGATATAGGTCGACAGGCCCTGACCCGCCTTGGCCAGTTCGCGCATGCGCGCGATATCCTCGGCACCGGTGCTGTCGGCGGTATACAGGTAGCGGTCGCCGCCTGTGAATTTCACCGTGATCTCGTCCGCTCCGAGTTCATAGGCGACGACGCCGGAATGGCCGCTTCGGTTGGCATAGCGCTGCATGATCCTTCTCCACAATGAGGTTGTTCCCGCTATGGGACCACGTTCGGAATCATGCAGGAGCACAATTCAGGAACGTGTGCGCTGCAGCCGCAGCAGGCCTTCCGGCGTGCGGATCGCGCGCAGGTCGTCGTAGTCCGGCACGCCGGTCACATTCGTCTCGAGCGGCGCGTGATGGGTGGCGGTGACGACGATGCTGTCCATCCCGGCCGCCTCGGCCGATTGCAGGCCGGCCAGCGTATCTTCGAACACCAGGCAATCCTGCGGACGCATGCCGAGCTTTTCGGCGCCCAGCAGGAACGGATCCGGCGCCGGCTTACCGCGCTGGACGTCTTCGGCCGCCACCATCACGGGCGGCGTTGGCAGCCCGGCTGCGGCGATGCGCGCCTCGGCCAGCGCGCGCGGCGCGGACGTCACGATGGCCCAGCGCTCGGCCGGCAAGGTGGCGAGAAAAGCCGCGACGCCGGCGATCGCCTCGATGCCCTCGACATCCTCGATCTCGGCCAGCGTGATGCGCTGCGCCTCGGCTTCGACGTCGATATCGGGCAGGCCGACGCCGCGCACCGTGTCGATGCTGCGCTTGCCGTGGATGGTCGGCAGGAAGACGTCGACGTCCAGGCCATGGCTGCGCGCCCAGGCCGCCCAGACGCGCTCGGCGGCGATGATCGAAGTGAGGATGGTGCCGTCCATGTCGAACAGGAAGGCGGCGTAGTCGCGGGTGGGGAGGGCGGTCATGGATTTGTTGCTGTAGAAGGGTGAACAGGGGGGGCGGGCCTTGTAAAGTGCCCAAGCACGTCGTTCCCGCGGAGGCGGGAACCCAAGTCTGTCGCGTTACGGCTACGCTGGCAGTACTTAGGTTCCCGCCTCCGCGGGAACGACGTGCCAGCTTACTCGGCCAGCTTACTCGGCCAGCTTACTCGGCCAGCTGCTGGCGCACGCGCACGATCGCCGCGCGCCAGCTTACTCGGCCAGATTACTCGGCCAGCTGCTGGCGCACGCGCACGATCGCCGCGCGCACCTGGTTCGGCGCGGTGCCGCCCACGTGGTCGCGCGCGGCCACCGAACCCTCGAGGGTCAGCACCTCGAACACGTCCTCCCCGACCAGCGGCGAGAAGCCCTGCAGGGTCTCGAGCGACATCTCGGACAGGTCGCAGCCCGCCACGTCGCAGGCGCGCACCGCATGCGCCACGGCTTCGTGGGCGTCGCGGAACGGCAGGCCTTTCTTGACCAGGTAGTCGGCCAGGTCGGTCGCGGTGGCATAGCCCTGCAGCGCCGCGGCGCGCATGTTCTCGGCCTTGACCGTGATGCCCGAGGCCATGTCGGTGAAGATGCGCAGGGTATCAAGCACGGTGTCGACCGTGTCGAACAGCGGTTCCTTGTCTTCCTGGTTGTCCTTGTTGTAGGCCAGCGGCTGGCCTTTCATCAGGGTCAGGAGTCCGGTCAGGTGGCCATACACGCGGCCGGTCTTGCCGCGCGCGAGTTCGGGCACGTCCGGGTTTTTCTTTTGCGGCATGATCGACGAGCCGGTGCAGAAGCGGTCCGCGATGTCGATGAAGCCGATGCGCGGGCTGATCCACATCACCAGCTCTTCCGAGAAGCGCGAGACGTGCATCATGAGGATCGAGGCGGCGGCGGTAAATTCGATCGCGAAGTCGCGGTCGGACACGGCGTCGAGCGAATTGTGGCAAACGTCGTCGAAGCCCAGGGTCCTGGCCACGCGCAGGCGGTCGATCGGGAAGGTGGTGCCGGCCAGGGCGGCGGCGCCCAGCGGCAGGCGGTTGACGCGGCGGCGCGCATCCTGCATGCGCTCGGCGTCGCGGCCGAACATTTCCACGTAAGCCAGCATGTGGTGGCCGAAGGTGATCGGCTGCGCCACCTGCAGGTGGGTGAAGCCCGGCATGATGGTGTCGGCGTGGCGTTCCGCCAGGTCGGTCAGGGCGCCGCGCAGGCCGTTCAGCAGGGCCAGGATGTCGTCGATGGCGGCGCGCACGTACAGGCGGATGTCGGTGGCCACCTGGTCGTTGCGCGAGCGGCCGGTGTGCAGGCGCTTGCCGGCGTCGCCAACCAGCTCGGTCAGGCGTTTCTCGATGTTCAGGTGCACGTCTTCCAAGTCGAGCAGCCATTCGAAGCTGCCGGCGTCGATCTCGGACCGGATTTGCGTCATGCCGCGCTCGATCTCGGCACGGTCGTGCTCGCTAATGATGCCCTGGGCCGCCAGCATCTCGGCGTGCGCCAGCGAGCCCTGGATGTCGAATTGCGCCAGGCGCTTGTCGAAGAACACGGACGCGGTGTAGCGCTTGACGAGATCGGACACGGGTTCGGAGAAGCGGGCCGACCAGGCTTCGGCTTTTTTGGAGAATTGTTCGGTCATGGTGAAATTCCGGTTGGGGATCCGTCGATTATAAACCCCGTCGCCGCAACGTCTTCCGGCGGGCAGATTACCTGGGGAAAGTCGGCGAAAAAAAGCGTCCTGCAGAGCTCAAACAAGATCAATATGGAGGCCAATCGGCGCTAAAATGGTTTTTTTGCCAGCTTTGCAAGCCCAATGATGACGAACGATTCCAGCTTTCAGGTCAGCACCGACCAGTCCCGGCTCGACATCCCGATGATCTACCGCTTCCTCAGCGAGCAGTCGACCTGGGCCGTGGGCATTTCCCGCCCGATCGTCGAGCGCGCGATGGAGAATTCGCTGTGCTTCGGCGGCTACCTCGACGGTCGCCAGATCGCGTTCGCGCGCGTGATCACCGACTACGCCACCTTTGCCAACCTGGTGGATGTCTTCGTCCTGCCTGAATACCGGGGGGATGGTTATGGCAAACAGCTGATCGGCGTCGTGCTGGCGCATCCCAGCCTGCAGAAGTTGCGGCGCTTCACCCTGGCCACCAAGGACTCGCACAGCCTGTACGAGCGCTTCGGGTTTACCGCGCCGTTGTATCCAGAGACATTGATGGAGCGGTACTTTCCCAACATCTATTTATCCTGAGCGGACGCAACATGGCGACGTGAATCTGGAATCAGGCTTACCCTGATGGCTCATCAGAGGAAGCCCTATGTTCCGATTCGTCGTCCATGCCACGCTCGCGTTGGCATTGCTGGCGAGTAGCGCCAGCAATGCTGCAGACAAAGAACCTGTACTGCCGAAAGGCTCGCTCGTCATCATCGGCGGCGCCCTGCGCGCCGACAATGACGCCGTGTGGGAGCGCATCGTCCAGCTCGCAGGCGGAAAAGGCGCCCGCGTCGCCGTCTTCGCCTCGGCCTCGGCGAGTCCCGAGCGGGCCGGCAGTTATCTCGTCGAGCGCCTGAACCGCCATGGCGCCGACGCCTTCTTCGTCCCGGTCGCCGAGCACCTGGACGGCGCCGATGGGCGCGCCGCGGCCGACGATCCCAAGCTGGCCGAGGCCGTGCGCACGGCCGGCGGCGCCTATTTCTCGGGCGGCGACCAGGGCCGCATCACGGGCGTCCTGCGCCGGCCCGACGGCAGCAACACGCAGATGCTCGATGCCCTGTGGGACATGTACCGGCGCGGCGGCGTGATCGCCGGTTCGAGCGCCGGCGCCGCCATCATGAGCAGCACCATGTTCGGCCATCCGCGCTCGATCCTGTCCACCCTCCAGCATGGCGTCGACGACGGCCGCCAGATCACGCGCGGCCTGGGCTTCATCGGCGACGACGTCTTCATCGACCAGCACCTGCTGGTGCGCGGACGCTTCGCGCGCATGCTGCCGGCCATGCTGGCCAAGGGCTACAAGATCGGCCTGGGTATCGACGAGAACACGGCGATGGTGGTGGGACCGAAGCGCGACGTCGAAGTGATCGGCTACCGCGGCGCGCTGCTGGTCGACCTGAGCGAGGCCGCCACCCGCGACGGCAGCTTCAATCTCGCCAACGGGCGCCTGAGTTACCTCGACAATGGCGACCGCTTCAACCTGGCCACCAAGACCTTCACGCCGGCGCCGGAAAAGGCGCACGGCAAGGTCGACGCCAAGAAACCATACTGGCGCGGGCCGCTGTTCTCGGCCGACATCCTCGGCAACGGCACGGTGGTCGACCTGATGGCCAAGCTGATCGACAGTGACCAGGTCGACGCGATCGGCCTGTCGCTGGACAGCCCGAATGCCGAGCGGCCCGACCTGGGGTTTGAATTCAAGCTCAGTCGCGTGGGCGAGAGCGTGGGCTACCAGTCGGCGTTCAGCGAAGCCTATTCGGTATATAACGTGCGGCTCGATATCCGGCCGATCGTGGTGCAGCGGCCGCTGTACCAGTATCGCTGAGCCTGTATTGCCTCCCCGACATCGGTATTGTTGTATATCAAGCAGATATTGAACAATTTTTTGCGAAAACCAATTGCACGCGTGTGGCTTGTGACTATTGGATAGTTTCTCAAAATATATATATGTGATACTCCTGTCAAAATTCGGTAAAACACTGTCAACACAGTGTGCGTAAATACCGATAAAACGATAAAACTAGGGAGTAAAACCATGAAGTTCGTCAAACACGCCGCGAGCGTTGCGCTAGCTATTGTCGGTTTCAATCTGGTCGCCATGCCGGCGCTGGCGCAGGAATCCGCTTATGCCGATCTGGACGCCTGCACCACCGGCGAGCAGCGTCGCCTGGCCGTCAAGGGCGCGGCCATCGGCCTGTTTTCCGGCCTGGGCGGCGCCCTGCTGACTGGTAACAAGGACAAGGCTGGCAAAGCCGCCCTGCTGGGCGCTGCTGGCGGCCTGGCTGCGGGATGGGCTACCGCTTACTACACCGCGGTCGATACCTGCACCAAGCAGAATCCGAACTGGATCACTGCGTCGAGCCTGGTACGCGATCCGAGCAAGTCGCTCGCCCAGGTCAAGAAGGAACACAACTACAAAGCCAACCAGGGCGTGCAAGTTCATTTGCAGGACGTGAGCGTGCCCGCATCGATCAAGCCGGGCGAAAAGCTGGCGATCGATACCACCTACGATGTCCTGACACCGACCGATGCCGAAGCCCCGGTGGTGTTCGAGCGCAAGCTGTTCGTGACGACCGAAGGCAACGAGGTCGAAATCAACATTCCGAACGAAGCGCGGATCGAGCGCACCGTCGAAGCCGGCCGTTCGGTCGAGAAGCTGTCGTTCCCGGTGTCGGCAGCGGCCCCGGCAGGCGCCATCTATCGCGTGATCATGAGCGCATCGGCAGGCGGCAAAGCGCCTGTCACGATGACGAAGAACGTCACTGTTTCCTGACCTGCCTTTCTTGAATGCGGGGATGGCCGGGCGCGGCCCGCGTGCGGCCGTCCCCGGCCCCTACCATGATTACATCCGCATTCCTGCGCGCCGCCGTCGTGGCGGTGGCGCTCGTCCTGTCCGGCTGCGCCGCGAACCAGCTGCACGGCTACCAGCATACCTATTACGCCTACAACGTTCCCGAGCCCCTGATGCAGTCGATCCAGGCCAAGCTGCGCCAGCATGGCCTGGCCGGCGCCGCGATCAAGCGCGACCTGGTCGGACGGGTGCAGCTCGTGGGCAGCTATGCCAATGAAGACGAGGTCGATCGTGCGTTCATGATCGTCCAGTCGGTGGTCGGCATCAAGTCGACCTCGCCGTTCTATCCTGCCGAGGTGCGCGTCAAGCGCATCGAGGACGAGGTGCGCCAGCAGCAGGTTGCCGCGCTGTCGGAAGCCGAGCGCCGCGCGCCGGCCCGCAATATCGCCCTGGTTGTCGGCATCAATACCTTCAAGGACCATACGCGCATCTCGGCGGTGCCGGGCGAGGACGACGCGCGGGTGGTGGTGAAGGCGGCACGCGGGGCGGACTACCAGGTCACCGAGCTGCTCGGGCCCAACGCCACCAAGGCCAATATCGAACGCGAGCTTGGCAGGATCGAACGTACACTACGCCCGCAAGACCAGCTGTTCGTGTATATCTCGAGCCACGGCAACGCGCCGCTGCCGACCTCGCGGGGCGGCGACCAGCGCAAGATGTCCATCGTGGCGTGGGATTCGAACGCCGGTGGCGCGGACAGGACCGAGCAGGAACTCAACCTGCAGCGCACGTCGGTGTCCGATACGCTGGTGCAGAACCTGGCACGCAGACCGACCCGCAATACCCGCATCTTCATCGACACCTGCTATAGCGGCGACATGCTGCGCGGCTTCCCCGACCAGAGCGGCGGGTACATCCTCGCTACCAATGGCGGCCAGGTCGAGCGCGCCGGCCTGCCGCTGCAATCCTGGACCGGGGTCGCGTACACCGCCAAGGCTATCCGGTTCGTCGACGATCGGCCGCGACCGGACGAGGTCCGTCAGGAAAAGGCGGATATCGCTGCCGACCGTGCCTACGCCATCATCACTGCGACCAGCGAAGGCGAACTGTCGCTGGCCCCGGAAAGCAACGGCACCTTCATGCTCGGTAACCGCGAGCTCAAGGGCTCGTATTTCACCCAGGCTTTCTTCGCTTTCCTGGAAGAAGAAAAAGGACATGTCGAGCCGGCGTTTGACCGAGCCCGTCAATTTACCAGCGACATGGTGCGGAAAGTGAGTGGTGCCCGGATGACCCAGGTGCCGCGCCATTTCGCTACCGAGACCGCCGTCCTCAACCGCTTCTGACGCGCCAATACCTCTAATAGGAACCCACATGAAACACGCATTCGCTGCCGCCAGCCTCCTGCTCCTGTCGGGCGCATCGGCGGCCCAGGAAGGCTACACCGCCAAGTCGCTGTTCTTCGGTGAAGACGGCAAGGTTGTCGCGGCGTCGACCGCGCAAAAGAGCACTGCAGCCAAGCCGGTCGTGGCCGCCAGGCAGGACAGCGCCGCCAAGCCGAAGAAAGCGCTGGCCGCGCGCCAGATCGGCGCCAGCTATTTCATTCGCCTCAAGAACGCCGACGGCAGCACGAGCGACGTGCTGGCCAGCCGCACTTTCAGGAACGGCGACCGCTTCCAGCTCGGCGTCAAGGTCAACCGTCCATCGTATGTGTATGTCCTGAACCAGGATCCGCATGGCCAGATGTCGCAGATCTTCCCGGTCGCCGGCCAGGACAACTACGTCGACGCCATGGGCACGGTATTCCTGCCAGGGCGCGGTGCGTTCGAGTTCGACGCCACCCCCGGCACCGAGCACCTGCTGGTATTCCTGTCGCCGACCCCGATGCGCGGCGGCGTCAACGAGCTGCTCGGCAAATCGCAACCCGACCTGGTGGCCGGCGTCGACCACGGCAGCTGCGGGAAGGCGATGGCGGGCACGCCGCTGTTGGCCGACAACGGCTCGAGCGGCTATACCTCCAAGGCGATCACCTACAAGGACGACGCCGCGACCTGCGCCGCCCCGGCCTATACCTCGAAGGCCATCACCTTCAGCGAGGACCCTGCGCCGGGCGAGGGCGGACAGGTGGCCTCGTACGTCGTCAAGAAGACCAGCAGCAAGGCCGACAGCAAGCTGTTCCTGAAGATCAAGCTGGCCCACGAATAAGACGCCTGCAGCGCACAACCCATCACCAGACGGAAAACTGATATGTCTCATAACCACCTGATCATCGGCCTTGGCGGCAGCGGCGGCAAGATCATCCGCCAGATTCGCAAGACCATCGAGCGCAACAAGGACACGCAGGAACCGGGCCGTTCGCTGGCCCGCTTCGGCTACCTGTACATCGATACGTCCAACGACGAGCTGGACAAGAAGGAAGAGTGGAAGGTGCTCGGCAAGGACGTCGGCCTGAACCGCAGCGAATTCCTGATCAATACGGCCAGCAACGTGCGTCCGGTGCTGGACGATCCGGATTCGTTCCCGGGTCTCAAGTCATGGGTAGAACCGCGCAGCGTGTTCGATTTCGTCAACCCGAGCACGGCCGGCGCGGCCCAGCGCCGCAAGCTGGGCCGCCTGGTGTTCGCGCAGAACGCATCCAGCTTCGTCAAGGCGCTGGAAGGCCGCGTGCGCGAGCTCGAAGCAAGCCCGGGCAAGGTCGGCGTGACCATCCACGTGGTCTGCGGCCTGGCCGGCGGCACCGGCAGCGGTTCGGTGGTCGACGCGGTGGCGCAGATTCGCCACAAGTATCCGCACTACGACCAGTACCGCATCCTGGTGTACGCGCTGCTGCCGGAGAAGAACTCCAAGCGCGTGAAGAACGTGGCCGGCTTCGAGAATTATTATGCGAACGGCTATGCCGCCCTGTCCGAGCTCAATGCCATGGCGGTCGGCAAATATCATCCGGTGAACCTGCTCGATGGCACGCCGATGGAGCACGCCACTTATTTCAACGGCTGCTACCTGGTCAACAACATCAACGAGCACAATATCCAGTTCGATGTCGAATCGGAGGTGCCGAACATCGTCGCCGAGTTCATCTACCAGAAGACCCTGAACAAGGAATGGGAAGGCCTCGGCCGCGCCGAAAAGGGCGAGAACGACATCAAGAACTTCGAGAGCGACGAGGACATCGGCAAGGCGCGCGCCAAGCTGTTCCTGTCGTTCGGCATCAAGCGCGTGGTCGTGCCGGAGCAGGAGATCAAGGAATACCTGGCCTACGGCTTCGCCGAGCAGGCCGCGCGCCAGCTGATGTTCAATAATTTCCGCCAGGGCGAGGGCTATGCCGACGAGCCGGTGGAAAAGGACTGGGGCGCACAGGCGCGCCAGCCCGAGACCGCCCAGTCGCTGCTGCTGACCGACGCCCACCTGATGCTGGAAAGCGGCATCCTCGAGGACGACGCGCGCAACGCGAACTGGAAGCCGAGTCCCGAATACTGGAAGCAGATCGTCAGCCTCCTGGTGCCCGAGATCAAGGCCGATCCGACCCTCGAACAAACCACCTGGGTGGCGGCGCTCAATACGCGCCTGGCCAAGGTCTTCGACGACACCTACCGCACCCTGGGCGGCGTGCGCAAGTTCTATGAGGTCAAGGGCAATGCCCGGCTCGAGATGGCGCGCCATATCGGCCGCCATATCGAGAAGGACTTCTTCGGCCGCTGGCGCGCCGGCAGCGCGTCGCTGATCCAGCTGCGCCAGCTCACCGATGCGCTGGTGGCGCTGGTCGACGAACGCATGGGCGTCTACGCCGACCGGATCGCCAAGATGCCGACCGCGCTGCAAGCGGTGCAGGGCCGCACCCAGCAGCTCAACGAACAATTCAACAGCGTCGGTTTCTTCGGCAAGCACCTGACCGACAAGCGCAGCGCGCTGTTCTCGGACATCGCGACCCAGCACCAGGAACTGTATGTGCTGCGCACCCAGCTCGAAGGCCTGAAATTCGGCGCCGCCCTGCTGCCGTTCGTGAAAGAACAGCTGCTGACGCTGCGCGCGCGCATCGACGAGCTGCACCAGAACCTGGCCGAAGCCACCAAGCGCTTCGGGAACGAGCGCGACAAGCGCCTGGGCGCGGCGGACGCCGCCTACCAGAAGCGCGTGTTCGACCAGGACGCCATCGGCGCCGTGATGCGCGCGATCACGATCGACGAAGCGGCCCAGGGTGCGCGCACGCAGCGCGTGCGCCAGGCCATCATCGACCTGGGCGGCACCGAGGTGACCTCGTTCGACCAGCTCCTGCAAAGCCTGAGCCTGGGCGGCATCATCAGCTGCCTGTCGCAGGAATCGGCCCAGGTCGTCGAGCTGGCGCATGCCGAGATCGCGACCAGCATGCCGCCGGTGCTGCGCGTGAACATCGTCGAGCGCCTGCAGAAGAAGTACGACGCCAACCATGACGGCTTGCGCGATTTCGTGCGCGAACTGTACGACGAAGCCGGCTCCCTGCTCACCTTCAATAAAACTGAAGTCGATCGCACCGTGGCCAATAACGCCGGCGGCAGCCAGGGCCGCACCCAGACCGTTGGCGTGTTCGTGCCTGAGTGCCAGCACCAGAGCGGCTTCCGGACCATGCTGGCGAAAATGTTCGAGGAGCAGAAGGATCCGACCGCGCCCGACACCAAGGTCGCTACCGGCAACCTGCCGAACCAGATCGTGATCATGAAGATCGCCTCGATGATGCCGGCCCGCTTCATCGAATCGCTGGCCGAACTGAAACGCCACTACGACGGCCTGCAAAAGGACCGCAACGAATCGATCCTGCTGCACAGCGACGGCGATGGCCGCCGCCTGCCGCCGCTGTACGCCAAGTCGTCCGCCGAGCTGCAGGTGCTGGCCCGGCGCAAGCCGATCCTGCTGGTGGCGCGCCTGCTGGGCATGATCAAGGAACGCCAGAACCGCACCAGCGGCTTGCAGGAATGGGTGTTCATCCACGACGTCGACGGCCTGCCGGCCTCGAAGGTGATGGAAGGCCGTAACTGGGAGGCCGTGTTCGACGCCGAGCACAGCGACGACCTGCGCGGCCTGGTCGAGCGTGAAGTCACGCGCCGCATCGACAGCGAATTCAAGCACCTGGAGAAGAAGGAAGAGCTGTACACCGCCTTCCGCGCCCTGGCCCGCGCCCGTTTCGACGAGGCCGGCCAGGATGACCAGGATCCGGTCTACCAGCAGCTGCAAGGCCTGGCCGCACCGGTGCGCTCGATCATCGGCATGGCTGCCTGAACCGCCTGACCGCGCCGGCCGCCGCTGCGGCCGGCCACTACACGACATTGAAGAGAGAGTAACGATATGGCCAAGTACAAATGCCCGACTCTGGGCGATTGCGACCGCGCGAATGCGGGCGAAGTGTTCGAACGCGCTCCTGGCGAAGACCTGAAATGCCCGGGCTGCTCCACGCTGCTGGAAACCCAGGCCGCGGGCCCAGTCGCCGGCACGAAGAAAAAGCTGGTGGCGCCGATCGCCGCGGCGGTGGTGCTGGTGGCCGGCCTGGGTGGCTATCTGCTGCTGCAGTCGCCGTCCAGCCCTGCCGTGGAAGAGATCGCAGCCGCGCCGGCGCCGGCCGCCGTGGTGGCGGAAAGCGCCGTCGCACAAGCTGAAGTGCAGCCGGCCAGCTTCGGTATCGCGCCATCCGAGGCCGATACCGCCATCTTGCGCCAGCAGGGAGAAAAGCAGCTGCTGGACGGTAAGGCCGGCGAGGCGGAAGCATCCGGCAACCAGGCCGCCGCCAACGAGATGATGAAGGTCGCCATTGCACGGATGGCCCAGGGCAAGCTGGAAGAGGCCGAGAAGGAGCTGCTGGCAGCCCGCGCACGCGCGCCGAAGCAGCCGCTGGTCTATTACAACATGGCGGTCCTGCGTCTCAAGCAGGCGCGCACCGACGACGCGCTGAAGGAATTCGAAGGCGCCTTCCTCGCCGGCTTCACCCATTTCAAGGAAATGGATGCCGACACCGACCTGGCCACCCTGCGCAAGGATCCGCGCTTCGTGAAGCTGGTGGAGCAGTACCGCCCGAAAGGCGCCTGAGATGCGGATTGCGCACCCGGTCTGGAAGGCGTTTGCGGGTTTGACTCTCGCCCTCGCACTGGCCCTGCTGACGGCCGGGTGCGCGCGTGAGGATGGCAGCAAGATCATCGGCCAGTGGCGCGCCGAGCGCTTCCAGGTGATGAGCCTGAAGGTGCCGATCGGCCCTGAACTGAGCATCTCGCGCGATACGCTCAAGGCTGGCGAGGAGATCGCGGTGCCGATCGGCGGCATCAGCCAGGATGGCAGCGAGATCACGCTCGACCTGCCGATGTCCTTTGGCCTGACCTTCCACCTGGAGGGCGACGATCGCATGTATGTCGACCTGCCGTTCGTCGAGCGGATCTATTACCAGCGCGTGCCCGCGTTGGCGATGGCGCAGGCGGCGCCGGTCGTCGCGGCGGCTCCTGTCGCCGTGGCGCATCGCCCTGCGCCGGTGGTCACGCCGGTGGCAGCTCCCGCACCCGATCCTGTCCCGGCGCCCGCAGCGGCAAGCGTCTATGCATCCGCGCTGGGCGCTGCGCGTAGCGGCGACCATGACGCGGCGGTGCGCTTGCTGCATCGTGCGTTCGAGGAGAAAGAGGTCCGCCCGGCCGAGGTGCAGGGCGCACCCGAGTGGGTGGCGCTGCGCGACGATGTCCGGTTCCAGGTGCTGGTCGCCCGCTACGGCGACCAGTAAAACTTCGGCGGCGCGGCGGTAGGCGCAAGGGCGATCGGCTTACAATATCCCGGTCTATTTTTTAGGGATCGCCATGCGCCCGTTCCGTTTCTTCCTTGCGCTGCTGCTTGGCGCGCTTGCTTCCATCGCCAGTGCCGCCCAGCCGGCCACGGTGCGTCTAGACTACACCCATGGCGGCAACGCGCTGTCCGACCATTACGCCATCGAGCGCGTGGTGATCGAGCCGCTGCCGTGGCCGGGCAACCTCGCGCGCAATCTCGATGAGACCAACCGTGGCCAGAACCGGGTCGAAGTGGTCGATGCCAGGACCGGCGACCTGCTGTACTCGCGCGGCTTCTCGACCGTGTTCGGCGAATGGCGCACCACCGAGGAAGCGAACCGGATCAGCCGCTCGTTCCAGGAATCGGTGCGCTTCCCGCAATTCGACCAACCGGTGCGGGTGCGCATCCTCAAGCGCGACGAGCGCAATGGGTTCTCGGTGGCCTGGAGCGTCGAAGTCGATCCAGACGCGCAGGACGTCATCCGGCGCCAGGGCCCGGCCCCGGCGAAGCCGATTGCGATCCACTCCAGCGGACCGTCGCCCGACAAGGTCGACCTGTTGATCCTGGGCGATGGCTATACCCAGGGCGACATGAAGAAATTCGAGCAGGATGCGCGGCGCCTGACGAAGCACCTGTTCACAGTCTCGCCGTTCCGCGAGCGCGCCAGGGATTTCAATGTGTGGGCGATGGCGGTGCCGACCGGGAAATCGGGCATCAGCCGGCCGTCGACCGGCGTGCACAACCCTTCCGCGCTGGGCACGCGCTACGACATCTTCGGCAGCGAGCGCTATGTGCTCACGCTCGACAACCGCGCGCTGCGCGACATCGCCCAGCACGCGCCGTATGAATTCATCGAGATCCTGGTGAACAACGAGACCTATGGTGGCGGCGGCATCTTCGGCCAGTTCAGCACCGCAGCGGCGGGCAACGACTGGGCCGACTACCTGTTCGTGCACGAATTCGGCCACCATTTCGCGGGCCTGGCCGACGAGTACTACACCTCGCCGGTGGCCTATCAATCGGCCAGCGGCCGCATGGAACCGTGGGAGCCGAACGTCACTGCGCTGCGCGACCCGGCCAGCCTTAAATGGCAGCGCCACGTGAAGGAGGGCACGCCGCTACCGACGCCGTGGCCCAAGGCGCAGTATGAAGAAGAGTCGCGCGCCTACCAGAAGAAACGCGCCGCGCTGCGCGCCGACAATCGCCCCGAATCCGAGATGAGCGCCTTGTTCCATGAAGACCTCAAGCGCACGAATGCGCTGTTCGCGCAGCAGCCGCACCGGCATGCGATCGGCGCCTTCGAAGGTGCTAACTACGAGGCCAGCGGCTACTATCGGCCGGCGATGCAATGCCTGATGTTCGACCGCAGCGACAAGTTCTGTCCGGTGTGCCAGGACGGCATCAGCGACATCATCGATCTCTATGCCGGCCCTACTCAGCGGTAATCTTTGCTTACAACTCTGACAATTTGACTGTGGGCTGCCTAACAGACCCGGCGCTGCGATCGGCTTATTCTGGAATCACTGAAGAACAACAACGACTGCCCGGCAACGGTGCAGAGACCAACCAGAAAGGAACACATCATGAACAAACTGATCGCTACCCTCATCGCCGGCCTGATGGCTACCGCTGCTCACGCTCAAACCACCGCGCCAGCCACGACCGCTGCTGACAATCGCATCGTCAAGGCCGAAGCCAATGCCGAGAAAGACGTGATCAAGGCAGAACAGAAAGAAATCAAGACCGCCGTCAAAGCGGACGAAAAAGTGAACAAGACCGCCGCCAAGGCAATGGAAACCAAGTCGAAGGCCCATGCCAACCTGGTCGAGTCGCACACCGACGCAGCTGCGAAAGTGGCCAAGGCCGATCCGGAAGACCGCGCCAAGGCAATGGCCAAGGCTGAAGAGAAAGTGGCTGACGCTAATCTGAAAGCCGAGAAGAAAATGATCAAGGCCGACGAAAAAGTGCTGAAGGCACAGGTCGATGCAGCAGCCGACAAGGCTACCGCTGCCGCCAAGACCGAGCAGGTGCGTGCTGAAGCACAAGCCGACGTGCACAAGGCTGCTGCCCGCAACTAAGCGGCATCTAGCTGACACCGCGCCTTCGGGGGCACGAAGCCCCAGTACCGCATGACGGTGCTGGGACTTTTTGCATTGGCATTGTGCGGAGAATTTTTTTTGGCAGGCATGCGACAGCGCAAGCCGTCGATTTCCGAGTGGGTATCAAATCAAATGTCTGATGCCACCGGGAACTTTCATGCTTGCACAGGTCAAGTCATTGCTCCTGCATTTCACGCAGTCCAGCCGCCTGCTGCGCTTGCATACGCCGCTGGGAACGGATGTGCTGCTGGCCGAATGCGTACGCGGGGAAGAAGCGCTCAGCGAGCACTATGCGTTCACGATCAGCGCCTTGTCCGAGGATGCGGGCCTGTCGCTGCGCCGCTTGCTGGGCCAGCCCGCGCTGCTGGAGCTGGCCATTGCGTCCGGCGCCGGGAGCAGACCGTTTCACGGCCACCTGACATCGGTCGAGTTCAACGGCGCAAACGGCGGCATGGCGCGTTATACGCTGGTGCTGCAACCCTGGTGCGCCTTTCTCGAGCAGGGCCGGGACAGCCGGATTTTCCAGAACACGAATGTGTTCGACATCCTGGAGGCGATCTTTCGCGCCTGGCAGGGGCAGGGTACGCTCGCGCCGGTATGGCGTTTCGATATCGCGGACAGGAGCATCTATCCCGTTCGCAGCCTGAGCTCGCAATATCAGGAGAGCGACTGGGCATTTGCCCAGCGCCTGATGAGCGAGGAAGGGCTGTTCTATTACTTCGAACATCAGGGCGACCCGGCCAGCCGCAGCCTGGGCAGTCATCAATTGGTCATCGCGGACCATAACGGGTCATTCAAGGCGAATGCCCAGGCCGATGTACGGTTCAGCCGGCCCGGTGCGGTCATGCGCGAAGACAGCATGGACCGCTGGCGCCATGAGGCGCAGCTTCTTTCCACAGGTGTCGCGCTGCACAGCTGGGATTATCGTTCCGGCGGCAAGCGCCCGGTCTCGTCGGAAGGGATGCAGGCGGGTGCTGTGCCCATGGTCGGCAGCGATGCACCAGGACAGTATGCCTACCCGAACCGGGAGCAGGGACAGCGCATCGCCGACAACCAGATGGAGGCGCTGGAAACCCGCGGCGAACGTTTCATTGGCGCGGGCACGGTGCGCACGCTGGCGCCTGGCACAAGTTTCAGGCTGGGCGGTCACGCCTGCCATGACGCGGAAACAGGCGCGGACGCGGGCCGGTTTCTCGTGACGCGGGTTCTCCACCTGATGCACAACAACCTGACGGCGGAGATGAAGGCTGGGATCACCCAGGCAATCGGCAATGCCCGGCTGACCGACGTCATCGCCGCGGAACAGAAGGACAGCTTGCATGCGGTCGGCCGGCACGCCGGAGAGCGACCGGTGTACAGGAATCGCATCGATGCGGTCCGCGCTCAGGCGACTTATCGGGCCAGCCGCCTTGACGGGCAAGGGCTGCTATTGCATCCGCGTCCTACGATTCACGGACAGCAGACGGCCATCGTCGTCGGGCCGCCCGGCAGCGTCGTTCACACGGACCGCGATCA
>Ga0265798_10001999_pt1 | contig 30630 bp, 32 predicted proteins | sample P3T30metagenome_FD_192430 | JGI IMG/M metagenome (GOLD analysis project Ga0265798, IMG submission 192430) | Plant litter microbial communities from East Loma Ridge, Irvine, California - P3 T30 | ecosystem: Environmental > Terrestrial > Plant litter > Unclassified | place: USA: California... | reverse complement strand
CTAGACAGCAAGGGGATGCGCGTCCTCAATACCGGCCTTGTGGTTGCGCAAAACTCATCCACGACTTTGGAACTACTGGATGCGTGGCGCGATTGTACATCCGAAACACGCTACAAAGGCTGCGCGAGATGGAGATACGAATGGAGCCACGAACAGCGCGCCTTTTCAGAATACATCCGCTACGACTTCAACAAAACGCCAGAAACGATCGTTACGATACCCTGCGACGATGCGGTAGGGTGGCCCGGTTTCCGCCAGGATATGTTGTCTCGTCCTGGTACCGCCAACAAGGATATATCGGATTGCAACGGGAACTTCGTTAGGCACTACACAACCATGGGAAAGACTCGTGTCAAAGATGCGAGCGCGTTTAGTGTGATGCAGATGTTCAGCGACGCGCTGCAAAAGAGTATCTTGGCAAACCCAAGTGAAGTCTGGTACAAGGAACCGGAAAAGAAGACCAAAATGCCAAAAGAGCAGCCGGATGAGGTACGGGAAGATGATCAGAGTAAACCAGACGCTGATGTGGTTCTGATCGAAAGATAACAGCTAGGTTTTATTTTTGATGAATTTTCTTTCGGCATCCGTTTTGCATCGTGCCAGCGCTTTAGATACCACTATATTACATTATTGTACGTTGAACTAATTGGTCTCCGTTAGTACTGGTAACATCGGAAATGGGTTTACTGGTGCAATATTGTGCAAATCAGAGCTATCTTCTACTCGCGCATCGAAACCAAAGTCTGCCCCAACCCAGTGCACCCGGGCTAGCTTTCGCAAACCACGAGGCGCACGAAGGAAGGGCCGGAACTAAAGAATCTCGGTTCAAGTGTAATGTGGGATCATCATGGAAGGAAGGACAAGGTGGAAGGTAACGAGAGCGCGACTTACTATCCCTTTATGCATGCGCTCTGATTTCACGCGTCACTTGCATGGTTAGTGGCGGCGCGTGGGTGAGTGAGGTGGTTGGTGAGCTTGACACGTCGATAACAGGCACGAGAAGGGGAAGACTAAAAGCGGGCTGGAAGAAAGCTTAGCCGAGCGATTACGTCAACTAGCGTGGTTTGTTTCTTTGGCAGCCCTGGAGCGTGGGCTACCATTCATCCGCCACTATCTATCGCATCTCTGCCTCTCCACCTTTGCATTACATATTTACAGAATCTCCTCGGGCTTGACAACGACCCAGTTCTTGTCCGCCGTAACCTCCCTGCCATTAGCAATTTGCGCCTGAGTGTTGTTCCTGATCTCCTCTTGCAGTTGCTCAAAGTACGCGTCTCTACGGTTGATCCACAGATGCACACCACCCTTTGCTGTGTCGACCCCATGGAACTGCATGTACGAATCGCTTCCGGGAGTATCACCACCAGCTAAGATTGGGCGCTTCCATTGATCGATGTAGGTAAGAATAGCAGCCCATTTTCCGGCAAACCATGTAGCAGGTGTCCACAGATACGGAGTCACGACCAGGTCGAGATTAGCGGTCTCGTCGTAGGTTCCTTCTGTGATCTGCTTGCGAGCGTTGGTGAGCTCGCCGGAGGTAACGTTCTTCAGGACGGTGGTAACACCAATGACGTTTTGGGGTGGTACGTTGTATCCGTACTTCGGGTCGCTGGCCACCATGCGGACAAGCTCCTCATGCGCAGCGCTGATAACATAGACGGCGATGCCATTGTCCATGAGAGCATTGTAGAGTTCGACCTGGCCCCGGAACACCTTCGGTGGGTTTACGCTGCTGGATGTGACTTCGTCACCGTCCCAGTACTTCGTGGGAATGGATGAGTTGTACGCCATGAGCTCATCCACGTAGGTCTTGAGTTCGCGCAGTGTGAAACCAGACCAGATTTGCGCGGCCCATGGATAGCAGACAAAGTCGTCAATCTCGCACAGGCGGTTGTAGTAGCTGTACAACGATTCAGTAAAGTTCGCAGTGTCCTTGAAATCGACCAATTTGAGGCTGGGGTCCAGATTATCGCGCGTTAGGACTCCACGGTTCTCCAGGAAAGGAAGAAGCGCTTCTTCGAGATCGTAGCGGTAACTAGTGTTGTCCATGTCGAAGACCGCATAGTTGCTTTGATTGGCGTTCTTTGCGATCATGGTGGAGAGGGCAGTCGCTGCCTCAGCAGGCCAGTGCTTGAACTGGACCTTTGGAGAAGTGCCATACTGGGGTGTGGCTGAGCTGAGAGAAGCCGTGAACGCAAGCCATGCGGCTGTCTTGAGGGGAGTTGACGACAACATTCTTTCCGTATTACCAGCTGCAGCGAATTGAACAAGGAAAACGAACGAGTGAGGATGCAGAACCAAGCCTTCGGGGATGTTGAGATTCCAGAAGAAATACTGCGGGGGCTAGGATGCGTGAACCCTGGCGCATCAATACCGCCGACGTGAACGACCGAGATAACGGTCCCACACTTACGATTCAAGTTCGGGCCTACCTTGAAGAACATCTTGAATCTGTTGGTCGCGCTATCCTAATTGATGCTTTTGCGCGTTGCTTGATCTAAGAAGTATGCCATGCGGCTCTCGACCACTTGCGATAGTTTACTGCAGGTGTGAGCAAGGCCGCCTCTCCATGCATGCCCAGAAAGATACAAACAACTGGTAATGTGCAGCGCAATCTGCACGAGCGACTTAAGTCGTCTTTCCTCAACAAGATGTCTTCAACGTCTTCTCGAATATACCTCCACAGGAAAGCCTTTGCTACCTAGGTATCTTTGTAGTCCGTGTCTATCCGATATCCTGTCTTGTTATTCAGCTGCTCTAACGCAACTCGATACGGATAGACGAGCCCATCCTTTCCACCCTGCTTACGCTGGCTTGCGACATTTCGATGCCGATATGTATGCGTGCAAAAGCATTTTGGCAGACATTGGGTTCGGATGGAACTTTAGAAATGATCGTTTGTTTATCTGCAGCCTCCGACCTGACACCGCTCATGCAGCCACACCTGCATCCTATTTTGAATGACGTCGTGCACATCCGACAACACTTTTGCGCCAAGCAGGCAGCCGCTGCGATTATATCATCAATTTCATAACTACTCCTCACCACTACATCTTCGTGACTGTACCTTGACGCCGATTACGCCTCCGCCCCGAACGCGCGCCGTAATGTTGCGTCCACACCCTTTCGCCAACGCCTGTACGGCCCGGCTGTCAGAGTGATGCGACCGCAGTTGTGGTTGTTTGTTCTGGCCCGCCAAACCCGCCCTCGATTCGCACAACAACAACGCCAGAGTTGCGACATCACCGCTGGCATGTATCCGCTCGCTGCACCCGCTCGTTGCGCACCTTTATCGCTTCTATGCTACTCGTCAGCAAACGAAGGACGAGAGCCCAAGACGTCGCAGGATCGCCATTAGAGCCCCACGATGGGCGTTGTTCCGACACCAGCCATCAACTTCGCGGCTCCCTCGTCGATGCTCACCCGCGATTGCCGCTTCCTGACCAACGACGCTCTCTCGCCATGGTGACTTTCTGGCCACTGACGCCTACCCGAAACCGTCGCTTCCCCACGACCGCCGCTCAGGCCCCAACCCGCAGTTCTCTCACCACCGAAGTTCCTACGCCTTGCCCACAACAACACACTCTAGTCCTCATTGCGCTCGCCTTGAGGCCCTGCTCAGACGTTTGACGGCTGCATGTCGAGCCAAGGCGGCAGAATTTATGAAAGGAGGAGAGACGGCATAAGTACCAGCGCGGTCGGGTGGAAAAGAAGTCTGCACAGGACAGCATGAGGGACAGTCTGCCTCTTGACCTCCCCAACCAACGTCGGGTTCACTTGCTGAAGTCCAATTATGGGCTAAGTTCGTCAAGAAAGGACCCTATTCCGACAGATTTGGCTGGGGTATTTGTCTAAATATGAGAAGGCGCCTTTCTCGCTGCATCGTCTAGTCCGACAAAGCCGGCGCTTGACGATGCCATCCAAAGCATGATGCGCACCCTTGACGCCGCATTTGCTACCATCTCGGGGCACATTCGCGCATTAGACCCGGATGCCTACGCGAAGATGCGCTTCAGCCACCGGCCGATTGTAAAGCCGGCGCTGAATGATTGAGAATGAGTCAGAATGACGTCGGCCACCTCACGCCGATGCACACACGGAGTGGCTCTAGCGTATACCTTGGCATCACGTGCTCGCAGAAGTGCCCTCCATCGCACATATCGCAACCTTATTACTGTGGAATGTTGATGCAGAGCAGGGATATCGCAACCTTAGTACTATCTATTTCAGCCCTTCTAGTTCCTGAAGCGCGCTTGGTCGTCCTCGTACGCATAATCTATAAATTCCAACGACTTCCTTCTTGCACCCCAAATCACCCAATCTTGAACACTCACACGCTCGCTGTTTACTATCACACTGTCGCCTTTGGCACCTCCTCTACAAGAATCACTCATCTACCCTACTCGACAATCTCAACATGGTCAAGAAAGTAGCTCTCATTACTGGCGGGGCTAGTGGAATGGGACTCGCTGTTGCGGAGGCCCTCGCAGCTCGTACTAATGAAGAGTGGGACCTGCACCTTGTCGACCTCAGCACTGATAATCTCACGAAAGCCACGTCTTTGCTCAAGAATACGCATGCTCACCAGGCGAATGTAGCCGACTACGCCTCGCTGGTAGCAGCTTTCGAATCAGCATGGTCAAAGTCAGGTCGTCTCGACTTCGTCTTCGCGAACGCTGGTATCGCCGAAAAAGACAGTGCGTAGCAAACCTATTCGTATGGCAAATCAGACACCAACTGACTTGATCACCAACACCTAGATTTCTACGAAGAACATGCTCTCGACGCGCCGCCTCCACCACCGAACGGCCTCGTCATCGATGTCAATTACACGGCAGTGGTAAACACCTCATGGCTTGCGTTCCACTACTTCCGGAAATCCCAGGCCAAGCATGGCAGAGAGAACAATGACGCGGCCCTAGTCATGACTGCAAGCTGTGGTGGACTCTATCCAGCCGAGTTCGGCCCCATGTACTCTGGTGCTAAAGCGGGAGTAATCCACTTTAACCGTGCTATCACAGTAGCATACCACCACGCTGGCATTAGAACGTTCACGGTCTGCCCAAGCATCGTTCGCACCCGCCTGTTGAGTGAAGAGGAATGGGGGTCCCTCCCGGAGAGCTTCATGACACCCATGGAGACAGTCGTTAACGCCGTGGTGAAGGTGGTGGATGGAGGAGACATTGAGGATGCTAAGGGAAAGAAGGTGGCGGGCAAGGATAACTGGGGTCTGACTGTGGAGCTTTTTGGCAAGAACTTCTACTTTCGAGACGGTGTAGAGTACTGTGATGAGAGCATGAAGACTATGGCGATGAGTACGGGCATGAAGGCGCAACTAGAGAGGATAGGGAAGCCCAAGGCGGAGGGCGAACATGGAGCGTGGGGAGGTAACGCTGACAAAGTCTGAGATTCGGCCAGTCCGACTCTTAACAATAAAACATCGGTTCCCGCATTCTATGCCACCCATGCAGACAACTCGGCCTGTGGCCTTTCACGCTTCTCCGCAGGTAGTATAGGCATCGATCTATGCGATGGATGTCCTGTTGGGCCGCCAGCTCCAGACATTCTTGTCTCTAACGCCTTTATCCTCCGATGGTACCGACAGAAGAACCATCCTACTGTTACCAATGCCACCACTGCGAACGCTGCGCCCAATGCTACCCCTGTTATCGCACCACCCGAGAGTGTCTTCTTGTCCCTCTCCGTTATTACGCTGGGGATTGGCGACCAAATAGTCGTTGAAGAGGTGGACATGAAGGTCATCTTCATCTCACTAGTAGTAGATGCGATGAGCGATGTAGACGGTTGATCGTATACTGTTGTTACGCTGGAGACTGGCAACCAAGTAATGGTTGAAGAGGATGGCAGGGAGGTCATCGTCATCTCACTGGTCGTAGGAGTCAAGAGCGATGTGAACGATTGATCGTAGAGAGTTGGAGCACTATCGATATCTGACACGATCGTGAACAGTGGACTCTGCGGCCCGTCATTACCGCGATCATAGTATTGGATGTCGAAGTAACATGCGATGGGACCGCTCCAACCGCTACTTGTATCCAATTTTTCCTGGGGCGAAAAGGTCATTTCGCCGGTTGATTCGACCTCCCATGAATTCACTTCATGAACTATAGTATCTCAGCTTCAGCAAGTTCATCTGATTTGATGGTGACCGTAACTGAGAAACCTTGCGAGGGTGGTTACATACATTCTGCCTGTTTGCCGGTCCCACTATTGGGATCACACCACAAGTACAAATAAGCTCGATCGTAGTTGGACATCCATTTGATGTTTACAAAATCGTAAACGTTGATTGTCAAGACGGGAGAAGCGCTTTCCGGATAAAGGAAAGAGGCTGAAGATGATTGTGTCGCGGCACAGCGTAGAAGACAAGCCAATACAAAGCGAAGTGAGTGCGACGATTTGGGGTGAATCATGATGTGATATAGAAAGCAGCTACTATATCTTCAGTAGAAAGTGAGCGCATGCAGTGAAAGGTTGGTTATCGCATGACGCTCGCGAGATATCAGAGTTAATGGGCCAAATATCGGCGGCTGCGTGGAATTACGGCTACCTGCTAGTCGTCAATGTCTCCTGCAGATTCGTTATGTCACTTGTACGTTCAATGAGTTTCGTCGTTCGTTCTAGGCCAATCCCAGTGTGAATGCGCCACCACGCGTGATATACTCGTGTAACCGTTGTGCGTGTTTGTGTCTGGACTTCATCCGTTTTGGGACGGCGACGCGAGGTTACACTGGCAAGTGTCGATCGCTGGTACTGTGAATTCGGAAGTCCTTAGTTGCTGGCACACCTGAATTGAGTAGCAATTGATCTCACTGCACATCGATTCTAAAGGATAGTCCTAACACTAAATTTCTTGTTCCATGTTGTCTTTGTAATATTTGTCGTGCTCACCATACCGCTTCATCATCCATGATATCTAGCCCAAGATCGCAGCAGCCTTGTAGATTTGGTACATCGCTAGACCGCTTCCGATAACCCAAAGGCCGCTCCTGATCATGCTTTTCGAGTAAGTCGCGATTTGTACATATGCTAGAGAGTACGCTGCCCTGACTGCGAACCAAGCTGTGACAAATGTTGTCAAGCCTGTTGCATCGCCTGAGATGACCTCTCGTCCTATGCCTGTTGCGGTGGTGCGTTCGGCGATGATGCTGGCGATAACGGCGGCGGCGAAGAGGGGCATTTGTTCCATATTGTTCGACTGGGCGTTCTCGGCGCGTTGGTACTTTTTGAAGCTGTGAACATGTTAGTACCGTACTAGCAAGGGACTTGAGGTGGGGAGAGTGGGGACGCCTTACACAGCATCGGGCACCTTGCCCTTCACGGCTTCTGGTGACAACGCTGCCTTGGGGTTCGCGTTGTTGATCTTGTAGCCATTGGCTGTGAGAAGGCTAGCTGCGTATATGTGCGGGACGAGAGAGAAGACGTAGTAGGCTGGGATGGCGAGGAGCGGGTAGTTGAGCGAGTTGGAAGACATTGTGGCGGTTTTTGGATCGCTTTGAGGATGGGGGCTTCGAAATAACGTTCAATTGACTGCGTGAGAGTAAGGCGGAAACTGCGGGCGTGATGTTGAGTTGGTGAGGGGTGTAATATACATCGGGGCATAGCTGCGGGTTGACTTCGGGTGCGTTGACGTAGCTATCAAACCTTATGGGCTCAGGGTCCAGCAATCATGACGCGTATCTTCTTCGGCATCTTCAGACTAGGCATCAACATGAGGCACTCCGATATGTTGAGTTTGTCGGCGCGCTCGTAGAGTTCGTTGTACTGCGAGAGGGCCAGGTAGTGTTCTAGAGAGCTTACATTGAGGGAATATGGACCGACGCGCCCGCCGAGGTCATCTCGGAATCGGGATCTGGGCTTACTCAGCCACGCTACGAAACGTGATAGGCTCGCCGCACTTCTCTTTTTCTTGTACTCCAACAACAGCGAACTGCCGATTTAAACGAGTGATGAATAGGTTCCTTCTGCCTGGCGATTCATGGCACTTATGTTGAGATTCGAGAAGGACTTTGTCCTATCGCGTATACTAGGTATATGCGACCTGTTTCCTGTCAACGAACGCGAACGCCCATACTCCACCTCGATACCTATGATATCTCAGATATCATTATCACCGACAAACATCGCTGCAGTGCTCAGAATTGCGGTCGAAAGCCGGTCTTGGGGGTTGATATGGCTATAGGCAGTGCCTCCACCTGGAGCCAATCGCCTATGCTGCCCTCAGCCTGCGCCATGCATTGTGACGCGAGCCCGCCTTCTCACTTCATGCATGCATGCTTCACTTTCAGCCTTCTAGAAAAAATTGGAAGACCTCTTTTCTTCTCCAACTTAGTAAACCAACCTCCGAGAGTTCCAAGGACGCTGCATATCCCGACTTTATCTACGCAACACTATCTCAGCTTTGTGCGTCCATGTTAGCCTCTCGCACCCGTCGATATTGCCAGTAAAGCCGCTGACTTAGCGGCGACTTGTGAGCGCATTGACGTATGATAGTATAATTATCGAGCGAGCAGGCTGACCTTTGTTAGTCGCGCTCTACGCCTAAGATTTACCACCCAGCGACTGCGCGGCGTCACCCGTGTATAATTTCCCGCGGCGATGAACGGCGACAGCGACCCCAAACGAATTATACGTATCGAGGAGGGTCAGCATTACCTCCTTGAGCCTGACGACGAGCTGCCCCTTAGATTGCTCCGCAATTTAGGTCAGGGTGGTTGCTCCAACGTGGAGGAGGTTGTGGACCTAAATACCGGCAGGGTTTTCGCTCGCAAGGTGTTCAGAGTCCGCGGTTCTGCTGCTGAGAGGAGGCGAATCTTTCATAACGAGATCCTAGTCATCCAACGGCTAGCTCCACATCATCATATCACCCGGATCTTTGCCACTTACGTAGGGAAGCGTGAAGTAGGCATTTTGCTGACACCTGTCGCTGATGGGGGTTCACTGGACAAATTCCTCGACGATGCTCATGAGGGTCTCCTCACACAGAGTGAGATGAACACCTTGGACTATGCTTTCGGATGCCTCGCTAGCGGATTACAATTCATGCACGCCCAGAAGGTACGACACAAAGACATCAAACCTCACAACATTCTGGTACACAAGGGCTCTTTCATATATACGGACTTTGGATCCTCTCTCGACTACGGTGCAGATACGCGGAGTGACACTACAGGCCACCCTGATTCCATCACCCGCAAGTATGCGGCCCCGGAGGTACATAATTCTGAACCTCGCAATCGGAAATCGGACGTGTTCTCGCTCGGGTGTGTCTACTTCGAGATTTTATGCGCACTGGAACTAGATCCTATGAAGCCAGACATGCATCACTATGCAGATAACATCATTGAGGCCATCGAACATATGGCTGGCAGAATCTCCCCACAGATTTGGCCAAGCGCCGTCATTTATTTGACATGTCACATGCTGAACCATACCCCCAGCAACCGACCATCTGCTGAAGATGTTTTGAACGTGTTTTGGAAGGGTAGCCCGGATTTGTTCTGCAACGGATGCGTTCGTTCCGGACTGTTACAAGTACCCCAGGACGGCAAAGCAGCGTCGGCCTTAGCACCAGCCGCACCAACTCACGACATGATGCGGTTTTTGATCTCACCCGAGACATTTGACGAGACAGCACTATCTGCACTGGCACCCTACATTATCAGAAATCCTCGATCTTCTGTACAAGGGTATATTGTACAATCGATAATTTTGAATCATTGCTGACCACAGTACAGTGAAACTGTCGCCGAATTAGCATCGCCGGATGGCGAGTCTGAACATAGGAAAGCACCTAAGCCGCTTCCAAACCACGACCGTGACCGCGAGAAAGAAAGCTATCACCTTGGACAAATATTCGGCGAGCCACAACCAGTAGATGGGGGCTAGGGGCTCGGGTCGCAGAATCTGGTTCTAAAGAAGAATTTGGCATGTAATTTTCTTTTGCCACTTTGCAGCGGATAAGGGACCTGCATGGTATGGGTGCTCTCATCAGAAGTAAAGTATCAAGCACCCCTCGCAACGCTCATAACATCCTCTTCCAAATGCAGCCCTCTAAAATGCGTCAAAACATCCGGCAGCTTCTTCCTACTCCCATTGACCGCCGAATCTCTCTTCTCCCTCGCCGCAACCCCAATCATGAAGTCCTCCTCAAAAGCCTGAATCTCCACCCTCGTGTCCTCCAGTCTCCCACACTCGCCCTTCTTCAACCCTCGCACACCCGCAGGCCCCTTCCCATCACTCTTCATCGAGAACCAAACTTCGGCGTCACTCGTCCTCTCACCCCAGGTCCCATGCGTACTACACCTCGCCGGCGTCCCCGGCCTCGGCGCACGTACGTGCTTGAATTCCAATTGTGGTATCCACTCTGCGAGCAATGCCTCGCCATCCAGCTTGATATATGCCTCTTTGAAGCACCAAAACGTGTAGAACCGGCGTAATTTCGCATCGATGAGAAGATCCGAGTCCAACTCCCTCTTTTCTCCACTCGGTAGTGTCACGTTGAGATGCTCATTTCGCCTACAACAGCGATCGTGTCGACCCAGAATCTCATGCGTGACCATTGTGCCGTCGAGAAGGGGGAATGGGTCAACGTTGTACTTGATGTCGAAGAGTTCTTCCCCGCTGAAGAGCTCAGCGTACATATCCACCCAACCATCGAAACCCTCTTCGTCGACAACACGGTAGTCGTTTCGCTCGTTAACGCAAACTATATCCACGCCGACTTCTGCGTCAAGTTCATTGGTTGCGCAGCCTACGAGGGCGACGAGACCGGCTTGGTGACTGATGTTGAATTCCACGGGAGCCGGGCCATGTTGCGGTGGTATTAGCAAGGCGATAGGCTTCCCGTGTTTAGGATCGCGTTTGCGGCCAAAGCGGATGTCTTTCCATGGTATACCGAGAGTTTTGTGTACGAAAAGACGTTTGAGGAGGGCGGAGCCTAGGCTCATTCGCGCATCTGCTATGTGGTATTTGCGTTTTATGAGGTCTTGTTCCTCGGGGGTGACGAGGGAGAGCGCTTCTCTAGCCTAGGAATGGTGAGTTGATGTTCTGGGCAGACCTATGTTTGTGAGACGACATACTGATTCTGAATCTGTGATCTTTTCCCCAGGCCATAACGATCGCGTATCCAGTAGCCAGCACGTGAGACCGTGTCCCGTTGGCTCTTCATCCTGTTTGTCGATCATGGCGCCTTCATCCACTGTCCTAGACCGGGCCGGATTGCGTTATCGGCTAAAGTAGTGAGACTAGACTACTAGAAGGACTCTCGCCTTATATGAGCCTTGGAAGCTTTAGTGCAGGTACGACCTTTCTTGACGTGATGTGTAGAACGCGTGGGGATCTACATGTCATGATCGTTCACGGCATCAATGGGGGTCCGAGATGTCGATGATGGAGAGGTAGATCGAAGAGCGGCACCGTGTCGGGGTAAGCGGATCAATAGGGCTGAACCAAACGCATGTGTGAGGTGACATGTGCTCGCGCGGGCGATTACCGCGTTTTAGTGGGGGCTGGGCTTATCGATAAAGATTTCGCCATTGCCGTCGCTTTCCGTTGCATGACTGTACATTTGCTTAACACTTCAATTCCTTTCTTTCCTACAGTCACGGAGTTCCTGGGATCTGATTTGTTTTTACTATGACGGTAAAGAACGGTATTCAGGACATCACGGTCGGCGTGCTTGCCCTCCAAGGCGCTTTCAGCGAACACATCCAACTCCTCCGCGCAGCATCCTCGAACATCCCCTCGTCGCAAACCTTCCACTTCATTGAGGTCCGCACACCAGCCCAGCTCGCACAATGCGACGGCCTCATCATCCCCGGTGGTGAAAGCACAACAATGTCACTCGTAGCCGCACGAAGCGCCCTCCTCGAGCCCCTCCGCGACTTCGTCAAAGTGCAGCGCAAGCCAACGTGGGGTACATGCGCTGGCCTGATTCTACTAGCAGAGAGTGCCAATAGAACTAAGAAGGGAGGCCAGGACTTAATTGGAGGTCTAGACGTGCGGGTGAACAGGAATCATTTCGGGCGGCAAACCGAGAGTTTCCAGGCAAACCTCCAGCTGCCCTTCCTGAAATCGACGAGCGAATCGAACAGGACCGATCCATACCGATGCGTCTTCATTCGCGCGCCTGTCGTAGAGAAGCTATTACCGAGCAAGAAGGCAGTGGGCATACAAGAAGGGGAGAGCGAGAGGGACGATACAATTGTTGCGCCGAGTAAGACGCCAGCGGATGATCTTGCGAGGAAGGAGTTGGAAAGCGAGGTTGAGGTCATGGCTACGCTGTCGACCAATGCGAAGCCTTTGCAGGAGAACCAGGTACATGACCATCCGGGTGCGGAGGATATAATAGCTGTACGACAGGGCAATGTGTTTGGGTGCAGTTTCCATCCTGAACTGACGGATGACCCACGGATACATGCCTGGTGGTTGGGAGAGGTTGTAAAGGCCGTGGAGAGGCGACAGCAGTTTGAACTTGCGGACCGGACTAGATGAGTGACAGAAAATGTTAGACATTGACGGGCGCATGGCTGGGCGGCATTCTTGTATCGCATAAGAGAGGGTGTTTGGAAGATGGTACTGAGTTTTGGGAAGGTATCTAGTATGGTATCTTTACCCCCTATGAGCATGTGCTTATAACTAGAGCACTAATGAACAATGCCGAATGATAGACGCCAGACGCCTTCTTTGCAGTGTTTGGACACCCAGTTGAGTTTGGGTTGGGCGAGCTTCCCCATGTAAATGAAGTGCCCTTCGTCGTCTTCAATCTCAGCGTAGTACGTGTGGTGGGCGCAGCGGCGCTGGGTTCTCCCGATCAATATGGCCTAGGTTTTTCCTCGTGATTAACGTCCTAGTTGTCCGAGAGGTAGTCGTCTATTGTCATCTTACTGCGCTTCGTGGTATTCGTCCACAGCTCTGCCGTATCCGCCCCTACCAGGATCATACTCGGCTCTGTACTCGTCGCGCACCTGACCACCGCTCTTTCCGCGTCCGTACTGCCTTCCCTCGGCGAAGCCCTCGTCCAAATCCGTCCTAATAACACGCTCATCGAGCTTAGTGCCACCGATGTACTTCATGCAGTCCAGCGCATCCTGGTGTGTGTAGTATTCGACGAAGCAGAATCCGCATGGTGTCTTCTGGAATCGGTCAAGACCCATGACTAAGCGCTTGATCTCGCCGCATTTGCTGAACAGCTCGTGGATTTGCTCTTCGGTGGTGTAGAAGGAAAGGTTGCCGACGTAGAGGGTGGTTGCGTCTTTGAGCTTGTCTTCGGGCGAGGGAGAGCGGCCGCGGTCATCGTCACGTCCGTTGCGGTCGCGTCTGCGCTTCTAGAAGAGTGTCAGTATTTGCGTACTAATGCGATGTGTTGTAGCCTCCCATACCTTTGCTGTCGCATACGAACTCGGCTTGTCGAGGCGGTCAATGGTACTGCGAAGCGCCGGCATGATGCGCGCCCTCAACTTCGATGTCGGCTAGATTTGTAGGAAGCGACCGTGGCCCGGGGGAGTGAGAGAAGATCGAGGGTTGTTTTGGAGTGAGTGTAAGGATCGGAAGTCGAAAGTCGAGCTCGGAGCTCTCGAGACGCGTCGGTCTTGGCGCTGTATCGCGCGGCTGGAACTTTTGTTTGTCCACACTCTTACCTCTACAATCCACGCAACTATTCCATACCCACTCCTAACTCTCTCAATATTACCCGAGGGAGCTCGCCGTCATGCCAAAAGTACTGGGTTATACGCCGGACTGGCTCAGCCGACCGAACCCAGGCTATCATCTGTTTGCGCCAAAGCAGACAAACGGGAATGGAGTCGCAGCGAAGAAGCAGGAACCAGGACCGCGAAAGACGATCGCAACGAGGGGATCGGAGATCTTTGTCGCTGTTGGAAACGAAATACGATGGGCAGACTTGGTCAACCTCAAGGAAGAGCAACAGCCCGCATACCGAACACTCAGAGTCTCGATACCACTCCCGATCACGCGTCTCGTCATTTCGCCCGAAGAAGACTACCTCACCGTCTCCACCTCGCATACGGTACACGTAATACACCTTCCCGACTCGTCGCTGCTCGGAGCTGGAGAGGACGACGGCCCGTTGAAGCCAAAGGCCTTCCAGTTGGGACCGACCGTACACGTTCTCGAAGAGTCGCCCGTCGCAACAACACTATGGCATCCATTGGGCTATCACGGGCGCTGTCTAGTCACCATCACAAAGGCGGGCGTAGTCAGGCTGTGGGAGATCAACCGCGCCGACAGGTCTACCTTCAGTGAGCCATCGCTCTCCATCGATCTGCCCAAACTCGCAAACGCTACCAGCGACCAGGACGATCTGAGCGCCTCCAAATTCGGAGCTTCCAAGGGCTTCTCTCCCGACTCAGTCGAGCTGGAAGTTGCATCGGCATGCTTTGGCGACTTCCCAGACCAAGAAGGTGTCCATGGCTGGGCGCCGATGACATTGTGGATCGCGACGGTACTTGGAGACGTATACGCGCTCTGTCCTTTGCTACCGAGCAAGTGGCAGTTGGTCGAGTCGCCCGGCAGCCACACATTCCTCCAAACCCTTACCTCCTCCATCAACATCAACTACGCCGAGCTCTCAGAAGACGAGACATCGCCCAAAGACGAGTTGAAAACATCAGAGAAGCAGGTCTCATGGCTGTCGGACATCTTATACGAGGAGCCTCTCGCAGAGGAGCGGGCGCAGGGTGACACAGTTCAGGTCTTCGCTCGCCCACACAGTGCGCCTGCGGTGCCGTTGCTACAGGGACCTTTCACTATCTCGCCTGAAGTCGATGATTTTGAGCTTAGCGACATGATTGTTTTCTCCCTGAAGACCCTCTCCGAGAGCGAAGAAGAGGAGGCTGCAGAGGGTCTGCCGACCGCTGTCGTGTGCTTGCTCACCGAAACGAGCAAGGTACATGTCTGTTTAGACCTTGAGGGCATCGTTGGGCGATGGCTGCCATCACCGGAAGACGAGATTGACACCACAGAACCAACCGAACACGAGCTGATCATTGCCGAAACAATTACACTGGTGGAAAGCGATGAACCCTCGTTCAACCAGAGCATCACGCCAGATGTGCACACCGACTTCTCATTCTTCGTATCACACGCCAGTGGGGTCTTCTACGTTTCAATGGAGCCCTGGGTCAGGAAGCTGGAGACTGAGCTATCCCAGCCACAGACCGAGGGCTCACCATTCCGTATCAAGCGCGTATTGGAATCGGCAAACACCTCCGTGGACCAATACATACAGCGACGCGTCACTGGCGATGTGGACGAGCAAGAAGTCACCGCAGTCGCCGTTATTGAAGACGGGAACGTCGGTTATCTTCTTCTCACCACAGTTGACGGTGAACCCCAAGCTGCTCTGCTCGATGCACCTGAAGAAGGTCTCCCTACCCAAGAAGAAATTGCCGAATACATGGCAATCACTGGCTCTAACAAGGAAGTGCGTCAAGCTTGGCAACCACCAAAAGAACTCTACGAACCGTTTGATCTTTACAATTCCATCAACATCCCCGCACGGCATAGAGGTGCTCTCAAGGATGAGATTAGGCTATCTCCTGCGAACCTGGGGCTTCTTATGGATGTTCACCGCGTACTCTCTGCGCAGACTTCCAAACTTCAACTTGCTGTCTCCGATCTGTTCAACCGCGCGACGCGTCTGCAGGAAGAGTTCAGGGATCAAATCTACAGGACGTCTGGGATAGCAGCAAACATTGACAGTGTTACCGGTAACGATCAAGTCGGCTCGGACAACGGATCGACATACGGCAGCGCCAACATCGACGAGCGTTTGGAGAAGGTTACAGCGCGACAAGATCAGATCAACGCGCGTTACGAAGCTCTTCGACGAAAGATGGTCAGCATCGGCTCCAGTGAACTCAGCGAAAAGGAAAGCAACTGGATCGAAGAGTTGCAGACAATGGACAGCGCCATTGATCCTGCAAGCGAGACCTTGACCGACACTGTTGATGGCAGCGAACGTCCGGCCTGGCAGCGTCTCAACAGGCTCAAGGAGGTACAGAAGGAGCAAGCGCAACAAATCGAAGCTGCTATGAGGAATGCCAAGCAAGCAGGCGAACACGAGCAAGCGAGAGGTACCGGTGTCAAAGTACCGAGTTACTCGAGGAAGGCAGAGAATGAGCAGGTGCAGGAGCTCATACAGCGGAATAGTATGCTGGTTGAGGCTGCTACGGATAAGTTGCGGAACTTGGGAGTCAATATCCCTGTGGAAAGTGGTATTTAGATGCGCGATGCGACTTGAGGCGGATTGCGAAAAGTTCGTCTCATGTCAGGTTGATGCGTTGGTTGAATTAGAGGATTGTAGGGTGACGGTCTCGCCGTTTGGACACGAATATCAATGTTGCAATGTTTCTATCAGCTAACGCGATTTTCTTGAAGATGTGACGAGCACTGAGCCTGTACGTAGCAAGTCGCGAGCGGAGACGATGTGGATGATATGCGAAGGCCGAAAGCAACGGCAAGCCACCCAAGCTCCACACATACTCAACCATACATCAGGCCTTGCAATAGAAACCCCACATACCACTCAACTCTACGCCCCACCACGCTGCCTTCGCGCGGCAGCCAACTCCTCCTCAAACAACTCATCCTCCGACTTCCCCGGCAACTGCGCCTCTATCCACTTTCGCTGTCTCTCCGCACCCACAACGCCAAAAACTAACTCTCTTTCACTTTCTTCTTTCGTTCTCGTATACAACCCCGTCGTCACCTCCACTAGAAGAGGAACGATGTCGAATATCACGAAGGCATCTATGCCGTGTAGATCCAGCAGCACATTTTCGATATGATGCCGCCCTGGCATGCAAAAAAAATGCATCCCTCCAAGCCTCGGCCAGCGCGTCCCAGTCTTCTGGCGTGGGCTCATATTCGGGGAAGTCGGAAGGCAAGATTTTGACGCGGAGTCCGGTAATGTATTTGACCGGCAAGAAAACATCTGACATGGAAGGCTTCGCGCCAGGCGGGTTTTCGGGCAAGAAGAGAGTGAGGCCACGGGTCCTGGGTGGTAAGTTGGAGAGCTGCTCGCCTAGTTCTGCCAAGGTTTGGGGATTGTTGATACTGAGAGAGACGTGGACGGGATCTCGGTGCGGATCGAAGGGATGGTTTTCCTCTCGTTGGATTTGCTTCGTGATGAGAGTCATTGTGGTTTCTTGATCTTGCCAGCGATCTGGCGATATATGGAGGTGGTCGAAATCCTCGGGAAGTAGGTCTAGGATCAGATTGAATGGCATTTCAAGGGATGATTGTCGTGTTGGTGATGTTGTTTTGATGCGTTGGGCGGAGAAGTTGTGTAAACGTTGTTGGAGGGTCCAAGGTTGGATAACTCGTAGAATCAGGTGATGAAACACTGCGTAGCGAATGTATCGACAAGCTAATTTTCAATTCCTTTCCCAAAAATTGCAATTCGATCAGTCCAGTCACTTGTTCCAAGATCTCTCACCCCAGCAATACAGCTAAATGTCCTCCCCACATCGTCGGCTCGGCTAGCTTAATCAAGATAGCGTCTTCGGCTAACCTCCCAGAGCCTCATTGCATATCCCATATAACACCCTACCCTCACCAAACTTCACATTCCCATACCTAACAACGAAAATGTCTTCCAAACCAGCCGTCATATCCGTCATCGGCTCCCTAAATGTCGACCTCGTGACCCGTACAGCCCGCGTTCCCGTCGGCGGCGAAACGCTAACCAGTGAATCCTTTAACATTGGCTGGGGCGGGAAAGGCGCAAACCAAGCCGTCGCATGTGCGCGCCTCTCTCGCACCAAAGCGCAAGCTTCTTCGTCCCAGGAATCCGATGTCGAAGTGAGGATGGTGGGTGCAGTTGGTGACGATGAGTTCCACGAGGGGTTCTTGAAAGCTTTACGGGAAGATGGACTGTCGACGGAGAAAGTGCAGATTCTCAAGGGGAAGAAGACGGGTGTTGCGGTCATTATCGTCGAGACGGGATCGGGAGAGAACAGGATCATGTTTTGTCCTGGTGCGAATGGAGATGTGGAGGTGCAGGATCTTGTGGATGAGGATGCGGGGGTTGCGCTTTTCCAGTTGGAATTGCCGCTGCAGGTTGTGCTGCATAATATGAAGACGGCGAGGGAGAAGGGCGTTGAGACTATTATTAATCCTGCGCCTGCGGTGCCGTTGCCGGATGAAGCGTATCATGGGCTGGGTCATCTTATCGTTAATGAGACGGAAGCGATGATTCTGTCTGGGATCGAGAAGCCGAGTTCGTGGGACGAGGTTGCTGCTGTGTTCATTGCGAGGGGGGTTAAGAATGTTATTATTACGCTTGGTGGCGAGGTAAGTAATCCCCCGATGTGCAATCGGACTCGTACTTACTTGAGTGTTCAGGGCGTGTTTTACAAGACTGCGAAGCAGCAAGAGACATCTCAGCAAGGTCATGTTGTGCCGGCACGAAAAGTCAAGGTTGTCGACACAACGGCCGCAGGCGACACGTTTGCGGGCGCGTACACAGTTGCCGTTGCGCGTTGGAAAGCAATGTCAAGGGGAGCGGACTTTGATCTCGACGCTGCAATTGCGCATGCCAATAGAGCGGCATCAATGACAGTGCAGAAAGCGGGAGCACAGTCGAGTATACCATGGGCCGACGAAGTACCAGAGTCATAACAAACAAGACAATGAGCGCCAAGCCAGCAACGGATCTTTCGTATAGCGACTTCTCCCTCCAAACAATCATGAAATCAGACAAACTCTTACTGTCCAAACGTCTTACCCTCCCACATCTTGTCCATCTGCCCAACATAAACACCCTCATTACCCACAAAATGCCCACAATGCGGCGTCCCCTCAAACACCACCTCTCCCACATCCCACCCCTTCTCCCTCGCCATCTTCTTATGCGCAACAACATCCTCCCAGTCCGTCATCCGATCAGTTTTACTATACAAGTAACACACCCTCCTCTTCTTCCCCTCCTCCACCCCAGCAACAAACTTCTCATCCAACAGTGTCCGACGAACCAGCACCTCAGGGTGTTCGTACCGTCCCAACGCCACACTCGCCCGCAAGATGATTAGGATACCGTGGACGAAAACGTAGCCAGCTGAGCGGATGGGGCCTGGTGGGAGAGAGAGAATCATAGCGTTGTAGGATTTCCAGTAGTATCCTGCTGCGGGTCCAGAGTCCATGATGATACCGGTGATGGGCAAGGGTGTGGAGGTCTGGGCACGGAGAGCGAGGAGGAGGGCGGTAGCAGAGATGGGACCGCCGTTTGAGAAGGTGTGGATGAGGATTTTCGGGGTTGTGTGCGTTTTGGTGGTGTTTGCTGTTGGGGATGAAGGGACGTTGGTAGATGCTGTGGAAGTGCAGTCACTCAGTACAGAGCGCACGACTTCGACGGCTGGTATGATGGCTTTGTGTTGTGCTGGGTAGGAGCTCGTGACTGATGTTACGTCGCTTTGGATGAGTAGGATCTTGGCATTGGGTGCGATGGTACGGTAGGCGGCGATGTATTTGTCGATGTGCTTTCGGGCGGCGCCGAGCCATGTACATAGGATGATGAGTTCGCCAGTGGTGTATGGTTGTGGGGTACAGAGAGATATCCGCGGTCCGAGTATAGAGAAGGATGGGGACGGTGATGTGGATGTAGGATGTTTTGCTAATAGCATGATGGATGGGTTGAAGTCAGCAAGATGGTTGGTGTTTCCGTCACAGTGCCCGCTTTTACTGATCAATTTAAAGTGGGATGTAGAACGATTTTCCTTAACTTGATTGAAGACATATGACTTTATACCGTTACGCGCGTAACGCGTTCACTAATCCGGCTTATCATCCGAGGCTTGAGCACCGTGTCTTGGTTCTTTGGAAGCCAAGCTGGTGCCTTACATGTAAGCCGTCATACAAGGAACGTGCATAATCGAGGCGTACCATCTGGCGGCCACTAGTCAGGTTGGGTGAGCCTTGCGAGCTATCAGGAAGATGTGATTGGTCCATGCGCCCTTACATCAACCCATAATCGAAGTCGTCCATAGGCAGCGGCTCTACCATGCTGAGTTCTCCAAACTCGCTACTAACTTCTTCGGCATCATAGTCGAAGTCGTCAAACCCGTCATCATGCTCGTTATCAATACTCTTGTCCTTAGCGGCATCACTACCTTCCAAGACAAGAACCTCGGTGACAGCGACTTCGGTCCCTTTCTTCTGCAGCCGGACAGTCGAGTTCTCGGGGCTTGATAGATCGTGTGGTTCTGGGAACGATCTCGTAGTGGTATCAGGGAAGCTCTTGGGTTCTTCCACCGGTGTTCTATGCAGAGTCGGGGTGGACGATTCGACGTTCGAAGAGGGGTGCTCAGTCGCGGATACGCCAGTGGAGGTGAAGGAAAGACCAGACAGATCGCTGTTGGGGGCAGGAGCTTTGGTCGGCTCTGGCTCTGTAAGATCTATCAGAGAGTTCGAAGAGTCGTGAGCCGCAGCAACCGGTCGACTTCGGGGCTGAGGCCTGGCGACAGGGTCTTTCGTTCGCTCAGTCGTTGCCTTGCGTTTAGCTTCCTTTTGTGCCTGTTTCTTCCGCCTTTCTACCTCTTCAAGAGCCCGTTCTTGTTCGGCGACCTTGTTGAAATCCACATCACCGAGTCCGACTTTGACAAGTATCGTACCGACCAAGTACCGATACTGGTCGTGGCCACTGACAAGCTTGCTTACATCACTATTCTCCACGCCATGGACATTTTCGATCTTTTGTAGACCAGCAACACCTACCTGAAGCTTGGCAGATCGATAGAGGAAACCGAGTACGTAATCTTCCGTACTGTGAACATTGACAACGCGTCCCGCAACAACTGACCGTATTTGCCTCCAACGCTTGCTGTTGGCAGGGGCAGGAGTGCCCATAAGAACAGCAGACTCGACAAGACCGAACGCGTGTTGTTCCGCAAGCTCGATCAGACATGCGTACACGACACGTGCACCCACTGAGTAGCCTGCAAGTGTGACAGGTCGCTTCCCTTGCACTCCATCGATAAGAGCATGTGCAAGCACTTTGCCAGCTTTGTCGGCTCGTGCAAGTGCAACGAGGAAAGGGTTGTCCAAGACACTGGCAGCTTTGACAAGACCAAGAGGCCACAAACCCGCGTACAGCGCGCCAAGAAGCGTACGACTGACGACAGTGTATGTGACGCCATCGAAAGCGTATCCGAAGAGTACATCGTTGAGGGAGTTGCCGAGACGCAGCATTGCATCAAGCTCGAAACGCAATGCGAATGGCTCAGTTGTACCAGAGTCGACCACCTCCCAAGGCTTGCTGACGTCGGAAGGGGAGCTTAGCCAGCCGCTAACGCCAATGGATACGCGTAATCGATGCTGTTCACGTTTCTGTGGGTCGCGCGCATCTTGCTCATCAGCCCAATCGAGCTCGCGTTGGTTCGTCGGTCGATCGGGATCTGGTACATTTAGCTTCAAGCAAGACTTCATCTCCGCTTTACATACCTTGGACCGGAAGGAATTCGAAATCTTGAACCTCTTTCGCATACTGGTCCATTAGACGCCCCGTCATCTTCGCACCGTAGGCTCCAAATAGTGATCCAACAAGCACCGAGCTGCCCGCCAACGCACCAAGATACGTTGAAACCACGCCCAGGCCCAGTCCGCCCATGACAGTACCCAGGCCTGCGGCGAGTAAAGGCGCAGCAAGACCGCCAGTAACACCAATCAGGACCGCACCGCCCACAGTCGCGAGACCAACCTTCCAACGGCGAGATACTGCGTCATTTGACGCTTGGTTCTTGGCTGTCGCTTCGGCGTCCATCTGAGAGGCAGCTGTGGCTAGCAGACCTTGTGCAACCGACTTCTCATGCTCGCCCAGCAAATCAGCCTCTAGTCTGAGACTGCTTGCCAGACGTAGCAACAAGATGCGCGAATATGCCGAGTATTGCTCCAAGCTCAGTAAGAGCAGCAGGAGGCAGTGTAGAACCAGCACACGCTTATCTTCCTCAAGAGATAGCAGTCTAGTCTCGATCACCTCATAGTGTCCGTGTCTTGTGTTCTTGGGTCGTGTGGGAGCCGCGTTTGCGAAGGGATCGAGGTCGTCGAAATCGATGAGTGAAGAGATGCCCTGGTTTTGCCTGTCGGCTTGGTCCAGCGTTTGCTTCCGCTTTGCTTTCGCCTGCCGGACAGTCTCACCCCGTACAGAGAGGACGTCGCATATTCGATGCATGACACTTGCCCGCCATTTATCGAAGAATGTCAAGGCGCTCCGTCGCAAAGCCTGCATTTGTGTGGACTCATGTTCTTGTGATGATTGCCTAGTGGGAGGCGCTGGTTTGGTGGTTTGTCTCGGCTGGTCGAAGCTCATGAGATCTGGTGCCTGATTTCCAGGCTTGGGTGCGGGCGACCGGGTCGCAACGGAGGGTTTCGGTTCGGGGTTGTTGTATGGCTCAAAGGTGGCCGTGAGATCGTTTCGCATGGCATCGATGCTCAGGAGGACGAGGAGTGCCAGTTCCACGCGTAGGGTGGGTGTCTCGAGGACCGACGTGAGTGAAGCTCCTTCATCTTTGCTTGCTCTCTCTGGAGCATTACCAGATATTGCACTGGCAAAGTTAGAAAACATGCTGGCCCAGTAAAGTAACAGAGACCAGAAGACGAAAGAGTACTTTCAGTATGGTGGTTACACGGGACAGGGCATAGTAAACCACGCCACTTTGATTGACAGGGCGCCTGAGTCGCAGAATCTGGCCCCCATATTGTCAGGTACCGCCATCCTTCAGATTGCGCTTAGCGCGAAGATAAACATAGATATTAGTACCCGTCAGATGCGCGGGTGAGTACGCGAGAACGAGAGGCATGCGTGTTGTCGTTTTAGTAGTGGTGGAACAAAAGGTTCGTGGTTGCAGACGCGACGCGGCGTCACTGGATCTCGCGACAGGGTGGTGGGATGGCTCGCTCCACTTTGGCCGGCCCGCGCCTAGCGCGATTCGTCCACGTGTATGCCATTGGATGTGCAAGCTCCTTCATCACCCACGCCTCCAATGGCATCTGCGCCGGTGGTTCACTACAAGCTGTTGTATTTTACTTTATATGTGTCAATGGCATTTTAGTTGATTGATGCGACAATTTGTTGCGAGCCACATGGAAAGTTCGGACAGTTCGTTTAGATTCTGTGGACACCCGAGGTGTTTCTCCACCTATGGTATAATTAGTCTTCAGCTCACTTGCTCCTCTTGTAGATCTTCTGGAGGAAAACCTCGAAGACGACCTTCTTCAAGCCTTCGCTCTCATCAACCTTGTCGATCTTCGCCCTCAGCTCGGTAACGCGCTCCTCTTCCCACTGCTCGTAGAACTCCTTCAGCTTAAGCTCATGGTACAGCTCCTTGACCTTGGCCTCCTTCTGCGAGTCCTTCTGACCGTAGTTCTCCTCTAGCACCTTTCGTTGCTCGGGAGTGACCTTCTTCAGGGCCTGGTTGATCAGCCATGAGCACTTGTTGTCCATGATGTCGGTGCCAATCTTGCCGAGAACAGTGGGGTCAGCAAATGCATCGAGGTAGTCGTCTTGTGCTTGGAAGTATTCGCCCATGGGGATGAGAATGTCTTCTGCGGTCTGGAGGTTCTTTGGTGTAGCTGCACCGGCATAGTAGAGCGCCAGTGCGACTGGGAGGTAGAAAGAGTAATAGGCAGTCTTGTAAATGACGATGAAAGTGAACTTGTCGAGACTGAAGTTGTCAAGGTTGACATCGTCTTCGGGTGCAGTCAACAGATCACACAATTGACCGCATTCGGTCTGGAATGTGACCTCGTGGAACAACTCCATCATGTCGACGTAGCTCTTCTCCTGACGGAAGTGCTTCTTGAGAAGCACGTAGATGGCCGACTCCAGCATAAAGGCGTCGTTGATGGCGATCATGCCGACCTTGGGTGCAAGGTACCAGCAGGGATTGCCACGACGGGTCTTTGAAGAGTCCATGATATCGTCCGAAACCAGGAAAAAGGCCTGGAGAAGTTCGATCATCCATCCGAGCAGGGCAGCACGGAAGTACTCTTCTGACGATGGGTCAAGAGACTTGTTCTGCAGAATTGAAGTGGTGTCGATGACAGACATGCCACGGTTGCATTTTCCGCCGACAGTGTTGTAGTCCAGTGACTATGGGACATGGTGAGCGAGCTGGACCCTGGATTCGTTCTCGGGATATATCTACCTTGGTGAACCAATCAAGAGACTGCTGGGGCAGCTTGTATGATTTGCAGTGCTCCTGCAGGTCGGCCACAATGCGCGGCCATACGCTCTCGAATTCTTTGAGTGTGGTGGGCATCTTGAACGCAGTGAATTGGGTATCTTTGCAGAGCAGTGTTCAAGATAGAGGGGCAGTAGCAGATGTAGGGGTGCGGGCGGTGAAGGGGCTAATTTCCGCGGCGCAGCGGCGCAACCTTTAACCGCTCGCCGGGCCATTGTTTGTGCCCCACCCTACCACGACAGGAAGCTCCCCATCAACACGCGCATCGGCGGCAGCGACATCACGCGATAGAGCCCTGAACCATGATCTGAAGTGCGCAACTAGTAATCTCTTCCTGATAGCGACGCGATGGGAACTCTATCGCCGGCCGACGAGGCCCAACTCAAGGCCCAGCTCCAGGACGCCGTCATCGGCTGCACAGAGCGCTGTCTCTATCACTCGGCGAAATGGTGAGTACCAATGGTTACGTAGACTGACTTTTGCATGCTGATATTGACAAGGGCCGCAGAATTACTCGATTCGCTCCCATCGGCCGATGACGAAGGCTCGGACACCGACGTCGACTCCCCCATGTCGGATGCGCAACCGCCGCAGACACCCAATCTCGTACGCAAAGACGCTATCGAAGCACGCCTAGAAGCACGTGAGACGCACAAGTTCCTCCTCGCCAAGACATACTTCGACTGCCGCGAATATGATCGATGCGCCGCCGTCTTCCTGCCTGGCCCTCTACCCAAGGGCGCCTCACAGGCACCTGCTACGCCTACAGCAAAGGCGAAGCAAGGCGCCAAGGGGAAGGCGAAGATGGTCACGCCATCCAAGTCCAAGCTGTCCAACGATACAATGAAGGGCATTAGTCAGAAGGCCCTGTTCCTTGCACTGTATGCAAAATACATCGCAGGAGAGAAGCGCATGAACGAGGATAGCGAGATGATTCTCGGTCCTCAAGATGGAGGCGTCACCTTGAACAAGGAGCTGCCCACAGTCTCTGCCGTTCTTGAAGAGTGGTTCAAAGACCTGCCCAACAGCGGGCGGCAACCGCAGGGCTGGCTGGAGTACCTGTACGGCATGGTCCTGGCCAAGGGAAAGAACGAGCAGCTTGCTATCGACTACCTGATCAAAAGTGTTCACCAATACACCTACAACTGGGGTGCTTGGCAGGAGCTACAAGCTTTACTGACCACCATGGAAGAGCTCAATGGCATCGTCACACGCCTACCACAGAACCTTATGACTTTCATCTTCCACGTCACTTCATCGCAGGAGCTCTACGTAGTCAACGAACAGATCCACACTTCGCTGTCGCAAATATTGACCATATTCCCCTCATCGGCCTTTCTGAAGACCCAACGGGCGTTGCTCCACTACCACAACAAAGACTTTGACGACGCCGAACAGATCTTTTCCGACTTGCTCGTATCGGATCCACATCGGGTTGATCATCTTGACAATTATTCCAACATCCTGTATGTCATGGGCATGCGACCCAAGCTTGCTTTCCTGGCACAGCTCGCCACAGCGACCGACAAGTTTCGACCGGAGACATGTTGCGTAGTGGGCAACTACTACTCGCTCAAGTCGGAGCACGAGAAAGCCGTCATGTACTTCCGACGAGCTCTGACTCTAGACCGGACCTTCCTTTCCGCTTGGACGCTTATGGGCCACGAGTTTGTGGAGATGAAGAACACCCACGCCGCTATTGAATCATATCGTCGCGCCGTTGATGTCAATCGCAAAGACTACCGCGCCTGGTATGGACTTGGTCAGACATACGAAATGCTGGAGATGCACTCGTACGCTCTTTTCTATCACCAGCGCGCCGCTGCCCTCCGACCCTACGATCCGAAGCTATGGATGGCGGTCGGTCAATGTTTCGGCAAAGTGGGCAAGATCATGAATGGCATTCGATCATACAAACGCGCATTAGTCGCAGGCTCATACTATGATGCCGGTGTGGGTGCCTCTTTCGGGAGTAGTGAGGTCACTGGTCTAGGTGGAGGTATCCTTGATCCCGAAGTACTCTACCAGATCGCCCTGCTTTATGAGAGGATAAACAACATGAACGAATGCGCGGCATACATGGAATTAGTGCTTGCACAAGAAGAAGGGCCAGATTACGAAGAAGTAGGCTCCGAAGCCGCCGGTGGTGTCGGTGTTACTGCAACGACAAGCAAAGCCCGACTCTGGCTCGCTCGGTGGGAGTACATGCGCGGCATGTACCAACGGGCCATGGAACTAGCGAACGAGCTCTGCCAAGACGGCGTAGAGGTAGAAGATGCGAAAGCACTAGTGAGAGACATCAGAGCGCGCATGGAACGCGGCGGAGGAGACGCGGAAGATTGATTAGACACAGCGTCTCGAAAGTTTGGGCATTTGCAGGCGTACAGGTATGATACCCAAGCAATACTGGATCGCAACATGTATCATATACATTACTACTTGATAGCGCATTGCAGGATCTCGATACATTTCCAGTTCATCATTGTATCAGGGCTTGGTCCCGTGACATTGAACGCCTACTTGCCGTATAAATGCGCAGTCCTACCCTCACCCCACCGCGGGTTTCCACCACTTTCCTTCTCCCAGCGCTTGTCTTCATCTTCCATCTCTCGCATCCGTGCACCTCCGTCCTTTTTCTTGATCCAGGGTTCCGTGTTGTCGTCTTTGCCCTCCGCACTTGCGATCTTGCGACTAGCTTCTGCCAGAGCGAGGTCTTCGATCTCTCGCATCCGCAACTCGGCGGTGATGTAGTTTAGTGTTCGCTGCATGTCGCGTGCATCGTGGCCGCGGCAGTCTAGGATGTAAAGTTGGTGTGTTATGGAGGCTTGGGCAGAGACGAGAGATGGAGTTGGCGAGAGCCGGATGGTGGTGGGTGCCCAGGGGTGGGGGTGGGTGAAGGCGTTGAGGGTTAGGGAGGTTGACATTGTATTCAGTTGTTAATGCTGTGTTGTTATATTATCGCGATAGTCCTAGGCTGTGGACTTTGACGTATAGAGGTAGTAAAGGACGGGGATGGGGGATGTGGGTAAGGGAGAGTGGGGAATGGGTTGGGTACGTTAGTTGCGAAACTGTGAAGGCTCGCTGACGTGACAGGAACACCTCAACTCATGTGCTGTTCCACGCACAACGTTTCCGCGGACTATTGTGAAGAGGCATCGAACATTCGAATATCGTGTTCGCAAACACAGTTCCGAGAGGTGGTGTATGCACCGTTGGCAAAGACAACTCATGGCGTTCCCTACATCGTATCCGTCGTCAGTGTGCTAGGTCTCCTGTCACAAAAGGCTATTTCGCAACAGCTTTGTGTTCACGGCTTTCCAAGACCGTGATACAATTTGCACGCTACCAAGTACATAAAGTATGTTTCCCAAACCTTCTTTTGACTATACTCACCCGCCACCAGCATCAGCAAAACCTCGCCAACGACAGATCGACCCGATAAGGAAACCCACAGCAATAGCACATAATCTCGAGGCCATCTACGCGCACCTTGCCTATCATGCCTTTTGGAATGGCATTTTCATATAGGCATGCCCCTAACTTTTGCGGAATGGATGACTATCCTGAGCATCCTTGGCCCCTGGATTGGATCGAGAGGCAGAGTCTGGACTACCTTCTTCAAACACACAACAACATGTACAGAGAACTGCAGAAGTTTCCGGAAAGAAGCAACATTCGAGGCACGGCTAGTAGGATCGAAGAGTATCTTAGGGCGCACGGCGCGGTGATGCTTGGAGAAGTGGGAGGGGGTGGTAACATCAACGTTCAGTTGTCAGCACCAGCGCCAGTAACAGCACCAGCGCCAGTCCAGACACAGATACAGGTTCAACAGCCGCCTCAGCCGCAACAGCCGCCTCAGCAGAATGTCTTTGTTCATCAGCAAGTACAACAGCCACCAGTACAACAACCCGCACAGCAAAATGTCATCTATCATCAGCAAGTACAGCCGCAGCTGCAGCCGCAGCCGCAGCAGAACGTGATTTACCAGCAACTACAACAACCTCAGGTGCTCAGCATTCCTGCTCCTGTGGCCACACTCACTATGACATCTACGCCGGTGCAGAGTTTTGTGATTGGGGGGATTGTCACACCACGCATTGGGTATGTGAGAAGCCCTAGGAGCTTTGGAAGGCGAGGGTTCTTCGATTATGACAGTGATAGTGATAGTTTTTGAGGCTAGTTGGTACGGTGGATGATCTTGAGTGAAGGCTGGGGGATGATGATGATGACGATGATGATAGTTTATTGAACATATTTCATAACTGATGACATTGAACAATGCATATTTACACTCTACGCTTATATTGTTGGCGCCAGTACTGCTAATGGTGGTGTCAATCGCGAAATGAGAATTTTACCGCTCATGTACTCGTCCATACGTACATCAGTGTTTAGTAGATGGAATGTACGTTGAGGCTGTCGCGAAACTAGATACACTCAGTAAGGTGAGTACAAGTATGTTGTTGATAATCCGACATCTTCGTTCATCATACAGATCATGACACGCCGACACAGGGAATGTTTTGTTCACAGTGATCGCACTCTCTACGTCAAGTCTTGGTCGTGTTTCTGCGTAACGACACGGTCTGAGGATCACATTTCCACAGCACGCTGGCAGTTAGTGTCACGCAAGAGCCCAGGATTCAATGTCTGTTTAGAATATAAATCTCCTCCCTAGAACACACACTCTCTCTATCAAACACTACACTTTCTAGCTAACTACAAAGCGCATCTCTATCAACTTCAAGCAAAGCCAACTTGTCCTCTTCGCTACACACGGTAAACCCACTCACAACACCGCTTATACACACTCGATATGTTCCGATCATCGCGCGGACCTGACCCCTTTTTGCACATCCATCCTTGGGCGTACCATCACTTGAACCCTCTCTCGGATGATCAGCTCGTCGGTCTTCTCGATGCAATCGACGACTCAATGTCTGGCAATATCTTTGTAGACCTTATAGGGCCTAGCTGGGAGGAGACTAGGAACAGGATTTTGCGCATCCTTGAACAAAGGGGTGGCAATGCCATAGGTATATTCCCGGGCTCAAGGTTTGGAAATTTTGGCACATTCCCACGCATGTCGTCATCTCTCTCAATCACACAGACAGCGCCAATGCCAAATGTTACCATCCAGACCATCCCAGCTCCACAGCAAAACATCACCTTCCAGTCCATTCCAGCGCCACAGCAAAATGTCACCTTTGTACCCCCTCCAGCCCCAGCTCCTCTACCGCCCCCAGTAGCGTTGCCGGACATTCATTATGTTACATCATATGGCCCATATGGTAATGTCATCGGAACCCGACTTGAGACGGAGAAAGAGAAGGACGACAGGGAGTATGCAGCTTGGAAGGCGGAGCATGGAGCTAAGTAGGAGGCGTCAGGCTACGTTGGGCGAAAGGGGAAAGCACATAGTTTAGGAGGAGGGCAGGATGAGCATGCCGAAGTCGGAATTTGTTGCGCATATGGAGATTTCGAGGGATTTTAGCTTGATCAAATGAACACGAAATCGATTCAGAGAAAGCGTGTCTGATGTGACCTATAGAATGTCATGCTGTTGTGCGCGTTCAGGCTGCTGTGGATCAACACGCTATGGCGCTGTCGAGCGATGAGCACTTACTTGCGCTGACATCGCCAGAAACTTCTACCATACAGAGCTGCTGTAGTAGAGATACATAGTACTAGATTCATATCCAGACGTGCTTGTTGCTATGATTATGGACGACTGTGGTGATGAGCGAGTGGACCTCGGGTTGCTTAGTAATGATGACATCACTGGCTATTGATCCTTCCGCGTTCTCAATAATGGGAAGGCTGCAAGTTCCTACACCTCACACTGATCTCACTCTGCCCTTGCTATCAACGACTGTGAATCTTTCGGGTTGACCATGCTTCACCACATTTTTTCCAAGGTTGGGCGTGGCCCAAGAAGCCTGGTGCGTTACAGTGTCCACGATGTTTGCGGTAAACACGTACGAGTATGATCGAATCTTCACAGGCCGACGCTTGACATGCGTAACTATTGACATGTGGTGGGTATTGGAAGCCGCCCTTGGGATTCCATAATTAAGCATCACACGAAGAGCACACCCGCACGCAATACAAAGCCGTCCTTTTCTATGCGCATGCCCTCACCATCGTACTTCCTGCTTTTCTATCTATCATCATCGTGCTCACATCAGTATCATATTCCGAATTAGCTTTTCAGCTTGCGACATGTTTACCCTCCGTATTTCAGGCCGATTTCGCCGTTCTGTGCTGACTCGCCGGCACCCGATTTCAATTTTTGCGTTGAGTGCTTACCCTGACGAGGAACTGGTCATGGCTTTTCATATCCTACTGGAAGAGATAGAAGTCCTACGACTGGAAGGCTTCTCGTTAGTGGCTGACGATATGATGATCA
>Ga0265798_10001998_pt1 | contig 30631 bp, 29 predicted proteins | sample P3T30metagenome_FD_192430 | JGI IMG/M metagenome (GOLD analysis project Ga0265798, IMG submission 192430) | Plant litter microbial communities from East Loma Ridge, Irvine, California - P3 T30 | ecosystem: Environmental > Terrestrial > Plant litter > Unclassified | place: USA: California... | reverse complement strand
AAAGGCGCATTCTTTTGTTATTAACAACGTTCTCTAGTGTACTGGTAATGCAATCTTGTCTTTCTGAGACTAACTTCTAAGGTCTTTAACTATTCGAGTGCTGCATCTCATGCTTTGGTGTTTTGCATAACGAAAGAAAACACGTGAAGTCAAAGTCTGTCGGTATAAAGTCAAGCATACCTAGGTACTGAAACCGGTTACCACGAGGTGTGTAGCCATCACATTACGCCTGTATTGAGATTTTGTAAACAGCGTTCCTATTCGGTGTTGTGCCCGCATACATCGACATCATTATGTTTGTCAAATTAATACCCTATCTCACTTAGATCAAGGAATGCCTGAAGAATATTACTGCATAGAACTATAGTAGAAAAGCCAAGTAGGAAGAGTATCTTTGCAAATCCTATCTTCATGGACTCCCCATAGTCGCTGCGTAATACCTTGTTCGTGACAAGCACAATGTTCAACTGTACGGCGATGCCATTCTAACGACAGCCAGCGCCGACTTCGAAGCCTTTTGGAACCTTAACATATGATACTATCGCACAACCTGGGACCTTGAACGCCCGTGTCGAGAACATCAGAAGGTGTATTTTGCAGCATGTGCATCTAGATGGCCTAAGATATTCGGCTCTCGTAGGGTTCTCTAGCAGACAAGATCCATGGTACAAAGTGGAAGATGTAATATTTGAAAAGGGAAAGCAGGTAGCATTCAGGCACGGGAGAGACCTCACTCACGCGAGACTTTCAACTTACGAGGAAGGTGCTTCGTCTTAGGTTGTTGCCATCATTTGTTGTGAACGAGAAACTGCGTAACTGTCAAGGTAATTAGAACATGCTATTTCTTGTTTGTGTATACGGTGGAGATTCTATCTACTAGATACTATATACTAAAGAGCACCTATGAATTATGCTAGATCTACGTAGTGTGTCTTCCAAGCACGAGACTTGAAACTCAAGCTCAGTCCTGGATAGAGCGTGTACACACAGATTTTGATGACCCCACATAAAAATCCCGTTCCAATTGCCATCGTCTCCAGACTCTGATAATAGGCATCGTGGAGATCTGCTTCCAGTGCCTCGCCTTGGGTCCAGCTACTGTATGCAGACGTTTCCTTCGGTAATACCGTTATGCAGGTGCCATTGAGCGGAGCTTGCAGTATTGTCACCCGCAACTATGTTGGAGGCAGTTTTCCGACGTCCGGGAATGATACGAACAGGCTGCGATACACAGCATGAAGGTTGCTGAGTGAGACGTCGAGATGTACCGGATCTGTTGAGAGATCGTCGTACTGAGGACAGAGGATCCATAAGGATAGTCTCGTGTTGTGAACACTGCAAGTCATCCACTTCGATATCGATGAAACGGCGGAGATCTTGTCGTGTTGTCCTACCCATATCTGGGCATACGGCATAACGGCGCGAAGTTCACTTGGTCCGGGATGAAACGGGCAGAGAACTGTTCGTACGCAAGCCGAGATCCGCATGTCAACCCGTCAGGTATAGACTGCCACTTCACCCAATGTTATGCTTGTCCATCTCTTCATCGATCCAGCTCCCCCGCTTGACTCTAACCCGCCTCCTCCACTTATCCTGATCTTCTTGCTGCCCTCGCGTCTCCCACCCAGTCTCGCCATTCGCCGGTTCCGCATGCGTAACGTTCGGGCTGATGCGTCGGGGATCTACAAAGTCGGGGTATTGCGATCCGCCAAAATCGTGCGTGAGCAGGCTGCCGTTGAGTCTCGCTGATGCGCCCACACTCGCTGTACCACTTTGTGTCTTTTCCAGTGTCAGGGTATTCCGGCGTTCGAAGCTGTTACCGCGTGCGTAGGCGTTGTTCATGCTCTGATCGGATTCGGCTCGGACGCGCACGAGTTGGATGAGTTTGCCTAGGACGGCGAATTCGAGCTTGAGTTTGATGGAGTATACGACGCCTTTCAGGGTGGTTTCGATGAGGTACAGATTGGCGAATTCGACGCTGAGCAGGGCGATGTCCATGGCAATGATTAGTACGTTGATGGTGAGGAGCTGGTACATTGTCTTTCGAACGTTTGTGTTCTTGAGGTGCCCGTGGGATTGGTTTCCAGCGCTGTCGTCGAAACTGCGTACGTCGTCTTGTACCGTTTCCGAGAGTTTCAGTAGTCGTACCGTCTCCTTGATGTATACTATGGACAGGATGGTTTCTTGCACAAAGAAGCACACCATCTGCACTTTCTCCATTATCGAGTATCCGCGGACGAAGCGACGCAGCGTAGCATCGGAAAGCGAGTTCGAATTGGAACCGAAGGTCAGGACGGTCGTAACTGAGTGGAGCAGTACGCCATTGACGATAATCATGTAGAGAGTCCAGCGAAGGACTCGGCGCGAGTTCGTAACGAGATGGAGACGCGACCATAGAACGACTGATTGCCCTAGACGTTGTTAGTAGCCGCATGCTGGGGACCTCCAGCGTTGACTGAACTCACCAGTGATCATGGGATACCAGCCAAGCGTGAGTAAGACGACGCCGACATATCCAGCATTTGCCGCAGGGTCCAACAAGCGGAAGAACTTGATGATGAAGCCCAGCGAGTATGGTATGATGCCGAATGCGCTGATGACGAGCGACCAGAAGTACAAGCCATGGTAGCGCTGGAAAGTGACGAAAGCGAGAACAATGAGTTCGATAGCGTTGTAGAGCGAAAGACCGAGCAGAAACGCGATGATGATCTTAAGGGGAAGAGAATCGCCGGTGTAGCCTACAAAGGCATCAGTACAGGACAATCGCGTTGCTCAGACACAGCTAGAAACTTACCTCCAGTGATTCCAGCGCCGGCGGACTCGAGTGTCCCCAGCGCCGGTGTCGACTCCGCCGCGAAAACAGACGATGTGACGCTAGAAGCAAGGTTGACAGAGAGCGACGCCATTCCGAGCCTTCCGTCTCAAACTGGTCAAAACGCAGCTCCTCCGTGCAACAACGAACCAGGCACAAAGAGGCAGAATTGCGACGCCATCAGTTCGAAGAGGAGACGGGTACCGTAACGCACAGCAGGGCGACAGAAATGACAGGAGAAACGGGCCGGTAGGAAGCGACATCGAGTAAGGGCTTATTTCTATCGAGGCGGGGATTTTCCGTGTACGAGCGTCAACGGTGCGCGTGCACTAATTGACCACGCGCGGCTTGCATTGCAAACCAACAGGACGGGGCGTCCGAGTGACGCTGCCTTTCTCCACTTGCTAACGGGTTGCAGTTTAGGAGTGCAGGCAGTCCGGGGTAGATCGGCACTACCGAGTCGCGCATTAGGCCATCTGCCATGGCAGTTGGCAGTTTGCCCATGTCTCGGAAAATTATGACGACTGTGCTTTATTGCTTCCTATTGCGGCTTGCACCGTGCTTCTCTGTGGTAAGAACGGAGAGCTATGTAATCGACTACTTCCCTATCTTCATCCTCATGGATGCTGGTCCTACAATTCATTAAGTGATGTTTTTGCCCATGCTCTTCTTGCCCTTTTGCTGCGCCGACTCATGTTTCTTCAAGTCTTCAGGTACCTTACTTATCTCACTCTTCATGAGAATCTGCTTAAGATCGTATAGCACATCCGCATCTTCGTTACCCCAGAAAGTGATTGCAACACCGGGCTTGTCAGAGTCCGCTCCCAAACGACCAGTACGACCGATACGATGCGTGTATGTTTCGATGCTAGGTGGCATGTTGAAGTTGACAACCAGGGAAACATCTGGAATGTCAATACCACGACCGAGCACGTCTGTGGCGACGAGCACCTGGATCTGCCCATTCTTGAGGGATGCAAGAGCAGCCTCACGCTGATCCTGGGTCTTTCCACCGTGGATTGTAGCTGATGCGAAGCCCATATGTTTGATGTCGCGAGCGATCGCATCGCAATTCTTTTTGATGTTGACAAAGACGATGATCGGTGGGGCGAATTCGCGCGTATTCAAGATTTCTTGGAGACGCCTCTTCCGCTTCTCCTCTCCCTGGACGAACTCGACACGCTGCTCGACAGTGTCGGAAGCCTCGCCCTGGTTACCGATTGTAACGATGGCAGGACGACGTGTATACTTTTTCGCGATTCTCTCTACAGCTGGCGGCATAGTAGCTGTGTACATCATGGTTTGACGGTACATTCCTGCTTTCATGGCAGTGGGGTCTTCAGCAATTTCGCTATCAGGCTTCTCGTTGTTGACAGGTAGAGCGTCGAGAATCTTATTAACGGGCTCTTCGAAACCCATGTCAATCATCCTGTCAGCTTCGTCCATGATGACATAAGTGCATTGGCTAAGAACAAGGACTCGACGCTCAATGCAGTCAACCAGACGACCGGGCGTGGCAATGATAATCTCGGCTCCGTCACGCATCTGGAACGACTGTTCCTCGATGGAGTGACCACCGATGAGGACAGCCGTCTTGAAACCTAGTGGTAATGCGAACTTGCGAGTCTCCACTTCGATCTGCTGAGCAAGTTCGCGAGTTGGTGCGAGGACGAGGGCATACGGGCCATCGTGTCGGTTGAACGCGTCGAGAGGAGGTAGTTGTGAGATGTAGGCAAGCAGTGGCAGGACGAAGGAGGCGGTTTTACCCGAACCCGTTGCAGCGACTCCGATTAGGTCGCGACACTGCAGAGCAATAGGTATAGCCGCACGTTGAATAGGTGAGGGCTCAAAGTAGCCGACCTCGTCCACGATGCGCAAGAGCTTCTCCGGAAGCCCGGACTCACCCCAGTTGCGCATAGGGTTCGGTATTGCGCCTCCTTTGGTAGCAATGCTGAAGTCTTCCTTGAAGATGCGCCAATCGCGCTCTCGCATGTTCTCCAGCTTCTTCTTGCTCCAGTGCATGTCCAACTGTGCGCGACCGCCCCTGTCTTTCCGCCGTCGCTCCATTTCAAGTAGCTGCTCAGCTCGTTCTCTGCCATGTTCCGGGTCTCGCTCGATAATCGCATCGATCATCTTCTTTGTCGCTGCGCTGGTGACTTCCTCAGAGAAGCCACCTAGTCGGCCGCGCCCAAAGAAGCTTGCTTCAGCTTTCTGCTGGTAGATGGGATTGTAATCGTGGCTCGTGTCCTCCTCCTCGTTCCACTCGAAGTTGAACTTCTTTTCCGTCGTCCTCTTGCGCTTCTTCTTGGCCGAGAACGTCGACTGATTTTGTTCCGCGCCCATGTATCTTTGCCTTATCAATGCCGCCTCGGTGTCGTCAGCAGGGCGCTTGTTGCCCTTCTTGTCCGGCGGTGGAGGAGGCGCCATGTCTCCATTTCTGCGATCGTTTCGCATGGACGATGGTCCAGTCGGCGCATCGCGCATCGAGCGCGGCCCCGTGGGTACGAATGAGGACGAGCCGTTGTGGCTGTTGTGGCCATTTGTGCGGTTGTTGTCTTGCGAATGTCTCCATGCGTCGCTGTCTCCGTTGGAAGCCTCTCGCCTTTTTTGCGCCTCTTCAACTTCTTTCTGGCGCTTCTCAAGCGCGATGCGCTCTCTCTCGGCCTTCGGTATGAACTTTGGCTTTGCGGCAGCCGCTTCTTTCTCGCGCTTGGCCTTGAGGATGTCGTCGATACTCGGTGGCTGCTTGCGAGCAGCTGGGGGCGGAACGGCGGCAGTCATCTTCGTTTCGCGGGGGTCACGGTTCGTGGACTTGCGGAGGAGGATTCGCGCGAACTATAAGGTGCATGTACGCTAAGGCAACACCAGATCACGTGCGTGGCTGCTATCGATAGTACCCTGACCCCACTGCATGATGTGGTTCCTTAGATGATACCTGGGAACCACCTTGGAACAGTGTCACACACTAGGTAGATCTTGATACGCAAGGGTAGAGCCAGTCCAACCGGTAGTCCGATGTTGGGTACTGTTACCTTCGGGCTTCCAAGCCCGAGGAAGGAGCTGTACCATGGATGATTGTATGTGGACTTGGTGATACTTTGATTCAGAGGCCAAGTCTAGCCGTCTACTGTTCAGATTGGCGTATTTGGGGTGCTTCCGCGTACGTGTCATAAGATAGTTTGGTAGTTCCCATTATCCTGTCACAGCCTGGAGGCAGACCCCCGGCAGCGCCTGTAGCATTCCTCATAGCTCATAAACATGATTATATGCCACCACGTGCCATACAACACCTCAATCCTGCCTGCCCTTGAGTAACCGCTTTGTGACCTTGTCCTTCTCAATGATGTATACGTGTGCGCCCCAGCCTGAAAGCGCGTCTCGGTCGACAGCGTTGAGCAGCGCCTGTGAGATTGTCTCGAAGAGGTCCTCGGGGCCCTATCATGATGTTAGCCTAGCCCAATACCACGTATTGATACAACCCACTAGATCAGGCTCCCACAGTCCCTCACATGTACCGAACAGCTGATCGCTGGCTGTTCCGCTAACAATGAAGTCCTTCGCAAAGTCGATGCATCCAATACTGTCGAAGCCGCAGATGAAGGGCTTCCCGCTTGTCTGGTTGATACCGGCGATTACGGGGCTGATAAAGTACGGTCCGAAGCGCTTCTCGTACAGACTTGAGCTGACGAGGTTCGCCATGGTCTGGGGGCTGATGTTGCGCTCTTCGCGGAGGCGGTACATGTTGACCTTGTAGCGGAACAGGTCTGATACGGTGGATACGTCGGTGGCGAGGCCGGTCAGACCTAGAAAAACGTCGCCGTACTGGAAGATCTTGGGGAAGTTGTTGGACACGGTGAGGGCTTGCATGCCGAGACGCAGGTCGCATGCGATGGCTACGCAGTCCTTGCCCACCATGGCCACGCAGGCGCCACCGTCTATTCAAGTTATTAGAAGAGCATGCGGGGTGGTCTCGGTGGAGGCGTACTTATTGAGAATGGTGACGACTGTTGCGATTAGCTATGGACTACAAGTTGACTGCGGGCAGCTTACCATGGCTGTGTATGTGATGCGGAATGACCCTCGATTGGCAACTACAGTAACAGAGGAGGACGTAGAGCTCTCCGGTGTATGTGGGAAACGGTGGTGTTGTGGGTGCTTGTGATGTACTCACCTGGGCAGGCAGCTCACAGTGTTACGCGGAGGCGCGAGCTCCCCGGGCCGCCCTGGACACTCGTACCTAGCTCGAAACCGCCTTCTTGGCACCGAACTTTTGAGATGCACCAACAGACACGCCCGCACCGATCGCAACCCACGAGATACCCACCATGAGCGCCCAAACGTCTGTCGAAATCGCAAAGTCGCTGCCCCCGCGCTTACTGCGCTTCTTCCAAAAGTACCCGCCACCATCGCTCTTTCCCAGTCTCTCATCTCAACTCGCATCACCGACTTCACACGCAACCCCAAGCACAATATCGACAACCCCACCAACCAACCCCAATGCCTCCGTGACCGAGACATCCGCGCCAGAGGCCATCGCGAGACCCGCAAATGCGCCCTCAAATTCGAACATACCACCAGAAGCACACGACCTGCCCTACCCAAATCCATTCCTCCCACACAAGAACTTCGCAACCGGACGGTGGCACTCCCCCGCGTATGGTCTACGGAAACAAGCCGATCTTGTTAAGCTTGCCTCGGAGCATGGTGTCGTCGACCTACTGCCATGGACTGTGAAGAAGCCTGGCGAGAAGGAAAGGCGGCGGGTAGAAAGAGGATTGCAAGTCAAGGGCACGGGCGAGGGACAGAAGGTCAAGGGAAAGCTTTGGGAGCGAACACTGAAGGGACGCTTGGAGATGAGGAGACAGGCCATGTTAAACATGCCAGCTTTGATCCAGGAATGGAAGCAGAAGGGACACGGAAGAGGTTGGAAGAAGTGGCCCAGTGGAAAGGCGAAGAAATAGAGTATCCCGCTCAAATGTACGATATCATGGACACTGTTCTCATCTTCCATGTAACGAGGTTTAAACATGGCTCGATTGGTGTATCAAAAAGTAGTGATGTCTGGGTATCCTACTGACTGAACTATCTCATCCTTGACAGACCTCCCACGTTACTGTTCGTGTGTACAACTAGTTCTGGGTATAATATAGGAAATTCGATATGCACATATGCATGCACACGCTTAACAATCCATCCTGAGCTATCCTCGAGGCCCGGCATAACGAGAGGACGCTTCACATGACCATCTCCTCGTCGCCATAACCACCCTGCAGCCCATACTCTCGTGCATATGCGTATGCTCCGTAAGTGTTCTCCATGTCAGCTACACTGCCCACATTCTTCTGCCAAAGGCCGTTGCTGCCAGTGTTGTTGTAGACTGGATCGGTGGCCTGGTTGTACTTGGTCGACTCCTTCAACGCATTCTCGCCTCTGCATGACTCTTCGTATTCGCGTCTAGCCATCATCTCGTAGCCTGATGCCATGTATGGTTCAGCGCTTGCTGCCGCCATGCTCTGATCCAACTGCTGCTGGTGCTGCTGAATAGCCTCTTGCTGGGCGGACTCCGCCTGTTGTCTCTCATATCTCAGCTTGGCCATGGCTTCCTCCTGTGCGAGACTGGTAGGTGGCCAATCGTAGAGCTGTCGGGACATGTTGTAATCCACGCCTGCTGGATGTCCTTGACGACCTGATGGAGGAGATATACGCCAGAGCTCGAGGAGACGTAGCCGCTGATCGTCGTCTGCATTCTGGAAGAGATCGATCTGGGAAGGGAACAGAAGAGAAGGATCAATACTGTTCCTCAAAAGTACGGCAGCGAGGTCCGAAGATTCGATGTGTGTCTTCAAGGCTGGCTCGGAGGTACTGCGGGTAGGTACATGATATGAATGAGTGTAGTGTTGAGAAGCGTAGACGATCTGCTTGGGAGCCTCTTCCTGCTGTTGCTGTTGTTGCGCTGGTTGTTCCTGTTGCATCTGTGGTTGCATGGGCTGTGGGTTGCCTTGAGACAAGTTCATGTTGGCTGAGAACAGCCGAGTAAGTTCATCTTGTTGCATGTTTGCGTCTTCTGCTGCTTTCCCCTGAACGTTGATGCCCGTAGATATTGTGCCGCACTATGACGTAACGTTAGTGTTTACCAGCGCCGAAGACAAACGAGCTTACGTTTGCGCAAGAAATGTTCTGAGAAAAGGCGTAAGGACTGAATGAGATGGGTGTGTCGTGAGTGCAGTCGCAGTGGTGCAGGAGCATGGGCTGCATGTCCTCTAGGGTCTCAACAGCAAGCGGATGAGGGGCAAGTTCTGGAAAACGGAGGTTCAAGTATTGTATTAGGCGGGGAGTCGACAAAGGCGTATATAGTGATGGACTATATCATTGAAAGACCTTGTAGACTCGAGCTCAGAATTCGCCGTTGGCTAGTATATGGAAACTTGGAATCGTACTTGTCCGCGCTTGCGTTGGGCGCTGACGACAATCGGCGGGGGACGACAAAGGGTGCCTTTGTGAGTCAAGAACAAACGGAAAGGTATTCAAATATACTTTGACCAAGTCAGCAGTGAAGAGGGGGCAAGAAGAAAATTAGCAGCAGCGTGATGGTGGTTCTTTATGTACCGTTGAGTATAGCGTGCTGTCGGGGTCATGCGTGTAGGCGGGATGATTCTGATAATTTTGTCGCCCACATCCAATTAGTGACGAAGCTGAAACCCAACCTGTCCGGCTAGTCTGCTGGTAGCCAATGATGTGTCTTGAGAGCTTGCAAATAGTGGTCGATTTGGGACGACAACTCATCAAATGTGTATGGGCGTATGCACTTTTGGATGTGAGGTGCGGGCAATTGGAGGCCCAGACGGAAGAAGCCGGGACAGCAGGCAGCGAACACACCAGTAGCGCCAGCAACGAGGAGGCGGATCGCACCAACAGTTCCAGACGAAGCAAGGAGGACCGAGAGTTGCAATGCTCGCGAGTTGCTGCTCACGTACGCAGGTTGATGCCTCTAGGTGTCGGCCTTGGCACGCACGCGCGCTAGTGAGCTACCTGGAGCTTGCGCAGATACACCATTGCCTAGATTCATCAACACCGAGACACACGACTGCCAACCTTTGACAATCCCGTAATTGCTTCCCTAGAATCTGCGGTCCATTTGATCGCCCGGAACACACAAAGCGCCCTTCTCAGTCTCCACACCGCCCACCATGGTAAAGACCCCACCGTAACAGCTGAAGCACCCCAGTCGATCTAACTATGGCGTAGACGTCAATAGGTACAGGTTACGACCTGTCCAACTCGGTCTTCTCGCCCGATGGTCGAAACTTCCAGGTCGAATACGCGGTCAAGGCAGTAGAAAACGGTGGCACAGCGGTTGGCATCAAGTGCAAGGATGGCGTCGTACTCGCTCTGGAGAAGCTCGTCAGCAGCAAGTTGCTCAAGCCCGGCGCGAACAAGCGGATAGCAACTGTGGACCGCAACATGGGCATTGTGTCTTCCGGTCTCCTCCCCGATGGTCGCCACTTCGTCTCCCGCGCCCGCGACGAGGCAGCCCAATGGCGGCAGCTTTACAAGGCACCCATCCCCTCATCGTCTCTCGCCGACCGCATGGGAAGCTATGCCCAAGCGTATACCCTCTACTCGAGTGTCCGTCCTTTCGGTATAACCGCCATCCTTGCAGGCTGGGACTCCGAGGCCGAGCTACCGGTAGATGGCCAAGTTGGTTCAGGGCCTACTGTTGGCTCGGGAGGCAAGAAAGAAGGCGCAAAGCATGGTGGGCCATCGCTCTACATGATTGAGCCCAGCGGTCTATACTGGGTATGGAGACCTCTGTAACCTAAACATGTCCAACAACTAACGTGTGCAGGGCTACTACGGTGCCGCTACAGGCAAGGGCCGCCAGGTCGCCAAGTCAGAGCTCGAGAAACTCAACCTCTCCGAGGGAAATCTATCACTAGAGGAGGGTGTCAAGGAGGCAGCACGCATCATCTACGTCGCACACGATGACAACAAGGACAAGGAGTTTGAGCTTGAGATGACATGGATTAGCAGTCTCGACGGTCCTACTAAGGGCAGGCACGAGGAAGTGCCCAAGGACATCCGAGAAGAGGCTGAGAAGCTGGCAAAGAAGGCGCTGGAGGGAGACGACGATGATGACGAGGAGGAAGAGAAAATGGAAGAGTAGACGACGACTGCATGACACCGCGTAGACGGTCTACATGCATAACGAGCGGCTCTCACTGCCTTTCACGATCAATGAACAACATTTACGAAAGTCAAGCACTAGCACTATCATCTTCTTGTTCGGCCCGCTTCTCAAGCTTGCTTCGTCGCTCCTGCCAATTCTGGATTGACAGTTGACTGCGTCATCGACGATTCCAGATTCGCCATGCAGGTACATCCGCCCCACTAGCGCGTCACCCTGCAATCCGATTTTGAAAACCATTCAACAATTCCATCCATAAGTATCTTACGTCACGCGTCTATCCCACCATCCAAATACACTCTTCTTATCCAATTGTAATATATCATCATGCCGCCAACTCTCATACTCATTCGCCACGCTCAGGCACAACACAATGCCACCAGCGACTGGTCTATCAGGGACCCTCCACTTACTGAGCTGGGCGAGCAGCAATGTCGCGAGCTACATGAGAGTCTGAAAGAGAGCAAGATCGGCAATGAAGTTGAGCTCATCGTTGTCAGCGCTCAAAGGCGGACGCTCCAGACTGCCACTATCGGGCTGGACTGGCTTATCAAGAAAGGCACCAAGGGTAAGAGCAATGTCACTGAGCAAGACACATTATGTATATGTGACTAATACTGATATGCACTGCAGTAATCCCCGACGCGAACTGGCAAGAAAACGCAGACAAGCCGTGTGACACTGGAACACCCATCGATGAGATCTCCAAGGAATTCCCTCAGTACGACTTCTCCGTCGTAGACCCTTCGTTCCCAGACAAGACCACCGGTGGATCCAAGAACCCATATGCTTTCACCGAAAAGGCTATCCTAGCTCGTGGACAGAGATGTCTCAAGGACCTCTACTCCCGCCCCGAGAAAGTCATTGCTGTTGTCTCGCATTCGGGTTTCCTGCGCACAGGTGTATGCAACCGCATGTTCTTCAATGCCGACTGGCGTGTGTTTGAATTCGACGACGAGGAGATGAAGAAGAACCCGGGGTTCTTTGTGTTGAAGGAGAGCGAGGAGACGGAGAAGAAGGGTGGCGGTATGGGTCGTAGTGACGTTGGTGTCTTTGGTATCGTACCTGGTGACTTCCCGCCTGAGGTTGAAGAGGAGATTGCTGCGAATAAGGCGCAAGTTGATGATGAGGCTACTAAGCAGAACCCGAGTGCTTGAGCTGGGTGATTTGTAGTTAGATCTGAGAGTCACGTTTTGCCGGACTACATGGCAGTGGAAATTTGCGATCACTTAGAGGATGGACATTGCGTAGACCATAGAATTTAGTGAATGTCAATGAAGACCATCAATCTATATCCAGTAATATGGTCTGAGCATATTTGATGCCTTCACATGCATGAGCATGATGCTCTTATGCAATACCAAGTGGCGCATAGAGTGCCCTCATCGGGTCCCTCGGAATATCTGTTCAGTACCCCAAACTTTTCTTCGACCGACGTTCTCAACACCCAGCACGGCCATGTTTTCGGGAATCTTATGGACCCGCCCAAGAGGATGGGAGATAGGGTTGATATTGTGCATGCCTCCCCTCATACGCTTCTCTGAACCCAGACAGAGCCGCTTCTTCTGTCGACCCTGTGATCGCCAGACTGATAGCCTGGCCAAAGAGCAGATACAACTCCCTTTTTGCCCGGTCCAGTCCTTGGAGACCAGCATACGACGCATAATTGGCGTAAAGATGCCGAAACTTGACCTTGACGATCAGAAGACCTGGCTGTCGCTGATCAAGCGGTGGTGGCTCCACGGTCCCGCGCGCGGCTTTCTTTGGGGACGCTAGGCGACGGAACTGAAGCAGAGGTCTCATCCATTTCTCGCGCAGGCTGATCTTTCGAGGGCCATGGTGAAGCTCTACACAGACCTCAAGTTCGCGTAAGCCAGTAAGCTTCTTCGAGGCGGCCTCGCAAGCTCGCTGCCTGAAAGTGAACATGGCGTTAGTTACTTCTGCATGTAGCATACCGGACAACGTCCAAGTCTGTCACTATCGCAACCATACTTACCAACTTTGATGATGCTTCTCTTGCCAAACCACGTCCACGGTCTTGTTTGGATTTCCATAAGTGCTGTAGTGGAGATGCAACCTGGTGATGCTTCCCAAGTGGATGGACGAGGCATATTTGAAGAAGTTTGTCATCCGCTTTGGCGCGTCGAAGACAAAAACTGTGCTTTGGTAGAGCAACTTCGCTGTCTCTGCATAGACTTGCTTGCAAACAAGATTTAGCGCACATAGCGAGTCCGGCCAGTTCGTTCGCAGGCCCTGAACAGCGTTGTATTTGCCAAGTGATCTCGAGAAGCGAATCACGACAGGAGGAGTCGCGCTTATCTCAGGATCAGGCGCAGGAGTCGTGCTCTTTGTAGCGATTACATTTGATGACAACTTGACAGTCTGTGGTTTCCGCTGCGTGAATTTGGATCCTTTGCTGGCGATCTCACAGCGACGCTCCGAGTCGAAGTAGTAGCCGTATATTTGGTTTCTGATCTCACCGGGTAAGGCGAGGAAGCCGCGCATCTTCTTGGGCGGAGACCCTCTCGGCTTGTGAGCGCGGGAGAAGAGACTGGTACCAGTCATGACCGCCGGGCTGACAAGCTTGGAAGCTTGTAAGACAATGTGTTGCTGTGCTAGTGAATTAGCCGGAAATGTTTGTTAGCAAATATCAAGATGCCACCGAGCTGGTGGTGGTCTGTGTCTGTATTGGAACCATGGAACATTGGAGGTGGAGCCTGGGTGCCTGGGCCCTGATATCGTACGTGGACGCTAGTCGCGTTTGGGCTAGTGATCAGAGCAACTGCGGGCAGCCACGACAGTCGCCCCTGCTGCATACCGCCATGTTAACCATCATGTCTTCGCTAATCTCGCGCCAACGTATCCTCCTTCGCCAGCCTCAATTTCTTGCAGCTCGCGCCTTCTCCTCCTCCAGGATAAACGCATCTCGCCTCCGTCAACCCGGCGAACCAACCGGACCGAACGAAGTGAGTAGAGATCACACAAAATATATGCGACGCATACACTGACCTCTTATCTCAACCTCTGCAGCCTCCGACACACATCCGAACACCTCCCTCGAAATCCCCACTCAAAGTCTGGCCCATCCTCGCGATATTGGGACTAGGCACATACTTGTTCAACGCGATAATTGATCAGCGAAAAGGCGAGGGATACCAACCAAAAGGACCTATTCAAGGCCATTCCCCCAGCGGCAAAGGACAAGTGAAGCCTTCACATCCCCACTAGAAAGATGCCTGCCATTGAAAAGACTGCCGCGGGCTCGCGCGAGTCTCCCCGCTGGTCCAGCGACGAAGTGACCGTCCTTTTCGTCCTTGGTGGCCCCGGTGCCGGAAAGGGTACGCAATGTACGAAGCTCGTCAGTGACTATGGCTTCAAGCATCTCTCTGCTGGCGATCTGCTGCGCGAAGAGCAGAACCGCGAGGGCAGCGAGTTCGGCGAGATGATCAAGACGTACATCAAGGAAGGCACTATTGTGCCCATGGAGGTTACCGTTCAGCTGTTGGAGAACGCAATGGAGGCCAGCATGGAGAGCGGAGAGAACCACGGAAAACTGTTCCTGATTGATGGTATGATGACCCATGCAGCTACTTTCCAGTCCATGGTCTAACATGATAGGCTTCCCGCGCAAACTCGACCAGGCCCACGCTTTCGAGCGCTCCGTCTGCCCTTCCAAGTTCACCATCTTCTTCGAGTGCTCCGAAGCTGTCATGGAGAAGCGACTCCTCGTCCGCGGCGAGACATCAGGACGCGCTGACGACAACCTCGAGAGTATCAAGAAGCGCTTCAGGACATTCGTGGAGACAAGCATGCCCGTGGTCAATGAATTCGAGTCGCAGGATAGGGTTGTCAAGATCAACGCAGAGCAGGAGCCTGACCAGGTTTACCGGGACGTTGTGGAGAAGCTCAAGGAGCGTGGCGTGAAGCCCATCAACATCACCTTTGTGCAGACACAGGCTTCATAGTCTATAGGGAGACGCCCAAGAATCAATATATCTGAATTGCATTGTCTATCATGCAGCTCGAGGGCTGCTGTTCATGAACCTGAAAAGCCTCATAATGCATCCGTCCCAAGCCGACCCCTTTTGAAAGAAAGAAACGCGCACCAAGACGACGTAACCACTTAGTCCATATCGTCATCAATGGCCCTCTGCTGCTTCCTCTGTCCGCCCCTTCCGCCGAACCGCGACGCCATATCGGCCTTCTGGTCGGCCTTGTTTGCTTCCTCCTCCTTCTCCTGCGCGAACCTCTGCTTCTCCTGCTGGATGACCTGCAGAACACCTTGCAGACTGTTTCGCCACAAATCTAACCTTGAAGCTACCTCTCTCCACTGGTTGTCGCCAAAGACGCGGTATGTTGAGCGGTGGATCAGGAAGGTCTGGTTGAGCTGGCTGAGCTTGCCCTCAACGAGACCAGCGCGGATCACGTCAATGACCCACATCTCGACGTCCTCGGATGGTACTTGTAGTGCCTTTGCGATCCTCTCGTAAGGTAGCGACCTAGCTTGGCCCGCTGAAGCAGCCATGGACGCAAGAGTGAGGAGGCGCATCTTGCGGTTCAAGGCACCGGCGTCAAGGCCGGACTCCTCAACCCAGCCATCGTGCTCGTCCTTGAAGTCGTTGTAGTCATCCAGGAGATCGGAGTTGAAGATTTCAAGGAGCTGGAAGTATATGGGGTCGGAGTTACGGAGGGCCTGGATCGAGTCGAGATCGGTGAGATCTTGGAAATCGAAGTGGGTCGGGTGTGTGAGGGCCGACTTGAGGGCGCGAAGAGAGAGCTCGCGAGCCTCTGGGGACGAAGCCTGCTCTGAAGGGAATGTCCTGAGTGCGCGTAGCAGATATGTGTATGCCTGCTCCTCCTCGCCTGCGTCCGATGCGACGTCGCTCACAGCAAGGTAGAGCTTGCGCGAATCCTCCTCCCCGGTCTTCCATGCGGCTATCCAGCTGTCGAGCTGCTTGAGTTGTGGTCGCAGTGTCTCGAAGTTTGATGTGGCGCGAATGACACGGAGAATGGCAAGGAGCACGTGGTAGCGCGTCTCGCTGTCTGGCTGGGTGGTGTTGAAGATGGTGCTGAGGATGGAGAGCGCAAGACCACCACCGTTCAGAGGCGACGAGGAGATGGGCGTGCTCAGGTTCTGGCACATCTTGGGGATGAAGATGGAGACATTTGGCGACTGGTTTACGAGGTGGATGAGCAGGTTGTAGGCCGCAATAAACTCTGCGCACTCATTGTTAGCCCGGTGTTTTCTCCATCAGAAGGACCCCTCGAGTCATTGCTGGAGCCGTACCCTTCTCGGGCGCCTGGTTCAGCGCCTGGCTGCCGACGACGAGCTTCTTGAGCACATCGTCCTTCTTGTTCTCCTTGAGCAGGTCCGCGCTCTCGCCCTGGAGGTTGGCGCTCTCATCGCCCTGGGATTTTTTGAGGCTGTCGATGTATTGTGCGAACTCGTCGGTAAGCTCCTCGAAGGTGCCCTCGATGAGCAGCGTGGTCTTGGCGCCCGGCATGGTGAGAATAGCAGAGACTGGTATCGGGGCAGTGTGTAGGCGGCGGGCGCAGGGGCGGGGCTGGTGGATTGTCGACAATGGGAGCGGCGTTGGTGGGATGCCAAGATTGGAGTTGGATTTTTGGGAAGTCGCTATCGATAGCCGCACAGACAAACAACACCAACAGCCAGAACCACTTGCTGCCTTGGACCATGTCACCTTACTTGAGTTTACTGTGTACAATTTCAAATCCTTGGAAGCCTCACAAAGTTCAGTTCGATATCGGTCAGCGTCCTCAAGGAAGCAGTGCCTTGTCCTGAACCGTGTCATCATCAAAGCCCGACCGCTCGAAGGAAAGCACTTACCATCATACAACGCAATCTCATACACACCACCTTCAGCTTCCGGGTGCACAGCTACGAAAGACCTTTCCGTTAGCGCACTTCCATCTCTAACATCAAGGACGTTGTTATCCAAGATGAAGACCCCCCATTCTGCCAATTCTCCCTCAAGCACGTCGGTCGAACCCGGACGCAGTACATCGCTCATGTATAGGAGTTCGCTAGACTGATTCCGACTATGCAACACCACCTGCCGATCCCCATCCTCGGCCACATGAAGCTCCCACGTGTTCGTTGCATTGTACTTCACGAGATAGAACTTGCTAGCTGCATCCTGGCTGTCGCCGAGCACGTAGGTGCGTATGTCCAAAGAACTGACTGGCAGAGATACCCATTGGCTGTCCAGGGACGGATCGTCGCTGTGTCCGATAATCAGCGACCCAATATAGAAGATTTCAAAGGACTAGACGTACGATGAGGACCGCAGCTGATATAATTGGGTACCCGGAGCTGGGACATCAAGTTGGGCTCGTCTATCATGTGAGCACGCCAAAGCCATGTCAGACAAGCCTATAGCAAGAGCGAGGAAGGACTTCATCCCAAGATTCAGCACTGGAAAATTGCTTGCGACGGATAGAAAGACACTCAAGTCAAGTGCCGATAACACGTATGTATAGTTTGCGGGGGCGACAGGGGTCGGAATGAAGGCCCCTTCAGCCTGCAACATATCAGCTTCGCTTAGATTCAAGCCTCATCTATAAACATCCTGCCTTTCTAAATTTCTCTTGGCCTGTACTCAACATGTTGCAGAAAACCCGCATGTCGATAGCATGGCAGTAGTGGAGGGGCCAGACCACACCATGTCGCAGTGGGGCCTTTATGATGTTGTTCGTCGACTGCTCTCAGAAAATCACCATCTTCTGAGACGCTGATATCTATCACTCCTACTCAAAACGTGTCAAAATGAAGTTCACGACAATTGCATCTTCGTTGGTTCTCGCTGCATCGGCCATCGCGCAGACCACGCCCTCGGGCTTCACTCCTGCCACCAATGCAACGCTGGATGTCTACTACGGGACACAGTACATCAGTCCCGGTCTCATCGTTAAAAAATCAAGTACGAACCCGAGGTGCAAAGAAGGATGTGCCATACTGATGTAAAACAGCAACGGCAAAGGCCCCTGTCATTGGTCTCACCAACACAACGCTCAGCGGAAAGTACCTGCTTGCAATGATCGGTATTTCCCCTTCTCATTATCAAAAACGCATCACACTGACACTGCTCAGACATCGATGTCACCCAAAACGGCCGTGCGTCAACCGTCCTGCATGCCCTTCTGCAGGATTACACGCCCTCCGGCACCAAGCAGAACGGCACATCGGTCCTCACTACGACAGCCACAACACCTTCGTCGTACTTTGGTCCTGCGCCACCCGCTGGCGCGCCTCCAACTCATCGTTACGTATTCTTGCTGCATGAGCAGCCGGCAAACTTCGCGGTCCCGGCTGCGCATCAACAGGCTGTTAGCAGCAGGTTCGGCATTGACTGGCCAAAGTTCATTGTGGATGCTGGGCTCAAAGCCCCGATTGCTGGGAATTACTTGCAGGTGAAGAGTGGAGATAACACGAAGAGGTGGGAAGCGTAGGAAGAAGCTTGTCCTTCTATCTCGAAGCGCAACATATCCCATACAAAATGCACCTCCGCGTTCAATAGTCTGCAAATGCAACTCCACATCCCCAGCCCCCTAAATGCAACGCCGATCCCTTCCTCCTCACTACCTGAAGTCCACACCCAAATCATACCGTGCAGTTCAGGTTGTTTCCCAAAGTAGTCCTGAACACATCCAAAAGACACTGATGCGCGCGATCCCCATCTTCACTCAGTATCTCACTGCTGTCGATAACGTATGCGCCTGCCGGAACGACAATGCCGTTGTAGTACACGACGGTATCTACCGTACGAGCTTTGCACGCTATTAATGCCAACAGTCAGTAGCCGATCTCCAAACGATAGGATATGGTAGAATACACACCTTCCTTTTCGTTAGACCACATCCACCCAATGCTATACATGGTCTGATCGTAATGCAGAATGCTCTTCGTGGTATCGTATACGACCCGCCGTCTTCTCATGTTGTTTTCTGTCCAGGCCTCATCGGTGACGGCGTAGGCGAAACATTTGTCTGATGAGCGGCCGATTTTGTCGATGGCTGTTACGCTGGTGATGGCGGTTGCGAGGATGGCGATGAGGCTTGCTTTGCGCATCGTGACGACTTTGCTTGTGCGTTTAGACGGAGGTGGCTGGAGGGGTAGGAAGGAGAAGTATTTTGCATGTCTTGTTGATATGTTGGCCTGGTAAGGGGTCCGGTTGGTAGGGCTACGGGCTGGGGGATCCGGTGTTGGAACCGTGGTACTTGGTTAGGGGACTTGACACCAACACCGAATGTTATCTCATCACTTCACCGCATGCATGCTATGTGTGTGCTTGGTACTTGTGCAAGATGAAGTACAGCAATGTATTCGTCGCGTCGCGAGAAGCAACATACCAAGCGCAACTAAAATATCCACATGAAAAGAACCCACTCGCCAGCCTCATGTCATCCATACATGAAAACCTCTGATTAGTGACCAAAGGCTTGTGAATTGCCTGCATTGATCTTGGCAAACTCCCTGTTCTCTTTCTGCCACTTCCTCGCATATCTGACGCCAAATCCGTGTTCGAACACTTCGCGGATGGCCTCAAGTGGCATCCCCTTGACTTCAGGGAAGCAGAAGATGACGAATAGCCAGCCGACGAAGCAGATGCCTGCGTAGAAGCCGAAGGCCCCTGATGGGGTGATGCCTTTCATCATGGAAAGGAAGGTCGAGGCGATGATGATGTTGGTACTCCAGCATGTGACCGTATTCAACATCGTTCCAACAGCTCTGACCTCCATAGGAATCAGCTCGGTCCCGATCCATGCCACGGTAGCCACACCACTAGCTGATTGAAGTTAGCACTGGCCTAGTGATAGCGGAAGAGAAGACAAAAAAGACTTCAGCATAGTGAGGTTACTTACAGTAGAAGCCAACGAAGATGATGATCGTGGCAATAAGGACATAACCTGGCCAGCCAATCTCTTCGCTCTGAACAGCCAATGTGCGGAGATCAATCGGGATGTAAGAGAAGCTGACAGCGGCGATAACCAGGCAGACGCTCATCCCCAGAATTGTTATCAGGAGAATGCGACGGCGGCCGAACTTGTCGACAATGACAAGGTTGACGAGCGAGAAGATGAAGTTCGTGGCGGAAACGGTAATGGCGACAGCGGTTGCGTTGTTGAAGCCTACAATCTTGAAGAGCGTCGCTGAGTAGTACATGAGTGTGTTGAAGCCCGACAGTTGTGAAATGGCCATGATCGTGCATGCTGTAAACACAGCACGGAAAGTGGATGCCGTGGTGAAGATACGGGCCAGAGTCTTGAACACCGAATCATCCACCATAGTCTGTGTGGCTTCGTTGATGCTCATCTCAATGCTCATGATTTTCGCGCGTCGCTGCTCTTCGGTCGATGTTGGGTAGATGCGCGTAAGGACAATACTGGCTTGATCTACGTTCCCGTGTGCGACTAGTTGGCGGGGAGACTCGGGGCAGAGAGTCAGGAGACCGGCAAGGAGGATGGCGGGTGCCGCACCGATGCCAACTGTTGCTCTCCAGGCTTGCGAGTTGGCGCCTCCGACTTGTGCGAAGCCGGCACCAATGGATGACGCAAGAAACTGGCCGAAGGTGACGCTCATGTTGTTAAAGGCAATCATCCGGCCTCGATATTTGGCTGGCGCCAGTTCTGAGATGTACAGAGGAACAATCATAGCCGCTGAGCCGACACCCAGGCCTACGACGAAGCGGCCTACAGCGAACTGTGGGAGGTGATACGCAGCCGTCTGGAGTATGGTGCCGATAACGAAGACGCCGCACGCCAAGAAGATTGGCAGCTTGCGACCATATTTGTCGGCAATCATACCAGCTATGACAGCTCCCACGAGGGCACCTCCAGAGGTAAGTGATGTGACGAGCTCCTGCTCGGAGGACGTGAGTTCGTGGCCGAGAGATGAGCCAATAGTAACGAGCACCGAAGAGATGTAGCCAGTATCGTAACCTCGACAAAGTCAGCAAGGTCGGATCTCAGAATTCAACTTAGGAATAGAGTTACGCACCGAAAAGGAGGCCACCGAGAGAAACAGTCATGGATATTAGCCAAGCAGCCTTCGAAGCGGCTGTAGCTTCGATGCCAGAGAGATTTGCGATTTGATCCGCATGTTCGCGCGCAGTCGTGATATCTTCAATCTTGTCGATGCTGGAAGACCGTTCGTTGAAGATATCAACCTTCTTCATGTCTTGAGCCATATTGACCTGTATTAGGCAGTGGTGAGGAGTTCGGACGATATTACAGAGGTGGTGATCAGAGTCAACAATGCAATGATGACAGGCGAGGCTCGAGAGCTTGCGATACTCCAAGCCATACTTCAGGAGATATCGCGTGCTACTTATGCTACTCGTGTAGCCTCAAATTCGCTCTCCGACAATGGCCGGCACGACGCGCAACCAAGCTCGATGCGAAGAGCTCTCGCAGGCTGACCTGGATTGCCACGTTGGGATCCGTCGCACCATACTGGCAACGCTTTCCCCAGGTTTCTGCTCGCAAGTCTCCGCAAACCTATCGGGTATGCGTCATTCTTCGCTTCGCAATGTTGGGGTGCATGGGAAAATGCGGGGGAGGGCCCTAGAGAACAGGGTAGACCGGCGTGTTGGGACCGCTTGACAGCTCAATCGGATGCTGCACATTGGTTGACACGGCATGGCGGATCGAGAACGCTGGTCGCGCGTGCGGCTGAGGATAGTCGAGGATAGGAAGTTTGCGGCATAGACTTCTACGTTGGGCGCCAAGGCTCGGAGTCAAAAGGCCGTATCCTGCGGGCTTGCCGTTTTCAACATTCCGAGGTTGAGATCGGATGGATATCGCCAGACCCATCCTATGGAAATACCACAAAGCCGATAGAAGGTTACCGAAGTCCAGGCGGCCTTTGACAGACTGGTTGGATTCGTACATCATGCGACGTGACGTGACGAAAAAAGTCGGGGTAGCGGAAGCAACAGCCTTTTTCTATTGGAGCTAGAGCTTCTCCACGTCCGTAACTCAGCGTGCCACAGGGCGTTTGAGTGTCTTTCCTGCTCAAGCAATCGCTGATTGATAATGCTACTCGAAAACCATCAGATCGGCATGATCATTCATCAATGACAGTGTTGGTATGAGCAAGCGCTTCTTGGTATTACATTAACATTAGATATTGCTATAAGGTTCTCGCTGTAACGAGGAGATCTATCATACCGAAATGACCCGCAGGTCCAAAAATTGAGGATCTGAGAAGCTAATTGGCTGTCTTTAACCAATGATCTGCCATATCTCGTCTTGTCCTCAAAGAAATCTATAAAACTCATAAACTCCCCCAGGAAGTGGAATCGTGACTCGTCTACTCTTTCTTGGCGTGCTTGATGGGGTTGCCCTGCTCATCCACTAGGCCCTTCGCACGCATAACCTTGAGCGCATCGTGAATAGGGTCCAACTCTGGCTGTGGTGCCCTGTGAGAGCCGAAGTAGGTGTCGGCCCATGTGAAGTACTGTCCGTAGTTGACTGTGAAGTACATGTGATGCAAAGTGTGATGGGCGGGGCTGTTGAGCCACTTCTCTGTCCAATGGCCGGTAATCATATCGCCATCGTGAATGAAGATTGTCCAGATCTGGACAGCAACAAAGAGAACCATGTACAGATGTCTCTGCATTGGACAGATGAAAACAAAGATGCTTTTGAGATTTAGCAATGGGGTTTTGGGGAAATGGTCTAGGGAATACTCACTGGTATGGCAATGACTGAACGAACCCATCAAGCGGGTGGAACGCTAGCGCAGCCCATGGTGTAGGAACTGTTGAAATTAGCATTGCTATTTAGAGCGACAAAAATGCAAGACATCTGAAAGATACTGGGGACACTTACCAATCCATTTGTGGTGTGGCTTGTGGATGTACTTGTACACGCTGGGGTGATGTTCTAGGCGATGAATCCAGTAGATGGCAAAATCATTGAAAGCCATGTACAGAGCGGCTGAAGCCACCAGCCAGGGCCAGCCATATTCGCTTGTGTTGGTATAGATCAAGCTGTGGCCGCGCACTTCAGCGAGGAAAATAGGCAGAGTACAAAGGTTGATGAAGGGGATGGCGAAGAGCGATGATTTGATCTCTTGGGAGACTTGGTTCTTCAAGAAGCGTGGGTGGTACTCGAGCCGGCGATCAAAGACAGTGTAGTAGGACAGAGAGCTGAAAAAGAGGTAGAGAGAAGTTGCGCCGAGCTGAGTAATGACGAGAATCGATAGAATTTGACGGTAAATGTTGTCGCGTGGCCATTGGGACGCAGGCGCTGTGCTAGCGGCCGAAAAGTCTGAAAACGAAGAATTGGCTACGCTGAAGCCGGGCGAGGGGAGAGCCCATGCGTAGGCTTTGTCCAGGACAAGAGGATCCAGGAGTTCCAGAGCGACATCCATTGTTGACTGCTATGCAAAGAGAGGTATGAAAATTTGAGGTGTGAGCAAAAGGTGGCGGGATAACTGGCGCACAAGCTGCCGTTGGGGCGCGGATGGGCTTTGGCCGTGTTGCTTGGCTTGGCAGGGGTAAATTGGTAAAAGTGGGGTCGCCCTCCCTTCGTACGAACGCGCTATGGTAAACACCTCTCAACCGAAATCACCCCCAAACATCCGCCTTCCATTTGCCCCTCTTCTTCAGCCCGTCAGCCCACGCTTTGACGTCGGCCTCGGTCTTACCCTGCGCACCCTGGACCGCTTCTTCCAGCCTCATATCCACCTCCCGGGCCATGCTTGCCTTGCCGCAGATGTACATGTTGGCCCCGCCTTCCAGCATGTCCAGCACCTTGCCAGCGTGCTCGGCCACCCGGTCCTGCACATACACCCTGCGCTGCCCTTGCATTCGCGAGAATGCCGTAACGATCTCTAGCTTCTCTCCGAGCTGTTCCTGCATCTTTGCCAGCTCGTCATGGTAGATGTAATCCTCCTGGTTCCGGCATCCGAAGAACAACAACATCTTGCCAATCGGCCTACCAATCGCATGCAATTTGGCGCGCTCCTGAAGAAACGCACGGAAAGGAGCAAAGCCGGTGCCAGCGCTCACCATGATCAATTGAGTCGAAGATGTGACGGGCAGCTTGAACTTCGACTTCCTCACGTGCGCGAGAATTGTTTGGCCCTGGACATCTCCACTTCCGACTGAGTGGTGATAGGTGGGAATTGGCGTATTTCCGGCCGGGTGAAGATTGGATGCCGATAAGAGGTAATTGGACGTCAGGCCAGGAATTGTGGTCCTCGACTGGCCTTCAGTCGTGATCGTCTTATTGACTACCAGTGCGGTGATCGCGATGCGCCGGGGAGACGTTACGGAACTCGAAGAGATGGAGTAGTATCTCGGCTGAAGTGGCAGCAAGTTATCGATAACGAAGGCGAGCGGTATCGAGGTCCACGCAGCACCAGGGCTGGCAAGCTCGAGCAGCCGAGCGAACGTGACGTGTGCAGAAAACGTGAACCGCTCGTAACGCCCACGGTCCTGCGCAATGCCGAGGAGCTTCGATCTGGCTTGAGGGGTGGGCGCAAACTGAGCAACTTCGAGCACAGCCTTCCGAGCCACAGGCGCGCAAACCTCCAGATGATTGCGGAAAGCTGTCTCGAGCGTGCACGGCGACGGTATCTTTGGCTTGTCGGAACCGCTCTTCGGTGCTACGGTGAGGCAGTCGTGTCTACGGCCTTGCAAGCCGAGTACGTCGAGCAGTCGGTTGACTTCCTCCTCAGGGTTGACAGGCCAGATGCCGATATGATCCCCAGTCTTGTACACGATGTCCGTATTGCCCAGATCCACTTCCAAGTGCACACAGTTACGATCTCCCGACACGAACAACTCGCGAGAGTGTTTGATGGTCAAATGAACTATGGCTGAGTTCAAGGCAGATCGTTGGTGGTGCACCGATGTGACGGAATTTGCTTCGGGACCAGGGCTCACGGCGGCGAGATCAACCCTCATCGTCGGCTCGTAAGTGACAGCCTTCTCTTCGAACCCCATCTGAGTAAGCAGAGTGAAGACATCATCTTTCCATGCTTGATAGTCCTCCTCTGTGCCACCATTGGCATCGTCGGCTCTCTGTCGTGGCATCAGCGCAGTAGCGCCTGCAGCATCTAAGACATCGGCGACGACATCGAGGACCCTGTTGTAGTACTTGTAGTTGCTATTACCGAGACCGAACGCCAGGTATCGCAAGCTCTCAAGCCGAATGTTGTCGTCGCCTACCCGCTTGATCCAATCCCAAAGGCCGGTAGTGTTATCGCTCGGATCGCCTTCGCCATATGTGCTCAGGATGAAGATGGCGAAGTACTTGTTCTGGATCCTCGCAACACTCTCGGCATCGTAATCGGATAAGTCCGCGACCAAGGCATTTACTCCAAAGCGCGCGCCGCACTCTCGACCCAAGTTTTCGGCGAGGCGCTCCGATGTACCAGACTGTGAGCCCCAAAAGATGACGCAATGATAGCCGCCCTCATCGAGGCGTTGGCAGACGTCGCGCGTAGAAGTGGTCTTCCCGTCTGAAAAGCCTTCTGCGATCTGTGGTCTCTCAAAATACACCTACAATAACAGCATGGTCAGTAATGCTGCGACATCAAGGATGCAAAGTTGCGTGGAAGTAGTCTCCTTACATGGTAGTTCGGGTCCGGCTTGTCCCAAATGCGACCACGAGTGATATACCCGAGCGATGTAAGAAGAAATAGAAATGCAGCTAGTCCGTCCGCTGCAGTCGAGGGCTTTAAACTGCTGAACACTGGTGTTGTGCTGAGTGCTTGTAGAAGAGGATTGAGATGTGACCTCAACTCTGACATGTCAAATGGTAGACTAAGTGAATTCATGATAACAGAAGGAAGCAAAGTAGCCTACAAAGGTTTGACAGGCTGAAGCGGCAATATAGCCAGGGAGAAGCAAATGGTATCCTTCAATCAGTCAAGAGCGCGTGGGCCATTGATGACAGCCGTACAGGTACTGGCACCAACCCATAGTTCTCGGGCATGACTGCCAGACCTGATTTGTCGATAACGACCAGACATTTCTGAGTGCAACGCTTTCGGTAGTCCGTTGTGATGCGTGAACGCTCGTGGCAGTGCTGATCATGACGCGAGTAAACTATGGCATCCCCGCGTTACCCCACACTTTAGCTGTCAGTTGGTGTCCACACGTAGTTCCCGATTCAACTTTTCAAGCCCGCACATACCGGTCGTAGCAATGCATTCCGCAATAGGACGTCATTCTCCGAAGCATACCCGTCTTGGTAAACTTGGGATGCGGTTGTCCACTTTTGCGGCTGCGTCAACGGGCAGTGAGATACCGCGACGAGCACTTAAGTAAACTCTCAATCGCACAATCTATACTATCACCATGCAAAGCTGCTAATGAGATTGTTTTCAACGTTGCTATTGTGTTGATTACGATCCAAGATGTCTACAGCGGTCATTTCCATTCCGTATGCTGCTGCGCTAGGCGCGTGCGCTCTTTTCTACTTTGTTATCTATCCTGTAGTCGTTTACTTCCGCGATGTGAATGGTATGTCAGCCATCAAGTACAATAATAATATCGACTGACATCTCAGGTCTTCGGCGTTACCCAAACATGCACCCGCTCTCGGGCATATCTTCGATCCCGTTCATGGTGCTTGCGCACGGCGGAGCGCGGTCCACCTACCTTGAGAAACTACATCGAAAGCATCCAGTAATCCGTGTGGGCCCCAACTTCCTCTCGTACGGCGACCTTCGAGCCGTGAAAGACATCTACGGCCATAACACTCCCTGTACCAAGGACGGATCGTACGTTGTCACTGCAGGCTCGCATTACCATCTTGCCGATGCCATCGACAAGCATGATCATGCGCGGAAGAGGAAGTTGATGAGCTCTGCGTATGCAATCAAGAATCTGGAGGGCTGGGAGCACAAGGTGGCCGACAAGACGCAGAAGCTACTAAAGCACTTTGACGAGTGTTGCACCTCACCATTGCCTCCTGGACAGCTACCGAAGCCTGAGGATGTGAATCTCGACTATCGGAAGTGGACAAACTTCTTCACACTAGACGCTATCGCCGATATTGGACTTTCCGACAAGCTTGGATTCCTCGATCGGGGCCACGACAGGGTTACTGGACGGAGGACAGACGGCTCAACATATGAATGTGATTTCAGACCAGCACTTTACAACACAGCTCGGAAACAGTCATTGTTGATCTGGCCATACGATTGGTATCCGCTCATCAACAAACTCTCGAACGTCATCCCCTTCTACAAGCGCATGAGCGACTATGCAAACGAATGGGAGGGCGTACCAGTTCAACTCGCTCACAAGCGCCTGGAGCGGTACAGGGCAGGGGAGAAGCTCGACGACTTCTTCCAAACGCTGATGGAAGACAAGAACGGCCATCCAAACAATCTGGAATGGGGCGAGATCATCGCGGAAGTGAGCATCATGATGAACGCCGGATCAGCTACGACAGCGATTGCGATGGCCAATGTCATGTACCAATTGATCAAGCACCCAGATATCAAGATGAAGTTAGTGCAAGAGATCGATTCGGCACTGGAAGACGATGAGGAGGAAGGCGATGGAGTCGTCGCTTATGACAGGGTAAAACACCTTCCATATCTCCGTGCATGCCTCGACGAATCGCTCCGGCTCTTCCCACCAACACCCCATGGACTCCCGCGACAGACGCCAGCCGAGGGCGTCAACATCCTGGGTGACTACATTCCGGGCGGAGTCTCCGTCGCCATGTCTGCATATGTTGCGCATCGGCAGGAATCTGTGTTCCCGCAGGCCGACAAGTTTATACCGGAGCGCTGGTTGGGTGAAGAAGGCAAGGCCTTGCAGCCCTACTTCCTGGCCTTCTCGGCGGGTGCAAGAGGATGCATCGGACGCAACATCTCGTACCTAGAGCAGACTGTGGTTTTGGCGAGTGTGTTGAGGCGGTATGATTTTGCGCTGAGTAGTCCGAATTGGGAGCTTCAGCGGCTGGAGACGATGAACTGGATCCTAGGGGAGATGCCTGTGAAAATTTGGCGACGGAAGCGGACATCGGCCAGGTAAGAGTAGAGGTGTTTGGAGCTTCATAGATCTGCGGAAATCGTCAAATGCAACAGGTTATCGCAAACAGTCCGCATCGCAACGGAGAAGCCCATATTACTGAGTGTATTTAGTGCCCAGGTGTCACAGTGACGATGCGCAAATCTCGATCAGGCGTGCGCCGCGACCGTTCCTTTGCTCCACCCGCGCATAAACACCGAGATAGCGCCTGAGCTGATTGGCCCCCACACACATACTATTACTCCGCTGTGCAGCATACATAAACGGTTCTACATACCCTAGTCATCGCAATCAGATTCATCTCCATCTCGAATCGAGAGCGAATCGAGAAACCATCATCGCTTATGTCGCAGCCGCCAGTACCAACTCAGCCACCTTTGGTGCCTTCGGCGCCCGTGTCTGAATCCTCGCCAGCCCAGCCTCGCCCTGCGCGGTCAAAAAACGGCTGCAATGCGTGCAGGTACGCGGAAATTCTTCGTTACTCTCCACCAACGCTCATCGACATAGGAGGCGGAAAGTGCGATGTAATGAGCAGAGGCCCAGATGTGGACACTGCGAAAGACTGAATCTCGATTGCACTTGGAACCGCACGCCGGCTCGTAGCACTACCAATCCATCCCATTCCTTCAACACTGGCCAGCACCAGCCCTTCTTTTCTGGTCCACTACCCTTGGAAGGGTACGGGTTTGGTTTTGACCTATCTGGGCCATTGAGCTTGGGCACCTGGGACGAAGCTATGCTGTTGAGTCCCAGCTCATGGCCAACTGACACCGGGTCTTTCGCGAGCGTAGCAACACACTCGGACCCGGTTTCGCAGTCCATCCACCAGTCCCGGCCGACTCATAGATCTTCAAGTCAGACCCTGGGAGTAACGTCTTCTGCAAGCAATGAAGTGCATGAGCTGCCAGAGCGTAGACTTCACCAGCCTGATCCAGCTTCGACCTCGCCGTTCTCTACCGAGGGCGCGTCGAATGGACCGAACGAAGATTACCTCTTGCACACATTCCTCCAGATGCTCATGCCACCCATCCTGACACCGGTGGAAATTGGTCCCAAATGGGCATCTACCCGGGCATTCTTTGCCACTCTGGCTGCAGAGTCACCCATCGTCAAGAGTGCCATCATGGCTTTCGCCGCGATGCAGATGCAGCGCAGTGGGCTGGGCAACGACATGGCCAAGGCAGACTGGAGGCCTTTGTATGATACCGCATCCAGACAGGTAGCGAATTGCCTAGCAAAGACGCGAGTAGTCGAGGACAGTGACCTCAGACACATGCTCGCTGCCCTTTTCCTGCTTACCTATACCGATCTTCTTACGGAAATGCTGCCACGAGCCCACACGAACTTACGCGAGGCCTATACACTTATAAAAAGTGTCAGCAAGACCACCTTCTCGGCACCGGAACGTCGACTCATCTCATGGATGCGCCTACTTGACGCGCGCGCTGTGTCAACAGCAGGTGGAGAAGGTCTCTTCTTGGCTGACACAGACGAGACCATCTTTGATGCGTCGCCTGCGGCCAATCCCGGGTCAGATCCGGACACGTCGGACACCGAAATCGAGGAAATTCTGTTTGACGTGTTATATCATCCCGGTATCATGTTCTATCAGAAGGTGCAGTCCTTCGCCGGTCGCATCACACGCATTGACCCGTGGCGTCGTACACGCGGCACGGTTCAGGATGAGACTGAAGTGATGGCCATCGCAGCGCAAATCTCCAAGGATCTACATGCACTTTACGGCCAGCGACCAGCATTGATGGATCATGCGGTTGCTGGAAACCTCACCGAAAAACACATAGCCAAAAACTTAGCAGGCGCACTCACACGGAGTTTCCGGACCTATCTCGCAAACTACTACGCATCGTTCATACACTTACATCGCGTTGCATACGTGCAGTACCCAAAAACCAAGGATGTTATAAATGCCATAATGAATATAAAGCGTCTGACACATCTGATGGCGCAGGCAGACGAGTCGCTGCCGGTCAATGTCTTGTGGCCACTGATGATGTGGGGGTGCGAAGAAGACGACTTGGAGGAACGAAGATGGATCATTGAAGCCATTCGCAGTCTCGAGAGCATCGCTACCAACGCAAAAGCTACCGCAGACCTGTTGGAAGAAGTGCAACGACGGCAGGATGAAGGTAAGCGAAGAGTCGACGTGCGTTTGGTCAGCCAGGAGTATTTCGCATCATCAAACCATTTCGCAATCGTGTAATGTTCAGTCAAGCTCCAACACGCACGTTGAAGCTCACCAGAAACATGCGGCCGAGTGTCAGTCGCAATTCTGTTAGTTTTGTGCAGGTATCCAGGGACGATCTCGGCGCGAGAGAATACGGGAAGCCTTGCCATTTACAGGTCAATGCGCGTATACCTGTCATTTCCGGCTAAGACCAGTACCAATCAAACTGCGCATTACGTTCCAAGCTTTCCTCCATCGGAAGATGCCCCGCAAGCTTCCAGACTTAGGACGTTGCATGCGAAGCGGGCGGGGTAAGTGACCCGAAAGGAAAACCGACAAGATGGGATCGATTTCCCGGCTCAACGTAGCAACTCCATCGTTCACAGTCCTCGGGCCTCCGACCTCACGATGAGACAGAGAAGCGG
>Ga0265798_10001997_pt1 | contig 30640 bp, 13 predicted proteins | sample P3T30metagenome_FD_192430 | JGI IMG/M metagenome (GOLD analysis project Ga0265798, IMG submission 192430) | Plant litter microbial communities from East Loma Ridge, Irvine, California - P3 T30 | ecosystem: Environmental > Terrestrial > Plant litter > Unclassified | place: USA: California... | reverse complement strand
GGTCCAGGTCCAGGTCCAGGTCCAGGTCGGAGGCCGGCGACAGAAATACAATTGACGCCCGTTGGAGTCATCGAGTATGTTGAGACGCCGCCCCTGCCACCAGCCTACCAGCCACCCAGGTGACTCCCGATAGAGTCAGCCGAAGTTCATCCCAAGAACTCGGCCATTGCCTTGCTGATGGGGAAAAGAATCCAGGCCAGTGTTCGTCCCAAAGGCTCGGCCATTGCCTCACCGATGGGGAAGAGTATCCAGAAGGTGATGCTCATCCCAAAGGCTCGGCCGTTGCCTTGCCGATGGGGAAAAGGAAAGGGATTCCAGACCAGTGTCATCCCAAAGGCTCGGCCATTACCTCACCAATGGGGAAATGAGGGAGGAACCCAGAACAGTGTCCATCCCAGAGGCTCGGCCTATGCCTCACCAATGAGCATCCCAAAAGCTCAGCCATTGCTTTGCTGATGGGGAAAGAGACCAGATCCCGATCCCGATCCCGAATTCCCGATCCAGGACAACACTCGTCGCAGAGACTCGACCAATGCCTTGCCAATGCAGAAAGTGATTGAACCCAGGAGATCCAGCGCGACGATCATCCCAAAGGCTCGGCCGTTGCCTCGCCAATGGGGAAAGTTCCAGCAGACAAGAGGTGCAGAGCAGTCAGTACGTCCTGGACCAGGTCAGTAAGGTGAGGGTGGAGACAGCGTCTTCCAGAGAAGACGCTGTCAGCCACCTGTGGGAAGAGGGGAGAGTGTGAATGGCGATGAATTGAAGACGGCAGCGTCCTCCAGTGAGCACGCTGCCATGCATCCGCGAAAGGCGGGAAAGAGGACGAGGGTGAGTTGAAGATGCAGAGGCAGAGACAGTGTCCTCCAATAAGCACACTGCCAAGCATCCGCAGGAAGTGGGAAAGGAGAGCAAGCTCATGAAGAGGGTGTTGTGGTTGTGTATGAGGTACGGCAGCGTCCTCCAGGAAGCAAATTGCCGATCATCCACCAGAGGCGGGAAAGCGTGCGGAAAAGGGAAAAGGGAAAAGAACGAAGGTCGATGACTTGCGGGAGAGGTGCCAGTACGATGGGCGAAGCTTGAAGGAGATCCGAGCATGACCGGTGAGGAAGACGCAGCATCAGACAGCGACGAGCCAGGTTGAGCCAGAGTTGTGGAAGTTCTGCTCTGCCATGGTGGGTTGAGGTCGCATGCTTAAAGTCGGCCGCCTTGTTGAGAGACGTCATGGCTTGCGAAGAGTCGCGCTCGACCTTGTCGGTAGAAGGAGGCACGGTTGAAGTGCTTCATGTCGGTGCAATACATGACTGCATGGTCGAGGTCGACGGCGTCGTCGAGGCGAAGTCAAGCCGAAGTGGATACTGAAGTCCAAAGGAGAGAAGATACTTGGCCCGGAACGCGGCAGCGCGGACTCAGAAGCTGGAGGCGTGTGTGCCACTCGGCCTGGTTTCGAACCTTCATGCCTTGTTCGGTCTCTTGCTCAGTCGGAGCCCGAACACCGCAGATACTCGAGTCTCAAGCGGGCATGCACTCGGCATCATCTACCAAGGTAGGCTCTGCTAGTGCGCGCCACCTGGACCGTCGTTGATCTCGCGCAATGTGATAGGGACGAAGGACTGAAGGCGTCGACACAAGGTCTACTGGTAGTGCCGGACCTTGCGTGTGTGTGGCCTGGTGTGGGAAGAGCTTGTGTGTTCGAGCTCTTACTTGTCCAAATACTCGACTTGGGCCTGAGCCGAGGATGTGCTGCGGACTTGGGCACTTCGAGGTGGCAAAACTTTGCTGCGGACTGTGACCTTCGGTGGCAGCCAACAAATTTTAGACGATTCGCCTCGAGAGTCGCGAGGTATAGAGTGACATTTCTCTTAAGGCTGGGAGTCGGAACATGTTGTCGACCTCGAGTGGTGGTGTTGATGACTGCCGGCAGGAGAAGCCGGAGCCAGCCTCCGCGGAAGTCTCTGTCGCGTCGTGTCAGTAAAAGTTCCAAGCAGGGCGTCAACAGGGCAACAACATACATAAAGCAGCATCATGATCTTGCAGTCGAGAGACCGTCAGGTCTCAAGTGCATGAAAGTGTGTTGTGGGTGTGGGTGGTAGATGCGACGTCCGCGAGGCGGGTGGCCACGCGCGCTGTGAAGCCAAAGTTGGCGGATCTGCACAACCAGGTCAGTATGCGATGTTGTGCACCATCGTGTTCATGGAAAACATACCAAAGCAGCTCTGCAGGTATGCGATGAAGCTTGTCGTGTTGTTCGCTCGCCGCGCGCGATGGTTGGTGGTGTGGTGTGGAAAGTGTCTTGGTGGTGGCGGCGGAAGCCCGCTTTGGAGATTGGCTGGCTGGCAAGTGACGGCCGCCTCTTCTGCGCTGCCACACGTCAGCGATGTCATTTGGAGTTGCAAATGAGTTGCAATGAGATGCATATGCACTCGTAGATGCGTCGCCTTGTGCTTACCATGAGGTGTAATGCCGTGGTGCTGTTGTGAGAGGCTTTCGCAGGCAGTGAGGCGGCTTTGGCAGGCCGGAAGCTCACTGCCTCGCCCAGTGTGCGGCCGCTATGCGTCCAAAACACAAATGAGCGACACGAGGAGCATGCTGTGGATCTAGGTAAGCGCCTCCGCACGTTGTTTGGTCGTGGCGGATGTTTTTTGCATTGTGATGGAGGTGGAGGGTTGCGGTGGTGGCTGTCAATTGAAGCCGACGCTCATGGCAGGCACGACTTCATCTCCGCTGCCAAGCCCGCATATGCTCGTGATACCCCCTCAAGCAGCCTGCTAAAGACACGGAGGGTACGGGAGAGTGCAGCAACAACTCTGTGGGTCTTCGGTATGGTCGGGGCTATACCATCCTGCAGCTCCTATGCATATCCGACTCTCAGCGCGTCCATACGAGACTTGTAGAGCTGGAGCGAAGGCCCGGAAGCTGTTGTCGCTGTTCGACAGGCAGCGGGCATGTGCCTTAGCTGCTGAGCTGTCGACCAGCAGCATAACTTGCACATTGCCAATCGTGGAGGCCTGTAGACTTGACCTGATCACCCTCCGCGAGATCTCTGCAGGCTCGCGAGACTTCTCAGCCCATGTACTGTCAACGACGGCAAGGAGATAGCGTCGGCGGACATATACAAGCGCAGTCATCAACCGAGCAGTCTGGCGGAAGAGACACCGCCGCATCGCCGCCAACGCCATGCAAGCCCACACACACAGAAGCGAGTACACAGTCTCTTTGTTCGCCTCATTGTCCAAGAATCTGGACCTGCCGTTCTACGTGACAACCTCTACAAGCGGCGAGATTATAGATAACAAGTTCCACCAAGGTAGGCACAAGCACCCTACAAGATCCTTCGCCACTACCGCTGCCTGAACAGCAACCAGATTGGAAAGCTGCCCGCAGCCGTCACATCACACCAGCACGACACGTCAAGTCACGAACAAGCCAGAGTACACCTTTCGCCGAGGATACAAAGAACGAGACATTACCACTGTGCTGGGTCGGACAAAGTCGAGAAGCCCGCAACTCCGGAAACGGGCGAGGCCACGAGCCATGTCTCTGGGAGGCATCACACGGTACACCTCAAAAGACTCTTCCGCGAGGCGAGTACTCAAAGATCTCACACAAGAGAGTACACCGAAGCGCCAGTTCAAGACAGTGTGTTTTACTGAGCACAAACACGGAGGACGAAAGCAGAGTCGAGTACGGAGTCACATAAGATCCAGTCTATGTACTCGAGACAAAGAACAAAACAATCTTACAGGCCTTTGCAGTCCGCGAGACACTAATCGTGCATGCCGGCATTCAAGAAGTGCGTAATCTAAAAGAAGAAAGGGATAAGATGACATAAAGCAAAACAATGAAGCATCCCAATAACAACCGCCTACCAACAACTCCGCAGATCAGTCACTTGTGGATATCCATGCAGTCTCGCGTCTCGCGCATTGAGCTGGAGACAGGAAGACGAACCGTCTCATGAAGTCAAATCAGAAGTTGGAAGGCAGGCAATAGCTACACAGATGACGGGAACAACCGTGGAATACGGAAACAAAAGCACTGGAATGTATTTGCATACTCTCAGCTATAGTATTATACTGAACATCGAGTCAAGATGAACTGTACACGAATATTCTCTGCCGGCCTGCAAGCGCAACGATGCATGGGTACAATGAGCTTGCAAGATCAGGTGGGTGTACAGCTTGTGCTCGATGAAGTGCACAGAAGTAGCTGGACACGAAGATGAAGAACGCATGCACAACCACTCTAGCCTCAGAGCTGGCGCGCGACGCCTGTCAGTCAGTATAAAGGATGTCTACCGGAAGCATGAGTCTTTGGAGACACACGGGTTATCATGAAGAACATGGATGCCAGACGCTTGCCCGGCGAAGATTCGCTCGAGGAGGTAAAGGGATTGAGAATAGCTACCAAGATCACAAGCCGAATATCTCTGTCGGATTCTCGATGCGTCGCGCGTGATCTCCGTGCCGAGTTCGAAGACGACTGTGACGGACACAAACAATACTTCTCGCGATCATGGCGATGATCAAGCTATCTGCAAGCATTTCATACTCCAACAAAGCTCTAAGAAAGCTCTAAAAGATCAAACAAATCCACACGCAGGCGCCTGAATACCTTGTGATCATTAGAGATGACGACGCCAATGGCCATGGTTCGTACCAACAACCCGCAATTTCCAGGCATGATCGGGGCCCAACAACAGATATTAGCGACGGCAAGTCTGGTTGTAAATTCATACAGCATGCAGTCACGTAATATCACAACAACCACCAAGACCGCATCTTGCCGCATGTGAAGTGGAAAGAAACAGATTTACTTGGGCCGATCTCCGGTCCGTCCCAGAACCCTAACCTTGACTCAAAGGTACGGTACAGTATATGACAGCCCGTCAAGAATCTGAAGACACTGGTACAGAGTGTGCTGCGGAAATGTTTGGCAATGCACTGTTTGAGGGAAAACACGTAAAGCAGAAGATCAAGTAGCACATTCCTTGACTCTTAGAATGTTAGCTGGCTGTGAACATTCTGAAACAGAAAAATTTATTCCACCAAACTCTGCCCAAGTCCGATAAGAGGACTCGCCACCAAGAAACAATTCATCACAGTACAAAATCTTGCCAGATCATCCTGTACTCAACTCCAAAGACAACCCCACCATAAAGAGCCCGCCTTATCTGTTAAGTGGTAGGAAATCATGATGCCCACTATCCGTGCCATCCAAAACGTCGCCGAAGGTAACCGTTCCCACCAGACGAAACTTTCGTCACGAATTCCCATCATGTCAAAGAAAGTGTGTTCTCCACAAGGCTGCGTGCAAAAGTGGGGTCGAGTCGATTCGCAAAGCCGCTCGGCTTTTGTACATTACGCTAGTGCCTTAGCGGCGCATTAGTTAGGGCTTTCTAACTCACGCGTACAGAGATCCGGGAAGGCTTACTTGGGACGTCATGTTTGATGGTAATGATCTGTGTGATGAGGATGGAGAAGAAGGGAAAGAAATTGGTTGGTTTGAGTAATTTTGATCATGTTTTTGAGGATGTATGTATGTATCTTATTTATGGAATGCATTGCAAATTGCAGATGCCTGTAATGAACTCCGGTGCAAGCTGCTTGCCCTGCCTTGCCCGAGAAAATGCCCAAGTCCGCGGGTGTGAAAACCCCGCCGGACGTTCAACGTACACGCTTGCTTGATGATACTCGCTAATAACACTGATGGTGATGATGGAAACAGAACAAAATTCGTCGCAGTTCGTTATCTCTCACACAGACCTTTGTGCTGTGGAGAGCTTCATGTCATGCCTTTGCTGAACGGAGAGACTCGCTCAAGCAAGACGGAAGGCAGCCTTCATGCGCCTCCAGATCTCAGAACCCATGGCCTTGCGGGTGTCGGCAGTCCTTGAAGCGGCGTCCTTGTTCTCGGCGGCGCGGCGGAGGAGGTAGTTAAGGCACTCGGTCATGCTGCCCCAAGCGATGCACTTGACGACCTGTTCCTTGACCTTGGTCATGTCACCGCCGTGCTGCCTGGTGGCGGCGAGGAGGGAGCAGGAGACTTCGTCGGCCATGCCTTGGAGCTGAGCGTAAACAAGAGGAGTGAGTTCTTCGCCGCGGGAGAGCTGCTCTTGGCGGAGACGCTGGGCGAGGCCGACGGTGTTGGCGTTGTGGGAAGCGATGACGACGCGGCTGGAGGGCCATTGGGCGGAGGCGGCTTCGGGAGAGGTGGGCTGGACGACAGGGTTGTACTGGCGGTGGATAAGGGCGGACATCATGCCGTCATAGCAGGCGTGGGTGTCTTCGATCGTGTCGTGAATCAGGCTGCGCTCTTCGGAGAAAAGGTAGGCGCCACGGACGAGCTTTGCGCCGAGCGTGAAGCCTTCCTCGCGGGCGATGTCGATGTGCTTGGAGAGTTGAGCAGGTGCGGACTTGAGGTAGCATTGGTAGGTGTTGTAGAGGACGGTCTTGCCGTCACGGTTGAAGATGCGCTGAAGGTTGAGAGTCCATGCGTGGTAGCCGGGGAGGTTCCAGGTCTCCTCTGCGGAGGGCAGGAGGCAGACACCCTTCTCGGCAGCAGCCTTGCTGACCAGCTTCATGGCCTTGTCCATGGCCTCGCTCGGCTCCTTTTGGGCTGCGCAGAGGCGGAGCGCGGCGGGACCCATTCCGCTCCACTTGAGACCAATGAAGTCGCCTTCCTGCGCGATGGACACCGAGGCCAGCATACCCTTCTGCCAAGTGGCGACATCCTCGATCTCGTGGGACTCGGCATCCTTGAGGACCTCGCGGGCGTACTCGAGGATGACACCACCGTAGCCCTGCTCGCGGAGCTGCTTCGAGGTTGCGCTGACCTGCTCGGGAGTTGAGCCGGCGCAGAACTGCTTGTAAAAGGTGTTGTACAGCAGAGCTCTGGCGAGAGGGTTCTTCTCCAGGCTGAAGAGGAAGTTCTTGCTCTCCAGCATGCGACGGAGCACAGCGGAAGAAGCGTCCAGCATGCGAGGAGAGGAAGAGACAGCAGTGATGAGATAAGAGCGCAGGACCTGGGTCAGAGGGAGAAAAGCGAGAGTTGAGGCCTCGGCCTTGGTGGGCTTGGTCGCGGAGACTGCATTGGCAGCAGGAGAGTCGAAGTTGGGGTAAGCGGCCGAGTTGTCATTGTGTGGCGAGGAGTGGATGGTTCGGCGGTGCGGTGTGTTAGTGTGCACGCGCCTGGATGTGATGTAGCAGGAGGACGGTGTGTGCTTGGGGAGGGTGCCAAAGACGCCCTCGAGCGTCTGGAGGCGGACGGAGTTCATGTTGTTGGCCGGAGTTCTTGATACTCGGTCCTCTGAGTTGTTTGTTTGTTCGTGGTGGGGGTGGGGTGGGGGAGAGAGTCACGAGCACGAGGAGGGAGGTTCGATGTGAAGACAAAGGAAAGTCGGACTCAGTCGTGAAGATGAGAGTGAATATAAGGGCGACTCACTGCTCGGCACGTTGAAGAGGGCGGTTTGCAATGCCGCACATGCTAATCGCAGCAATCGCGTGCCATCGATCTGGATGGCAGCAGGTCAGCAGCGCCAGCAGCCATGTTTGCGCGGCTACTTACGGCTTCTTGGCAGGCTTGATCCAAACGCTGAATCCACAAAGTCTCAAACATTCCAGAACGGGCGACTCCGTTATCGCTGATCTGCAAAGCCCCTGCAACTCCGGCAACGGCATTCAGCGCGGTCCATCTTCGGCTGAAACCATCCAGCCCAGTCTCGACTTCACTTCTCTTCAGAGGCTTCGTGCTGGAGCGCCAATACAGCACAAAGGTGCAAATACTGCCTCGAACGTCCAGCGGACGGCCTTGATGCACTCTATGTAGCCTTGCAAGCCACCATGAAAAGAGTCCGCTCTGCATGAGTGACGCAGCCTTGTCCAAAGTCAAAGATAAGGAGCCGCAGCGTCCTTGGCGGAGATAGCCAGGAAGTCGGTGAGCCAACAACTGGACCTGAAGAGGTGCCAGCAACCCATACACAAACAACATAGTCGGCCATAACCAAGCGAAACTGCTCAAGTCTGTGTGCACCTCATCCGGTGTGCAGACCTGCAAACAGCCTGTCGCAGTCGCTTCCCAGTCCTCGCCGCCGGTGGTGTCAAATTTCCAGTCATCTGCGATAAAGTCAGCAAGACCTACACATGCAGCTGGAAGGAGGAAAGTATGCTTTGGAAAAACATGAGTGTATACTGAAGTTTCTGGCTATGAAGAAAAGCTCGAAGTACACATCAGCGGGATGTCTTGCGCCACAGTCTCTTTGCTTCCATGGGTGGAGCTGAATCCAGGAAGAAAAAGGTGCTTAGTGTTGCAAATCACTCTTGGGCTCTCGCAGTGTCAAGCCGCCTTACTGGAAGAAGGCGGCCTGAGAGTACAACACCGGCCCGTCACATTTCCCTCTCCAAGCTCCGCTGACGGCGGCGACAGATGCTCGGAGCTGACTTCCTGACTGGCAAGTCCGCCAACAGGCAATGCAACATGATGAGAACAATCCTCGGAAGTGTCGGGCATCCACAGTAGAGTCTGCCCGTGATCTCAGGACAGCCTCTTTCCGAAACACCCGCGCAAGAACAACCACAACATCCACTTTTCACCCCCAAAAGGGCGGAAAGCTTCCGCAGGGCTGATGCTCGCATTGATCTTGGGTTTATTAAAGATATACAATCCCATGGCTAGAGAAGAGTAAGACGTAGTATCTACGATGGACACGTCGTGATTGCGACCATCTAAACGTGGTGGTCAGCAACATCGGCATGAAGATTTCCGAAGTGGGAATGTAGGGTATTGTTGCCAGAGTCTGCCTGTGAGCTCAGGACAGTCTCACCCCAAAATACCCGCGCAAGAAAGAACCACAACGTCCACTCTCGTCCTCGAAAGGGCAGGTGATGCTTTGCGTTTGATTTGATCTTGGGTCCGACCAAGTCATCGACTACTTGAAGGGAAGGGAAGATGAAGTATCAGAAAGGACCCGGTTGTGCTTGCGGTCATCTGCATTTTGAAGACTCGCGAAAGAGATGTCGGGTGGTTGCTTTGGAGTTTGCCCGTAAGCTCGGGACAGACTCTCACCGAACCACCCACGCAAGGAAAACCACAACGTCAGCTCCCACCCCGAAGGGCGAGCAGCTTCGGCAGGGTTAGTGCTTGCGTTGTTGTTTGATCTTGGGTCCACTCAAGTCATCAACTCCATGAGGAGAGGAGATGATGATAAAGTATCGGGACCCGTTTTGGCTGTTGACCATCTGATTTCGTGGTCAGCGAGAAGTCAGCATGAGAATCTGCGATTGGGAAATGGGATGTCGGGTCTCTGCCTTGGCGCCGCTCCATTGTTTTTGGAACGACTCCTCTGAAGAGACTCGCGCAAGGAAACCACAGTCACCTTACACCCGAGGGTGCAGGGTAAGCGGGCTAAGTGCTCGCGTTGGGATTGATCTTGGGCCCAGTGTGACATCGAAATCCATGGACGGAGGAGACGACGTATCTGCTGGGCCTGTGTCGTTGATTGACCATCTACATTTGGTGGTCAGCAGCTCAGCACAATGAACAGCTTGGAATGTCGGTCTCTGGCTTGAAACTGCCCGTTGAGCTCAAGGACAGCCCCACAAAAGAGCACGAGCAAGAGAACCACACTTCATCTCCCATCCCGAAGGGCGAGAGACTCCGCGGGCTCGTCTTTGCATTGATCTTGGTCCTGCTATTCATCGAATCCCACGGAGAAGAAGGGAGACGACGTATTCGGCGAGGACCGGTGGGTTGCGGCCATCTACTTTTGGTGGTCAGCATGAACGTTGAGATTTGCGGATGTCGGACTCTTTTCTGGAACGGCCCAATGAGCTCAAGGGCGGCTCCCCTTTTAAGAGTCCGCGCAAGACAGCCCACATCATCTTTCACTCCCGAAGGAGCCAAGCTTCTGCAGGTCCGAGCTTGCGTTGATCTTGGATCCTGCGATGCATCGAATTCCACGGAGTGGAAGGAAGACGATGCGATAAATGGCAAGGACCCGGGGGTTGCTGCGACTATCTACACTTGGTGGTCAGCGTGAGCTTTGAAGTTGTTCGAGAATGTCGGGCTCTGTTCTTGGAGCTACCCATTGACCTCGAGGACTGCTCCTTCAGTTTTGAACTCGTGCAAGCGAACGCGCATCATCTTTCACTCCCGAGGGAGCCAAGCGTCTGCGCATCCGAGCTTGCGTTGATCTTGGGCCCTAATCTTCGTCGAAGCCAACTGTGAGACGACGACGCTCTGGAGGCCCGGTGTGAACACCTGATTTGGTGGTCAGCTTTGCATGAACAGCGTAAGATGTCGGCTTCTGCTCTTGGAGGCTGCCCAGAAGCTTCCGGGGCAGCTCCGTTCAGAGCTCAGAAGGCCAGCTTGATCTCGGGCTCGGATTTTCGTGGAAGCCAACTGTGAGATGACGACGTATTTTTGGGCCCGTTGCGAACATCTGCTTTGATGGTCAGCGTGGACGTCAGAAGTGTTTGGAGCGGAGATGTCGGGAGTCTTCGTCGGCAGTCAATCCATCGGGCAACCAGAAAGCTCCTCGGAAGATCTCGAGCAAGTGAGCATCACCCCAGCTCACCGCTCCGGAGAGCAGGAGCGTCAGTGGTTGCGCACTTGCATCGATGTAGGGCCCATTTTTAGTCGGAGCCCACTGGGAGGACGACGGCGCTCTACTGAGAGTGGGCCCATTGCAATCATCTGTTTTAGTGGTCAGCGTGGTTCTTCGTGGCATGTGTGAATCGAAGGAGGAGATCGTGAACGTGAGGGCCATCTACTCTGATGGAGAGCATGAGCACTGTGGGAATGTCGGGGTTTTTGCCTGCATCCAATCCATTGTGGGTCTTGCGACCGGATCGGAGCATTAGATAAAACCCCGCGCAAGGGAAGGACCACACATCGGCTTTGCCGTTCCGAAGAACAGCAAGCGCCTGTGGGTTCTTGCTTGCATTGATCTTGGGTCCATTTATCGGTCGCAATCAACGTTTGAGAAGACGACTGTGTGATGGATGGACCCGTTGTGGAGCTGTGATGGGAATGTGGTTGAGGCTGGAGTGAAGAAGTGCTGGAGGTCGGGGTGTTGGTGCTTGTGGGATGGGCGTAAGTTGGTGATCATGTCTTGGACTCAAGCCTGGGGTGGCGAGCTTCAGCAGCGGCTGGGAAAATTGAAGGTCGATGATCTTGTCTAGAGCTCAAGCCTGGGGTGGCGAGCTTTTGTCGATTGAGCTGTCGGACCGGCGAGAAGCTCGAAAGTCCAGAGACCTATGCATTTCCGTGTTAGCGATGTGTAGGGTCCATCAGGCTGTCGAGTTCTATGGAAAGAAAACGACGTTCCTTGATTGGACCCACGTGTGAGCCATTGCTGGTCATCACAGGCCTCAACTGCAGGTTATGCCGGTTGATGTGTCGATGGCCTTGAGAAATATCCCAGGGTACCGCGACGACAATGATGCGGAACGTGCGCCAGACCACTATCTCTTGACCGATGGGCTCGAGGTCAGAAGAAACTGAATGATCTGGTACTGTCCGGAAGATCTGAAGGCTCAGGCTGAGGCCCGACAGAACACGTCGGAGACTGATCTTGGGCTGCAATTGGACCGTGCTGCAGCATGAGGTGCCTCGCGAACGAGGCTGCTGAGCGGGTGAGTGATTTGCTATCGCAGCCCGGATGGAAGTCCGGTCAGAAGGCATGAGCCCAGGTGACGCGGACGAGTAGCGCGAGAGACTTCGATCCCATTGCAGTACGCTGCTAATTTGGCGAGCGCGCTGCGGGACTTGTGACTTGGTATGTGGCTGAGGAAGCAGCATCTTTTCAAACCCTGCGACGATGGATGTTGCACGTCTTGGGCCTTACCGTGGTTTCTTTTGTTTTTTTGATCTTGGACATGGTGTGAGCCACGTGCTGCGGTCATGAAAGGCTGAAGCCGACCGAGCGTGTACCACATGTCCTTGTGTTGCTGCTTGTGGGCACCTTTCGGTTGCATCTTCCTGGAGGTGCCTTGCCGGGCGGAGAAAAAGAGTCCTGAGTTGTTGTGGGGAGGTGGCGTGGGAGGTAGTGTTGGGTTGTCGGTTGCTTCTTGCTCGAACGTCGCGCTGGACGGAGACGGATTTCGCTGAACTCTCTTGTTGGATCGCCTTCAAGGACGGAGAAGGACATCGCTTGACGGCTTGAATGGAGGCAAAGATCCAAAGACCTGTAAAGATTGGTCAGTGGAAGAATCAAAGGCAATGGTGGCCGGCGGGAGTGATGTCCCAGGCATCCAGCTTTGAAGGTTAATGGCAAAAGCGAAGGCGGGCAATGTGAAAAGATGTCCCCTCCACTCATGACCCACGACGAAAAGGAAAAAGGCCTGGCGACGTGAATCAGTCTGCATAGAGGCTTCTTCGAACCAACCCACGACGATCAAGGAGAAAGCATGTCGAGGTGGGTCAGTTTGGTCGAAGAAGGGGTTTGATCTTGGGTGCCCACTCGACCTCGCTCAGATTGAGTGGCGCCACGAAGTAGCGCTGCCGAGCGGGTTTGCGTAACAGTGTTACAGTGAGGCACCCGAAGCAGAATCCCACTGTTGTTTCTTGCGTGTTGTTGGACTGGGAACTAGTCAAGCTGCCGGAGATTGAACTTGCCTTGTGGGCCTGCCAGAGCAGACCGCGAGAGGCGATGTTCTGGCGGCGCATTGCCGCGAGTGGACACCATCTGAGAGAAGAAGTCAGCGACTGCTTTGTTAATTACATGGAAGGAGTGGAGTACAGTACGAACTGCGAGGTCGATCAGACAGTGCGCAAAATACACCGAAACGTCAGCGCGCTCACTCGCGAAAGAGCTCGCGTCGAAAAGCTCAAGTGGCGTGGTCAACCTGTTGATTTGAGTCAGTGTTGACAAGATGTCTGGCTACAGGAAGAAGGTGCGCGAAGGTTTGGGAGATGTTGCTGGGGAGTGGAAGGAAGATGGATTGATGGTGGCGCGAAAGGCGGCTTTTCTGGTTTCAAACTGGCTGTCGCCTGTCGATGTCTGCGATGCAGATTGCGCGTGCGGCCATTTGGCTGAGAGTGGTGTGTTGGGGGCGGCTCTGAGGGTGTGTGTCGGCGAAAATGCATTCGCAAAATGGTTGTTGTTCGTGTGTGGTTGGAGGCGAGAAGTGGGAGGTGTTGTTGTGGGACGTTGCGCTGAGTGAGGCTGCGGTCTTGGCACGCGGGTCCGCGAATGACAGCACCACGAGGTTGCCAATGACCGCATGATGCATGTCGATAAGATGGTGGTATTGGTGCTCGCAAGACGTGTCATCAGTGTGCGGTTTGTTGGCCGTCTGCGCGTGTATAATTTCGATGAGTCTTGTCAGTCGAGGGCGTGTAGCCACGCACGAAGAAACGAATCGGCAGCAGCTAACGATCAGAAAGGACACTCTCGCTCACCGAGACGATGCCATTGACTTGGGACATGTTCCACAGATATGCTTCATCGTTGTCAGTAAGTATCGAGCCGAAAGGCACGTGTTGATTGCAGGCGCTGCCATGTCTTTGCAGGCTTCTGTGCTTCAAAGACCGGCGCAACGTGAAAGAGGAGTCGACCTTTGCCGCGTCAGTACACGATTTGCAAGAAACTACAGTACGTTTGATCGCATCGCCGGCTGTTCGCTGCGAACGGGCATCGCTGATGCTTGCAGATGTGCTCGAGTGAAACGAGTGTCAGAGTATAAGGTAGCACTCATGCAGCGCACACACACAGCATCTCTGCATGGTCGACTTTCTTCTTACGTGTAAGCAACCGCACAAGTCTAAGACACCAACACGCGAGCGGGTTCAATACAAAATGCGGTTGGAACAAGCAATGGACAATAAAACGCGGACATGAGCAAGACTATCCGATTCTAGTTATGACTGATCTATGAACGGGAGAATATGTAGGAACCATCGACTAGCAGCTCCATGGAGCCGAAGCCCTTGAAGTTGTCAGGTATGTTGATTTCAATTCGTTCTTGGTTGCATGCTTGGTGCTCCATGTCGGTGGAAAAGCGACATGAAGAGAGTGCAAAAACCGTGTGAAGATGAGTTGGCTGCTCAGTGAGATTTAGATGTCAGAAAGAAAGCGTGAGGATGAGTTGGTGGCTCGTTGGGATGATTATGGCAGAGGGGGAACACGAAGATTGAGTTGGCGGCTCAATGCGATGGGGACGTCAGATGGGGAAGAAGAAATGAGGTGCAAAAATAGCGAGGAACAAATACTTATGTCTGTGTGGCGGCGTGATTCTGCCATCCGGCGCTAACCTTGATCAGATGGCGGCAGGCAACTACCCTCGTCGGCTCAGAAGTGTCACACGAAAACGATTACGAATCTCCTGACATGGTGGGATGGAGTATGCAGCTGTCAACTGGTATGGTAGAAGAAGCGTCTAATATATTCTTGCTGTTTGACCTATTCAGGGGATGCAGAGGTTTATCCTTGTTGGTCAAAGATGTCAAGATCGATATTGGATTGTTTCGAGCCGCGAGCGTCAGGAATAGCTTAGACGAGACTGCTTGTGTAATGGGGTTCCTATCTCACGACTAAAACAAAACGGATTTGATTGTGTGGCAAGTTTCCCTATTACTTTGGGCATGCAAGAGGCTCCACGCTTAGCCGACGAATGCATGCTCTTCTACTGCTTTGCCCACTACAACATTTGGAAGTACAGTGGGATCTGGTCCATTTCTCGACGTTCACCCCTCCGATAGAGAGGTCCGTCGCATCCACGTGTTCGTACAAACGGGCTTTCGTGGCCCAACGTGTCTGATCAGCATGCGGTGTACCGCTTTGTTGGCTTTGATCGCGTAGTCATTCGATTGTGCCGCTTGAGTCTGTTTCTTGAGGTCTGTCGCGCCCATTGAAAGAGCTCGCATCGCATCAACTCTTGCTATCATGCCGTCTGTCCGTCTCTTGCTTCCCACCGTGGTATTCTCTCTGATACATCTCCCAAAATCCAACACGTCTCCTTGCGCAGCGACTTGTATCAGTGGCATCGATCGCGTCACGCGACAATATAGGACGGAGGGCTGGCTTAATCTTAAAGGAGCCGTCGGACGTGTAGCTGGGTATACTGTGTACATTCAAAGGTTGCGCCGATGCCTGGTGAGGTAGCCGAAGGTGATTTGCTGGAGGTTTGTAAAGCTTTTACGACCTGCACGTTACACTTAGCTGTTTGCCAGTGCAAGAAGAGCGGGTTGTGCTGAAATCAAAGCACATCAATGGACCTGTATTCTGCTCGGGCGAGATACTTTCTGCTCGTCTCTCATTGCTGAACTTGAGGGTTCCTGTGACCGCCAGCTTGAGTAGCTTCTTCGCTGGGTCGAGCGAGGCTACAGTTCGGAGACATGAGAAATATTTGCAGCTTGTGATCTGATTATGGAAGTTGTCGAGACTCGCGTTCGCTCGGCTCGGTTGATTTCGAGTCTGGTCTTTGGTTCTTCGGTCATGAGGAGCCTCTCGAAGTCGATTGAGGGGCGATGTTCCGTCTTTGGGGCAAGTTAGGAGATCAGTGGAAGCGTAAGGCGCGAGAAGCTCAAGCATCCTGGATGTTTGCGGCAAATGTGGTGTGTCGATATTTCAAATACGGTTGCGCTCGGGGAGTCGGAGTCTTCTTTCTGGAGAGATGGTTGGAAGAGGAAGAAAAGCAAAAGTGTTCTGGAATACAACTCAAGAAATTGCTGCAAACTTCAGAGCTCCACGAATGCTTCATGCGTGAGCCACTCGAGCAAATTGAACGCCGCCGCCACCTCGCTGCTCGCGGCGAAGACATCGTCAACAGTCAATGGGCGGTAGCACTCGAAGTCTCCTTACTAAAGAAGTTACCGGAAGGACAGGCGTGTTGCTAATGATGGAAGGTCAGACTAGAGTAGTAGATCGGGCTGAACGCTGCTTTCTTGGCCTAGCACTGCCAGTTTCGTGGATGTCGTAGTGGATACGAGAACGAATCATTTGCTTATTTAACATTTCGCAAATAAAAAGAAACAAGTATATGAGAGGCTAGCAGCAGTATCTCCGTATTCTGGGTCGGTGTGAGCAGCTTACGCCGACTCCACAGCTACGTCGATCAGGCTCCCCGTTTGATGGTAAACAACTACGAGCTCTCCGTTTGTCACTTACGTGAGTACAAATGATGGTAGATGCACTGCTGACACAAGCAATTACCGTGCTGAGTAGCTCACTCAACAGAACCGACGAACTGTCACTGACAACAAGATTGCCTGCGATACCGCAGAGCCAGGAAAACTGTCTCAAAGCGCTTCGTTCACCAACAAAGCTTATTCACTGAGTCACGGCAACATGGCAACGTTGCAACACTCCAGGCACTTCAGTATTGATTGCACAGACAGATACCACAAGAGAGAGAATGATGAAGGTCTTCTCTAATACCTTCGAAGAACGAAGAGATTGATGAAAAAAAGGAATAGACCACATGCCTCACCGAAGTGCAATGGTAGGCAAAACCCTCTTCTAGACTTCGCCGGCGCCGAAGCCGGCGCCGAAGCCGGGCCCTGTCAATTAAACAAATTAGCCAATGGACAAGCAAACTCCCTATGGAGAGGAAAGGAAAGTCGAGGAAGGAGAGAAGGAGGAGGAAGCTTTTATAGACATCGCCGCGGGAGAGTCTTGGCAACAGACTAAGCCCCTTTGAGTCTTGAGATAGGCAGCAAAGAGGTGTCCAGAAGGCACAAATGACGCGAAACGCCGCTAGCGAGCGTAGGGGTCGCACAGGAAAGTGAGCTCTCCTTTACAACAACTTTGGTCGGCTAGCATGAGCTTGGTGAGATGGGAAACGCGGCTTCGCCCTTGCGTGTAGTCGGGCTGAGACATGATGTATTGATGGCATGTAGTTCAATGTGTTTACAAGGTCATTAGCTGGTTAATTGAACGGTCGATCGATACTTTCGATGAGATTGTGCATTGATGTCGCCCCTGCACTGCGCTCACAGCTGCTGAGACGTTGTGCTTAGGTCTAAGGGCGAGAGGCATCTTGTTCCCATGCTTGACGGATCGAATGTGATCACTTGTGCTATTCGAGCTCACCAGTAAGAGGTTATTTTACCGGCAAGAGACTTCCTTGGGTCTTCGTGGAAGAAGTTTCGCGCCCTCTGCTCACGTGCTCTCAGTGTCAAGCTTCTTCCATCGCAGCAAGAATCTTCATTTTCCAATCCATTGCCCGACATCAAACAAACCTCCAAACGACTTTCAAGCCGGTGACAGTAGCTCGCCGCCGCGTAGGAGTTGCTCGTCAAATCCTCGAAAGTCCCTTCTGGGCGTCGAGTGCGGCGTGGCTCTGAAGCAGCAAGCTTCAATGGAACAGGTAAATACGGCTCTGGACCTCACAGTCGTGCGAGCAACAGCATCAGGCTACACGCACAAAGACGACGACTATTGAGGGACTACGAGATCGGGTACAGCATCCAACATTACCTTCAAGTAGCACCATCATACATCCTCATTACTCCGCCACTTCAGGCAAGCAGACTGTGCCTGGTCACGAACGATTTGCAGTGCCGAACGACCTACGGCTGGAAATCTCAACAAGACAACATGATCTTGAGCCTCCCCAGAGCTCCGGGAAGGACGCATTACACCGAGTTCGATAAGCGGCTGCAAGAGTTGGCATCGACACCAGATCTTGGAGTGGAGGGTGCCGACGACAGGATCTCTGCTTACGAGACATTGGAGAGCATGACTTATGAAAGACATGACTTGAAAGATCACCAAAGGGGAATCTGTCGAGGCAAAAGGGGTGACAGCAAACATGACTCGATGGAAACAAACATGCTTGGAATAGAATGCGGCGAGCTGCTACTCGAGCATGTGGGGTCCCAGTCAGTGGAAGGCGCCTGTAGCTTGCTCCGAGCAATATTCCCTGGACAAGATCATGAAGCTCGTTCCTAGAATCACGCAGACCGCGAGTACCATTCAACGCTAATACCCTTGGTCCGAGGAGTCCGAACAACCATACAAATGACGCAAGGCCAATCCGAGCACAACTCGACATACCGTCACTCCCTCAGTTGGCATATCCTGCAGCGCTATTTTGGAAGGACCTATCAGCGAGGTATGAGCTCAGAGCCCATTCCAGCGCCTACGCACTGACCGTACAAGCTCGCTCCGGGAAGATGCGAGCAGATACCGAGAGGCGGCAGCGGCAGACGAGAGGAATGAAAAAGAGAACGAGATCCCTGAATACGGTCACGCGGGCTTGGAAGCTTTGCTCGATGTACCGTTAGCCTGGCAGATCGATCAGGTACAGGCACATCGGGCCGGCACTGAAGATGCATGAAGCATTACTGGGTAAAAGAATCTGGGTTTTGTGCTCTCTTATGGTGGAAGAGTCTTCAACCGCATACGAGATGCTTTGAACGACCTGCCCTTCGTCTTCCCTCCAACACAGGAGTTCGAATAAGTTCGATCCATCGAACATGGCGACAAATGGATGATGGAGCCGGGTTCATGAATTAACCTCAAAACACACGTGGACCCTGCTGAGGCGTCGGACTCAGCGATGGAAGACCATCTCGCACCGCGGCGATAGCAAGTTAACTTGCAAATTCTTCCGAGTATGAACGACTTGCCAACTGAGATGCGTGGCATTGTATGCATGTACCTTACCCCAGCATCGCATGCAAATACATCGCCATCAGGGAACTGTAGTCACTCTTGGTTGGTAATCATTGACTCTCTTAGTATGCTGCTTCCCTGCCTCCACGACATCAGAACCAACCCGTTAGCGCTGAAGCAGTCGCTATGAGCTCGTCGCCTCACCATGTTACTGCTATACGTTCAGTCGATCATCGCAGCCAATCATTTGACTACCAGGCCTATGGATATACAACCAATGCTCACATCTCCAGATTGCAATACGTCCATGCCTTACAAGCGCAAGATCAAAGGCAGCCGCTTTACCGCTGAAATAGTTGCCCTGGGCTCATGAGTCGTAACTAACGACACCATCTCCGCTCTCAGTACGTTCTGAAATCGTTCGTCCAATCACTCAGACAAGTGGCTCCAGCTCCGCATTCATGTGTCCGTCTCTGTGTCCAAAATGTACTCGCTGCGTTCATACCACATATCCACAGAGTCAAAAACAGTCATCTGACCGCCGGGACAACCGTCGTCGGCTGATGACTGACTGAAGTCTACATCTGATCGTTGAAGCATGCTTTCCACGCTGCTATCTTCCATCCCCGGCTTCGAAAGCGATTACTTGGCCGTCGAGATATCCACCCTCTGTTTTCACCCTCTGCCTACATTTCCGGATCCAAGCATACTCGTTATTCCCAAACAACCCTCTCCGACTTCGAACGCAATCATTTGACCGTTGCGATGGCTGTGGTGGACTTCATCATCGATGTTTGCAACTCCGTATTGAAGCACGCTCATACTGTTCGAACCCCGACTCCCCGCTATTCTGGACGACTACAGTGTCACTGAGATACTGGCTTTCAATTTGCAGATATACTCGACATCTCTGCATACAAAGATGATCATTGTGCTTTTACATGTTACGCCCAGTATCGAAAGCACCTCTTTACCCGCTGATATACCTTCTCCAATCCACAATGATTGTTCTAAATCTCCACGGCTGAGACATTCGCTACGAGCTAACACCATCACCTATAGATAGCAAGCTAAGCTACAAAACCAACTAGATACCGATATCTTCCTGTTTTGGGCATTCGCTACGAGCCAACGCCATCCATGAATATCATAATTAGCTATCAGCCCAACGAGACAGCGGATATGAATTTCTCGATCTGCTTCGACATGATCACTGCTTGTGCGCTCACAGAGAGCTGATGCCTTCACCTATAGACGTGACAGCCAATGAGCAATACTCGTAGAGAGGTAATACTCGCAGAGAGGTAATATTGTCGCCTGAAGATCTCACACTCAGTCATCGGATCAACGAGAGACTCAAACCAGTCCCATAACGAACTACTGCGTCTCAATGACATGCGGACTTCATTGTGATAACATCCTCAGCTATAGACGTTGAACTCATCCATTTAGCCAAGGAGAGAGTCTCTGTCAAATCGTCAGACATTCTCACGTCTCCGCGGCTCGAGAGACACCATGAAGCTGATACCATCGCCTCCAAGCTATCGTAATCGCTACAATGCCAACGAGAGGGTCGATTCCGAATCGTGAGGGCTGTTCACATCTCTGCGGCTCGAGAAACACTACAAGCTCATACTACCACTTACAGCCTACTGTGCTCGCTGTAATACCAACGAGAGAGTCACTGTTCAATAGAGGGGAATGTCTGCATGTCCTTGAATAATGTATACGTTTCCATCGCCAGCGTATCGCCATGAGCTAACACCATCAGCTATAGATATTGAATCAAGCTTGGACACCAAAGAGATAGTCGTTTTTGATCAGCGAGAGATGCTCACAATTCTTTGGCTGGAGTGTCGTCACGAGGTAATACCATCAGCTATCGATATTGTATTCAGCCTTGAGACCAACAAGAGTATGACTTTTAAATGTTCAATAACTTCCATGTCCACGTGAACAATGTCTGCATTTCCGCGGCACATGCATCACCACGTGGTAGTCCCATCAGCTATCGATGTTGTATTGAGCTTCAACACCAACGAGATAGTGGCTTTTGACGGTTGAATAATTTCTATGTTCCCTTGGATAATCTCTGCATCTCAGTGGCAGGTGTGTCGTTATGATGTAATACCATCAGCTATAGATATCTTATTCAGCTTCAAGACCAGTGAGACAGAGGCTTTTGAACTGGGATAATTTCACGTCTCTCAGTGGTCAATGCATCACCATGGGCTACTACCATCACACATAGCAGGCAGACAGGACTATGTTACCGGGGAGAGACTGCATCATAAAGGTATCATTTCAAGCTACTTGGACTACGGTATAAGACCCCTAAAGGTCAGGAGACGGCAGAGCACGAGCAACACCGAACCTCTTGCTGAGGATGACCCACTCAGCAACCACCAGAGCAGTGCGCATGGCTCCCGGGTCTCCCTTCTCGCCGAAGGCACGCCCCACAAGCCACTTCACACGCAGCCAGCTCACGAAACCCAGTTTCTCCACGTTCTCCTCGGTCAGCAGACCGGCAAGCAGCTTGTGCAACGGGCCGCCTTTCGGCCAGGTTGTCGGGGCGGAGTAGGGGTGCTTCTTGCGCTCGTAGAGCTCCTTGGTGATGAATGGCTTTGCAGCCTCGCGGAGCACCCACTTCTCGACGAAGCGGCCCTCTGGGTTCTCCTCTGAGGCAGGCAGCCAGCGGATTTTGGCGGACGGCGGCAGGTTGTTCACGTACTCCGTGAGGTGGTGGTCCAGCAGGGGGGTGCGGGCCTCGATCGAGTGGGCCATCTCCGTGCGGTCACCGAGGCAGGTGAGGAAGATGTTGGCGAGGTGACCCTTGGTCCAGATGTACTCGGCAGCGTGGAGAGGGTGCCACTTCTCGATGATCTTCTGGCGAGCGATGCCATCGATATTGTTGGCTATGGTGCGCTGGGGATCCGGGCTGCCGTGAGTGAAGTAGGTCCAGTCTGCGAAGACGTCGGGCTGGAAAGACGCCATGCTGCTGACCGTGGTGATGTTGTTTAGCATCTTGCGGGAGACACTCGGGCCTCTCATGCTGGTGTTTGCGCCGACAGAATCGTAGTAGGCTTTGGCTGCTTCCTCTGCCAGCTGCAACTGCTTCTCGCGCTCAGAGTCTGAAAGAGCGTCGTCTTGGGTCCAAGCCGCATCTGGCTCGCGCAAGTAGTCGGGAAGGAAGAGCGGGTAGCCGGCAAAGTGCTCGTCCGCGCCTTCGCCGGTCAGAACGACCTTGTATCCGGCTTCTAGCGGGACTTCACTGAGGGCGAACTTGCCAACGAAGTTGAGATCGGGGTTGTGGTGTTCCGTGTGGTAGGTAGCATCTTCGAAGCGGCGGGCAAGCTCGGTCTCGTTCATGAGCTTCTTCTCGTAGTTGACGCCCAAGTGCTCTGCCGTGCGGTTGGCGATCGACGACTCGTCGAAGCCAGACTCTTCGTCGAAAGCAATGCTGAAGCAGCACACTCGCTCGTTGGCCGGTGCGGAGCCCATCTTGATGCCTTCTTCGTTGACCAGGTGGGTGACCATGCCAGCGATGACGGATGAGTCGATGCCACCGGAGAGGTAGATGCCGATGGGTACATCAGCCCTGAGGCGTAGCTTGATGGCTTCGAGCAGGCGGTCTCTGACACCTTGAACCATCTCTTCCGGGGTCCTGGGGTCCACAGTCTTCTTGTCGGGGTACTCAGCATCCCAGTACTGCCTGTGTTCGATTTGATCGATGCCTGTGTACAGCATGTAGTGGCCGGGTCTGACTTTCTTCACATCCTTGAAGATGGTGCGCTCGTCGTGGTTCCAGCCCGCGTCCATGAGACTGCGTACATTCCACTGCGGCTCCCAACCGAGTGGCAAGAACGCCTTCATCTCGGCGGCGATCAGGAGCCTCCGCTCGTAGGTCTCGGGATCTTTCTGTATGGTCCAGAACAGCGGCTTGATGCCGAAGCGATCGCGCAAAGCGATGAGCTGCTGCTCGTTCTCATCGAAGAGCACGACCGAGAACTCTCCGCGCAGGTGGCTCACAAAGTTCAGGCCGTGGTGCATGTACAGCGCGATGACGATCTCGCTGTCACTTTTGCTGCGGAAGACGTAATCCGTGGTGTCTTCGATTTCCTTGCGGATGCGGTCGTAGTCGTAGAACTCGCCATTGACGACAGCGTGGATCTTGCCGTCGGGTGAGTGAAACGGCTGAGCGCCGTCGGATGAGAGGTCGTTGATGGACAGTCTAACGTGACCAAGAGCTGGATATAGTCGTTAGATACATGTATGCGCTTACAATGGTTGAATGTGAGGATTGTGATCTTACCAACGCGAGTGTCTTCGCTGATCCAATGGTTACGGGAGTCCGGACCGCGGTGTTGGATCTTGTCCAAAGACGCCTGAAGATCCTGGTAAACCCTCTGGCGCTCATAGCCACGCGAAGTGGAGCGCTCCATTTGTGGGAATGGGTTGTCGAATTCTGACGAGCGCTTGAGAGCAGGGTCTTCGAACAGGCTTGTCTGGAAAGCCGACGGGCGAGTTGGGCGATCCCATGTCTTCGTGTGCTCGCGAAGAGCGACGATGCAAGAGATGCCGCACATAGCTGATGTATGCCGAGTGGCGTGTGTGTGTGCTGTCTGATAGCTGATGTAAGGAAGGAAGATGGTAGGGGAGAGTAGGGAATGGTGATGCGGTAGAAGGGAAGTTGATGAAATAGGCCGATGGGTCTACTACCGCATGGATGTTGGTGTCTCGGGGAAGAAAGCAACTCGCAGAGGCGAGCGAGCGAAGCCAAGCAAGCAAGTGCTGGAGGCGTTGTTTAGGAAGTCGCGAGCCACGCGGCAGCGAGGCAGCGTTCTCTTATAGCCTCACGCCCGCCCTCACGCCAGTCCGACTCGAGTACCTACCGCTGGTAGTACGACACCCGTTACTAATCGCGCTGATAAGCAAGCAGCAGATGAGGATAAGACAAGGATAAACATCCAAACCTTCTCCAGAGAAGGGAGTGAGGTGATGTGCAGTGTGACGTCGAGATGCCGACTTCGGGTCAGGCCCACCCGGCGGCAGACAAGCTTTCTGCAAGCCAATCTGATGTAGATCTAAGGTATCTCGAGCACGCCACGTACCACAGGATCGATGTCACGAGAAGGCCAACATGTCAGCGGTGTGCACACAGTAGGAGACAACTAAAACGCGTAGAGTTTTGGGGCTTCCGAACGATGGTAATGCACGAAATCACAATGGGAATGCTTGGAATTCACGGTATGGTTGAGTAGATACTGATTGAGCCGAGACTATCTAAGAAAAGGGCTAAGGCCGCATGGAAAAAGACAAGGAAAGATAAGCAGACTGATTGTGTATGCTCAAGTCGTCATAGGAATACATGTTGTTCTTCTCCTCGTACATCCGCACAAATTTACTTCCTCCTCTGCTGCATGGACATGATCTGTACCAGGCGCACGAAGATGTTGATGAAGTCGAGCTCAAGGCTGATGCTCTCATTCACGGTGTCCTTGGGTCTCAGGCCGCGCTGCGCCATGCGAGCGTGGTTGAGAATCTTCTGGACATCGTAAAGGGTGAAGCCCATGAAGACGGCGAGACCACCGTAGAGCCAGATGTTCTCAGTCCATGCCAGAGTGCGGAGCGCAGTCGCAGGCAGAACCATTGGGGCGAGACCAGAGAGTGCGACAAGGGCCACACCCGCGAGAAGCGGACCGCCGAGGTATAGGTACTTGTCTTGCTTGGCGGTGGCACCAACGATTGCGATCGATCCCATGATACCGACAGTGTAGAGACCGGCGCGGGCAAGAATTGCAGGGTTGAAGAAGAACATGGGCGACAGAAGGGCGGCTTGGGTCAGGTTGAAGGTGGCCCAGGAGCCGTACTTCAGCATGTAGTTATCCGGGTGTGTGTTGTAGCAGACCATCATGCTACCGATGGAGCCGACGAGACCGATACCGAGAACGAGCCACGGGTTGGCAGACATGAGGCGGTATGACCATCCATTGGCGTGCAGAGCGCGTGCTGCCACGCCAATGATGCCGATGCCGAGACCAGTGTGCAGGAAAGTATCGTTCAGGTATTCGCGCTCGTACAGAGGCATGCCACCATCTTCACGGGTCTCGCGATTGAAGACCAGGTTGATGGCGAGAAGAGTTCCACCGAAGATCGCACCTCCATAGATGAGGCGCTGGGTCATGTTTCCTTGGGCGATCGGGTTGCCGGGTGCCTGAGTCTGGTATTCACGGCGAGATGACTGGCGGAAGGCGTTTCGCAGGGCATTCTGCTGGTTGGCGCTGATGAAGGAACGCAGTGGCGACGCGGGTTTCGTGAAGGTGTTCTTGAGAGGCGCCTGCGCTTGGGTTTGGAAGCTGCGGACGACGGTCTGTGAGGCGTTGGGTGCTTGCTTGAGGGCGTTTACGACCGCAAAGGGCCGCCTGAGCATGAAAGCCATGTTGTCGAGCGAGCTGGGGGGTTGTTGTCGGTGGTGAAAGAGACGATGGCGGATGTGTTCGGTCTTCCGGCGATGGAGAGGAGCTATACTGTACGTCACGGCTTGGCGATCTGTGATGGCAACCTAGCTGGGAGCGGACTTAGCGGAAAATTCGAGAAGTCCATCTGAGAAGCCATCACAAAGCAACTCCGGCTAGAACATTCTACTGGGGGCAAATATATCACGATACCACGGAGGAGCGTATGCGACTGTACCGATCGTTTGATGAAGATCATATTCATCGGCTCCGAGACTTTGCTTCAACTTCCTTGCCCTTTGGCTGTGGCAACTCTGGTGCTTTCTTCGGAGAGACCGTATCGTCACACAAGCTCGGGTTCGCCAGGAAACAGATACTGGACTCAAGAGCGCTGTTGTTTCGTGCATACGGATGCATCCAGAACCACCGTTGTACAGCTCGGAGCTCTGTCAAGGTTCAAGGCCTTCACCGTACAGGCGTGGGAGATGGTATCGAGCTTTCGAGCCTGATGCACCGAGTGTAGCAGATTTCCGGCCGCGTAGACCGCCTGATCTATCCTGCCCAAGAGCTTGCTGTGGGGCACTCGCATATTCTCATGCGTGGTATCTCCAAGTACCAGGCGGTCAGCCACAGTTGTCTTTGACACGGATGGAACAGTCTCGCGTGCTCTACTACTGCCGTTACCTATTGCAACAAAGACAAACCGAGGCAGCAGCATGAAACGCAGGGTCATCAGATCCCCGGAGTGATTTGATTGGTGTCAGAGCTTCAATATGGGGATGACGTGGCTCGAGAGCTACAACGCCCAAGTCCCCTTCGCATCGACAGTGTCGGCGGCAACCTCGTGATTACATGTACTCCTGATCCTCTACATCACTCATCAACAACTTTGTACAAAGCCACAACAGCAGTCGCTACACTATCTGATATCACAGCATCTCGTGTTGCGCAGATAGCGCTTCCCAGGCGGAAGTCCACACCCGATGAACATCTTCCGCATCCTCGCCGACCTGTCGCATGCAGCGTCCAAGATAACACTATGCATCGCAATACATCGCAATAGCTCAGCAGAGGGAGTCTCCCTGTTGACTCAGCTCCTCTATACTCTTGTGTTCACTACGCGCTATCTCGACCTGTTTTGGGTGCCGCCCAGCATCAGCCTCTGGAACTTCTTCTTCAAGGTCTTCTACATATTCTCTTCCATCTACATCGTCTACCTGATGATGCGATGTTATCCACGGACGAGAGAAAAGGAAGGAGCATGGAAGATTACAACCTGGTCACTTGGAGCTTGTATAGTCAGTGCGCCGTTGGTTACAATGGTGTTCAACGGGTGGATGGGCTGGGGGTTGTTCGCTGAGGTAGGTCTTTTAGTCGTACAACGTGTTGTTCTTCTCAAAGCTGCGCATGCTGACATACATCGAGATCTTCTGGACCTTTAGCATCGAGCTCGAAAGTGTTTGTGTGCTCCCTCAACTCCAACTTTTGCGCCAAACCTCTGTTCCCACCGTCCTTGACAGCTATTACCTTGTGATGCTGGGCAGCTACCGCTTCTTCTACATCCTCAACTGGATCGTCCGTGCGGCATCTAAAGAACGTTACTGGGAGCCAGTCGCCTTCATATTTGGTGTAGTCCAGACAGTACTCTACATCGACTTTGCTTGGGTGTACTACAGCAGGCAACGAGTCAAGCTGCGCGGGGGAGGAGTGGTGGACTCGGATGATTTGAGCAAGAGCTTTTTGGTGAGGCGGTTCATCAGCGGCAGGAGAAGTCAGGACAACAACGACGACATAGCAGAGGAGGACGAGGCACTCGCCGGCCAAGAGAGCGGAACAATCCGGCCTTCAGCAGCACGTGGGAGTTCGAATTGGGGTGCCCGGGGCATTAGCGTGAGCGCAGACAACACGCTCGACCACCACCACCATCACACAGACATCGACGCCTCGGAGATCGCAGACCCAGCCGCTTTCGAAGACGAGACCGACGACGACGACGCTCACATCAAGAACAACAAGAACAACGCGCAAACATCACCAGCCAAGCAACAGCTACAGCAAGCCGACCTCGCCGCCACCACCTCCGCAACCGCCAACATGGCCGACAACAACGCGTCGGAGTGGGCCGCGGAGGGCAACGCCGGCAAGGACCTCGATCGCGACTAGTTGTCCGAAAGTGCGATATTCTCTGCCCTGTTGGAAAAGCGGCTTGTTTCAATGGAAGGACAGGAGCTCAACCCTCCGGAAGAAACCCGCACCGCGCACTGGACCGTGGCCCAACTCAGGGAGCTACACCCGGTCTTCTTCACGCACCTGCAGGCCATGCACAATGCGCCGCCGAGCGTCGAGGTCTTTGAGGCCGATGAGGTCGACGACGATATCGAAATCTCGACGGGACAAGCCATGAGCCTTTAAGCAGCGATAAGGGTGCTACTACGGTGGCGGGATCACTACCTAGACCTCACAGCACGCGGCTGGCTTTGCTTGTCTTTATACCACCAAATTCAAAAACGGCAGCATGCCTTCAAGACCATTTATTCCTCCATGTGATTTTCAGTCTCAAGGGTGATTGACCGTTCTAGGGTTGCTGAAGCTGCTGATACGTGCTTCAATAGTATTCTGGACCCGTGAGCAACTACTGTCATGGTAAACTCTCAATGGTGAAGGCTTACGAAAGCGTGTCCAAAGCTGCCGATAGCAGCTCATTGAGTATTCTTGACCTGTGAAACACCCGTATAAACACTCTCAACCCTCAATGGCAAAGACACACAAAAGTGTTCCAAAGCTGACGGTAGCAGCTCAAAGCGACATTGAGATTGTTCTTCCTCGATCGGTGTATCTTTATACCGCCGAACATCGGCGGCCTTTGGTTCTAAATCGGCTATTGCAACTCATCAATGCGGGGCCTTGCGGGGCGAAGCTGACGACATTGGGTAATTCGCATTTTGATGACCGAGGAAACCTACAAATGTGCTATCTGTCATTCGCCCGTTCATTTGGAGCACTCGAGCTGTTGTCGGATCGTTCATTCATACCGAAACCCCGTGATAGTGCTGACAGTCTGAGATCATAACTGCAGCAAGCGTCAAACGCATTTCAGAGACAACCTTCGACAAACCACAACGACACAATCCCGCCACCATGGATCCCTCCAACCTCGAAAAGCAACGCATCCCCGAAGAGCCTCGCTACCTCGACTTCCCCAACTCGAAACCAGGCAGCGGCCTCAACAAATACTCCTCCACCCTGACCCGCGAGCATGACTTTCCAGCCGCCCAAGCAATGCTCTACGCCGCCGGCGTGCCGAACGAACATGTCCTCAAGAACTACCCACAAGTCGGAATCGCAAGCGTTTGGTGGGAAGGCAACCCTTGCAACACACATCTCTTGGACATTGGGAAAGAGGTGAAGAGGGCTGTGGAGAAGCAAGAGATGCTGGCGTGGCAGTACAACACCATTGGCGTGAGCGATGGCATTACGATGGGCGGAGAGGGGATGAGGTTCAGTTTGCAGACGAGAGAGATCATTGCGGATAGTGTCGAGACTGTGACTTGTGCGCAGTTTCATGATGCTAACATCACGATTCCTGGGTGTGACAAGAATATGCCGGGGTGTGTTATGGGGATGGCGAGGCACAATAGGCCGAGTTTGATGATATGTGAGTTGCCTGATGAGAGCCGGCAGTGTACATGTACTGATTGGGTTTCTTAGACGGCGGCTCGATCCAACCTGGTTACTCCAAGCTACTCAAGAAACCTATCAACATTACCAGCGCACTGGAAGCTCACGGAGCGTACATTTACAACAGGCTCAAGAACCCGGACGACCCTTCACAAACACAAGATGAGATCCTGACAGATCTGGAAAAAGAGTCATGCCCTGGTTCCGGTGCTTGCGGTGGTATGTTCACAGCCAACACCATGGCGATGATGATCGAGACTCTCGGGCTTTCGCTCCCCGGCTCGTCTTCAACCCCCGCTACATCACCAGCCAAGATGCGTGAATGCCATAAAGCTGCGGAAGCAATCAAGATCTGTATGGAGAAGAACATCAGGCCAAGAGATTGCTTGACAAAGAAGTCGTTCGAGAATGCGCTCGTGATGATGATGGCTCTGGGAGGCTCTACGAACGGCGTACTGCATACTCTCGCCATGGCTGGCACTGCTGGCGTAGACTTGACGCTCGACGACTTCCAGAAAGTCAGCAACAAAATCCCCTTCATCGCAGACATGGCTCCTTCCGGCAAATACCTGATGGCGGACCTCTACGATATCGGTGGCATCCCATCCGTGCAGAAACTCCTTATCGCCGCCGGTATGATCGACGGCAGCACCATCACCATCACTGGCAAAACGCTAGCCGAGAACGTCGAGTCCTGGCCTTCGCTCAAGCAAGGTCAAGAGATCATCAAGTCGCTCGACAACCCCATCAAACCCACCGGACACTTGGAGATCCTCTACGGAAACTTGGCGCCTAACGGTGCCGTGGCCAAGATCACAGGCAAGGAAGGCATGCGCTTCACGGGTAAAGCGAAAGTCTTCAACAAGGAGCACGAACTCGACGATGCTCTCAACAAAGGCGAGATTCCCCGCACTGAGAACCTCGTCCTGGTCGTTCGCTATGAAGGCCCCAAAGGCGGACCTGGCATGCCCGAGCAACTCAAGGCTTCCGCATCGATCATGGGTGCCGGCCTGAAGAACATCGCTCTCATCACAGACGGAAGATACTCTGGAGCGTCGCACGGGTTCATCGTGGGTCACATTTCGCCCGAAGCTAGTGTCGGTGGTCCCATTGCTGTTGTGCAAGATGGAGATATGATCACTATCGACGCCGATAAAAACACAATCAGCATGGATGTTGAGGATGGCGAGATCAAGAAGAGGCTTTCTGAGTGGAAGCCTCCACGCATGCCTGTTACCAGAGGTGTACTGGCCAAGTACGCACACTTGGTTGGCGATGCTAGCAAGGGAGCTATGACCGACTTGTTTTGAGAAAGTGAGTTGGGCGTAAGTTGCGCTTCTTGCGTTGTTCAATATGGTTCATGAGGAGTGCTAAACAATCGCACTCGTGTTGCATACTAGGTGGTCTGTCGGATAAGCTATCAGGTTCGCTGATTGAAACTCCGAAATCCAAAGTTCCCATCGGTCCAAAACTCAAAACCCGCATTCCGATTTTTTCACAACACAGTCACTTCTGCAAAACGACTCTGGGTCCTCGGATGGCGTTCTGGTTTGCATGAGGAGCTGCCTGTTGTGCTGCGATCATGTTTTGTGAGTCGTCACCCGAATTCAAGAAATACTCTGGTTCTATAGTGTAGCGGTTATCACTTCCGGTTCTGATCCCTCCTCTTCTAAAGAGCGTGCTTGGACTGTCCGGGCGACCCCGGTTCGATTCCGGGTAGGACCTACGAGCATGCTGTTTCACCGCAATCGTTGTTAATCGTCGGTTCCGATCATTTTGATGTTTTTCTCGATTTTTTTAGATTTTTCTCGCCAAGCGGTTTTCCCAATGTCGACCCTTTCAATTAACAATCGATAATCGATGGGAACGATGCTGCTGGATCGGCTGTACTCGCTAGAGGTAAGTGTAGCATTGTAGGAGTCGTGATCTGTCGTTCTGTTCTACTTGCAAG
>Ga0265798_10001995_pt1 | contig 30646 bp, 30 predicted proteins | sample P3T30metagenome_FD_192430 | JGI IMG/M metagenome (GOLD analysis project Ga0265798, IMG submission 192430) | Plant litter microbial communities from East Loma Ridge, Irvine, California - P3 T30 | ecosystem: Environmental > Terrestrial > Plant litter > Unclassified | place: USA: California... | reverse complement strand
GCTTACTGGCAAGGCGTTGGTGCACAACTGTCGCCGACCGTTGCACGCCTGGTTGCTTCGCAACAAGCAGCAGCTTAATCAAGGTTTTACCGGTTTGGCCGATTCAGCAGCACGCCCTGGGGATGTCGTCCCCGACGACCTGGTCCAGGTCGGTTACATCGCTGGCGCCTACGGCTTGCGCGGCGGTGTCCGTGTGACACCGTTCTCGATGGATGCGGATGCGCTGCTGAACGTGAAAACCTGGTGGCTCGACAAGCCGTCGCTGCGCACCGTCGAGGTGCGAAGCGCCAAGTTCCATAGCGGCGATGTCACCGCCACCCTGGTCGACCTGGTCGACCGCGACGCGGCCGAAGCGCTGAAAGGCGCCAAGGTGCAGGTGTCGCGCGCAGATTTTCCTGCGCTTCCGGAAGACGAGTATTACTGGACCGACCTGATCGGCCTGGATGTCGTGAACCTGCAGGGCGAAGCGCTCGGCAAGGTCTCCGACATGATGCACAATGGCGCTCAGTCCATCCTGCGCATCACGCCCATCGCCGATCCTGCCGCGCCCGACGCCGATGCGCCGGAGCGGCTGGTGCCGTTCGTGGACCAGTTCGTTCGTACCGTCGACCTGCAAGCCAGACTGATTACCCTGGATTGGGGCCTGGATTATTGACCCCATCCACCTGAAGCGAGGTCCCGATGCAGTTTGACGTCGTGAGCTTGTTTCCAGAAATGTTCGCCGCATTGACGCAGTCGGGCGTGACCCGGCGCGCGCACGAGCAGGGCTTGTGGCAATTGTCGATCTGGAATCCGCGTGATTTCACGAGCGACCGCCACCGCACCGTCGACGACCGCCCCTACGGCGGCGGCCCCGGGATGGTGATGCTGGCCAAGCCGCTCGAAGCAACCATCGCCGCGGCGAAGCAACGCCAGGTCGACATGGGCCTGCCCGCGCCGCGCGTGGTGTACATGTCGCCGCAGGGCAAGCCGCTGACGCACGAGCGCGTGATGGCCCTGAAGGACGAGCCCGGACTGATATTGCTGTGCGGCCGCTACGAAGCGGTCGACCAGCGCTTGCTGGACCGGATCGTCGACGAGGAAATTTCTCTCGGTGACTTCGTGCTCTCGGGCGGCGAATTGCCGGCGATGGCATTGATGGACGCCGTGGTGCGGCACATCCCCGGCGTGCTGGGCGACGATGCCTCGGCGGTCGAAGACAGTTTCGTCAACGGCCTGCTCGACGCACCGCATTACACGCGGCCGGAAGTCTACGAAGGCGAGGCCGTGCCGCCCGTGCTGATGGGCGGCAACCACGCCGAGATCATCAAATGGCGCCGCCAGCGCATGCTGGAAGCGACCGCAAGAAAACGGCCCGACCTGCTGGACAAGGCGCGCAGCGCCGGTCTGCTGGGCAAGGCCGATGAAAAGTTTCTCGCCAGCCTGGAAGGGCTGACGCAGCAGGATTCGCAGTAGCGATACAAGATTGCATTTTCGGATGCAAAAACGCGGGCAACCGCATGTTCAATCCCATCCTCTACCGGGCATACAGCGCCGGCAAGATGGTTACAGGAGTCTCACATGGATCTGATCCAGCAACTCGAGCAAGAAGAAATTGCGCGCCTCGGCCGCAACATCCCTGATTTCGCACCGGGCGACACCGTCATCGTCAGCGTCAACGTCGTCGAAGGCAACCGCAAGCGCGCCCAGGCATACGAAGGCGTCGTGATCTCGCGTCGCAACCGCGGCCTGAACTCGAACTTCATCGTTCGCAAGATCTCGTCGGGCGAAGGCGTCGAGCGTACTTTCCAGCTGTATTCGCCGCTGATCGCTTCGATCGAAGTGAAACGCCGCGGTGACGTCCGTCGCGCCAAGCTGTACTACCTGCGCGAGCGTTCGGGCAAATCGGCACGTATCAAAGAAAAACTGCCGACCCGCAAGACCGCTGCTGCCGCTCAGTAATAGCGACCGTAGTCTGAAAAAGGCATCCGCAGGGATGCCTTTTTCTTTTTGGAGAAAGCTTTTGGCAAAACTGCATCTCGATCCCCAGCGCCTGCCGGTCGATTCCATCGCCGGCGAGCCCGCCCTGCCGGCCGAGCGCCTGGACGCCGCCTGGCTGCGCGCGCGCCTCGCGCATCCGTCCCGGTGGGAGCCGGAGCTGCCGGACGATTTGCGCCAGCGCTTCCCGGACCTGCGCCGCGCCGCCGTGCTGCTGCCGATCGTCCAGCGCCCGGAAGGCCTGACGATGCTGCTGACCACCCGTACCGCCCACCTGTCGACGCATGGCGGCCAGGTCAGCTTTCCCGGCGGCCGCGCGGAAGAGGGCGATTCCTCGATGATCGAGACGGCCCTGCGCGAAACCAGGGAAGAAATCGGCCTCGAGCGCAAGCACATCGAAGTCATCGGCGTCCTGCCGGACCATGTGACCGCGTCGGCCTATATCGTGACGCCCGTGATCGGCCTGGTCACGCCGCCCTTCGAACTGCTGGCGGAATCGAACGAAGTCGCCGAGATCTTCGAGGTGCCGCTGGCTTTCCTGATGAACGGCATGCATCACCAGCGCATGTCCTTCGACTTGCCGGATGGCTCGGGCAGGCGCAGTTTTTACGCGATGCCGTATGAGCGCTTCTTCATCTGGGGCGCGACGGCGGGGATGCTGCGGAATCTGTATCACCTGTTGCGGGCTTGAGCCTGCATCGTCGTCCCTGCGAAGGCAGGGACCCAAGTGCTGCTCGCGCAAACGCAGCGCGTATAACTTGGGCACCTGCCTTCGCAGGTGCGACGCCCTGGCGCCTTCGCAGCTGCGACGCCGCGGCGCCGTCGTCCCTGCGAAGGCAGGGATCCAAGTGCTGCTTGCGCAAACGCACGGCGTAAAACTTGGGCCCCTGCCTTCGCAGGGGCGACGCTCGCAAGGCGCGGCTCCTTCGTGCTTCACAGACTGCTATTTGCTTCCCCCGGTCCTCTGCGCTATCGTAGCGGGCAATGAAGTGTGGCAACAAACATTCGAGGACCGTGAATGACTTTCTTCTCCATCCTGTGCGCACTGCTCTTCGAGCAACTCAAGCCGCTGCGCGCGGATAACCAGATCTATACCGAGATCAAGCGCATGGCGATGCGCATCGAGGCCGGCTTCAATGCCGGCCAGGCCAGCCACGGGCGCATGGGATGGTTCCTGATGATGCTCGGCCTGATGATCCCGACCGCCGCCATCTACTGGACCCTGCTGCACTACGGCTGGGTGTTCGCCGCCTTCGCCTGGAACGTCCTGATCGTCTACCTGACGCTGGGCTTCCGCCACTACAGCCATTATTTCAGCTCGATCCAGTTCGCCCTCAGTTCCGGCGACGAAGCCACCGCGCGCACGCTGCTGGCCGAATGGACGCGCATCGACACGGTCGGCATGGACGCCACCGAGATCGCCCGCATCGCCGTCGAGAAATCCCTGATCACCACCCATCGCAATGTGTTCGGCGTGTTCTTCTGGTTCCTGATGCCGCTCGGCCCGGCCGGCGCCGTGATGTACCGCGTGGCCGAATACCTGGCGCGCGCCTGGAACGAGCCCGACCACATGCGCAACGAAGCCTTCGGCGAGTTCGCCGCGCGCGCCTTCTACTGGATCGACTGGGTGCCGGTGCGCCTGACCGCGATCGCCTTCGCCGTGGTCGGCAATTTCGAGGACGCCATCTACGCCTGGCGCAATTTCGCCGACCGCTGGACCGACGAGGCGCGCGGCATCATCCTGGCCGCCGGCGGCGGCGCCATGGGCGTGCGCCTGGGCACGCCGGCCGAGAACGCGCCGCGCGTGCTGCCGCTCGATGCCGCCACCGTCGACCTGTCCGACAGCGAAGCCGACGTGCTGCCGGGCGAAGAGCCGAGCGTGCGCGCACTGCAAAGCACGGTCGGCCTGGTCTGGCGGGCGCTGTTATTATGGATGCTGCTCCTGCTGCTCCTGTCCGGCGCCGTGCTGCTCGGTTGAGGGAGGGAGGGAGGCCGTCCTGCCGCGCATTTCATGGCGGCAGGATGATTCCCGAAAGCTAAGTCTCGTCCGCAGGTCTTCTATAAGATATAATACCGGCGTTGTTCTCATCCACGCTTCATGTTTCAGTAAGCCGCACTTATGGCCGATTTACCGCAAACCGGGAAGGAACGCGCCGACGAGTTCATCATTCTCGGCGTAACAAGCAACGGCAGGCAGTTTCGCCCGAGTGACTGGGCCGAGCGCCTGTGCGGCGTCATGTCGTGCTTCCGTCCGCCGGGCAGTGGCGGGCAGGACGCCCACCTGAGGTATTCCCCCTACGTCCACCCGACCCTCGTCGACGGCATCAAGGCCGTCGTCGTCAACAACGCCCTCAAGAAGATCGAGCCCCTGGCCTACCACTTCGTGGTGAATTTTGCCAAGGACAACGACCTGCAAGTGGTCGACGCCGCCGCCGTCAAGCCTGGCGACGAGGCCAAATCCTGATCCCATCCTCGGCGCAGCTTTGATCTAACTCAAAGTTGCGACCCCTCCCTGCGTTAGCGTAGGCGCTGGCACAGGGAGGGCATCATGAAGGTCGGGAAACTCTGCACCGTCGACACCGTCTGCTGCGGCCGGCAAGAAACCGTCCAGGGCGTGGCCGTCCTGATGCGCAAGCACCATGTCGGCGACGTGGTCGTGGTCGACGACCCCGACGGCGAGCGCACCCCGGTCGGCATCGTCACCGACCGCGACATCGTGGTCTCCGTGGTCGCCACCGGCCTCGATCCGCTCGGCCTGCTCGCAAGCGACCTCATGAGCGACGACCTGCTGCTGGCCAACGAACACGACGATGTCGACGCCACCATCGAGCGCATGCGCCTGCGCGGCATCCGCCGCGTGCCGGTGGTGGGCGAGGGCGGACGCCTGGCCGGCATCGTCAGCGCCGACGACCTGCTCTGCTACCTGGCTGCGGAAATGGAAGAACTGGCGCGCATCAGCCCGCACCAGCAGCAGCACGAGCGCCAGGCCCGCCAATGAACCCGCCCCGGCATCGCCGGGGGTAAGTTCCCCCTAAGTCTCCGTCTGTTACCATTGGTTGCCGCCCTTCAAATGAACGGCGGCAACTTATTGCGACAGAATGGACGGTGCACCATGAGCTTGAGGTTTATCCAGCGCGGCCTGGCCGCATTTGCCGTCGTCGGCAGCGTTTCCTTCCTTCCCTGCAGCCCGGCCTGGGCCCAGCTCCAGCCGGCTGCCTTGCCCAAGGGCGTGGTGCAGGGGCCATCGGTCGAGGGGATTACCGAATACCGCCTGCCGAACGGCCTGAAGGTGCTGCTGTTCCCGGACTCCTCGCGGCCCACCGTCACCGTCAACATGACCTACCTGGTCGGTTCGCGCCACGAAAACTATGGCGAAACCGGCATGGCCCACCTGCTTGAGCACCTGATGTTCAAGGGCAGCGCCAGGCACCCGGATATCACCCGCCAGTTCGCCAACCGCGGCATGGAGTTCAACGGCACGACCTCGTTCGACCGCACCAATTACTACGAGGTGTTCCAGGCGTCGCCGGACAACCTCGACTGGGCGCTGCAGATGGAGGCGGACCGCATGACCCATTCCTTCATCGCCAAGAAGGATCTCGATTCCGAGATGACGGTCGTGCGCAACGAATACGAAAGCGGCGAGAATTCGCCCGGCGCCGTGCTCATGAAGCGCATGCAGAGCGTGGCCTACGACTGGCACGCGTATGGCCGCTCGACCATCGGCAACAAGAGCGATATCGAGAACGTCAAGATCGCCAACCTGCAGGCTTTCTACCGCACCTATTACCAGCCCGATAACGCCGTGCTGCTGGTGGCCGGCAAGTTCGACCAGGCCCAGACCCTGCGTTCGATCAGCCGCCTGTTCGGCGCGATTCCCAAGCCCAGGCGCACGCTGCCGGAATTCTGGACCGTCGAGCCGACCCAGGACGGCGAGCGCAGCTTCATGGTGCGGCGCCAGGGCGATACCCAGATCGTCGCGCTCGGCTACAAGGTGCCGTCCAGCCTGCACGACGACAGCGACGTGCTGAGCTTTGCTTCCAGCATCCTGGGCGACACGCCGACCGGCCGCCTGCACAAGCTGCTGGTCGAGACCGGCAAGGCCAGCCAGGTGTTCGCCTTCCCGCAGACCGGCTACGCGCCGGGGCTGCAACTGTTCGGCGCCGTGGTCAAGAAGGGCGAGCCGCTCGAACCGGTGCGCGCCGCCCTGACCCAGGCTGTGGAAGAGTTCGCCAAGAACCCGCCCACGCCGGAAGAGATGGAGCGCACCCGCCGCAGCTACCTGAACGAGATCGAGCGCAACCTGGCCGATCCGCAGCAGGTCGGGGTGGCGCTGTCGGAGACCATCGCGCTGGGCGACTGGCGCCTGTATTTCGTCGGGCGTGATCGCGTCTCGACCATTAGCTCCGGGGAAGTCGCCGCCGCCTCCAGCCGCTACTTCCGGCGCGACAACCGCGTGACCGGCAGCTTCATCCCCGACGACGATCCGCAGCGGGCCGTGATCCCGCCGGCGCCCAGCGTGCAGAGCCTGCTGAAGGATTTCAAGCCGCAGGCCTCGACCATGAGCGCCGAGGATTTCGAGCCGAGTCAGGCCAACATCATGAAGCGCACCACGCTGGTGACGGCCGGCGGCGTCAAGCTGGCCCTGCTGCCCAAGAAGAATCGCGGCCAGACCGTCACGGTCGATTTGCGCCAGCACATCGGCAACGAGGAAAACCTGTTCGGCAAGGGCGCGCTGCCCGGCCTGACCGCCGCCATGCTGACCCGCGGCACCACCCGCTACGACCGCACCCAGCTTGCCGACGCCCTGGAAAAACTGAAGTTTTCCGGCAGCCTGACGCATTTCCAGACCACCCGCGAACACCTGCCCGAGGTGCTCAAGCTGGTCGCCCACGTGCTGCGCGAGCCGAGCTTCCCGGCCGCCGAATTCGAGCAGCTGCGCCAGCAGAGCCTGGTCGGCCTGGATGCCAGCCGCAACGAGCCGACCAGCGTCGCCGTGCGCGCGCTGGGCGAGCACTTCAATATCTATCCGAAGGGCGACGTGCGCCACGAACAGACGCTGGAAGAAGACATCGCCGACCTCAAGTCCGCCACCCTCGACCAGGTCAAGGCCTTCCACCATGATTTCTACGGCACTGTCCCTGCCGAGCTGGCCATCGTCGGCGATTTCGACGCCCAGGCCATCCAGCCCCTGGCCGACCAGCTGTTCGGCGCCTGGAAGGCGCCCATGGCGGTTTCTCCGGTGCTGCACAAGTATGCCGACATCAAGCCCGTCCACCAGGTCCTGAACACGCCGGAAAAGGAAAACGGCTTCTATATCGCGCGCATGAACCTCGACCTGAACGTCGACGACCCGGATTACCCGGCGCTGATGCTGGCCGATTACATCTTCGGGGGTGGCGGGCTGAAATCGCGCCTGATGGACCGCATCCGCCAGAAGGACGGGCTGTCCTACGGCGGCGGCTCGAGCCTGGTGGCGGGCGATCTCGACCGTGCCGGCGCCTTCTCGCTCAACGCCATCGCGGCGCCGCAGAACCTGGCCAAGGTGGATGCCGCCGCACGCGAGGAACTTGTCCGCGCGGTCAAGGAAGGTTTTACGGAGGCGGAACTTGCCGGCGCCAAGTCCGGTCTAATGCAACAACGCCTGCAGACGCGTGCCGACGATGGTGCATTGGCGGCGGGATGGACTTCCTACCTGTACCGCGGACGCACCTTCGAATGGTCGGCGGCTTTCGAAAAACGCCTGCTGGCGGTATCCCTGTCGCAACTGAATGCAGCCTTCCGCAAGGCAATCGATCCTTCTAAAATGTCGGTCGTGATAGCAGGAGATCAATCAAAGGTGACATCCAGGAGCAAGAATGCACCCTGATTGCAACACTTCGCCACCATGACAACGTGAGATCTTGGTCAATGCCTGCCCTGGCGCTATGATGTTGCTTCAATGCAGTGTTTCTCTGTAGAAGTAAACATTGCGCAAAAAAATGACAAAGGAAGCATCATGAAGGGCATGACCAAGCAGCCGCCGAGCGCGATTTCATTCGCCGGCAAGGTTGCGCTGGTGACGGGCGCCGCCAGCGGCATCGGCCGCGCGATGGCGCTGGCGTTCGGGCGCGCGGGCGCCTGCGTCGTCGTGGCGGATATCTCGGTGGATGGCGGCCACATGACGGCCGCCCTCATCGTCGAGGCGGGCGGCAAGGCACTGTTTGTGAAGACCAATGTCACGGTGGCGGCCGAGGTCGACGCCCTGGTGGACAAGGCCGTATCGCACTACGGCCGCATCGATTGCGCCGTGAACGGCGCCGCCATCGAAGAGGAATACCTGCCGCTGGCCGAGAGCGAGGACGACCAGTTCGAGCGCATCATGAACGTCAACGTCAAGGGCGTGTGGCAATGCATGAAGAGCCAGTTGCGCCAGATGCTGCGCCAGGAAGGCGGCGGCGTGATCGTCAACGTGGCGGACGCGGCCGGCCTGGTCGCCGCACCCAACCGCTCGATCTATGCGGCCTCCAAGCATGCGGTGGTCGGCCTGACCAAGACCGCTGCGGTCGAGTACGCCAAGTCCGGCATCCGCATCAACAGCCTGTGCCCGGGCGCCGTCAAGACGCCGATGCTGGCGCGCATGCTGGAACGCGATCCGGGGCGCGACAAGAAGCTCAAGGCCGCGCACCCGATGGGGCGCATCGCCGAGCCGGCCGAAGTGGCCAGCGCGGCATTGTGGTTGTGTTCGGAACAGGCCTCGTTCGTGACGGGGCACCAGCTGGCGATCGATGGCGGCTTGACCGCGATCTGATTCCGGCGCTTGCGTCCGGCTTACGCTCACTGCTGCCAAATACCGTCGCCCCTGCCTTCGCAGGGGCGACGCGGTTTCGTTCAAGCGCCCGGCTTGCCGCGCTTTTGCACCTTGCGCTGCTGCTCCCTGCGCTGCTGGTGCTGCTGGGTCTTCACGCGGTTCTGGCGCGCCGTGAACAGGGTGGCGGCGTCTTCCTTCGCACGTTCGAGCGTGCGCATGTCTTCGTGGTCGTCGTGGGGCGAGAAGTAATCGGCGGCCTGGGCATCGACGACCAGCTTGATCGCCGTTTCGTCGTCAAGGTCGTAGGCCTCGGTCAGCAGGGTGGCGACTTCGTCGAGATAGGCTTCGTAGGTCAGGTAGTTCATCAAGTTTCCAGTAAAAGTCAGGCGGCGCTCAGCTCAGCGACGAAGTCATACATATCGCCGCGGAAGTACGAGCGGCAGAATTCTACAGCCTGGCCGTCCGGCAGGAAACCAAGACGTTCGACGCACAGGCCGGCATCGCCTTCCTTCGATTGCAGCAAACGCGCCTGCTCGGCGTTCAGCAGCAGGGCCGAGAGGCGCTGCAAGGCCCGTACCGGACGCTTGCCGGCCGCTTCCAGCGCCTCGTACATCGAGGTGCCGACCGCATCCAGCGAGGGCAGGGCCGAGGCCGCGATCGTGGCGTATTCCAGACACATCGGCATGTCGTCGGCGTAGCGGATGCGGTTGAAGCGGTACACCGCCGCCCCCGGCGACAGGCGCAGGCGCAGCGCTTCTTCCGGCGTGACCGTGCCTTCCGAACGCTTGAGCCAGACGCTGCGCGGCGTGCGTCCGCGCGAGCGCATGTCTTCCGAAAACGAGGTCAGCTTGGCGAAATTCTTCTCGATGCGCGTGTTGATGAAATTGCCCGAGCCGGGGCGGCGCACCAGCAGGCCTTCCTCGACCAGGCCGTCGATCGCCTTGCGCACGGTAATGCGCGAGATATCGAGCTCGCTTGCCAGCTGGCGCTCGGCCGGCAGCGCCTCGGCCGGGCCGTAGACGCCGCGGTCGATCAGTTCACGCAAGGCCCGCTGCAGCTGCTGGTACAGCGGCAGCTTGCTGGTGGCGGACAGGTGTTGCATCAGCTGCGCGAGAGAAGACATGCGGAAATGGATATTGGCGGAAGTGCGCCGATAATACCAAAAAAGGACCGCTTGCCCGAAGCGGTCTTTTCCGCTCTACAACATTTATTTGGGGCGGGGGTTGCGCAGCTTGCGGTCCGGCTGCAGCAGCTTGCCCGAACGGATCGCCTGCACCGCCGCGGAGACGGAGCGCGCCACGTTCTTCACTTCTTCCTGGAAAGCGGTGTCCTCGTCGAGGGTGGCGTGGCTGTCGGCATACGATTCGTAGTAGCCGACGTAGCGGTCGAGCAGGGCGCTCGGGCCGGCGTCGATCAGGCCCATCCAGTCGAGCCAGTCGGACAGCGACCGCCGCGTCGATTCGATGCCGGCGACGTCGCCATGCACCACCAGGCCGTAGGCGCGTCCGGCCAGGTGTTTCGGATAGTCCCAGTCCTGTTCCAATGCCTTGGCTTCCTCGGCTTCCTTGCCGTGGGTCGAGGTCGGGTCCGGGTTGCCGCCGTCGGCGCAGACCAGCCGGTCGATCATCAGCTTGAGCACGGACGGCGACTGGTACCAGTAGGTCGGCGTATAGATGATCACGCCATGGGCCGAGACCCATTTCTCGTAGATCTCGTTCATCCAGTCATTGTTCTGGTGCAGGGAGTGATTCGGGTAGCAGCTGCAGGGCCAGTGGCACAGCGGCATGGCGGTCGAGACACAGGCCTTGCAGGGGTGGATGTGGCGGTCGTAGTCGGAAATGATGCGCGACAGGTCGAGCACGTCGACATCGATGCCCTCCAGGGTCAGGAGTTCCTCGCACATCTTTACCAGGCGCCAGGTCTTCGAGATTTCGCTGGGACAGCTGCCGTCGTTGCGCGCCGAGCCATTGATCAGGAGGATGCGGCTGCGCGTGGCCGGATCCTTTTGCCGGGCATCGGCCGCCAGCAGGCGGTCGTGCGCCTCCTTCCATTCGACCGAGAGGTCGTAGTCGGGGTCGGCGTAGCCGGGGCCGGCCTTGACCGTCAACGGCGACTTGTGCGAATTGACGTAAGCCTGCCAGGCGACTTCCTCGACGGCAGCCAGTTGCTCGCCCACCGCCTCATAGGCGGGGTCGAAGAAGTTACGGGAAAACACCAGGCGGAATTCGTCGCGATTCAGTTTCGCGGGCGCCTGTCCTTTGCGTACAGTGGTCATTGCCGGCCTTTCGATGGGGGTCGATTCGATTATCGAAGGCAAAGCAAAGGCAGCCGGTACGGCAGCTAACGCTGGCAAGAAAAAAGCGGTGCGGGCCCGAAGGCCGGCACCGCTTTCGGCGGGCGCCGCAGCGCCGCGGATTACTTCAGCACGGTGGTCACGCCGCTCGGGTGGTTCAGCAGCAGGATCCAGTACTTGGCGGTATCGGACAGGCCGCCGCCGGCTTTCACGGTCTCGAAGGTCTTGATGGCCTGCTCCTTCTTGCCGGCGTGCGCGTAGGCCATGCCCAGGCGCAGCTTGGCTTCGTCCGGCGACTTCAGGCCGCCCTTGGCGATACCCTGCTCGATGAAGCCGATGCCCTTGTCGTACTGGTCCATGGTGACATAGGCCCAGCCCAGGTTGACCAGGCCGGCGCCGTTCTTGGCCTTGGATGCCGAGGCTTCGCCGGCGGCGATGTTCTTGGCATCGTCGGCGGCGCCCTTGGTGGCGCGGTCGCGCAGCTGGCGCTGCTGGCCGGCGTTGCCGCCCTTGCCCAGCACGTTGGCGGCGAAGCCGGCGTCGACCACTTTCTTGGCTTCGCTCGGGAAGCCGTCCTTCAGGGCCAGCTCGGCCAGCTCGGTATAGCCTTCCGGCGACAGTTCCTTGACGGCGGCAAATTGCAGGCGCAGCACGTTGGTGATGTTGGCGTCGGCGAAGCCGGGCTTACGCACGATGCCGCGGCTGATCAGGTCGGACCAGAAGTCGTCGCTCGGGTAGTAGGCAGCCAGTTTTTCCAGGCCGTTCAGGTAAGCCGCATCGTCCTTGACCTTGTTGGCGGCCGAGGCGTACAGGCGCAGGTCTTCCTGCGATGGGGTCTTGCCGGCCTTGGTCTGGGCTTCCAGCACCGGGGTCTGGGCCTTCAGCGCGCTGGCGTAGTCGCCGCTCAGGTAGTAGGAACGGATCAGTGCCGAATTGACGGCGTCGGAGGCATTGCCGCCGGCCTGGATCTGCTTGTACAGCTCGATCGCCTTCGGATAGTTCTTGGCGTTGTAGTAATAGGTTGCCAGGGCCTGGGTGAAGTTGGCCTTGTCGGCTTCCGGCAGCTTGCCCGAGGCCAGGATGCCTTCCAGGGCGCCGGTCGCCATCTGGTCGTTGCTGGTCGCGCTCGCCAGCGACAGCTTCATGCGGTTCAGCACATAGCTCTCGTAGGGCGTCTTGTCGGGGAAGGCTTCGGCCTGGGTAACGCGGGTCTGGATTTCGCCATAGTTCTTCGCGTCCATCAGCGGCTTGATCTGGGCCGGGTCGAGCAGCTTGAACAATTCCGGGCGGACGGTGTCGGCCGGCGGCTGGGCGGCGGCCGGGGCGGCATCCTTGCTCTGCGCATGGGCGCCATGCATCAATGCCGGCGCGGCGTTCAGGCCGATGGCGGCCAGCATCAGGGCGAGGCGGGCGAAACGGAACTGGGACATGGAGTATCCTCTCTTCGTGACTAAAAAATACACCGGCCGTACCACACGGACAGTGGCGAAATGTCAATAGGGACAAAGCGTGCAATTGTCCCACAATCTGCTGTTTCGGGCCGGACAATTGTGCCCGAGCCTATTTGGGTATGGATGCGTCGTTACAATGCGTTACTGCTGGGGCAGGCGCGGGCTTTTCGGCCGGGCATCGGGCTCAGCGTCCTCTGCTTCCTGGAACCCGGGCACCGGGCAATGTCCTTCCGCTTCGATGTCCCCGGCCAGCCAGGCATTCACCGCCTCCAGCGCCGGCGGTGCGAAACCGTAGGTCATCAGCGCGGGAGCGGCGAAGTCGAGTGCCTGGTAGGGGTTCCACAGGGCCAGGTGCAGGTCGGGCTTCCAGCCGGCGCGGGCGTTCGGGCCGTAGCGGCGGCGCGAGGTGGAGGCCAGCACGGTAAAGCATCCATCCTGCGGCAGCGTATTCCAGTCGAAGGCCTCGGGGTCGGCGAAGGTCGCCAGCTCGACCTCGTACAGCCGGCCGAGCGAGGCGGCGATGGCGGCGGCCGGCACGCCGGCTTCGGACACGCCGTCGCTCACCACGTCCTGGCGCGCCACCAGGCGCAGTCTTGCGCCCGGCGCCGGCCGCTGCGGATTGCCGCGCGCAGTGAGGCCGCGGCGCCAGGCCTGCGCCATCAGCGCGCGGTCGGCGTCTTCGCCGGCATAGGCGCCGCCACGGGCCGGATGGGCCTCGGCCAGGCGGTCCAGCCGCGCCAGCCGCGCTTCCACTTCATGCAGCGGCAGCCGGCCGTCGGCGATCGCGGCGGCGATCGCCTCCAGGGTTTCTTCCTGCGTGTCGCGGGAGCCGATCGCCATCACCATGTCGGCGCCGGCCAGCAGGGCGTTCACGGCGGCTTCGCCGGCCGGCCAGCGCTGCGCGATCGCGTGCATGTCCATGCCGTCGGTGATGATCACGCCGCGATAATCCCAGCGTTCGCGCAGCAGCCCGTGCAGGATGGGGCGCGACATCGTCGCCGGGTAGTCGGGGTCGAGCGCCGGGTAGACGATGTGGGCGGTCATCATGGCCGGCGCCACCGGGGCGGCGGCGCGGAAGGGGGCGAACTCGAAGCGTTCCAGTTCCGCCAGGGGCTTGTCCACCGTCGGCAGGTCGCGGTGCGAATCGAGGTGGGTGTCGCCATGGCCGGGGAAGTGCTTGACGCAGCAGGCCACCCCCTCGCTTTCGCTGCCGGCCATCCAGGCCAGCGCCAGCCTGCTCGCGGCCTGCGGCTCGGCGCCGAAGGAGCGCTCGGCGATGACCGGATTGCGCGGGTTGTTGTTCAGGTCCAGCACCGGCGCGAAATTCCAGTTGAAGCCCATCGCGCGGATCGCGCGCGCCACCGCCGCGCCCACCGCTCGCGCCAGTGCCGGATCGCCGGCGGCGCCCAGCGCCATCGCCGCCGGCGGCGCCGGCACCCATAGCGAGCGCACCACGGCGCCGCCTTCCTGGTCGAGCGCGATCAGCGCGTGTTCGCCCATCGCCGCGCGCAGCGCGCCGGTAAAGGCCGTCAACTGGGCCGCGTCCAGCATGTTCTGGCGGAACAGGCAGGCGCCGCGGATGCCGTTGGCGCGGATGAAGGCGGCCGTGTCCGCGTCGAGCTCCGTGCCGAACAGCCGGATCATGGTCAGGCGGCCGGCCAGTCGCCGGTAGTCGTGCAGTGTCGCCATCAGTTCGTCCTGGTCACCTTGCTCAGGTGGCGCGGCTGGTCCGGATCGAGCCCGCGCGCCTTCGACAGGTGCGCCGCCATCACGTAGAAGGCCTGCACCGCGACGATCGGATCGAGGTCCGGATGACCCGCCACCGGCAGGTCGAGGTCGCGCGACGCCACGTCCTCGGGCGCGGCCAGCAGCACCCGCGCGCCGCGGCCGCGCATCTCCTCGGCCAGCGCCACCAGGCCGGCCTGCGCCGGGCCGCGGGTGGCGAAGATCAGCAGCGGATAACCGTCGTCGATGAGCGCCATCGGACCGTGCTTGATCTCGGCGCCGGAAAAGGCTTCGGCCTGCAGCGCCGAGGTCTCCTTGAATTTCAGCGCCGCCTCCAGCGCGACCGGGAAGCTGATGCCGCGCCCGACCACCATGATGTTGCGCGCCGGCGCCAGCACCTCCAGCGCGGCCGACCAGTCGACCCGGGCCGCGCGGCGCAGCGCCTCGGGCAAAGCGGCCAGCGCGTCCTTCAGTTGCTGGTCCTGCTGCCATTCGGCCACCAGGCGCGCGCCCGCCGTCAGGCTGGCGATGAAGCTCTTGGTGGCGGCCACGCTCTGTTCCTTCCCGGCGCGCAGCGGCAGCGCGTATTCGGCGGCTTGCGCGAGCGGCGAGTCGATCTCGTTGACCAGCGCCACGGTGGTGGCGCCGCCGGCGCGGAAGTAGCGCATCGGCTCGACCACGTCCGGACTCTGGCCGGACTGCGAGATCGACAGCGCCAGCAGGCCCTCGGCCTTCAAGGGCGCCTTGTACAGCGTGACCAGCGACATCGGCAGCGACGTCACCAGGCGGCCCAGGCGCGACATGATCAGGTAGGCCAGGTAGCTGGACGCATGGTCCGAACTGCCGCGCGCGACCGTCACCGCGTTGTGGAAGGCGGTGGCGCGCAAGTGGCGTCCGAGTGCGGCGTAATGCTCGACGTCGTTGGCCAGTTGCAGGGCGACGCAGTCGGCGGCGGACAGGGCTTCTTCGAGCATCAGTGAATCAACTGTGGAGGTCACAGGCTTCCCCTTCGATGTAGACGGCTTTGAGCTGGAGGTTGCGGTCGAGGACGACCAGGTCGGCGAAGCAGCCCGGCGCGATGCGCCCGCGGCGCGTCTCGCCCAGGTAGTCGGCGGCATTGGTGGATACGCGGCGCGAGGCGTCGGCCAGGTCCAGGCCGATCGCGACCAGGTTGCGCAGCGCCTGGTCCATGGTCAGCGTGCTGCCGGCCAGGGTGCCGTCGGCCAGGCGCACGCCGCCCATGCACTTGTGCACCACCTGGCGGCCCAGCATGTACTGGCCGTCGGGCATGCCGGCGGCGGCGGTGGAGTCGGTCACGCAGTACAGCTGCGGGATGCTGCGCAGCGCGACCTTGATCGCGCCCGGGTGCACGTGCAGCAGGTCGGGGATGATCTCGGCGAAGCGCGCATGCGCCAGCGCCGCGCCGACCATGCCGGGATCGCGGTGGTGCAGGCCGGGCATGGCGTTGAACAGGTGGGTGAAGCCGGCCGCGCCGTGCTCCAGCGCCCGCACGCCATCCTCGTAGGAACCCGTGGTGTGGCCGATCTGCACGCGGATGCCGGCGTCGGCCATCTCGCGCACCAGCGCCAGGTGACCGTCGATCTCGGGCGCCACCGTAATCAGGCGCATCGGCGCCTCGGCCCCGAAGCGGCGCACTTCGTCCATGCTGGCTGCGCGCGCGAACGGCGGCTGGGCGCCCAGCTTGCCCGAATTGATGTAGGGGCCTTCGAGGTGCACGCCGAGGATGCGCGCCTCGCCCTCGCCGCGCTCCTTGCAGGCGGCGCCGATGGCGGCCAGGGCGCGGTCGATGTCCTCGAGCGGGGCGGTCATGGTGGTGGCCAGCAGGCTGGTGGTGCCGTGCCTGGCGTGCAGGCGCGCGATCACGTGCGGCGCATCGCCGCCTTCCATCATGTCGCGCCCGGCGCCGCCGTGCACGTGCAGGTCGATGAAGCCGGGCAGGATGTAGTCGTCGCCGTTCGAGGCCGGATCGGCCGCGGCGCCTTCGATGGCGGCGATGGCGCCGCCGGCGCCGGTGGCCAGCCGGCCGCGGATCCAGCCGTCGGGAGTCAGGATGTTGCCGTGCATGGACAGGTCCTTCATGCGGAGTGTTGGGCGGAGTGGCGGGTCAGGTACAGTTCGATCATGCACAGGGCGCCGCTGGCGGAATCGCCTTGCGGGGCGCTGGCGCGCGCGGCCAGCGCGGCCGGCAGCCAGGGGCGCAGGGCGGCGCCCAGGCCGCCGCACAGGGCCAGCGGCAGGCTGCCTTCCGGGTCGAGCGCATGGGCGATGTCGGCGATGTCGCGTCCGGCTTCCTCGAGGATGGCGCGCGCGGCCGCATCGCCGGCATGGCGCAGCACCAGCGGCGCCAGGCCGGCGTAGGCGGTCTGGTTGGCCTGGCCGAGCCAGGCCTGGATCGCGTCGCGCCGGCCGCCGCAGGCCGCGATGACGGCGTCGGCGAAGGCGCTGCCCGGGCGGCGTCCGTCCAGCACCCGTTCGATATGGCCGATGGCGCGCAGGCCGATCCAGGCGCCGCTGGCCTCGTCGCCGGCCGGGAAGCCCCAGCCGCCGACTTCGCGCCGGCTGTCGTCGGGCAGCAGGGCTTCGCCGACGCTGCCGGTGCCGATGGCGACGATGGCGCCGGGCTTGCCGCCGTGGGCGCCCATCAGGGTAGTGAAGGCGTCGGTCTCGAGCACCAGCGCGGCGTAGCCGGGATTGGCGGCGGTGAATTCCTGCGCCCACAGCTTGTTGTGCACGCCGGCCAGGCCGAGGCCGATGGCCATGCGTTCTTCATTGGGGCGTTCGATGCCGGCCCTGGCGAAGGCCTGGTCGATGGCGTCCTCGATGGAGGCCCAGGCCAGCGCGATGCCCAGGCCGAGGCCGGACGGACCGCCGCTGCCCTGGGCCAGTTCGGTCATTGCGGTGCGGTCCGGCGCGGCTGCCGCGAGCCGCACGCGCGTGCCCGTGCCGCCGCCGTCGACGCCGATGAGATAGTCGATCATGGGATGTTTATGCCGAGGAAGGTCAGGGCACTATAGGAGTGCCCGTCAGGCTTGTCAACAGGTATTCAACTGGTATTACCAGTGCTGCTGTTCGGACGAGGAGCTGGTATGACTTCTCTGTAAGGAGGAGCCGGAGAAGGACTGAAATTGGTATTGAAAGTGGTACTTCAGGCTGCGTCCGGGCCGGCGGCCCGGACGATTTCATCAGCCGCGCTGCAGGGCGGCGATACGCTCTTCGGTCGAGGGGTGGGTGCTGAACAGGGACAGCACGCCGCCGCCGGCGATGCCCGAAGCGGCCAGGCCCTTCGGCAATCCGCCCTGGGCGATGCCGCCCAGGCGCTGCAGGGCGGCGATCATCGGGCGCGGGTTGCCCATGATGCCGGCGGCGCCGCGGTCGGCGCGGAACTCGCGCTGGCGCGAGAACCAGGCCACGATGATGCTGGCCAGCAGGCCGAACAGCAGGTCGCAGACCACCGAGGTGACCATGTAGGCGATACCCGGGCCGCTGCTTTGCTCGTCCTTGCGCAGGAAGGAATCGACCGCATACGCGACCACGCGCGACAGGAAGATCACGAAGGTGTTGACCACGCCCTGGATCAGGGTCAGCGTGACCATATCGCCATTCGCCACGTGGGCGATCTCGTGGGCCAGCACGGCTTCGACTTCCTCGTGCGTCATCGATTCGAGCAGGCCGGTCGACACCGCGACCAGCGAGGCGTTCTTGGTGGCGCCGGTGGCGAAGGCGTTCGGCTCGCCCTGGTAGATCGCGACTTCCGGCATCGGAATGCCGGCGGTCTGCGCCTGGCGCGCGACGGTGTTCATCAGCCAGGCTTCGGTGGCGTTCGCCGGCTGCGCGATCACGCGCGCGCCGGTCGACCACTTGGCGATCGGCTTCGACAGCCACAGCGAGATGAAGGCGCCGCCGAAGCCCATCAGCGCGGCGAAGCCGAGCAGCATGCCGAGGTTCAGGCCGTTGGCGGTCAGGAAGCGGTTCACGCCCAGCAGGCTCGCCGAAATGCCGAGCACGAGCATGATGGCGAGGTTGGTAGCGAGGAAAAGTACGATGCGTTTCATGATGAAATCCGTCATGGTTGGTGATTACATCGCATGATAGACAGGTCAATGCATCGGAAAAAGCGAAGTTACTCGAAGGATTTATTCGAAAATACCGAAGTCATGCCCGCGCACCGGCGTCATTGCACGGCCCGCACCAGCGGCAGCTCGATGAAGCTGCTGTGGTAGATGCGCTGGGTGGCCTTCCGGTAGTCGCCCGGCCTGGCGAAGAAGATATTCGGGACGAAGGTTTGCGGGTTGCGGTCGTACAGGGGGAACCAGCTCGACTGTACCTGCACCATGATGCGGTGGCCCGGCAGGAACACGTGGTTGGCGGTCGGCAGGCCGAAGCGGTAGCTCAGCGGCTTGTCCGGCGCCAGCGCCTTCGGCTTGTCGTAGCCTTCGCGGTAGCGGCCGCGGAAGATGTCGCTCGAGACCATCAGCTGGTAGCCGCCCATGGCCGGCTGGCTGCCGACCTGGTTCGGGTACACGTCGATCAGTTTCACCACCCAGTCGGCATCGCTGCCGCTGGTCGAGGCGACCAGGTTCGCCACCGGTTCGCCGGCGATCTGCAGCGCTTCGGTCAGGACCTGCGAGACGAAAACGGCGACGTCGGTGCGGCCCGAGGCTTCACGCTGGTCGTCGACCAGCCAGCGCGGCCAGGTCTGGCCCTTGTCTTCGTCGTAGCCGTTGGGCGGGATCGGGCGGCGGCGGAAGGGCACCGGCTTGGCCGGGTCCGACACGTATTCCTCGAAGGTCCGGGCATCGGCCGCGCCGTCCAGCACGGCGCGGGCGCCGGCCGCCAGGCGCAGCACGGCCGGCGCGATCGTCCGGCCCGGCGCGGCGGCCGGCCAGGCCGGGAGCTGGCGCCACTTGTTGCTGCCGGTCTCGAAGGCGCTCACGGTGGGAATGCCTGGCGCCGCCGCGTCGTCCTTCAGGTAGCGCGCCAGGAAGGGCTTGAGCACGTCCTGGCGCCAGGCCAGCGCGGTGTCGCTGCCGAAGCGCAGCGGCCCCAGGCTGCTGCCGTCGCCGATCGCGCCGCCGTGCGACCACGGGCCGATCGACAGATACAGCCTGTTGCCGGCGTCGTGCGGCTTGAGCGCCTTCCAGACCGCGATCGGGCCGTAGATATCCTCGGCATCCCACAGGCTGTGCACCAGCAGGGTGGGCACGGTGAGCGGCTGGCGCGCCAGGATCTTGTCCAGCGCCTGTTGCTGCCAGAAGGCGTCGTAGGAAGGGTGGGCCGTGAGCTTGTTCCAGAAGCCGCTTTGTTCCAGGCCGCGCTCGCGCGCCAGGGCGCCGGCCGAACCGGCGGCCAGGAACATGTCGTAGTCGTCGTAGTGCGAGCTGTACCACTTGGCGCTGTTGGCGCGCGTGACGCCTTGCTCGAGGATGTAGGACAGGTTGATCTGGCGGAAGGCGCCGTGGTGGAACCAGTCGTCGCCCATCCATCCGTCGACCATCGGGTTCATGGGCACCGCCGCCTTCAGCGCGGGATGCGGGTTCACCAGCGCCATCAGCGGCAGGAAGCCGTCGTAGGAAATGCCGATGATGCCCACCTTGCCATTGGTTTCGGGGACGTTCCTGACCAGCCATTCGATGGTGTCCCAGGTGTCGGTGGCATGGTCGACCGGGGTCGGATTGAGCGGGCCGCTCAGGGGCCGGTTCATCACGTAGTCGCCTTCCGAACCGTACTTGCCGCGTACATCCTGCAACACGCGGATATAGCCGCCCTCGACGATCACGTCGGCGGCGTTGTCGTAGCCCGCCAGGATGCTTTCCAGGTCCGAACTCTCGGCATGGCCGGCCATGCCGGCGGCGTCGTAGGGCGTGCGCGTGAGCAGGATCGGGGCGTCGTGCGCGCCCCTGGGCATGACGATCACGGTATTCAGGCGGGTGCCGTCGCGCATCGGGATCATCACGCTGCGCTTGAGGTAGTTGAAGCCCGCCGTCGGCGCCACGAAGTCGGCCGGGGTCTCGGAGGGCAGGGCGGGATAGCGCGGGGCGCTCTGGGCCTGGGCCAGGCCGGCGCAGGCGATGGCGGCGGCCAGCGGCAGCAGCCGGGCGGAAAAGGCTAGCGATGGGGGCATGGGCATCCTCGGGGCGGGCGTCCCTGGCACCTTAGCACAGGCCCACGCCGCTCCCGATGCGCGCATGCACGCGCCGCCCGCCGACGGCGGCGCGGGCGATTCGAGGGAATCCTCGACTTCGGCGCCGGGCGCGGGTGTATAGTCGGCGCTGTCGATTCCCCATGAAAGCCTGCCATGTCCACGCTCACCGTGCGCAAACTGAACGTCGACCTGTCGCGCGGCTTCGGCCGCCACTGGCTGGGCGGCGATGTCTACCGCACCGCCTTCATGAATGCCCTGTCGATGAGCTTTCCGCTCGGCGAACAGATGTTCATCGACAGCGTGCGCGCGGTGCCCCAGGACGCCATTGCCGATCCGGCCCTGCGCGCCGAAGTGAAGGATTTCGTCGGCCAGGAAGCCAGCCACCGCCATGTGCACCAGCAGTACAACGCCGAACTGGCGCGCCAGGGTTTTCCCTACGTGCTGGAAGAGCGTACCCGCAAGCGCGTCGAGCGCATTGCCGGGCTGCCGGTGCTCGACCGCCTGGCGATCACCTGCGCGCTGGAACACTACACCGCGATCCTGGCCGACTTCGTGCTGCGCCATCCCGATTTCCTCGACGGCGCCGAAGCGGAGATGCGCACCCTGTGGTCCTGGCACGCGGCCGAGGAGACCGAGCACAAGGCGGTCGCCTTCGATGTCTATGTCGCCGCCGGCGGGCGCTGGCCGCGGCGCGTGCTGTGGTACCTGCACGTCAGCCTGGTGTTCTGGTGGGAGACCTCCCTGCAGACCATGCACAACCTGCGGCGCGACCAGGCCCTGGGCCGGGCGCGCACCTGGGGCAGCGCCCTGCGCACCTGGTGCGGGCGCCGCGGCCTGCTGTGGCGCCTGGCGCTGCCGGCGCTGGACTACCTGTCGCCGCGCTTCCACCCATGGCAGCATGACAACCGCGCACTGCTGCAGACGTGGCTCGAGCACAACGACCAGGCCTGGCGTCCCATCCGCAGCACGCCGCCCTGAAGCACGCCAGGCGGCGCTTCCTTGGCCGCGCGCGCCGCGTGGTGTCATAATTGGCGCTCGACCAGGAGGAAACGTGATTCGCTATATGGGCACGCGCAAGAATGCGGAAGGTGCCGCCGTCTACGTCTTCATCGTGAACGGATTGGAGAAGGAAGTGCGCGAGCACTCCCTCAAGCAGCATCCGGGCTGCTACGACGCCCTGCCGGCTTCGGTGAAGAGCAAGATCGCCGCCAACCGCGCATGGCTGTCCAAGCTCTAGGGCGCCGGCCCGCGCTGGCGGCGACGCTGCTGGCCGGCCTTGCCGTCCTGTTCGGCGCCATCGGCGTCGCGCCGGCGCACGCCCAGGCGCTGGACAAACCGCCGTCCACCTTCGGCACCGTGATCGGCGGCGCGCTGCTGTGCCGCGACCAGATCGACAACGCCTATTTTTACGCGTGGCTGAGCAATTTCTTCGGCCCGGCCTACAAGCACGAGGGCGGGGCTTACTGGTTCCGCACCAACGATGCGAGCCTGTGGGGCACGCCGGTCAGCGAGGTGATGGTCAGCGACGACACCAGCGAGCTGGCCTTCGTGGCCGCCGTCGCCGAGGTGCCGCCGGACGAGCTGGAACAGGCGATCCGCAGGGCGGCCGGGGTGCGCCACCTTGCGGCCGACGCATCGCCCTATCCTTTGCGGGTGTCTAACCCGGGCAGCAAGATTGCTTACTACAATACCAAAAGCAAAATATACTGCGCGAAGTTCAAATCCCTGCCGCCGCGCCCGTAGCGGGCGTCGCAGGACACCCAGCAGGACACCATGTACACGAATTACTTCCAGCTGAAGCAGGCTCCGTTCTCGATCGCGCCCGATCCGCGCTACCTGTTCATGAGCGAGCGCCACCGCGAGGCGCTGGCCCACCTCCTGTATGGCGTCGGCAGCGGCGGCGGCTTCGTGCTGCTCACCGGGGAGATCGGCGCCGGCAAGACCACCGTCTGCCGCTGCTTCATCGAGCAGATCCCCGAGAACTGCCGGCTGGCCTATATCTTCAACCCGAAGCTGACCGTCGAGGAACTGCTGCTGACGATCTGCGACGAATTCGGCATCGCGCCGGCGCCTGAGGCGGCCGGGGCCGGCGGCGTCAAGGGCTTTGTCGACGCCATCAACGCCTACCTGCTGGCCAGCCACGCCCAGGGCCGGAACAATGTGCTCGTCATCGACGAGGCGCAGAACCTCTCGCCCCAGGTGCTGGAACAGCTGCGCCTCCTGACCAACCTCGAAACCAGCGAGCGCAAGCTGCTGCAGATCATCCTGATCGGCCAGCCCGAGCTGCGCGGCATGCTGGCGCGCCCGGAACTGGAGCAGCTGGCCCAGCGCGTGATCGCGCGCTACCACCTCGGACCCTTGTCGGTGCAGGAAACCGGCGCCTACGTGGCGCACCGGCTGGCGGTGGCCGGCGCGCTGGCCGACAACCCCATCCCGGCCGGCCTGGCGCCGCTGGTGCATCGCCTGACCGGCGGCGTGCCGCGCCGCGTGAACCTGCTGTGCGACCGCGCGCTGCTCGGCGCCTACGTCGAAAACAGCCGCACGGTCACGCCGAAGATCCTGCGCCGCGCCGCCCGCGAGGTGTTCGCCGGCGATTCCGCGGCGCCGCGCGCGCCGCTGCGCTGGCCGCTGGTGGCCGGCGGCGTGCTGGCCGGGGCGGCGATCAGCGCCGCGGCCTGGCAGGCGGCGCCGCATATGGCGGCGCCGGTTGCGCCGCCGAAAACCGTGCAGGCGCCGGCGCCGGCGCCGGTGCGCGCCGCGGGGCCCGCGGCGGCCGCGCCGGCCGTGGCGCCCGCGACGCCGCTTGCGGCGCCGGCCAGGCCGCTGGCGCTGGCGACCCAGGACGAAGCGCTGCGCGAGCTGGGCGAACTGTGGGGCGCGAAGCTGCCGGGCGAAGCCTGCGCCGCTGCGCCGCGCCTGAACCTGCGCTGCTACCAGGGCCGCGGCGGCCTGTACGAACTGCGCCTGCTCGACCGTCCGGCCATCATCGCCCTGCACGACGGCCCGCGCCTCGGCTATGCGATCCTGCGCGGCATGGACGGGCAGGGCGCCACCCTCGTCATCAAGGGCCAGCAGCAGACGGTCAGCCTCGGCGCGCTGGCCACCCGCTTCGACGGCGGCTTCACCACCTTGTGGGCGGCGCCGCGCGCCTTCCGCGACGAAGTCCATCCCGGCGACAGCGGGCCGGACGTCGACTGGATCGCGGCGCGCCTGGCGGGGCTCGACAAGCGCCCGGCGCCGGCGCTCGGCCAGCCCTTCGACGGCGCGACGCGGCGCCTGCTGCGCGGCTTCCAGGAACAGCAGAACCTGAAGGCGGACGGGGTGGCCGGACCGCGCACCTACATGCGCCTGAACCAGCTCGGCGGCGTCGACGAACCGCGCCTGCTGGCGGCAGGCGGCAGCAAATAACAGACCAAGGCCATGTCCTATATCCTCGAAGCCCTCAAGAAGGCCCAAGCCGAACGCCAGCTCGGCAATGCGCCGACCATCCACGCGCCGCAGCCGGCCCAGGTCCCCGCGCCTGCCGCCGGCGCCCGGCGCAAGCCGCTGCTGCTCGGCCTCGGCGCCGGTGCGCTGCTCGCGGTCGCGGGCGCGCTGCTGTTCTGGCGCCAGGCGCCGGCGCCGGTGGCGGATGCTGTCGTCGCGCGGGCGCCGGCGCTGCCGGCCAGCGTGGCGCCGGCTACCGTGGCGCCGACTGCGCCGGCCGTCGTTGCGCCAGCGCCGGCCGTCGTGACCCCGGCTCCGGTTCCGGCGCCTGCCCCGGCTCCGGCTCCGGCGCCAGCTGCCGCCACCCTGGAAGTGAGCGCGCCGCCGCCGCCCGTGCGCGCCGCCGAACCCGCGCCGCGCGCCGCGCCGGCAGCCGCGAAAACCGCGCCGCCGGTGGAGCCGGTACGGCAGCCGCGGCCCGCCCCGGCACCGGCGCCAGCGCCCGCCGCGCCCGAAGACAATCTTCCCTATCTGCAGCAACTGCCCGAAGCGCTGCGCAGCGAACTGCCGCGCGTGAGCTTCGGCGGTTATATGTACTCGGCCAATCCGGCCGACCGCCTGCTGCTGGTCGACAAGAGCCTGCGCCACGAAGGCGAGGAAGTCGCCCCCGGCCTGGTGCTGGAAAAATTGCTGCCCCGTGCAGCCGTGATGAACTACCGGGGAACCCGCTACCGTGTCGCCTACTGAATTACCGCCCGCCGTCGTCGACGGCAAGGATGTGAACGCCGTCTCCAGCCGCGCCGGCCTGGCCGCCGCCGCGGGGGGCAAGGTGATGGGCGTGGTCGGCTGGTCCGGCAGCGGCAAGACCACGCTGCTGGAATTCCTGGTCGGGCGCCTGGCGGGGGAGGGCTTGCGCGTCAACGTGGTCAAGCACAGCCACCACGACATCCTGCTGGAGCCGCCGCACAAGGACAGCGCGCGCATGCGCGCCGCCGGCGCGGCCGAGGTGATGATCGCGTCGCCCTACCGCACCGCCATCATGCGCGAGCTGCGCGGGGCGCTGGAGCCGCCGCTGGCCGAACACCTGCGGCGCCTGGCCCCGGCCGACCTGACCCTGGTCGAAGGCTACAAGTGGGAACCGCTGCCCAAGCTGGAAGTGTTCCGGCCCGAGGTCGGCAAGCCGCCGGTGTATCCGGACGACCGCAACGTGGTCGCGGTCGCGTCGAGCGCGCCGGCGCCGGACGGACTGGCGGCGCATGTGCGCTGGCTCGACCTGGACGATCCGGAAGGCGTGCTGCGCTGGCTCAAGGGGCAGATGGGGCTGGCGCCCTAAAGTTTTGCCCGGCGGCGCCGTAAACCATGGAAAGCCAGCAACAGGCCCAAGCCAGCAGGCTTCGGCCAGCAGGCCAAACCCAACAGGAGACACCATGGACGCCGTCGGAATCGCCAAACTTGCCACCAGCATCGCCGACACCGGCCTGCGCCAGGACGTCGGCATCGCCATGGCGCGCAAGACCCTGGATGTCCAGGCCGCCGCCGCCACCCAGCTGCTCGAAGCCGTGAAAGCCTCGGCCCCGGCGCCGAACCTGCCGCCGCACCTGGGCAATCACGTCAACACCACTGCCTGAGCCGCATTGCGCTTGACTGTGCGTAGCTGCGCGCAGCCGAGCGCGCCTGTCGTGCGCGTGTCAACGGATGGTCCGCCGGTGCGTTATCGCCTCACGTACCCGGCGCGATGGATCGGCCACATCACACTACCCGCTCTCGCCGCCACCATTGCTGCGACCGGCCATGCAGGCCGGCGCAGTCCATAAGGCCTCCCCGCCGGCGTACGTCTTTCCGCCATATCGGCTCCTCCCCCTACAATATTCACGGCGCATTCGCTAGAATTGCCCGGCGCCTTCCCTGTGCGCATCGCTTATTTCGGAGAATACATGAACAAACGTCAAGCCCTGGTCGCCGCCGCACTCGCCGGCGTGTGCGCCGCCAATGCCTCGGCCCAGATGGACAGCGCCGGCAAGGACCAGGAAAAATGCTACGGCGTGGCCAAGGCCGGCCAGAACGATTGCGGCACCGCGACCCACGGCTGCGCCGGCCAGGCGGCGGCGGACCGCGATCCGGCCGAATGGCAGTTCGTCGCCAAGGGCAGTTGCACCAGGGCCGGCGGCAAACTGGCGCCGCAGGACAAGCAAGGCAAGCAGGGCAAATAAGGCAAATAAGGCAAATAAGACAATTAAGGACATCCCGATGGCCGGCGCACCGGCGCGCGGCGTGGGCATCGGCCTGCGCGCGCCGCATTACCGCGATTTCCTCGAACGCAGGCCAGGCCTGGAACAGGTCGGCTTCCTCGAAGTGCATACCGAGAACTACCTGGCGCGTTCCGGCCGCGACTGGCATGTGCTGGAGACGCTGCGCCGCGACTATCCGCTCAGCCTGCATGGCGTCGGCCTCGGTCTCGGTTCCGCCGAGGGCTTTTCCGACGCCCACCTGGCGCGCGTGGCGGCACTGGTGCGCGCGGTCGAACCGGCCCTGGTTTCGGAACACCTGAGCTGGGGCGCGCTGCGCGCCCGCCAGTTCAACGACCTGCTGCCGCTGCAGCTCGACGCCGCCGCGCTGGCGCTGGTGGCCGCGCGCATCGCCCGGGTGCAGGACGTGCTGGGGCGGCGCATCCTGGTCGAAAACGTTTCCACCTACGTACGCTTCCAGGCGGACGCCATGAGCGAGGCCGAGTTCCTCGCCGAGCTGGTGCGGCGCACCGGCTGCGCCATCCTGCTGGACGTGAACAACCTCTACGTCAACCAGCGCAACCATGGCGAAGACGCGCTGGCCGCCATCGCCGCCCTGGCCCCTGCCAGCGTCGGCGAGATCCACCTGGGCGGCCACCTCGACCAGGGCGCATTCCTGGTCGACCACCACGGAGAACGGGTGGCGGCGCCGGTCTGGGACTTGTACCGCGCCGCGCTGGCGCGCTTCGGCGCGGTGCCGGCGCTGGTCGAATGGGATACCGCCATCCCGCCGCTGGACGTGCTGCTGGACGAGGCGGCGGCGGCGCGGCGCATCGCCCGGGACGTGGGCGCCGCCCCGGTCACGCCCGCCATCGACGCCTGCCTGCGCCCGCCGGCGCCCGCCGCCGAGGCGCCGTCCGCCGTCCAGCAGGCCTTCGGCGCGGCCCTGTCCGACCGCGCGTTCGACGCCGCGCTGGCGCCGCTCCTCAAGGGCGACGCAGGCCGGCTCGCGATCTACCGCGGCAACCTGGGCGCCAACCGCGAGCGCGCGCTGGCGGCCGCCTATCCGGTGCTGCGCCAGCTGGTCGGCGAGGAGGCCTTCGCGGCGCTGGCGCAGGCCTACGGCTCGGCCCATCCTTCGCAAGATCCCGATCTGAACCGCTTCGGCGCCGCGCTGCCGGCCTTCCTCGACGGCTTCGCCCCGGCGCTCGAGTATCCCTATCTGCCCGACGTGGCGCGCCTGGAGTGGCTGGCGCACGAAGCGCATTACGCGCCCGACGGCGCCGCCACGGATGCGCCGGCAAGCCTGGCCGGCCTCGATCCGGCCGGCTTCGAGGCCAGCCGCGCGCGCCTGCATCCGGCGCTGCGCCTGCATGCCTCGCCCTGGGCGACGGCGGCGCTGTGGCTGGCGCACCAGGATGGCGGCCCGGCCTTCCCGCAGCAGCTGGAGCGTGCCAGCCACGCGCTGCTGCTGCGCCGGCGCTGGACGGTGGAGGTAATGGAAATCGGCGCGCCCGAACACGCGGCGCTGGCCTGCCTGCGCGCCGGCGCTACCTTCGGCGCCGCGCTCGATGCGGCGTTCGCGCTGGACGAGGACTTCGATGTGGGCGGCTGCCTGCAGCGCTGGCTGGCGCCGGGCGTCATCGAGGCGCTCGTGCCCGGAGTCTGAGGGAAGGGGACGGACAGTGAAAGCGGCGCCGCGATTGCGGCGCCGCGCGCTCAGTGGTAGAAGGCGCGCAGGATGCGCGCTTCGCCGCTCAGGTCGTGATGCAGTTCATTGGCCGCACGCGTCTCTTCCATCATGCGGTTCAATTGATCTTCCTCGAAACGGCACAGTTCCTCGTTGGCCGCGTTCAGGGCCGTCGCCAGCTTGGCGCGGGCATGTTGGTACACGATACCGGTGTAGTGATCGGTGTTCTTGAGCAGTTCTTCCGCATTCTCGATGACGAGACGCAGGTCGCCGATCAGCCTTTGCTGCGTCACTGAGCTTGGGTCCGGGGTTTCCATCTTCCTCACCTTTAGCCGAATGTTACGTCTTCAATATAGAGAAGGAGGTCTGCCCAAGCTTGTCAGCGCGCAAACGTCAAACTTACCGCTGGGTACGGCTCATCCGGCGCGCCCGCCGGTGCCGTCTAGCGGACGCTGATCTGGATGGTGCCGGCTACCGTCACGCTCTGTCCGCTACGGATCTTGGCCGTCTTGCGCAGTTCCTTCTTGCCGTCGACCGACACCGCGCCGCTGGCCACCACATGCTTGCCGGCGCCGCCGCTGTCCACCACGCCCGCCAGCTTGAGCAGCTGGTTGAGTTCGATGAACTCCGATGTCAGTTCAAATGTTGTCTTTTCCATATTCTATCCTCGTGTTTTATTCGATGTCGTACTGTTGAGTTCGCTTGTTGCCGGCCGATGAAACGACATCGTCCCCGCGCAGCCGAGTACCCGGAAAACGGGGCCTCGCCTGCGCGGGGACGACAGGGGCGCGACTGGAGACTCAGGCCGGATTCGGCCGGGTCATTTCGATCGGCACGATCCACTGGTCGAACTGCTGCTCGTCGACGAAGCCCGATTGCAGGGCGGCCTGGCGCAGGGTCAGGCCCTCGTGCTGGGCGGTCTTGGCGATCTGCGCGGCGCGATCATACCCGATATGGGGGGCCAGCGCGGTCACCAGCATCAGCGACTGTTCCATGAGTTCGCCGATGCGTTTGCGGTTCGGCTCGATGCCGCGCGCGCAGTGCTCGTCGAAGGAGCGCATGCCGTCGGCCAGCAGGCGCGCGCTCTGCAGGAAGTTATGGGCGATCATCGGCTTGAACACGTTCAGCTCGAAGTTGCCCTGGGAGCCGCCGACGGTGATGGCGACATCGTTGCCGAACACCTGGCAGCACAGCATCGTCAGCGCCTCGCACTGGGTCGGATTGACCTTGCCCGGCATGATCGAGCTGCCCGGTTCGTTCTCGGGAATGGTGATCTCGCCCAGGCCCGAGCGCGGGCCGGAGGCCATCCAGCGCACGTCGTTGGCGATCTTCATGAGGGCGGTGGCCAGGGTCTTGAAGGCGCCGTGGGCGGCTACCATCGCGTCGTGGCCGGCCAGGGCCATGAACTTGTTGGGCGCCGACTTGAACTGCAGGCCGGTGCGCGAGGACAGTTCGGCGGCGATGCGGTTGGCGAATTCCGGATGCGCATTCAGGCCGGTGCCGACCGCGGTGCCGCCGGCCGCCAGCAGCAGCAGGCCGGGCAGGGCGCTCTTGATCGCGTGCTCGGAAAATTCCAGCTGCGCGACGTAGCCGGAGAATTCCTGGCCGAGCGTGAGCGGGGTGGCGTCCTGCAGGTGGGTGCGGCCGATCTTGACGATGTCGGCGAAGTCGCGCGACTTGACTTCCAGCGTGCCGCGCAGGCGCGCCAGGGAAGGCAGCAGGTTCTGGGCCACGGCGATGGCGGCGGCGACGTGCATCGCGGTCGGGAACATGTCGTTCGAGGACTGGCCCATGTTGACGTGGTCGTTCGGGTGCAGCAGGCGCGCCTCGCCGCGTTCGCCGCCGAGCAGTTCGGAGGCGCGGTTGGCCAGCACCTCGTTCATGTTCATATTGCTCTGGGTGCCGGAGCCGGTCTGCCAGACCGACAGCGGGAATTCGCCGGCATGGCGACCTTCCAGCACTTCCTCGGCGGCGCGGATGATGGCGTCGGCCTTGTCCTGGGGCAACTTGTGCAGCGAGCGGTTGACCGCGGCCGCGGCGCGCTTGACCTGGGCCAGCGCGGCAACCAGTTCCGGCGACATCTGCTCCGAGGAGATATGAAAGTGGTGCAGCGAGCGCTGGGTCTGGGCGCCCCACAACTGTTCGCCCGGTACCTCGATCGGGCCGAAACTGTCCTTCTCTATCCTGTTTTCCATGGATGCGTCCTGTTTTCCTGTTATTTGCGGAGTTAAGGGGGCTGGCATTAAAGAGTGTACCGCAAGCGCCGTTAACGACGCTGAAGCCCTCACTTTTCGATCTTATGGTTCGCCGCACCCGCCGCCCAGTCTCCCGCCCAGTATGCCGCCCGGCCCTGCGCCGCCTGTCCAGCCTCGTGCTGGCCGCCGCCGCCGCCGCCGCCTTTGCACCCGCCCACGCGGCCGAGCTGGGCGATTCGCGGGTCTCGTCCCATATCGGCCAGCCGCTGGTCGCCGACATCGAACTGGCGCTGATCGACGACGCCGGCGCGCCGGTGCAGGTGCGCCTGGCCAGCCCGGAGGTGTACAACGGCGCCGGCATCGCGATGCCGGCGGTGCTGTCGAGCCTGAACCTGTCGGTGATGCGCCGCGACGGCCGCCAGTTCCTGCATGCGACCACGCTGCGTCCGGTCGAGGCCGGGCACCTGCACCTCTACGTCGAACTGCTCGACAAGGGCCAGCGCGTGGTGCGCCTGGCGACCTTGTGGTTGACGCCCGATCCGAACCCGGCGCCGGTGCGCGCGCCGGCACCGGTTGCGGCGCCGGCGCCGCCTGCGGTTGCGGTGGCCCCGGTGGCGGTCGCGGCGCCCGCTCCGGTTCCGGCCTCTGCCCCGGCCGCGCCTGCGCCCAGGCCCGTGGCGCCGGCGCTGGCGCCGCGCGCCCGCCCGGCGG
>Ga0265798_10001994_pt1 | contig 30649 bp, 30 predicted proteins | sample P3T30metagenome_FD_192430 | JGI IMG/M metagenome (GOLD analysis project Ga0265798, IMG submission 192430) | Plant litter microbial communities from East Loma Ridge, Irvine, California - P3 T30 | ecosystem: Environmental > Terrestrial > Plant litter > Unclassified | place: USA: California... | reverse complement strand
AAAGTAAGGTATGTGAACGTTTGTAGTCAGGTGCACTTGCTCCACGGGACTTCCCTGCGCGTATGCCCGTCCGAGCCCGGAGGTATGGTTGTTAGACTAGCTTGGATGAATGGGTGGTGCGGCTTCAAAGAGGTCCGCGAACTTCCGCTTTGTTGGCTATGCGCGTTTGCAGACAGCACAGCTACAGCGTTGGGACTGGGAATAAAGCTGCCAGCAGCTCAAACGGGCGCGGGGACGACCCGCTGGTCGCGATGTGAGTCGGAGGGTGCAGGTGACGTGACGTGATTGAACCTCGTTCCGCGCTAGTGAAGCTGATAACGTGCGCGATAAGGTGGGGGATGTTGCCGTCGTTGCTTCACCGACACTTCTGTTAACACACCATGAGACGATCCGCAAATGGGAGATATGTCTGTGAAGCAAGTCAAGCGGTATGGCGTCTCGCAAGAAATAATTCGGTTGATGGCAGATTTGAAAAGTGCCCGATCACGACAAGCCTTCTGATCATGCGTCAACCCGGACAGCATCACGCGTGTGCGGGCAGCGCCGAAGCTGTCCGGTTGGGTAAGACGTGTCGCAGGTTTTAGACTGAACGCTCGACAGCGCTTCATTCTTTCAAGCACAGTAGCTAACGTTGCTAATACCCCTAGCTCTACGAAGGTGCTCGCGTTTATTGAGTCAATGATCTTGGCGTTTAGTGTGTCCAGAAGGTTGACATAATAAATGCGAGCAACTTCGTACTCGCTTTTGTGAAACGCAGAACCGCATCTTCACTGGAAGTCATCGTATTCTTTGCTGTCTATTCCAAAACTCATTCGTCCTGCACTTTCCTGCGCGCAGCAACTCGCATGGGGCACTTCCTTCCATCACATAACGTGCTTGACCTCTGTTGAGAGCACCTTCCCTTCCGTCTTCATGCTGTCATCTCAACATCTACACCCCATCATGATTCTCTCACCACCACATCGTGGTCGTGACAGCGCCCACCCAACATTACTAACCCACAGGAATCGGCCGCCAGTATCACTACCCACCTGTCACCGCCGCCAGGATGATGGCACTCGTACCAACCCGGAAACGGAAAGAATCTCGCAACCTTCGAGATGGCTCCCATGACCAAGCCAAGGTACGCCTCGCCGAACATGCTCGACAAGGATCGTCAGGATGTTCCAAGAAGCCTGCCAAAAAGCGCAACAGCAACTCAGCTGGTCGTACCATCAGCAACATTCGCAAAGGTAGCGTCAGGATCTTCTCCATCTTCCGGCCGGGCAAGAGTGAGTAATGCTCTACAGTGAAATCATTCCCATCGCTCACATGGATAGGTGCCACTCTCAGTCCTGTGTTGACTCCGGCGAGCGGCAGTGCCTCTGGCTCAATTACATCTGACAACACACGAGCAGAAACCGCACAGAATACCATCAATCGTCCCTTCCAAAGCCCTAGTACTCCTACTATCCCTACAACCCTACCAAAGCTCACCCTACAACACCGAAGCTCATCTCTGCTACAACTCACTAATGCCGCCGTCTTCGACGGCGAGTCAGAACCTATTATGAGTACCCGCGAATCGCCTCCTGCAAACCTGTTCGTACGGCGATCGACCCCCGGCCTGTCGAGGCAGCTCACCACCAAGCTCTCCAACACACTGTTCCACAACGAAACGGTTATTCATCGGCCGAAGTTGAGCTCACGCCCCAGCATCCGCAGCACTTATTTCGAAGACAGCCCACCCAGTCAACAAGGCGGTTCTTCTCCCGAAGCACAAATGTCCGACGTGCCATCACTACCTTCCCAAACCAAAAGTGCTCCTGGAAGCAGCAATCCGCTTTTCAGTATTTCTACCGCCCCGACCTCTCTCTTCTCTTCCGGTGCACCGATCTCAGCAGAAGCTGCACACCGCGGCCACAACGATTCTGGCAACGTACACGCGAATGGATCAGCCATGTACGACTCGTCCGCCGAACAGATGACTTCGCGCTGGCTCGTGTTTCCTCGCCAAGACGCACCTCGTCTATGCCAACCATCCGTGTTGACCATCGAAAGTGTTGCTGCCGCCAAGGTCTTCTTTGAATCTCACTTCAATCAGCTGCTCAGAACAAAGTCTACTCCTCGCTCAGTGCGACGTCGCAACCTCGAACGAAAGCTCTTCACAATGGCATTACCCAATGAAGAGCGACAGCAGCAGCGACGGGCTTGGTACATCGGGGAGACGTACCATCTGCGCCAGACACGAGTATTGAAGTCAAAGACTCTGATACGACAAAGCATCAAGGGTGTGCATGTTTCGAATTACGACATTGTCAGAGTGCTTGGAAAAGGTAGCTTTGGCGTGGTGCGTCTTGTACGAGAGAAGAGCGAGCACCACAGTCGCTCAGGAAGCAGTGACAGTCATCGCATCGACCACGTTGATGATGCGTCGATCCGTGGCATTGTGCCGCCATCTCCACCCAATCAGAAAGTTAAACAGGTATTTGCGATGAAGGTCATCCGCAAGTCGGACATGCTGCGCAACAGCCAGGAAGGTCACTTGCGAGCTGAGCGGGACTTCTTAGTGGCTTCAGAGAACTCGCGTTGGGTCGTACCGCTCATGGCTGCTTTCCAGGACAACAACAACCTCTATCTTGTCATGGAGTACATGGTTGGCGGCGACTTTCTCGGTCTGCTCCTTCGCGAAGACATCCTCGATGAAACTGTTGCGAAGTGGTACCTCGCCGAGATGATTCTCTGCATCGAAGAAGCCCATCGCATGAATTGGATTCATCGCGACATCAAGCCAGACAACTTTCTCATCACAGCGTCCGGACACCTCAAGATCTCTGACTTTGGCCTCGCGTTCGACGGCCATTGGACCCATAACCAGACGTACTACAATGATAAGCGATACGGACTGCTTCGTGATCTGGACCTCGAGGTGCAAGGCGATGCGCAGGATGTCGAGGAAGACAAAGAGCGACAGGACGCGCGCAAGACGTTCGATCTGATCAACGGCACCACCACCGCTCGTGGACAGCCCATGATCAAGCAGGATGGCGCCAATGGCCCTATCATCGACTGGCTCAACAGAACGCAAAGACGCCAGTTCGCGAAGAGCGTCGTCGGCACAAGTCAATACATGGCGCCGGAGGTTATCCGAGGCGAGAACTATGACGGACGCTGTGACTGGTGGAGCATTGGCATCATCCTCTACGAAGTATGCGAGTCCATACCCCCATGTTCGACCAACACTGACTTCACAGTGTCTCTATGGCTGTACGCCATTTTTCTGCGACAATCGACAGGCCACCAAGGGGCGCATTTTAGTAAGCAGCACGGAAGTACTTCGTAGACAATACTGACTACTGCAGGATCATCGTAGGTGGCTGCGTTTCCCACCAGAGCAACGATACGCCCGACCCAACATCGACCGCGTACCCCTTATGCCCGTCTCTCGTAACGCCATCGATCTCATGATGAGACTGCTGGAAGAGCGTCAAGATCGTCTCTCAGCGAAGCGCTACCGAGAAAACGACTGGGTCCTCCGCGACAAGGCGGTGGGCACTCGCCGCGTCCGCAACATCAGCACAACTGGCCACATCGTATACCCCAACGACGCCGAGGACATCAAGTCACATCCCTTCTTCCGCAACATCCAATGGTCAACGCTACATATGACACGCCCACCGTTCGTGCCGCGCGTGCATGGCGGACAGCCCATCACCAAGTATTTCGACGACGAGAATGAAATCATGAGTGCATCAGACCACCTCGACTCATCCAGCTACGAAGGCGTCGAGAATCTAATCGTACCCAGCACGCCGGTAAACGACGACGAGCTCACACCTCTTGCACCCACCGCTGGAGCCATGGTCCCAGCGTACGAACAAATTTGCGCGTCCGTCCAGAAGATGCGCCGCCGCAAGAAGGAGAAGAAGAGGCCGCGCGATAAAATGCTCAGGGATCCACAGGTGGGTCGCACAGTGATGGAATTGAGGAAGAAGGGCGCGTTTGTGGGGTATACGTATCGCAGGCCGATGTTTGGGCTGCCGGAGCTGGAGGAGAAGATTGCTGGTGCGAGAATGGAGAGGGCAAGTGTGGGGGCTGCGAGCGCTTGAGACTTGACTGTGAAAGCGATAGTGAGCAGGGTTGAGATGCCGTGTAGGCGTTTATGTACATTTGATGCATCGCTTCGACTTCGAACCAGAGTTTCGCTTACACTGTGACGAAGTGAAATTGCGGCTAATGAAATGTCAGACCACAATTGTAAGCACTGGAACTGACCATTGACTACCTCTAGTAAGTGTAACAGGAATGTCAACAATGGCGCAGGTCTTTTGGCCTTTCGCGATCTAAATAGAGCTGTTTTGAGGCAGTTAAGGATGCGCGGATCCCTGCACGTTCGGAACGCCACAGGGCCCACGAACCGACATCGTTGTATAACTTTTTACGCCCTGCAATTTAAGAGCGGGGTGAAATTGTGTCTTGTGCCCTTGGAGCGAAGAGGATTAATTGCTCAGCACGGGATATTTCGTGGTTGGCACGAATCCACAAGCGGCACGGATTTACGGTCGGCACGGATCGGGTGTATGGGCAATGGATGGGAAGAGTATAAGAAGGAATGGGTATCGAGATTGTGAGACGCATCGCGTACTACCTCGCTAAATCGCGTATACTTGTCTTGTATTGCGGCCAAAATGCATCTTCCGTTTCTCGCGCTCCTTGCTCTCACGCAAATCATCTCCGCCACCGCAAACTTCAAATCAAGATGCGAGTCTCTCAGCTCGGGCGTCAAAGTCCAGGGTTACAATGGCATCAAAGTCAACAAGGCTGCGTACGTCACGCAGAACACGACTTTCGATCAATTCGCGGAGGGCACGAATGTTACGTGTGCACTTCCAATTACCACTGTACCGGTTGATATTTGTCGCGTTGCGCTGAATTTCCCGACGGAAGGTAACGGGGAGGTTTATATGGAGGCTTGGTTGCCGGAGAAGTGGAATTCTAGGTTTCTTGCGGTTGGGACGGGGGGGTTGGCGGGGTGTAAGTGAGCACAAGTCCTGGAGATGAGGTGGTGCTGATTAAGTAACAGGTATTTTCTACAACGAGCTCGCGTTCCAGGTCCAGTATGGCTACGCGGCTGTCGCGAGTAACAGCGGACACAACGGGACGTCAGCAGGCGCATTCTTGAACCAGCCCGATGTACTCGAGGACTTTGTGTTCCGCGCGCTGTACGCATCGACGGTGGTCGGGAAAGCAGTCACAAAGCAGTTTTACCGCAAGGCGCATAAGAAGGCGTACTTTATTGGGTGCTCGCAGGGCGGACGGCATGGGTTCCAAGCTGCGCAGGATCATCCTGAGTTGTTTGACGGCATTGTGGTTGGTGCACCCGGGTTGAGATTGCCGGGTTTGTTCCAGCATATGACGCGCTGGCAGCTGCAGATTGGCCAGGGGGGAAATATGAGCGTGAGCACTGAGAAATGGGGCGCGGTGCAGAATGAGACGTTGAGGCAGTGCGATTATTTGGATGGCGCGAGGGATGGTATTGTTGAGGATACGCGCAGGTGTAAACCAGATCTCACGACCCTTCGATGCGGGAACAATACTTCGCCAACGTGTCTCACGCCCAGAGAACTCGCTGTCATTGCGCAGTTCTTCTCCCCCTGGACCGTCAACAACACGCTCATCTACACTGGCATGACGCACAACGGCGCCGAACTCCTCCACGCAAGCACACTCAGCGGCGCCGAACCCCTCATCTACGCCCTCGAATGGCCGCGCTACGTCCTCTACAATGACGCCTCCTGGACGCTAGACCGCTGGACGCCCGCCGACGCTGTCTTCGCCGTACGCCAGAATCCGTACGGCATGAATGCGCTGAAGGGCGATTTAAGCGGTGTCAGGAATCGCGGGGCGAAGATCATTCATTACCACGGCTTGATTGACGAGCTACTTGATTCGAGCGTATCAGACGGGTATTACGAACATGTACTAGACACTATGCGCGCGTCGCCAAAGCAGCTCGATAAATTCTATCGGTACTTCCGCGTTGCGGGGCTGGCGCATTGTGCGGGCGGTACGGGCGCGAGTAGTTTGGGGCAGGGCGCGTTTGCGGTGCCTGCGAGTGCGGAGACGAGGGATAATGTGCTGAGTCAAGTGGTGGAGTGGGTGGAGGGGGGGAAGGCGCCGGATACGTTGAGGGGGAGTAAATTTGTGGGCGGGGATGTGGCTAAGGGGGTGGAGTATAGTAGGGGGCATTGTAGGTATCCGGCGAGGAATGTGTATAAGGGGAAGGGGGATGGGAGGGATGAGAAGGGGTGGCAGTGTGTGGTGTGAAATAGAGGGAGGGGTGAAGAGGTGGAGGAGGTACGAGATAAGTATTTGTGTAGCACATATCATGTATTCTATGCGTGGAACTGTGTATAAATTTACATAATTGATTCCTACTGGGTTCGCCTTTCCTAGCGCCTAAACACCTCCCTCCCCTTCCTACTCTCAACGAGCATCAGTCCACAAAAGACAGATACCACACACACACACCCATCCTATCCATCCCACCCAACACGCACACCCATCCCAATCCCTTCACACCCCATCCCTCATCCCGCCCCACGCAAACATCATACCAACACACCCGCAACATCGCATCTCAGCATGCACGAAAAAACAAAACCACCGCACCACACCACCCCGAATCCATTCAGCCATAATTGAAAGGATTCCTACAAAGCGGACACGCCGATGCGCCGCTGGACTTGAACCATTTGAATAGACAACCGCCGTGGAAGAGGTTTTTGCAGGTTAGGCAGCGTTTATCGGGTAGCTGTGCGTGAGAGCGTTAGCTTTGCTTGTAATAAGATGGGATGAGATGGGATGCATGAGAGGAGACATACCTTCCTATCCGCCGAAATAATACTATAACATATCGCACACTCAGTCTGCCCCTTCATCGCCCCATCAACATTCCGCTTAAACGTCGTCAACGCATCAATCAAGCTGCCGTTAAATATATTAATAGCGCCCAGCGACGTACGCAGCCAAGACTGCCACTTCATCTCCGTAACCGCCACCCGCTGCACACTCGCCACGCCCGCACTAGCAAGCGGGAACGCCGCGGGTAGGCTGATGCGCATCGCCATGGTCGCGTCGTCGACGAGGTACGAGGCTGTGATTTCGCGGGCGCGTGGGGCGACGCGTACGGTGAAGGGGGAGTCGGGGTCTTGGGTGGAGGTCCAGGTGGTGACGGAGGCGAGGGCGGCGGATATGACGGGGGGTGAGATCTGTGTTGGGCGGGTTAGTGATTTGGTGGGCTGGATGGATGCGGAGGGGGTTTGGGGGGAGAGGGAGGGAAGGGGATGGGGATGAACGGGATGGGGTGAACGTACGAATTTTTCGGTCCAGGGTTCGAGGGTGACTACTGTAGCGCGGGATTTGCAGTCTATGAACCAGGATTTCGTCAAGCTTGGGACATGTCTGAGGCACAAAAAGTACAAATGGGTGAGTAACCACTGCAGATCGCGCTTCGGCGGCTCAACATCCGGTTTGTAAGTTGTGACGTCGAGCTTAGATACGTCGACGGGCTTGTTGTGCGCGTGACCCAGGAAATCGAACGTGAAGTTGAGTAAGCCACGTAGGTATTCCCCTTCCTTGATGTGCTCGACATAGTCGTTCTTCACTTTGAAGGACGCGTGCTCGAGGTGATCAAATACAAGCAACCAGCTTAGTAGATAGCCACGCAGTTGCAACGGAACACTGCGGTCGAAATGAGCGTCCGCAAGGCCTGCAGTAGTCGGCGCATCCAGAATCAAACTCAACAACTCCTCAGGCAAACGCGCAGTCGTTTTTTCCAGTGCTGAGTCAATAGAAATTTGCTCCTGAGCTAGCGGGATTTGCTTGTGCAGGATATCAAACGCCGTTTGTTGCACGGGCTGCGACTCCACGTACAGGAGAGGAAAGAGCTCTTCGGTTGATTCAAGGTGCTTGAGCGACACCTTTGCAATCTGTCGTGCCAACACGTCGTTGACCATCTTGAGTGGTTGGTGGAACTCGTCGGGGAAGTGCTGCGAGTGCTTCAGGAGGTTGATAAGCCCAGCCGCGATGGGTTGTTCGGTGTCCTTCCACGCCTCAACTAAGTCGTCGTTCGGCTCTTCCGTTTGAGTCAGCGTCCTGAGTTGCGCGTATAGCTTCAGGCTGGCGTGAACGAATGGAATCGGGCTGTGCTGATCCTTCTCCTCGAGCTCGTTCGTACTGGCCCAGGTAGCAGCTAGCGAGTTGAGGATCTCTGCCCAATGTTCGCCATACATATCACTCATCAACGGGAGCAAAGTGGAGAGCGCGCGGCAGAGCTCAGCTTTGACAGGCGTCGTAGCAGCCGAATTCTGAAGCCATGGGACCATGTGCTTCACGAAAAACACCAGTCGCTGCTTGGCGATGCTCTCGCTGATGCCCTCCTGACCGAACAGTGTGTTCAACTGCACTAGCTGCCGAAGACCCTCCTCGGTTTTGCTCTCGATGTCGAGGCCTGTGAGATCTGCAATGATCTCGTTGCACATGCGCTCGCATGATTTTGAGGCTGCCAAAGGCTCTTTGAGGGCATTCAGGAATGCCAATAGGGGCATGATAGCCTTCTTTGCACGTATGGTCTTGAGCATGGCTTGAAGTTCCGGAGTCTGCGCGTTCCGCCATCCCGACATCTCGAAAACGTCGGCTATGAGAACGCTGTAAGTGCGTGCAGAGTAGTATGCTGGCGGAGATACACTTATTTCGATGCTTGCAAGAAGCTCAGTAGCCCAGGAAAGCGTTGAGTCAGTCGAAGAACGCCGCTGCAGCTCTTGTGAGATGAAGGTCTGCGCGTCTGAGATGAAAGCCATGGCATCAGTCTCAACGTCGACGTTGTAGTCAGCCCAGAGGGCATTCGCGCCAGCAAGGCCAAGATTGTCATCCGCAAGCTGTACCGTAAGCGCAATATTGCGAAGATACACGTCTCTAGCTTCAGCCGGTATCGTGTCGGTAGGGAATGTATCCTGGTCCTTCAACAGCCTGGTAACATATTGCGTCATGCGATACGCGGCTGAGTAGCCGTCTGCGTCGCGTGTGATTTGTTTTGCCTTGTTCATGGACTCGCTAGACGTAACAAGATACACAGCGCCTCCGAGAGGGTTGGTGATGGCAAGTGAGGACTTCGGCGCTTCCGAGAGGAATGATGCCAATGCCGCGTTCCAGTCCTGTATGCTAGGGAAAACGGCCTGTAGGGCGTCCCACCCCTGACCACTCTTCACCGACTGCTTGGCAAGATCAACCAAGGTCTCCACAGAGACGGATGTCGGGCTCGCTTCGCGCAGACCTTGCTGAATTAGATCAAACATGGACTGCTTTGTGTCCGTTCCTGATGCTAGTATGGTCTGGATAGACGCATTCACTGCAGTTGCGTTCTGGGCGACCTCGTCATCTGGTGACTCCGACGCCAGAAGCAAGCATTGTAACAGCTTGGACCCTTGAGGTGTGGTGACAAAGTCCTTCAAAAGCGCGGGATTTGACTTGACAATATGGCGCAGGCCCTGTAAGGAGTATGGGGCATGTTGAGATACCGACAACGATTGTGTAAGATATGCGAGGATGTCATCAGTAGTCTCGGGTGCAAGGATCTTCGCCGGAGACTGTAGCACTCGATTGAACGAGTCCCATTCGGCCGAACCTTCTACCGACTGCCTGACGTTGGCCGAGATGAAGGCTTGCAATTCGGGATCGCTTGCGGCAAGGTCGAAATTTGGCGGTATGCGTGGGGATGCAAGAATAGCTTCGAGTGACTTTGTTCTTGCGGGCGACTCGGGCGACTTTAGAATGGCCTTCAAGGCAGCGTTCCAGGCACCTTGGAACGCCGGATTATCGGATGACGCGTACAGAAGGTCGATCAAGTACGTGGCGGAAGGTGACGAAAGTAGGTCCTGGATATCTTCGCGGAGAAAGGTTTCGAGCTGCTGTTGAGATTCAGTGGTAGGTTTCGAAATCGCAGCAACCGCGGCAGCTGCTCCGTATGGCTTTCCGTTGCGAGATTTCAATGTTTGAATCGCTTCAGCCATTACTTTCGCAGAACCTTCGGCAAACACCGATTGCATCGGCGCATACGCGTTATTATGGAGTATCAGTTGCTGCACAGTTGCGTAGCGTGTAGCATGCTGGGCCACTGTGGTTTGCGACTTATCGTAGTCCTTTGCCTGTTCCGGGGCTAGCGTCTTAATAGCATCAATAAGCTGTTTTGAGTATTGAGGCCAAACTTCAGCGAGGGCAGATGCCACTCCGTCGGTATTCAGGAGCATGTTTAGCAAACTCGTGGCGCTGGATGATGGTATGCTCCACTGTGAATTTTCGATCGATGGCTGTACGTACTGCGCCAGGATCGGTAAGGCCATCTCCTGCAGAAGCTTGCTCTTCTCCTCCGCATTCGGCAGACCTCCATTTATCAGCGTCAAGATGCTGACATAAGCACCGAAAGCTGCCTCGTGGTTGTACTTGGGCTCCTCTTTTCGGACGATTCCACTTTGGAGGGCGTTTAGCAGTTCTGCGGCCTCTGCGGCCGTGTTTGGCAAGGCGTCACGTGGGATGGCTCGGAATAGATCTGTTAAACGCGGCCAGTAATCGCGTGTGCCCGATTGTGATCCCTTCTTCAAGAACTGCCGCAGTCTCCGGTGGACGGTCGTGTTGCTCTTGTAGTGCTCGGTCCAGACGGTTGGATGACTCGAGGTGAGGGCTGCTAGGGCGTCGATGTAGTCGTATACAGAGTTCGTCTGATCTGAATTCAGCGCAAACGAGAGGTAGCACTTGCTGATCCTTTCGAGATTTGCCGTCACAGCATCTAGTGGTATTAGCATTGGCATGGAGGTGATGATAGGCTATTTACCGGATTCTTTTGCTATGCAGATCTTCAAGAAGCGATGCAGCGACCGCCGTATGGACGCATCATCGTCGGTAGCAAAGCCCCACAGCTTCTTGTCGCCCAGCAGACTCTCGTATTCGACTTGGTGCTTAGAAAGCTCCTCGCGCTGCAAATTTGCCAGCAAGCTGCCCAAGAGCGATATGCACGCTGAGATGACCCGGCTGTACTTTGACTGCGCATCGTCCGAACTGACCGTCCGCTCGTCGCTCAGCGTGGTGACGCTCTCCTTGTCTATGGCGTCGCGGCAGTACTCCAGTATCGGCTGCTGGTAGGCCTTACGTATGCCCTGTATCTTCTCGGGCGTGGTGAAGACGTGGCGCAGCGAGCTCTGGGTCGCCTCCACCACGGACCGGTCGCTATCGTACAGTCCGCACAGCCACGCCGCGACGCTCTGGGGCATGTATTTGGCGAAGCGCTTGCCGGCCGAGGCGGCGATCTGGCCGTGCAGGAGGTGGGCGTTCTGGCGGACTGCTTTGGCGTTGTCAATCGAGGTGCGCGGGTAGATTTTGACCTGAACTCTTGCATTACTAATCGAACGGTATGGTATGTACAGCATATGAAGACTAAACGCACCCATGCCTCCAGTATGCCCTCCTCCACCGGCGCCGTCGAAACGTACGCCTGGATGTCCTCGAGCGCCTTTGCCTTGGTGGTGCTGTCGCGCTTGGACAGATTCTTGAAGAGCACTTTCACGCCCGCATCTGATATCGCCGATAGGTCCGGTGGCTCCGAGACATATGATAGCTGTGAGGAGGCGGCGCCAAAAGCTGCTGGCGATGACGTTCCGAATGCTGCAGAGCCGAACGCCGACGCAGCCTTCGCACTGCTCGCATGCGCCTTTGCCGTGCGCTTGCTCATGGCGGGGTTGAGGGGTCTTGTATGTCTTCGCAGTGTGTTGGGGGTGTCGAGAGGCAGCGTTAAAGTACTTCGAAGCTATTCAGCATCTGCTTACGGAGAACAGCGAAGGAGCGACGAAAAGAAACAATATGTCCAGTCGTCGGTTGGACGGGCGAAGTATGTTTGTGAATTTGCGCGTACCGTGGTTGATGACGGCACGCGACTGCGGCGCGCGGGAAGCTGCATGACGCCTAACCATATTGGCTCTAGTCTATCTTAGACTCCCAATGTTCAAACGTCGAGGCAGCTCTTTCATCAACGACGCCAACATCGCCACGACGAGTCCGCGCGGGCGCCCGTCAAGATGTTGTTCTACATCGACGAACTCCCGGTGCTATTCCCGTGCGTCTGTGCGAAATCACGTGTGTTTGATAGTGCTGACTTCGCGGTGCAGGTATCCGGCAGTGTATCCAGAGCAATATGCGTGTACGTGACTAGTCCTTGACGGCACGTGATCTCAGCACTTACATTGTATCCAGACATGTGCGACTTGAAACGAACCCTGGACCATGGCGGCCACTGCGTCCTGGAGATGCCTTCGGGGACGGGTAAAACCATCTCGCTGCTCTCTCTCATCGTCGCCTACCAGCAGTTCAAACCAGAAAAGCGAAAGCTCATCTACTGCTCGCGTACCATGTCCGAGATCGAAAAGGCACTCGCCGAGTTGAAGGGGCTGATGAAGTACCGCACCCAGGAGCTCGGCAAAGAGGAAGATTTTCGAGGCCTGGGGCTGACAAGTCGGAAAAACCTCTGTCTGCACCCCAGCGTCAAGCGCGAGAAGAGCGGCACTGTCGTCGACTCGCGATGTCGCAGCTTGACGGCGGGCTTCGTCAAGGAGAAGAAAGAGCGTGGCGAAGATGTCGAGCTGTGCGTTTACCACGACAACCTCGACTTGCTCGAACCTCACAACCTCATTCCACCTGGTGTCTTCACTTTCGATGGCTTGCTGAAGTACGGCGAGCAAAACAAGCAATGTCCATACTTCACCGCGCGACGCATGATGCAATACTGCAACGTCATCATCTACTCCTATCACTACCTTCTTGACCCCAAGATTGCAGACCGGGTATCAAAAGAGCTATCGAAGGACTGCATTGTCGTATTCGACGAGGCCCACAACATCGACAACGTGTGCATCGAATCTCTCAGCATCGACATGACAGAAGACACATTACGCAAGGCGACCAAGGGTGTCAACAACCTAGAGCGGAAAATCACCGACATGAAGAGCACGGACGCCGAGAAGCTACAAAACGAATACGCCAAGCTTGTAGAAGGCCTCCGAGCTGCCGACGAAGCACGGAGCGAGGACACATTCATGGCGAACCCAGCATTACCAGACGACCTCCTTACCGAAGCCGTACCCGGCAACATACGGCGAGCCGAGCACTTCGTTGCCTTCCTCAAGCGCTTCATCGAGTACCTCAAAACACGTATGAAGGTTCTGAACGTCATCTCCGAAACACCTCCCTCATTTCTACAACATCTTCGCGATATCACATTCATCGAGAAGAAGCCTCTCCGCTTTTGCGCCGAGCGCCTCACCTCTCTCGTCCGCACGCTCGAACTCACCAACATTGAAGACTACCAGCCCCTTCAAGACGTAGCTACCTTCGCCACGCTGGTTGCAACCTACGAGACTGGCTTCTTGCTCATTCTCGAACCCTTTGAATCTGCACAGTCCCAGGTACCAAATCCCGTGCTGCATTTCACATGCCTCGATGCCGCCATCGCTATCAAGCCCGTCTTCGAGCGCTTCTACTCCGTCATCGTGACCTCTGGAACCATGTCGCCCCTAGACATGTACCCCCGCATGCTCAACTTCCCGACCGTCGTGCAAGAATCCTTCACCATGACCCTAACTCGCAAAACCTTCCTCCCCATGATCATCGACCGCGGCAACGACCAAAACCAAATCACATCCCAATTCGAGCACCGCAACGACCTACAAGTACAACGTAACTTCGGCACCCTACTCATCGAATTCTGCAAACTCACCCCCGACGGCGTCGTCGTATTCTTCCCCTCGTACCTGTACATGGAGAGCATAATCTCCGCGTGGCAAGGCATGGAAATCCTCGACACAGTCTGGAAATACAAGCTCATCCTCGTCGAAACACCCGACGCACAGGAAACCGCCCTCGCGCTCGAAACCTTCCGCACAGCATGCAACAACGGCCGCGGCGCCGTCCTCCTGTGCGTCGCGCGCGGGAAAGTCTCAGAGGGAATCGATTTCGATCACCACTACGGCCGCACAGTGCTGTGCATGGGCGTGCCGTACCAGTATACTGAGTCGCGCATTCTCAAAGCGCGCCTCGAATTCCTGCGCGAAACGTATCGTATCAAGGAAAATGACTTTCTGTCTTTCGATGCGATGCGCCACGCAGCGCAGTGTCTGGGCCGCGTCATCCGCGGCAAAGACGACTACGGCATCATGGTGCTCGCGGACAAGCGCTTCAACAAGCGCGTCACCCAGCTCCCGAAGTGGATTCAGCAAGGCCTCGATCAAAAAGCTACGAAACTGTCTATCGACCAGGCTGTTGGTAGCGCGAAAGCGTTTCTGAGGGATATGAGCGCGCCGTTTAGTCGGAAGGCGCAGGAGGGACATTCGAGTTGGACGCTGGAAGACTTGCAGAAGCACCAGGCTAAAATGGCGGCGGAAGGGATTGCGGGCACGGATAATCCGCGTATGCGGGCGCTTGAGGGACGGGCGGAACGGGAGGTTGTGGAGGATGAGGGGGATGAGTTTGGGGGTGGGGGGATGGATATTGCGATGGCGGATTTGGATTTCGATGCGTAGAAGTGGACGAAGAAAGAGGATTGCGTTGTGGGGGGTTTTTTTGGGCGCGATGCATCTGGTGGCGTAATAAATCCAAACTGTATGTGCGATTTGGCATGGAAATTTGAGGATATAGCATGAACATGAAAGATGGTTGAACATGTGCGGTGTGCCTCTCAGCAAGACGTGTCGCATATCTACTACATTATCCCCCCTCCAGTCCAAACACCTCACTCGCAAAAAGCATGTTGCATTCCCATTCGCCAAGCTTAGACCGTTAGATTGAAGTGGAGAAGTCAGTCATGGAACTTAAGTACAAACCTCTTTCTTCTGCAGCGATGCATGCTGTCTCCATCCGAGAAACGCTTGACGGCTCGCCCGTGCGTCGGGCGTTTCTCTAGCTGTTTTGCTGTGTCTTGACTGTGCAGAAGAGGGCATCTTTCTTTGCGCATGAGCGTTTCGCAGCACCTATATTACTTCCGTGTCTTGTGTTATTGAGCGGGAAGACGGACTTGTTTGCTTGACGTCGCTCTTGCGTGACGTTATTGTTGATGACTACCAGCAAGCCACCGATCGATGAAGTTGGTAGAAGTCAAAAGGAGCTGACGTTTGTAGAACACCGAAAAGACGCGTCGAAGAGAAGAAGAAGGACGTCTTGATTATTCTAGCGCCAGGCGTGGAGTTTTCTCCGCACTCTCTTGGCGGCCGAAGCTAGTCCGCACACTCAACTCCTGTCCCGACAGATCTCATCTCGAAAGTACGGTCAGATACCGCGCTTCAGCCCTGATATTGCGGCGATCACCACAAAGATAGTGCCGCTGCAGGATATGACGATCTACCTTCAGTATCAGGACGCGCGAAGCGAGAATCGACACTTTTTTCGAAGCTGACAGATAATGCCTCGACTGCTCTCAGACGCACTACGGCAAATGTGAACTGTTCGACAGACTCTTGAAGTCTTCGAGTCACTAGGTACAAGTATCTTCGCTTTCGCCGACGACATCGTAAAGTCCAGAACCCGACCACGAAGCTGTCATCTCAGCCTCGCCCTTAGCTCAAGCTTTCGTAATACCGCCTCTGGCTAGCCACACCCGCAAGTCTATTCTTTTGAGACTAGAGGGTTGACGAGAATTCCCAGATTCGATCTTGGAGGCGTGGGCCGTCGTCTGTTAACGCATTGTGGCTGCATTGCTCAGCTGAACATTCTGAAGGGGACTGTACTTTGTTGTGTAGAGAGTCGAAGAGACTATCACAGACTTCACGCTATGTACCAAGCGTGCTGCAATTACAAAGTCATCTTCCCATAAGTAAGTGAGAAGTCGCTTCAAGTTTCGATCAAGTCCTGGTAAGGTTTCGTCTTCTCTACTTGCTTCAAGCGTCGACCTCAGATATCATGCATTCGATCCTATGGTTGGTCCTCGTTCATCGACGAGCTGCGTGATGCCTGTTCGATCGAGCACGATACGCAGCTCGTCGTCTGCAAGAGCATCTTCAGCCGTCAGCTCAATTAACTCGATTCGATCGAGCTCAACATCTTCTCGCCTCGTCTCGTCCACTCATGCGCTCAGCCCAAATCTTCTTTCGTCATTCGCCGCGGCGCCCTCGTCCTCTCCGCTTCTGCCAGTGGTTTCTTCGAGCGCTCAGCCATCTTCATCAATACCGGAATTGACTCCTTCAGCGAGTCCAAGTCTACCGCAGTCGCCCTCATCATCGTCCCCTGCCCCATCCGTCCCAAGCGATATCCCGTCATCGAGCAATGCAGTCTCAAGCACTATTCCCGCAGAACAGCCGTCGAGCACGCCCGCCTCTAGTATCGTCCCGTCATTACAGCCATCAAGCACTTTGTTATCCGCCTCACCAACACCGACACCTTCGCTCTCCCTCGTCAGCCCCTCCTCCACAAGTGCAGCTCCTGTCTGCAGCGATACTCCTCGCGCTTACTACCCACCGGCCGGCGCAACGTGATTCACACTCACTGGCTCTGGCAACCCCAATATTGAGGGCGGCCTCCTCGGCATCAGGGACGGCTATTCAAGCCCTGAGTTTGGTCGATACACCAACTACCCAATCGCTACATTGGCCATAGAACCGATCGGCAATGTCCGTGTCGTTGACAGCGCAGCCATCTCCAGGATCGGCGACTATCTACAGACGTTTGCTGGCGCTCAGGGAGGTTTCATAGTGACCTCCGAGCTATCAACGCGTTTAACACCGCTAGTATGTACTATTGATACGACGACAAAGGTGCTCTCGTGCTGTGCAAATGGACAGTGTGACTTCTTTGGCACGGACGATACTGATATTTTATACGATCCAAGGTTCAGTGTTACGCTAGGTGAAGGGGGCTTCGATGTGCCGGCGACACTCAGGTACAACCAAGTTGCTTGTCCGGCGCCATGCGGCGTCTCAAATCCTGTCTCGTCTCTACAGCTGTCCAGCACTCCAACGCTCCAGACGCCGACATCTTCTGGCTCAGCTGTCACGCCATCGTCTACGCCCTCAGCACCCGCCTCATCGAGTTCCCCTATGCCAGAACAACCATCCAGCACTCCATCGCCCCAGATGCCTGCATCTTCAAGTCTAGTGATCACTCCATCGCCTACGCCTTCGGCACCGGCCTCATCAAGCTCATATGTCGCCCCATCACCTACTCCTTCAGCTCCTGTCTGCACCAGCGGTCTGAGCTACTATCCATCCGCCGTTGCAACTTGTTTCACGCTGACCGGTCACGGTAACCCCTATATTGAAGGCGGTCTTTACGGTGTCCAGCAAGGTTTCGGGAATCCGAGTTTCAACAGGCCCGACTATTCAGTCGCCACATGGTCCATCGACGCCACAGGTCTCGTCCGCGTCGCCAGCCAAGTCCACAACGGAGACTATCTCGAGACAACTGCCACATACAACGACTACCTCGCAGTCCTTCCGCGTGACTTTGCGGATGGCACTTTCGTGCCAGTGACATGCACAATGGACACGGCGACGAAAGACTTCTCATGCTGTCGCGGTGCGACGTGCCTGGAATTCTTCGGATCGATCACACCGGATTTTTTTTCTGATGCGATTTACAATGTCGCACTTGGTGCAACGGGTCGCTTCAATGTGCCAGCTAGTAAGACGTACAACGAGGTTGCTTCCCCGGCGCAGTGTGATGCCTCAAGCGTCCCAGCGACCCCGTCGGTACAGTCGTCCAGTAGCCCAGCGCCCGAAACGCCCACGCCTTCGAGCTCGGTTGCCACCCCTTCACCTTCATCTTCGGCCCCAGTCATCCTCTCAACACCTCTTCCCGCAACGCCCACGCCTTCTAGCTCGGACGTCGCCCCTTCACCTACACCTTCGAGCTCAAACATCGTCTCAACACCCCTTCCCGCAACGCCCAGCTCGTCGAGCCCACTCATCGCACCAACACCCACTCCCTCAGTCCCTACATGCACTAACCCCAGTACTCAATCATACGTCCCCGTCCCTGGTTCAACATGTTTCAAAATCACCGGCTCGGGCAACAGCTACATCGAAGGCGGACTCTGGGTCGTCCAGACCGGCCAAGGCTCCCCACTCTTCAATCAGCGCGACTACACCACCGCCACGTTTGCCATCGACTCAACCGGCACCGTGCGTGTGGCCAGCGAAGTCCGCAACGGAGTGTACTTATCTTCACCGGCCGTGGAGAACGGCTTTGTTACGACGAGCACGCTCGCATCGCTGGGTACTACGTTCGCGCTGCTTACTTGTAGGTTGGATTCGGCGACGCAAGCGTTCTCGTGCTGTCGGGGGAGTACTTGTTTGGGGTTCTTTGGTACGACGAGTACGAGTTCTAGGATTTGGGATTTGAAGTATACTGTTACGCTTGGGCCGGCAGGGAATTGGAATGTTCCCGCGGTGTTGACGTATAGCGAGGCGGCGTGTCCGTGTCGTGCGAGTGGTGTGTAGGATATCATCTTACATGGCGACTTGAATGTTCGGTGGCAGCAAGTACTTTTGGCCGTGCGAGCGTATTGCAATTGATGTATGAATAGCATGGAACTTGAACCACATTTCGTCCTTGTTCTATCGTACATGATCTTTCCCTCGTTCCGTGTTCTGACTCCCACCCTCGCTATGTGACGAAAGGAACACATGAACTAGAGCTTTGTTCAGTTGAAACATGGGTACTACCATTACTAACTTACACACTTAATATACATGAACTCATGCGCGTCGACATCTCAATGCTTCGACCACTATCGTGTACACCCCAGTGCTCCATCTAAGGCTCCCAACCGCTGAAACATTACAACCACCCAGTTGAACAAGAGACGGGGGATAGGTTGACATCGTGGATGTCAGCCGGTAGAACGTGCGCGTAAGAGGCCATAGATGTCCAAGAAAAGGTCGTAGCCGGTAAGTCTATCGTTGAGGGTGCTGTGGAGACTTCGTCATGCTCATGACTGCTGTCGAAACGGCATTGTTCGTGGACGTGAAGATTGCTTCGATATCGTCGTCAACATCGAATCTGCTTACTTTCGAAGTTTCCTCATGGCGAGGATAGCACCGGGGATTCCGACGAAGATGGCAAGAGCAGCGAGCACAACGGTGACAATGACAGATGTGGGCCAAGAAGAGTCTCCATTGGCGCTACTAGTAGGTGTCGGCGTTGGCGTAGGTAAGGCTGAAGGAAGCGGAGCGAAGCTGGAAGTCGTTGCGGAAGAGACGTCAGGAAGGATGGTGCAGGCTGCGTATGAAGCTGCTTCGAGGAGTTTGGTAGCGGTAGGCGAAGCTAGCTCTGTGACGTTCAAGAGAGCAGGCATTTGAGCGTCTAGTAGCTGGATTGAGGGCCTTGTGTTATGTTGATACTGGCAGGGGTGGATGATGTGATGGTAGGAGATGGGAGTGATGTGATGTGGTACTCAGGCGTGGGACTGGCTCAGACTTTAACTGGAGGGTCGTCACATTGCTCTTGAGACCTGCGTCACAAGCGAGTTGGGACTTGGTGCATAGCCTTCATCCGTGGCTTCAGCGCATGCTTCTCGGGTGGGCCCGTGGGTGCTGGCGAGGGGAGCTCGACGAATAGCTAGAGGTTAAACAAGCAGATGATTGCTGCGCTAAAGGAGAACCTGGAGCGGTGATCTTAATGATTCTGGCTGGCGGTGACGGCTAGAACACTCATGATCCGCTAGCAATGGTGTAGCGGCTGCACATGCTCGAAAAGGATGGGCCGAATACTCGAGCAGCGATTCGCATTCGTCGAACAAGCGATGCAGAACCGGGTGACGAAACGTGTGGCATCACACTAATACAGAATCAAGTTACGGTGAGGTGACAGTCGTGATGCACTTGCCGATCCTGAGTCTGAGCGGGTCTCCAGAGCTGTGAACGCTGTACGTGGCAAGTGAGGCAGACATAGGGGACGCTATTGTTGTGGCGGAGTATCAATTTTGTATCAATATAATATCGATTCTAGCTAGCGCTTGTTTCAGCTTGCGCCCCCAATCTTGGAACTCTTGCCACGAAGGGGCGCAAGCCGATGTTCAGAATTCCACCTGGTGTCGCAGGAGCCCAGAAGTCGTTAGAAATCTCACCTGTTCCGCACCGTGATCGTGTTATTGAACTTCTTCGTGGGTTCTTGCTTTCGTCGTCAAGGAGCTTGTTGAGAAATTCCAGCACACACCTGTGCAGCCGCAGCGACAAGGTCATCAGCTCGGGCTTCTCGTTTAGCGTCTCCTTGGCTCATGCCTTGCTGGCGTTTCCACCTTTCAGTTCTTGAAGCTTATTCGCCAGCACCTATACCCGCGTGCAAATCACGGCGCCTCGTCTGTCCGTCTCTCGCCCTGGTTACGTATGCACGCGCAAGTAGCCGTTACAATGCATGGATGAAAAAAAGGGCCTCGAAGGCCCATCTGCTGTGCGTGCGGTCAACGCAGGTTCCGCATCGATGTTGGCACTGGATGACACGATCGGGGTGATAGGTCGGATTTGGATCATCGATTTAAAATCGATTGTCACTAGCGGACGCCCGGGCGCCGCCAGCACTGCCGCCCGTTCCTCCACCAGCGTCGCGACCTCGTCATTCCAGTCGCATGGACGAAGCGCCCTATCATGCCGTGCTCTGTTCCCGACCATCACCACGATCCATGGCCGGACAGCGGCATACACACTTTACACATCGAGTCGTGTGAAACGAAATGTGGGTGGTGTGATTACGAGACGAAAGCCGCGAACAACTTGCGCGTTGTGAGTCGTCCTAAGCACAAAGTCGACGCAGCTTCTAACATGATCACTAGCATGCGCGCCGTCATACGCTCAATCCTAGAGAGTCATTCTTGAGGAACATCGCTGTGGAGTTTGGCAAGGCAGGCCGAGGTAGGGTATCTGTACGCGCACAGCCAGCGTTCACGCAAACCAACGATGCATACGATAATAAGGACAACAACGAACACAACGACAGGTTGCGTGAGCTCGAAGACCTGGTCCACAGTCTTAGATCAGAGCTTGAACAAGTGAGGCTCGCGCTGCAGCGCTCGCAAACGGAGAACGAGCTTCTACGCTCCGGTCCTCGAGCATCAGATGCGACGACGCCGCCGCTCCTTCCTTCTATCGCGAGTCTTCAGCTCCCTCCAATAATAGGTCAACGCGACGTGCAGAGCTCGCGCGCCTCGCCGACATCGAGCACGAGGGACTTTGGTCAATCCAAGCAGATGGGCAACGTACCGCTGGACTCTTCAGGCCGAGCTGAGTCTATGCCACCAGCCGAGACCAACGACGACTTGCCAGAGACCGGTCGCGAGCTTGCGATTGCATCCAGTGGCGACCCGCCGTCAGACAACAGTACATTCTCGTCGTCCAGATCCATCCATTCTACCCGAACAGGCCGAATCAGCAAAGCAAAGAAGGGCCTAAAAGTACACAGCTGCGAGTGTGGAAGGTCCTATACGCGATCCGAACATTTGCGTCGACATCAGAAGAATCACACGCAAGAAGGCGCTCTCGTGTGCGAAGTTCCCGACTGTGGGAAAACGTTTCATCGGGTGGATCTCTTGATGCGGCACCAGGAACGTCACAATCTGCCTTTGGGGACAACACTCCCTCGCAATCCTTTGCTCAGACCTCCAAGCAAGGAAGGCGTTGCGACAGTAGATCGATACGCAGGCTGGGGTGCACAGTATCGATGGGACGTATCTCACTCTGGCGATATCGCCGAAGCCCCAAATCTGAATCTGAACGACGCCACAATGGCAAGGCCAACGTCACCACCACGGTCACCAACCGGGAATCGATCTTTGTCTAGCTTTGTTGGACTCAGTGTTAGGTCATTGGATTCAGAAAGACGGCGAACGTAAATGCAAATTAATTCACTGTAGAGCCGAAATGTTTGAGAAATCCACCAAGACGTGTGATGCAAAAGCCCTAAATGACTCCCCACCCCCACAAGGAATGCACCCACTGGTGCTACATTTTGACAAGTGGAGAACGAGCCCCCTCATCTACTGCTATGTATCCCAGAACGAAATCGAACGCACACGTTGGTCCTCTCTAAGTCTCCATATCCATGAACAGCCACTGGTCGCTCGTCAACTCTCCAGCATCGGAAAAGTCGCCCAACGTTGTCAAGCCAAAGCCAATCCAGCCAAGATCCTTGACCACGGTATCGCACTGGGCGGGGTCGGCGTGGCGGTCGATGCAGACGACAAGGCGGTCGCAGGCGAAGGAGTTGACTTCGCAGAGTTCGAGGAGGGCCATGAGCCTGATCACGCGTTAGCTTTGGATACGCGTGCATGCCGTTGTTACTCACCCAGCCTTCAAATCTCCGTCGAGGACAGCCTGATCAAAAAAGACAAACATGGCCTTCTCGTCGTCCTTTTCGGTCACGAAGCCGCGGAACTGTATCCCACCAACGTAATCCCACATCTCCATCCATTCGCACAGCACAGACTTCGAGCCATCCGACTCAGCCGGGAAGTACCCGTCCGTCCTGACGCCATAATCCTCAATCTCATTCTCATTCTTCATCTTGATATTCGCACCCATTGCAAGCGAGTCCTCGCCAGCCGATTTCCCCTCACCCAGGAAAACAGACCGCAGTGTCCCACAGAAGAGCCTCTCACACTCTCCCGCAATGGTGTACGATGCCGCGTCTCTGCTACCGAGACGCGGACTCGAGGGCGGTGACGGTATTCCCGAGCTGACCTCAGGAACACCACTCGACCCCGCCCACCAGCGTAGTGCGGTAGTGGAAGCCCGTGAGCGCCGCGGTGGAGGCGTTCAGGGTGTAGGCGCTTGCGCGCACGTTGCCTGTGGAGGAGGCATAGGAGTGAGTGGAGGAATTACTACTACTGTAGGAGCGTTAGCAGGAAGCAATATTGGAAAGATTAGGAAGGGAAGTGACTCGCCTACTACTGTTTCGTTTCATTGTCGAGATAGCCATAACTATAAATTGCCACGGTTGCTGCTTGGACGGATTTTGGGTGGATGGAGAAGTTCGAAATGTGTATCGATCGATGTGGCGCTTATCGAAGGCTTTGTGGGCGTCGGTGTAACGGTTGTTGAGGCGTGCTGTCGTGATCGATGGGTGATTCGTGGTGAGGAGTTGGGTTGGGCGGCTTTGATGATTAGACGTGGCCAAGCATTTTTAAAGCGGGGAAAGGGCCCGAGCGCGCCACATGGCCACTTGATTGGTCATTGGTCCGTGGCTCTGGCAGCGGGCGTGGGAGAGCGACGAACCACGATCAACATCACTGCCATGGAATGCTTATTGTCACGAGAGTGTAGCGCGTCGTCCATTTTTTTTATCTACACGCGAACACCCACGTCTACCGTCGTCCATATTGATTCTTACCCACCTCCAACAGCATAATCTTAGTCATTCTGCAGAGACAGTTGTTCCCGTACGATGTTTCAACAAGCCAATGCCAAATGTGAAGATTGGGCCATTTTGGATCAATCGACATCTATTCTTCAGTTCCACGATCTTCCCGGAGACAATCTTCTCGAGATGTATGGTTGGCGGTCCAATGATGCGTTCCGGTCCTTGCTCATGAACGAGATGTCATCAGTGCTCCATGCATTTGTGAGCTGTCTCGAGCGCAGGATGACTCTGATCAAGATCCGTCAAGAGCCAGACAAGACGTGGCATACGAGACCCCTCAAGCAACTCTCCAGAAGTGTCAGGGCCGCGCCATCATTTTGCAAGCTTGGAAATTTTGGTACTCTTATACTCCGAACTCGCAAATAATAACTCGGAAAGAACATCATCGAGCTGTGCCGGGCAAAGTATCCGGCTGTACAATCCGCGGTTTGATAATCCTAATCGTATGCGCAACCGAGCAGAACGCCTCTTCCGCCTCGCTCATATCCAGCTCTGACGCGTGATCCATCCCGTCAAGTTCAAATAGTGGTTGTGGGAAATCTGCTGATAACTTTCGCTTGCTGATTTCGTCTTCTTTTGCCTCGCTCTTCGTGTCCATTGGTGGCGATGAAAGTATTTCGCTCGGTGGATTCCTCTTCTTACTTCTTTTCCGCGCGATCAACAAAAGTATTCCGAGTACGATGCAAAGAAACAAAAGCGTGCTCGCCGTTGCGATGCCGCCGATCTTGCGAGGACTAAGTACATGTGCCGCCGTCGCGGATTCGCTCTTGGATCCCGTGGGGTAACTTTGTGTTGTTTGCGAAAGGTTCGTGGTCGATAGAAAGGCGGAAGTGCTTGATTGAGATGTGGAGGTCAAATTTGGAGTCGATCGAGTCGGAACGGCACTTGGTACGGCCTTAGATGACGTTGCAGGCTTAGACATCATCGTCGTCCGCGTTCCATACGTATCGAGAATCGTGTCAAGATTGATACTAGATGCTTTGCATGTCTCTGAGAGCTCGGCAATGAGGCCTGTATTTGTGAGCTTGCATCGACACAGGCGGCTCTAAGCTCCACGTACTCGTCCGCTCTTGTCCCCAGCACGATCGAGACATGCATTTAAATGGCTCGCCGTTCACGACGGAGTCCACCCATACTGGACTCAGACATACGTATCCGAAGTCGGACGCGATGCAGTCTTTATGCGTTGTGTCGCCCCAGCCTAAGATAGTGGACTGGAAGCATGCTGACTGCACCCGTCAGCTTGGAGTTCTCAAGAGTCTGCAAGTACGCACCTTGCATCTATCATTCGCAGCGGGGAAGTTCATGGCCGCTTTAGCGGTTTGGAAAGAGGTGGCATCGGTCGCGCGGTGGGGCGAAGGAGACTCGCATTCCAAGGTTGCAAACACATATTGTGCTGTGCTCTTCCAGGTTGACTGTTTCTAAGAAGCACAACACGAGGCTGTGAGCAACACAAAGAGGGGACTGAAACGGCGGTTGTGCTCTATCTATACGGTATAGGAACCTAGTACGATGAGACCCTGCCGTATGTTGTATAGGTGAGGGTTTTATTGGTCTGGTGCTACAAGACTGCGAGCACAGCACTACGTGGCGGGTGGCACAGCTGCGACTACGACCAAATTAGTCATTGCGACACAGGAGCCACTGGATCTATCACTGGTAGAGCACACTGGGAGATGTTCGAACGGTTCGCGAGTTATTTAGGTTCAATGTCTGTCCAACCGGACGCCAGGCCGCCCGAATCATAGTCCTAGCCATTGCGACGCTCCCGCAGCTCAGAGTCTTTCACCACACTACTCCAACGTCCCTTCGAAATGGTTGCTTCTATAATCCTACGTATGAACCCACGTCGAGCGTGGTCGATCATGTTTGCGCGTGTCCTAGCCTCAAAACTTCTTGCCTGAGCAGAACTTTCCACATTTTCTTGTTCCGCTCATTGATGACTTCCAGCTATTTCCATTCTAGATCTTCTCTGTGCCTCTCGCTCATATCTTCAAGCAGACTCGCGTGAGCTTGCCGAAGCTCGGTGAACCCTATTCATGTCTCAGCTCCTCCTTTACGGACCCCTAGTTTCGAGATTTCTGCGTCTTTCAAACTCCTTGAGTTCGTCTCATTCGGGTCGGATTTCGTGACCATGTCTCGCTTTGGCGGCAACGCTTTTCGCAATTCGGGCACCTGATCGTCAAACACATTTCTGCTTCTCTTCAACGCCTTGCGCCACAGACATGACAACAATATGAGAGCGACGAGAAAGTCTCCAGACAGGGCGGACAGGCCTGCGATGGCCCCTTTCGCGTCTGTTTGACTGTACGGTACAGCTCGGTCTCCGCTCGCGGTACACGCAGGATTACCATAGCGTGTTGTAGGTGCGAGGAACGTTGCGGTGCCAAGCGTGTCTTCCGGTGTCGATGCAGCTGTCGCTGCTCTGGTTGGCAGATATCGCTTGAAGCTGTTCGGTGCCGCAAATAAGGTTGTTATATCGATTCCAGAGCTTAAGTACGTGGTCGAAAGCTGGGCGACGAAGTCTACAGACAAGCAACGCGGTACGTCGATATATCTCTCATGAGTCTTTTGTCTACCTGAAATCTCCCTTGATCGGCATCTGGACGCTATTTACTGGTTGTTCTCAAGGATACCAGAGACCAGACTCGTGTGGAAACAAAGGCACTCATAATCACCCTGTGAACAGTCAAACCTCTGGTTCTGCGGACCTCGGATGCCGAATTTGCTGTTCAGAAGGACTGACTGTTTCGTGGTGAGCATTATGCGAGGAGGCTTCTGTGATGGCTTAATCGTACCGTACAGTCGTTGATGAATACCAGTGTGGTGAATGCCATTGGTCGCGACGTAAATCAAATGGTCTAAGGGTGTTGCTTCGCGAGGCTGTGGGGTTGAAAGCAGCTGGCGTTCAGCTGTGTAAGACCCTCAAAGTATAATATGCCCCTGTTACGAGCCAAGGTACACCACAGCATGATCAAGTATCGTGGCACCCAGTACAACACCGGGATTAGACTGTCTCACCACATACAGTGGGGGCACAACATACAACCCAGTACTGCTCTTGTGTCTGTACTACATGTTTGCGCGAACCACGCGTCTATGAATACAAGAGTAGAGTAAGAACAGCGGCGCTGCTTAGATAACCGAAAAGAAGTAGACATATGGCGTCGCTCATCAGAAAAGACCGATTCGGTCGGTCTCGATACCATCATCACGGACTTGAATCATCTCCGACACACCAAAATCCACTCAATCAGTCACTCATGCGCGAACTGACGTGTTTCTAACAAAAATGTGGATATCCCGCATCGCAATCACGTACTCCTAGTTATATACATGGCCAATATGTACAAGACACTCTCTGGCCAAAAGAGATCTCACTCCAAAACTCCATCGCTCACAATGCAACTCCTCTCGCTCCCAACCATGCAATCACAGCAGATTACTTGCGCAAACTAGTGCTTCTCCGCACGCACAGCCTCAATATCCTTAGAAGCAAGGATAGAATCGTTATCGATCATGTGCTCCTGGGACCCGACGTGAGACTCAGTGTAAGCGTCAAGCTCCTGGGCCTTGGATGTGAAGTTGAGGTAGATGGGGAACGACCAAGCGAAGAAGACTGGCGGGTGTTAGCAATTGAAAATAGGCAAATCTGGGCATGGAGACGTACAAAAGATAAGCGGAATGCACATGGCGTGCCTCGTGCCAATTTTGTCGGCGACGTTGCCGAGGATGACAGGGATGATGGCTCCACCGCAGACTGATGAAACGAGGAAGGATGCGCCGCGCTTGGTGTGGCGACCAATGCCTCTTAAGCTCAACGCGAAGATAATCGGAAACTGTTGTAGCATTAGTATATTCATCCCGAAGTGTGCACTGTCTTGATGAACTTACGATACACGATTCGAAGAAGAGCACAATCATGAGCATGGAGAGACCGCCCCAGTTAGGCCGCGTCGCGCCACCAGTATTCGTACCAATAGCAGCGGCAATGAAGATCATGATCATAGTCTGGAAGACCATGAGCACAATACGGGGCTTACCGCCAACGTACATGAGGCCGGCAGCAGCAAAACGTCCAGCAGCGAAGAGACCTTGAGCAATAGCGTAGAAGTTGGCACCCTGGCGATGCGCCTCGGTGATATCGAGATCAGGACGTGCTTGTGTGAAGTAGTTGATGAAGTAGGCTGCGACACCGACCTGGGCACCAACGTACGAGAACTGAGCGAAGACACCCCAGAAGAGGGTAAACTGTTTGCGCAGCGGCTTGTCGACGTAGCCCGTGGCGGCAGTGGTCATCTCAGCCTGGTCCGCCATATCTGAGTCGGTAATTTCTGGGATGGGCGCGAAGTAGAAGACGACAGCGAGAATTGCGACGAAGCCAGCGATACCAAGGTAGACCCACTGGACAGCCTCGAGCGAGCGACCATCGGTTCCGACATTCTTGAAGATGACCTGCGCAGCCAGGACAGGCGCGACTACCGATCCAACTGCCTGAACGGACTGGGAGAGCTCGAGACGGAACTCAGACCATTTGGGAGGACCGCAGACAGCAATGTAAGGGTTCGCAGAAGTTTCAAGCGTAGACAGACCAGAGCCAGCAAGGAACATGGCACCGCAGAATCCACCGAAGCTTCGCTTGACGGCTGAAGGCCAGAACATGAGCGCGCCAACGCAGTAGATCGAGAGACCGAGGATGAAAGTGTATCGGTATCCGAACTTGCGCAGGAACCAACCGGAGTATGTGAGAGGACCGATAAAGTACGCTCCGAAGTATGAGGCCTGAAGACCAGACGATTCACCTTGGGTGATGTGCAGAGCGACTTGGAAGCGGGAGTTCAGGACATCGAGAAGACCGTATGCGAATCCCCACATGAAGAAGAGGGTGGTGACGAGTGCGACTGGGACAATCGACTGGCGGGCAGTGAGCTGCGAAGCACCAGTGACGATGCGGTTGTCCACGCTCTTGCGTCGAGTCTGCTCTGCGACGACTTCAACGGCGGATGGGCGGCGGCCTTGCTGGTCATGGATCTCGTCGAGAGTAGGCTCCTGGGAGCCGTTGAGGCCGAAGAGCTTCACCATGTTTGCTGATGTGCACCGAAGAAGGTCGAGCAATAGGAGTGTGATCAGGCTGAAGAAGTAAGATGATCCTAGATGAAACTGAAGCTGGATAACCTGTCCGCTGGATGATGCTCAATTAGAGGGAGCACAAAGCACATTATATCCATTCCCACGGTGCTGGGTAGATTCGTCGTGATAGCCATTTCGACATGGGCTGGTACCGTCCAGGCCAAGATAGACATCGGTAGTGCGTCGGTAGCTTGTCGATGGCGTTGGTTGAGCGCCGCAGGTATGGACTGGGGTCGTCTGGATGATGCCACTCGCCAACGCGCCCGCCCGCAAGGCTCCGCAGATTCTGCAGGAGAATGCATGCTGATATGCTGGCCCTTCTCCGGCGAAATTATGGTGCCAGAAAACCGTCCGAGAATTGCTACCGCCGCCATCGGATAGTGCATGCCCCCGACCAATTATGGCAAAGGCGGACAGCTTCACCGTGCAGATAGCCCCGGACAGTCCCACTTAGTCGTTGAGCCTCAAGATGCATGCTGCTCGCAGACATGGGATGGGCCCACACAATCTCCACGACAAAACCCCGTGGGAAACACTGGCGTTGAAAATTCAGATGCGGAGGAAGGCCCAGAGGAAGTTTGTGTGGAACTTTTTTTGAACTTCATGGGGAAGAAGACCGAACGCTGCACCCCGCATTATTGATGGCTGCAGATCTGCTCGCGTGCTGTTCAAAGAGATCGTCAAACGTGAACTCCCAAGAGAATATTCTCTTTACGTCGGTGGAAATCAAGCAAATTAAGCGACGGCTTCCAAGCAGACCTCGCACAATCGAGAGGTGTCCGGATCCCGCGCTATGCTCGATTCGACTTGTCACGATGACGAACTAGCGTTAGTGTACACCATGTTGCAATGCGCCGAGATCTTGGGTGCGAGTGTCAAGCACGATAATGCGGAAAGATTGTTGAGGCTCTTACTGCAGGCCAGTGCATTTTGTGCACGGCCTCAAGTGTGGGTTGTATATGTGTGGCGATACTCGTTTGAGGATGAGGAAGTTCGATTTGGTCGCGGCGTTCCCAACATGAAGGACGACACTCTTGTCGGTTACGTATCGTTGCCGGGCGAATAATCGTTGTTGGTTCGACATGCATATTGTGGCTTGAGCACTGCTTCAATCAAGTGGACCATCTTGCAACTCTATCGACACTCTTCCAAGGTTAATGAAGCTTCTGGTCTCTGATGTGGAGATCTCTTCGCCTCTGAGAAGCGCGAGTCGAACGATAATCCAGCCGGCGCTTCGCACATCAGATCCAGGCGCAAAACGCATAACTTATTTGTTTTGCATTCATGGACCTTGAACAATAATCACATTCCTATGACGCTCTCCAGCCTCATGCATGCCGCAGCCCTCCCACCTTTCTGCGGGGCTCCAGAGCTCTTGCGCCCGCATCCTGCCCTCCCCAGGATATTCTCAACGAAAACTTCCATCCAGCGTTCTAGCGTGCTTCCATGCATTCGCCCGAACCAGCATCCGACTTCCATCCAATAACAAGTACTAAACACTCCGCGCAAGGGTACGATTGGTCGAGCAGAAATCGTGTGTAGTACCGGAGGGTTTGTCGGAAAGCCAGCGGCAGTTGACACGGCTACGCTCGCTCTGGTCTGGGCGGCTCCAAACTAGGGCTGTGCTGCATGTGTGGAGGACGAGCTGGGGTTGACAGCCCATGGGGTGGCAGAAGGAGAGACGGCACGGCGAGACGTCGGCAAAGTTGCGTGCATCGGATGGGGCACAGACGCTGCCTGGAAAGGACATATCCGATGAAAACCGACGAGCATGGACTGGGATTTGCGTTAACATGTGTAAATGCACGTCGTGGGATAACATGGGGTAAAATGCCTCAACGATGGCATTTCGAAGCAAAATTGAGGGACTCTAAGAGTCGCGACAGAGGGCAACGGGCAGTATGCTCCCCATCTACCTAAACCTCAGAAGTGTACCTTAATCGAGATAAGCTCGTACACTCCTCAGTTACGTGCTCGGTAAGCAAAGCACACCTTGCGCAGCAACGCATTTGAAACACAAAAGTGACATGCCCTCACCCACACCAAATACCAAAAAAATCCGCCCCTCTCAAAAATTGCAAGATAACCCAAAAAAAAAACG
>Ga0265798_10001992_pt1 | contig 30675 bp, 37 predicted proteins | sample P3T30metagenome_FD_192430 | JGI IMG/M metagenome (GOLD analysis project Ga0265798, IMG submission 192430) | Plant litter microbial communities from East Loma Ridge, Irvine, California - P3 T30 | ecosystem: Environmental > Terrestrial > Plant litter > Unclassified | place: USA: California... | reverse complement strand
TTCTTTTTACTTTTTTCGACAATTGTTTTTTAACCTAAGCTTTCCATTAACATAAAGCCTAGAAAAGAGAAAGTGGGCGGAAAAATTATTGATAATGTTTTAAGCATAACAAAAAGCCCGCTTGTCAGTAGTATACCAGGTATATCCTCAGCGATCAGCATTGCAAATTCAGTTATGGGACTGGTAAGGGGTTTTCTTGCAGATTTTTTATAAAAAAAACCTTGCCAATTGGAATGGCAAGGTTTAATTCGTGTTCCCGAGGAGATTCGAACTCATATCAACTGAACCGGATCAGCAGTTCTATCCATTGAACTACGGGAACGCTTAGGGCTGAAAATATAGGATGAAAACTTATTTTTTTTTGCATTTGAATAAAAAAAATGCACTTATTTCTCTTCGTTGCTATCTCACAAGGTTTCCTGGTTTTTATTACTTCAGCTATTAATGTCCGCTAGGTCGTGGTGTACAATGATCCTGGCCTGAAGTTGTGGGGATGTGATTGAGATGATGCCGCATCAATTGGTTTGGAGTTTCAACCAGGCTATAGGTTCATTTATAGCTCACTCCCGGGCCAATTTGGCCCATTTCAGTTCAAAAATTCCATTTTTTTTTATTCATAGATATGTTTGGACCATGAAACCTATATAACTGGTTTCAAAGCTAATATGATTTCTACAAAAGAGCTGTCCTTTCTATTTCAAACGGCCGTTAAGGCCGGGGCGGAAAAATGTTTCCGTGATGGAGGGCTGTTGAAAAAACAGCTTTCCTTATCTGAGGCTTACGCCATTTATGGAAGGACCAATGTAGACAGGTGGATCACTGAAAAGCTCATTGTCACGAGTATTTGTGGTAATGGGACCTTAAGGAAATCCATTTCTAGAGCTCAACTGGAGGCTGTTGCTTTTAAAAGTAATAGGATCAGTTATCTGCCCGTGGCAGAACGTTAGGGTGCCTTTTGGCAGCTGTTCTTTGACATACTGGAATGAAGCATTATTCTGCGAGAGTGGAAAATCCTGCGAAGTTGAGATCGTATCAATATGACGAAAGCGCAGGGGCAGGCGAGGGCCCGGTCCGTATGGACTGACGCGAGTAGTTCCGATCCACCGAAGACTTTGAGTGTTGTGTTTAGTTTAGGTAATTAAGGGGCCATGTGGCCCCTTTTTTTGTGGTTTTTTTTATGGAAATACAGATCAACATTTATACGCTGGAGAAGTTGCTTGCAGAGGCGGCGGAGATGGGGGCACGGGCGGCACTTTCCAGGATTGGCAAGTTAAGGCCTTACCTTAAAAAATCGGAAGCGTATCGGTTATACGGGAGAAGGAATGTTGAAGCCTGGGTAAATGAGGGGCTGGTAACCGCCCGTAAGGACGGAGATCATTCTGCATCCTGGCGTATAGAGTGGCTGGAGATAGAAGCGGTATCCAGGTCAAAACATCTTATCCGCTTTTTATAGCTTGCAGGATAGGATATGTATGGGTGGCTTCTGCTTTTTATACACGCAAGATGTCTTTTTGTCCGACGAAAATCCCTGCGGTATTTCCTCTGGACAAAAAGTATCTTGCCCGGAAGACTGGCCTTGTGCTACGCCCCGCGTCCACCTTCAGGGTTGAGAAAACTCGCAGCTCGTTTTCTTTTTTTGAACTACCTGTAAAGTTATGAATAAAAAACAGCCTGGAAGGCCATTGATGGTGCGTGGAAAGCGGGATCAAAAGATCGATGTGCGTTTTACAAGAGATGAGTATGAGCTAATTTTAAAGCTGGAGAAGACTTTAGGTATCAATAAGGCTGATCTGATCCGAAACAGGATTTTGAAGGGTTCAGAGCGAGTGATCGTTAATGCTGGTCAACTGATATGTGCGCTTGATCTTCTTGGGACAGAAATGGGAAGGACCGGGAATAATATCAATCAGCTCGCCAGGTATGCGAACGCGTTGAACAGGCAGGGCATGCTTTCGGTCGTTGTTGTGGAACGGTATAATATTTTATTGGGAAATTACCAGGAGCTTCAGAAAAGGTTGGAGGTGTTGCTGCGAAGGATGATCAGGTTGACAGGGAAGTAGAAGATCCAATGGTTTTATTTTTTGTTTTTGACATGCGGGTTGGGAAGACTGGCTAAATGGTTACGCTGTTCCACTGTTATCTTATTAGCTGGTTTCCTAGTTTCCCGGTTACATTGCTATTTAAATAGCCACGTGGCCTGTTAGCTGATAATCTGGTGATCAAGCCTTGTTAGTAGCTGTGAAAATTGAGTAACTGTGTTTCTGGTGAGCTGGCTATCCTGCTAATTTCCTAACATCTGATCTTAGTAACCTTATCACCGCTTAACTATATAACCAAATAACCTGCTATATGATTGTAAAGATACTTTCTTCCTCGGCCAGTTTTTCGGGCGTGGATTATAATACGGACAAGGTTGAGCAGGGGAAAGGTGAATTGGTAAATGTTTCCAACTTTGGGTCGCTCCAGTTTCTTTCAGAGCTTAGGCCATCGGACTATATCAATTATTTTAAGGCGATTTCCTCAGCAAACAAAAGGGTGTTAAAACCTCAGTTTCATGCAGTCATTTCTGCTAAAGGTAAATCAACGCTCAAGGATGAGCTTACCAGGATTGCCCAGAACTGGCTTTCAAAAATGGGCTATGGGAAGAATCCTTACCTCCTTGTTTTTCATAATGATACCAAAAACAACCACGTGCATGCGGTGTCCACCAGGATCGATAAGTCTGGCAAAAAGATATCTTCGGCCTTTGAAAAGCTGAGATCGATCAAGATGCTTGCTCAGGTTTTAAAGCAGGATGATATTAAGGTGGTTGTCAACAATCTTTATAAATATCGTTTTTCTACAGTGGCGCAGTTCAGGCTGCTTTTAGAGCTAAAGGGATTTCTCACCAGTATAACTAATGAAAAGCTGGAGATCAGGGGGCGGGAAGGTCAGGGGTTGGAGATTGACTTAGGTGAAGTTGATCTGCATTCTACATCTGGTTTTGATAAAAACAGGTTGAAACGGATATCACAGATCAAAAAGATCATCGAAAAATATAAGCTTCAATATAGTTCTTCACTGGTAGACGGAAATTATACGGGTACTGGTAAACTAGAACCCGTTTTTCGTTATAGTTCTCAGCTGGGTGATTTTTTACATTCAAAATTCGGGATCCAGCTTATCTTCCATTATTCAGCTGAGCATCTGCCATACGGCTATACCATCATTGACCATGCTGAACATAATGTATTCAAAGGTTCTGAAGTTGTGAAAATGGCGATGCTGGTCAGTGAAACTTCTAGTGGAATTTTTAATGGTTCCCTGTCTGCACAGGCAATTGTAGACACTGCCAGAGATAATTCAACAGATACTTCTGGCGTGCCACCTGCTTTGGAAAACAGTACAGGCCTTTCTGGCTTTGATAGTTCTATAATGAACCTGCCGGATCTGGCGGAAGATATCGACGATGAAGCCATTTTGGGCCGTAACCGTCAGCGAAAGGGCATGGCCCGTACCAATACACGTTAAATTTTAATCTATTAATCATGCTGATAATTATCGGAAACCAAAAGGGGGGTGCTGGGAAAAGCACGCTCACGTTATTGCTCGCCAATTTTTTGACTCTCGTTAAAAAACGCCGGGTTACTGTTATTGATATGGACTACCAGCAGTCACTGGCGCAGAAATATGAGAAGGCCAAGATATTGGAGAATACTGAACCTTATGAGGTCATCGCGGCGGGGCTGGAACATTTCCCTTCCATGTTCACTGTGCTTTCCCAAAGCCCTGAGCATATTGTAATTATTGACCTTCCGGGTAAGCTGGATGATGATGGTCTGATGCCGGTATTTGCTTCTGCGGATCTTGTGTTCTGCCCTTTTTCTTATGATGAGCTCAGTTTTGATTCTACGATACTTTTTTCTGTGGTGCTAAAAAAAATAAATAAGGATGTTCCGGTATTCTTTGTGCCCAATCGGGTGAAGGGAAACGTGAAGTATGAAACCCAGACCGAGGTAGAGCATCAGCTGATCCGCTTTGGATCTTTGACCGCACCGATTTCTGACAGGGTGGATTTTCAGCGGACGAGCACGTTTCAGACGCCGCTGGTACTTTACCCTATTATCCTGCCCGTCTTTGAAAATATTTACGAAAGTCACATTGGCCTTTCGGGTACCTAACTGCTTAGCCTATACGATCTATTATGGAAAAGAAAATTATTTCGATCGCGGATGAACTACGCAGATCAATCTCGCTGCCGCCTGGGAATTCGGGAGACCATGGTGTGGCTGGGAAGTCTGGTCCGCCATTAGTTAAACAGGCCAAAGAGAAGGCAATGGAAAATAAGAATAAGTTCTCTGGTGCTGCTGAAATACTGGAGGCGATGAGCGGATTTGACTGTTCAGCCAATACGCACATGCTCCATCCAAGACTGGATTCTAAAACGGTAAAACTGTTGAACAGTTTTAAGCTGGCCTCGGGCATTGACATGAACCGTTTTATCGCTTTTTCTATCCACTACCTGTTTCAGCAGCACCCCGAATTAAAAACTTATATCAAACAATCTTTAGAAAATTTTGAACTATGACATGGACACAATTTATGATTTATATCAGTGGCGCTTACTGCTTTTATTATGGGGCCAACCTGTTCTTTGATTATTCCAGGATCAGTATGGCTGGTAAGGCCAGCGATACGGACGTGATTTCCGTCGGCCTTTCTTCTTCTGATCTACCCAGGAAAATAGTGGTGGAAGATCTGGATCCCGGGTTTTCAGAAATCGCTTACTTTATCGGGGAAGGGGATGGGGATGTGGCGGATTCACCGATTGTATCCTCTGGAGGGATTTCCATTGGGAAGCTCTTTGAGCTTGCCCGGGATGAATCTATTGAATACACCAGATCGGTCAGTTTTTAATTATGGGAAGGTTTAGGTTATTGCTGGTGGCAGTGGGACTGATTACGCTGATTGTTTTTCCTTCGGTCATTTTTGCCCAGCCCGGGCTTACTGAAATGCAGCAGGCGCGTTCGTTTATCCGGGATTCTTTCTTTTCAGTGCGCGACCTTTCCTATGTAATTGCGGCACTGGTTGCGCTGAGTGGCGCGGTGGTGGTCTATCATAAATGGCAGATGGGTAAGGACGTGGGAATGGATATTTCAGCCTGGTTTTTCTCCTCCATCTTTGTGCTTTTGACCGGAGCTTTTCTCTCCCAGCTACTCGGTATTTGATTTCTGTTTTCTTTAATGTTATGGCCCTTTAAGAGCTTTTTTTATTTCTATTCATTTATCCTTTAATCAATATTGTTATGAAAAAAATCAAGAACATCCGGTTTGTGATCTTTCTTTACCTCACAACTATCTTCGGTTATGCCGCGGCCCAGAGTGGGGTGGCCGGGCTCAATACAGCGACTTCGACTTTAAAAACCTATGTTGATCCCGCGACAAATATTGCCCTGGTGATCGGGGGTATTGTAGGCATCGTTGGCGGTATCAGGGTGTATTCCAAATGGAATAGTGGTGATCAGGATATCAATAAAGAACTGATGGGCTGGGGCGGTTCCTGCCTTTTTCTGGTGCTTTCTTCGCTGATTGTAAAAGCTTTCTTTGGATTATAACATATGGAGGCCAAAAGATATAAGGTATATAAGGGCCTTCAACGGCCACTTACCTATAAAGGTTTTAAGGGAAGGTTTATTTATTGGGGCCTGGGCATTTTGCTTTTTTCCCTGGTAGGTGGCGCACTGTTAATGGCGATAGTGAGTATGTACCTCGGGGCGGTACTCATGATCGGTATGATCGTTTCCGGATTTTTCTGGCTGGCCCTGCGCCAAAAAAAAGGGCTTTATGATAAAAATAAGTTATGGGGGATTTTCCTGCACCAATGTAACCTTCAAAAACGCTATAGATATGTCAGGCAAGAATGAATTTAAACTTCCCTACCTGGGCGTTGATGCAGGGGTCGGCGAAGATTTGCTCTATGGAATGAACGGGGAATTTTCAGTGGTGATCAAGATGGAAAATCCTGTTAGCCAATATGGGGCTGACGCGGAAGCCTTTGAAAATTTCCATTCTGTTTTTATGAACCTGGTGGGGATCATCGGAGAGGGGCATATCCTCCAGAAGATCGATGTGGTTTCAAAGGCTGTTTACCATGCTGCCCCGGCAAAAGAATATCTGCAGCAGTGTTACAATAACCATTTTGCTGGCCGTAGCTTCAATAAAGTGCAGACTTATCTGGTAATCACCCGACAGCCTTCTTTATCGCGTTTTTATAAGTTTGATAAATCGGCCCTGCGGGATTTTCGGCAGATGATATCCAAGGTGATGGGTATCCTTGCTGCCGGGGGCATGATGCCTATACTCTTGCGGGAAAGGGAAATCAATAAGCTTGTTCTTCGGACGATGGCAATGAATTTTTCTAATGACCCAGTAGCTCTGGAGAATTATAAGTCCGGGGAGACTGAAATAGGCCTCGGGGAGAAGACCATCCGTTGTATTCCGCTGATAGATATCGATCAGATCGAGCTTCCCCGCGAAATCCCTGTTTTTGGCAATCTTGCAGAGGGAGGCAAGGTGAGGGATTTTCCGGTCGATATGCTTTCTTTTCTTTTTCGGGTTCCTGATTTTGAATGTCTGCTTTATAACCAGGTGATTGAAATCCCTTCCCAAACAAAAGTGCTCTCCATGCTGGAACTTAAAAAGAAACGTCATTCAGGGATCCCCGATCCGGTGAACAGTATTTGTGTGGAAGATATTTCGATGCTGCTTAATGATGTGGCCAGGGACAACCAGGTGCTCATCAACTCACATTTTAACATTACGGTCTGTGCTAAGAATGAACATATCTCCAAGAGCTGCAACTTTATAGAAAGTTCGCTTTTTCAGATGGGAATTGTGCCTTCAAAGAACGCCTATAACCAGATGGAGCTCTTTCGGACCTGTTTACCCGGAAATGCTGTTGAGCTTAAAAAGTATGACCTGTTTTTGACTACTGCTCAAGCTGCCCTATGTCTGCTTTTTAAGGAGGCCCCCCAGAAAGATGAAAAGTCCAATTTTTTGATCCGTTTTACCGATAGAAAAGGTGTGCCTGTGGCAATCGATCCGGAAGATTTGCCAATGGCAACCGGAAGGATCAATAACCGTAATAAGTTCGTACTCGGACCTTCAGGCACAGGCAAATCTTTTTTGATGAATTCGCTACTTGAACAGTACCAGCTTTACAATGCGGATGTGGTAATTATCGATACCGGGCATTCCTATTCCGGGCTTTGCAGTTACTTTGGCGGAAAATACGTTACTTATTCTGATCAGGAACCGATCACGATGAATCCCTTTGCGATGAGCGAGCAGGAATATAACATCGAGAAAAAGGATTTCCTCTCTACCCTTATCATTCTTTGCGTAAAAGGGCAGGAAGGGTCGGCAACGCAGCTGGAAAGAGATGTCTGGTCAAATGTGATCGGCGCGTATTATGCCAACTGGTTTAGTCCTGTAGAGGGCGTACCGGCAATCAGCGCGCTCTGTTTTGATTCCTTCTATGAGTTTGCAATCTATAAGATCCCGCTCATCATGAAAGAGGAATCAATTCCTTTTGATTTTGACGAGGCGAGGTTTATTTTGAAGAAGTTTTATTCAGGAGGGGAATTTGGTACGATACTCAACAAACCTGGAGATACTTCGCTGTTAAATGAGCGGTTTATCGTATTCGAAATTGACAATGTGAAGGAGCATAAAATACTCTTTCCGCTCGTCACGCTGATCATTATGGATGTCTATATCCAGAAACTGAGACACAGAAATGGATTCAGAAAATTATTGGAAATAGAGGAAGCGTGGAAATCTATCTCTTCTCCGCTGATGGCCGGTTTTCTGGTCTTTGTTTATAAAACGGCCCGCAAGTTCTGGGGAGAAATTATCACTGTTACCCAGGACCTGGAAGATATCATCGGAAATGAGATTGTGAAAAATACAATTATCAGTTCTTCCGATACCATCATATTACTGGACCAGACAAAGTTTAAAGATAGCTACAAGGAGATTGCAGCGCTGCTTTCGATCAATGAAACCGAAAAGAAGAAGATATTTAGTGTCAATCGGCTCGATAACAAGTCTGGCAGGGGGAGGTTTAAAGAACTATATTTCAGGCGTGGCGCAGTAGGTGAAGTATATGGGGTAGAGGTGTCGCTTGAACAGTATATGTGCTACACGACGGAAAAACCGGAGAAACTGGCGGTAGAAAGTTATGTTTTGCGGTTTGGATCTTATCCGGAGGCACTGGATGCTTTTGTTTCAGACTTGAAGGCCAGCGGGCTATCCATTGGGGAATTTGTCACTTCGGTTAACCTTGCTTCAGGTCATTTAATCAGTTAAACTTTATTATTAAACAATTAGGATATGAAAACAATACTTATGTTTTTAATGGCTTTGCCATGGCTTTATACTTCGGCCCAGACGCTTTATGTCGATCCGTTGACTTCGGGTGCAATAGCGGGACACGCCTCTGTGATCAATGGCCAGTTGAACAGGACAAACGACAATCTGAGCCTGATCTCGAAGGGACAGCTTGCGGTGAGCGGTCAGTTGCTGATCGTAAATGATCTGCAGGACCGGATCTATCAGGGGCTTACCCAGGTTGCTGCAGTAATGAACAACCTGGTATCGGTAAAAGAGATCGGTGAGATCGGGCTTGACATCGTCGGGGATGTTGAAAAAACGGTGGCCTTAGCAAAGTCTGATCCCGTGCTGCTATTATTTGCGGAGCAGGGTGCGCGCGAATTTAAGGTCAGGGCACTTTCGCTGGGGACGGAGGTTGGGGCTTTTGTACTCAAAGGCGGCAAGGGAAACCTGATGGATGCAGGTGAGCGCTCAAAATTGCTCAATAGTATCGCTAGCCAGATGCGGATTCTCCGTGGTACAGCTTATGGGATGCACAGGGCGATGTACTGGGCGAAAATGAAGGGGGTTTTTGCTGCGCTCAATCCATGGTCTGGATGGGTAAACATGGATGTCAAAATCGCGAACCAGGTTATTTCGGAGGCTAAATACATAAAGAAATGAGAAGTTTTATCATGATCATGCACTTAGTGTTCGGCTGCTTTTTTGGAAGCCAGGGCCAGCAGAAAGCGCTCAATATTCCCGGTATCCACCAGTTGGTGAGCGATTCAAAAGCTGAAAATGAAAAGCAGCAGGTGGCAAGGGACAGACAAAGCCTGAATTTGGTTAATGAGCAGTCAAACCGGACGATGCTGGCCAAGCTCAAAAACAGTTACCGGGAAATACAGGGCCGGTTCAATCTGATCGGTACGGCAATGATTGCTATGGATATTGGGTTACAAGCAGTGCCATTGATTCAAGGCATTACCGATGACCAGGTTAAATTCTATCGGCTGGCAAGAAAGAATCCAGCTTTGCTTTTACTGGTTTACCAGACGGAGGCTGAATTTCTGTCCCGGTCCAAAGATCTGCTTTCTTTCCTGGTGGGGTTAACGGTTAGCATTGGCGCAGTCAACCAGATGAAGGTTTCCGATAGAAAGATCCTGTTTGATTTTGTTCTGGCTGAACTCTCGAAGCTGCGTGCATTATCCAGTGGCCTGGTGAATATGATTTCTTATGGGAATATGCAGGCACTCTTTATGCGACTGAACCCATTTTCAGATTACATGAATATCGACCGTTCGCTCATTGAGGACATTATCCGGAATGCTAAATACTTAAAGAGATGAAAAAACAAATGCTTATGATGATTTCTGTGTTGTTTACTTTGCTTTTATTGGGAAGCTGTTCATTAGCGGGATATGCCCAGCGGGTAGTCTTTGATTCTAGGCACTTTGGTATTGTCAATGAAAATTCTACCGTTAGGAGCGCCGCGGAGATAACGCATAATGAATTTTTGGACAGGATAAACGCAAGCCTGAAACAGATCAACCTGAACTGTGCAACTGTTGTCGCTGCTCAGTCCATTATATATGAAGGACTGTCTAATGTTAATTCTTCATTAAAAGGAGGGCTGATGGTCAAAAGCATGGCGGCGGTCTGCAGGGATATATTGAATTATTCCACCCAGATGGCAGAACTGGCTAAATCCGAGCCTTACCTATTGCTTTTTGCTGAAGAGATGTACCGTGAGATGAATTCTCGTGCCGTTAGACTATTTGGCGAAGTTTCCGGTTTTGTGCTTAAGAGTGGTAGCAACATACTCATGGATCATGCGGCAAGGGATGCGCTACTGCGAAAGATCAATGCTGAACTGCACATCCTGTCGGGTTTAACATACGGCGCCTGGAAAGCTATGTATTACGCCAAAATAAAGGGTGTGTTTTCTGCACTTAATCCCTTTTCTTCCTTTATCAGTCAGGACCGCTCGGTCGTGGAAGATATTATCAGAAACGCTAAATACCTAAAAAGATGAAAAAAATAACAAGAAATAAAAACGTGTTGATTATGTCTGCCTTTTTGCTATTGATGCTGTCGGCAATGTTTTGTGATGCCCAGAAACCGATCAGGGATGAAAGCATGGTCAATCAGCAGGAACGGATGGTTTTCAAGCAATGGGACCGCTCAAAGTTTACCCCGACTTCGGGATGGCTGGGCATCAATCCATATTATTGGCTGACCTGGGGGTTGCACCCGAATTATCCAAAGACGGATCTGCGGCCCTTGGCTGGCGCCGGGCCTCAGTTACAACGGCTATCACTGGCAGGACTTCAAAAAGATGCCGACCGCTCATATGAACTTCATTCAGATTCATTGGGAAATGTTGCAAAAGAGGAAATCCTGGGCCATTCCGGGTTATTCTCTGCCGCTGATCCTTTATGGTTGCTCTATTATTCTCGTCAGCTAAAGGCTGTGACGGATTTTGATCCGCTCCTTGCTCTTGATGGCCTTGCTTCTGCTACTAAGGCCAAACTGATTAGTGAAGGCAGTTATGACTGGTATAACGGTGAAATGAAGATGCTGGCTGAAAGGCTTGACATGACCAGAAAAAGCAATCAGGACCGGGGTGCACGGATTCTTTCTTATCATGGGATGCTGATGGATTACCGCAAGTTGATGGGCATCTGGTCAACTAGGGTTTCGACTGCCGGAAGGTTCATCTCTCAGGGTCTAGTACAGAAGAAACTAAAAGCTCAGGAAACCCGGATCGAAAAATGGAATGAGAACAGTGATGCTGAAATAGCCCGGGAAGTACTGCGCAGCCGCAAATATTAATTTTATTTAAAACTGTTTGTTATGAAAAAATATATAGGACTTATTTCTCTGCTACTGGTATTAGCCATGGGATCATCTGCCCAGACTACCGATTACCGTCGCTCATTTGAATTTTTGCAGGGGAATGGGGTATATGAGGAAGGGGTGATGGTATTTTTAAAAGGACTAAAAAACTCTCTGTGGGAGCATTTCGACCTTTTTATTAGCGATGCCAAGGCACTGGCTGCTATTTTCATGATCATTTTCTTTGCTATTAAGTCCTATGAAATGATAGCGGGTGATAAAAAACTGGAGATTATGCCTTTGCTCCGTCCTTTCGGACTGGTGATGATCATTTTATGGTGGGGTGCTTTTACCAAGGTGATTGCTTTTCCAACGGATTTGGTAGCAGTGAAAACTGAGGAGATGTACATGAGTGAACAGGCCAATGTCAATAACCTGCGGCTGATCCGGGCTGATTATATGATCAAGGTCGCCAATGCGCTTTATAGCTTCCAGGCAGAGACAGAGCTTGCTGAAAAAGAATCAGATACCTGGATTGGGCAGGCATGGGACTCGGTCACCAGTTCGGTGAAAGAGGGGATGTCAACAGTGATCAGTCCGGTCATTGAACTTAAAAACCGCCTGAAGATCGGCATGCAGCTTTTATTGACGCAGTTGCTGGAACTGTTGGGGATCTGGATTCTTCGCCTGGCTGTTTATGTTCTTTTTATCATCCAGATCATTTATTCCGCGATCCTGATTATCCTTGGGCCGTTTGCTGTTGCAGCAAGTATCTTGCCTTCTTTCAGGGATTCTTTGAGTACCTGGATCGCGAGGTTTGTTTCGGTAAATCTCTATTTGGGGATCGGATATCTGGTGATGTATATTATCGCCCTGCTTCAAAAAACGGCCATGACCATGGAAATCAGTAGATATAAAGAGCTTATCGGGGAGAATGGGGAAGCGGTGAATATGGAAAAAATGGCCTGGTTTGCCGGAAACGGAATCCTTTCATTCGGTACGGTGATCCTCAGTTTTCTGATCGGCGCGATCTGCATGTTCACCGTGCCTAGTATCTCTACCTGGATTATCTCTACTTCGGGCATCAGTTCTGCGGCATCCAACTTTGGGCGGGGATCCCAGACCGTTATGGGAATGGCGAAAAAAGCATCGGGAAAATTCTTTTGATTATTTATCTGTTAACCATTCATTATGATCATCAAAAATATCGAATCCAAGATCCGTCTGGCCACTTTTGTATCTATCGGCAGTCTGCTGCTTGCCTTGCTGGTAAGTGTGGTGGTATCGGTGTATGCCTATAAGCAGGTCACTTCTGCCCGAAAGAGTATCTATATACTGGATAATAATGTGCCCATCCTTGCTAAGCAGACTGATGTGCAGATGAACCGGCCAGCGGAATACAAGGCCCATATCGATCTATTCCATTCCATTTTCTTCTCACTTACGCCTGATGACCGCTTTATTGAATATCAGATGAAACGGGCGATGTACCTGATCGATGAATCCGGCGCCCGGCAGTACAATGACCTGAAGGAAAAGGGCTATTTCAGTTCGGTTCTTTCAAGCAGTTCTGTCTTGACGCTACAAACCGATTCTATAGTTCTTGATCTGCCGCACCTGTACTTCAGGTATTATGGAAGGCAGAAGATAGACCGGCGCAGCGTGACCGTTTCCCGCTCGCTGATTACTGAAGGATATCTGAAGGATATACCCCGGAGTGAAAATAATCCCCATGGCGTATTGATAACCGGTTGGAAGACCATTGAAAATAAAGACATCGAAAATGTTCAGAAAAATTCGCTCTAACAGGGCACCGGAAAAAACGGTATGGGCAGACCTCAGGATTGAGCTTGCGCCTTATATCAAAAAAATATACAATAACATAACCCTGATTTTATCCCGGTCTCCAAGGACAATATTTGTTTGTATGGTCATCGTACTGATCTATTCGGTGTTATGGTCCTTCAGTTCTGATCTGAAGCCCGGGGATGTGAACATCCCTGTGGTCAATAGAAAAAATGATAGCGTTCGAAATCTTCAGGGAAGTAACCATGGACTGAATTCCATTTCCACAGCGGCGGACGATTTGCGCCGTACAATGGCTATCAGGGACAAGGTAGACTCTATTTTAAATAAAAAGAAGCTTTCTGGTGCTGATTCTATATTTCTAGAAGATGCGCTGCGGGAGCTTAAATTAATCCAAGAACCATGAAAATAAACTTAAAAAAGTCCAGATATGTAGTGCCTTTACTTGTACTCCCGTTTTTATGCCTTTTCTTTTATGTCTACCAAAGTTCGGCCGGACAAAAGGAGCAGGTCGTGGTCCAGGATGGGATAAACAGTAATGTTGCCGATATTTCTGATCAGGTCAGAAAACGTGGCCTTACCGATAAACTTGATGCTTACCGTGACCGCTACAAGGACTCGCAGGGTAATAGTGCGATAAATAATATTGAGGGTGACGAGAAGGCAGACATTGCGTTGAACGCCGGAAAACAGAAAAATGCGCTGGATTCGATAGACCGTGTACTTAAAAGCAGGGGGACAGCAGCCTTAAGTTCTTCGGTTATTCCTTCTGCTGATTTCAGAGGTAGCAACAGAGGCAAACCGCAGCTTTCGGCTGAAGACAGGGCAATGGCGGAGGCGCTTTCTGCATTGGCCGAGCGGGGTAAGCCAATCCGGCAGCCTGTTACGGAAAAGATGGTTAAAGAGCCTGACCGGGATCCGATGGAAGTGTTTAAAAAACAGATGTCCTATATGGACAGTATGGGCAAGGCCAACGATCCGCAATACCAGGCCGAACTTAAAAGAAAAGAAAAACTAAAACCTGTTTTGGCTGCCGCAGTTTTGGATGTCCAGCCTGTCACCAGAGTCCCTGTTGCGGAGGGCATTTTTAATACGGTAATGGCAGAAAAACAGAAAAGCCTGATCAGTGCTGTGATCGATGAAAACGTAACGGGATATTCGGGTTCAAGAATCAGGATCCGGATATTGGAAGATTTGTTCGTAGGTTCCCTTCCCCTAAAGAAAGGGACTTATCTCTATGCGGAAATTTCAGGGTTTTCCCAGCAAAGGGTCAAGCTCAGTGTGACCTCTATTGCGAGGGAAGATAAAATTATTCCTGTTAGGCTCGAAATATATGATCTTGATGGCCTTGAAGGCCTGTATATTCCTTCATCCAACTTTAGGGAGTTTTCCCGCAACCTTGGAACCGAATCAATTCAGGGTTTTTCTACTCAGGGGGGCGCTAAAGGTCAGCAGGAATTCCTGATGAGCGCGGTAGACAGGATATTTACTTCAACCTCCTCAGCGATTTCCGGACTGATCAGAAAAAACAAAGCGAAGGTCAAATACAATAGCCGCATTTATCTTATCGATCCCCATTCGTTTCAGAAACAATCAAAATAAACATTATGAAAAAAATACTTTTTCTACTGGCCATAAGCTTTTTGGCCAACTGGCGTTCTTTTGCCCAGACTTTTTCGTCGGAAAGGCCGTTGTCGGTTATATATCTTAAAAAAGATATGACGGTGCATATCCTTTCACCGGAAAACATCCGTTACGTTGATATTTCAACCCCCATGGTTCACGGTGATATCCCGGTGGCGAACCTGTTGAGATTGAAGTTAATGGATTCCTGTGCCACTGCCTTTTCAGCGGTGCTTACCGTGGTGGGAGAAAAAAATATCTCCCAGTTCAGCCTGATTTATGATCAGGGCAGATCAGATAGTCTTTTCAGGAGTAATCTGGATATCAGCAGTTCGGAAATGCGGCCCATCTCATTGCCCGATGTCGCGCTGTCTGAATCAGAGGCCAGGGCTTATGCGCTTTCCATGTTCAGGAAATCTTCTTCAGGTGGATCTGTCAGGGCGAAAGGATATGGACTTAAAGCAGTGCTAAATAAGATCGCGAGTGTGGGGGATTATGTGTTTCTCGATATCAGTTATTTAAATAAAAGTAACCTTAAGTTCGATATTGATGAGGTCAGGTTTAGCATCGATGATAAAAAACTCGTCAGGGCTTCAAATAGCCAATCCATTGAACTCGTTCCGGAATATGTTTTTTCTAAGGTTTCATCTTTCAGGAGGCATTACCGCAATGTATTTGTTTTTAGAAAGTTCACCTTCCCTGGAAACAAGTTACTCAATGTAACGCTTTCCGAAAAGCAGATCTCAGGCAGGGTGCTTTCTTTTGGGATACGTTATGGTGATCTGCTTGATGCGGATACGCTTGAACATTAATCCATACTTTTATGGAAGAGTCAAAAGAGATCCAAAAGCTGCATGGCTTTCTACAATGCCTGATCTATTTCTGTGTTTTTTTAGAGGTCACGCTGTTTGTATACATTGATGCGCCGTTCTGGGGGCTGTTTGCAGAGGGGCTTTACCGGATAAAATTGCTTCCTATATATGATGAACTGCTTTACAGCAAGCTTTCAGTTTTTGTGCTAATCTGTTTGGTCAGTATCGGCACATTATCTAAAAAGCAGCCGGATTTTGATGTGAAAACTAAGGTTCTTTATCCGCTATGTGCCGGGCTTATATTATATTTTGGGAGTATCTATTTCTATGGAAAACCCTCTGCCATGATATTTGCCTATACTTCCTGGTACGATCTGGGGTATATAATCTGTTCGCTGTTCGGTGCGGTAATGGTCAGCGCTTCGATGGACAATGTTTCCAAAATCATCCGCTCCGGTCTGGGCAAAGATAAATGGAATGTAGAGGCAGAAAGTTTTATGCAGCCCACAGTTAAGGTAGAGACGCCGTACTCAGTGAATATACCAATGCTTTTCTATTATGGGAAAAAGGTAAGGAAGGGCTGGATCAATCTGGTCAATCCTTTCCGTGCAACAATGGTGATCGGTACGCCGGGTTCCGGGAAGTCCTTTTCGATCATAAACCCATTTATCCGGCAGATGATCGCCAAGTCTTTCGCGGTATGCCTGTACGATTTTAAATATCCGGATCTTGGAAAAATCGCGTACTACCACTATTTGGCTGCTAAGCAAAAAGGACTGTTATCGGACTTTGGTTTTCATGTGATCAACCTGAACGAGGTTGAAAAGAGCAGGCGGATAAATCCACTCCGGGCCGATTATATCCTGACTCTGGCAGATGCTTCCGAAACCGCTGAAGCCACGGTTGAGGCATTGAAGAAGGGGGATAAGGCCAGTGGGAGTGATGCTTTTTTTACGCAGTCCGCAATTAATTTTTTGGCATCCTGTATCTATTTCTTGAGCAGGTATGAAAACGGTAAACTATCAAGCCTGCCGCATGTAATGGCTTTTTTGAACCGGTCATATGCAGAGATATTTGCTGTGCTCTTTACTGATCCCGAACTGGTTTCGCTGCTTTCTCCTTTTAAATCTGCATTTGCGGCCAAGGCCTTTGATCAGCTCGAAGGACAAATCGGCACGCTGAAAATATTCATGAGCCGGATGGCGACAAAGGAAAGCTTCTGGGTGTTTTCGGGTGATGATTTTAACCTGAAAATTTCCAGTAGGGAATCACCCGGGATGTTGGTACTGGCTAATGATCCCAATACTCAGAACATCAATTCCGCATGTTATTCCGTTGTTCTGAACAGGCTAACACGGCTAATCAATTCAAAGGGAAACCTTCCGTCTGCGCTGCTTATTGACGAAGTACCCACACTTTTTGTACACCGTATCGAGAACCTGATTGCCACTGCTAGATCGAACCGGGTTGCTGTACTGATCGGTCTCCAGGAGCTGCCCCAGTTTAAACAGCAGTATGGGAAAGATACAGCCTCTACGATCACTTCTGTGATCGGAAACGTGCTTTCCGGATCTGCAAGGAATAAGGAAACGCTCGACTGGTTGGAACGGATCCTGGGAAAGTCAAAACAGTTAGGTGAAAGCCTGTCAATCGACCGGAGCAAGGTTTCGGTTTCTTTGAGCGAAAAACTCGAAGTATTGATCCCTGCTGGTAAGATCGCATCACTGGGTGCCGGCGAAATGGTAGGCGTGATCGCGGCGGATGCGCAGAGCTCTTTTTCCGGTAAGTATGAGACTGCAGCGATTAACTGCAGGATAAACCTGAATATGGATGAAATCAAAATTGAAGAAGAAGGATATGTCGAACTGCCTGTTTACTATGATTTTGGAGATAATAAGGAGGAAATACTCCGGAGCAACTTTATGCGCATTACCCGTGAAATCGAGGTTATGGTCGCTGGTTTTGCTTGAGACGGTGCTCCTGTTTTTGGGTGTAGCCCATGCCCAGTCTTTGGATGGCCTGAGGTTATCGCTTCCGTTGCGTGCGTTTAAAATTAATTCTGGATTTGGTACGCGTACTCATCCGGTCACTGGGATAAAGAACAGTTTTCATACAGGTATTGATCTTTATGCAAAATCAGATACTGTATTTGCCATCCTGCCGGGAAAGATCGTCAAGGTCTCATCTGACCTGATTATCGGAAATTATATCCTCATTGCCCACGGGGCTTACATCAGCATTTACGGGCATCTCTCAAAATCGCTGGTCAGCGAGGGGAATCTTGTGGCTTCATGGACTTCAATTGCGATCTCAGGCCATACCGGAAGGGTAACTGGAGAACACCTGCATTTTGGTTTAAAGCACAATGGAGTATTTGTTGATCCGATTAGAATGCTTTATCTCTTCAGCAATATGAATAAGGCGGCGCTTTACCTGTTTTTAAATGACCTTATTGATGTCAAAAAATTACCTGGCCCGTCTATTCAAGTTGGGGCCAAAACTGAAATCAATCATTAAAACCGAAATTCATTATGAATACAGTAATATTAAACGAAAAGGATCTGCCAATGGAGCAGCTCCGGGAATTGGGCCTTGTCAAGGGTGAAGAAATGCTGATGGAGCGAAAAGATATTCACGCGCTTCTATCCGGTGGCAGGACGAATCTGATCAAACTGCATGATATCTCGCGCAGCGGGATCGAGATCAAAGAAATGGAAGTAAAACTCTCTTTGGTAAGGGGTGTGTCGGGTAAACCGGACTTGCTAGTCCATCCTGTATATAAACAGTCTTTAAACCCTTCGTATATTACACAAGCGGAGGCTGATCAGCTTATTTTAGGAGAAAAAGCAAATATCTTGAAAGAAGTCGACCGTGAGGGAGAGAAAAAGTCACTTTTAGTTGAATATGACTGGGATACAAAAGAATTTGTGGTGACCGATATGTTAAAGGTCAAAGCGCCTGAGAAAGTGAACGGTATGGCTTTGAGTCCATATCAGAAAGAACGTTACAGTGCAGGCAGGCAGATCGAACTCGAAGATGGTACTTTGATCCAGGCGAGTAGTACCAGTGCTGAAGGTATCCGTTCAAACAGGCTCGCGCTCGTTGTTTCTGTTTTGATGGACGGTGGGATTTCTTATCTGTTATTGACCGGTCTCAAAGCTCTGATCGGGGAAAAAGGCATGCTTGCCCAGACCAATGAAAAAAATAATAGCTATAAACAGGCTTTTAAGGAGTATGAGAAACAGCAGCTATCTAGGCTCGGGGATATGTTGTCTGATGAAAAGCTAAATACCAACGCTGCTCACAGTCGGGGATATACGCGTTCGGGAATGTCTAGGTAGATGTTGCCTGCTGTTTCTACTGCCATCGGAATATGTGAGACCTATGGGTTTTCTTTCAGGACCGACATTTTAGGTGACCTCTTGTTTGATTATCACAATGGACAGTCAGAATACTTTGGGGCGAAAGGGCATTTGGTGCCGCCGGACGGCGGTTTTTGGAGCAGCAGGTCGGTGGACCTTAATATTATATCCCAGGTTTACATCTGTTCGAGCGCGATGGAAGCCATTGCATTTCTATATTTCAATGCGGCCCGGTTTAATAGGCAACGTGAAATTCTCTTTATCGCCATCGGTCCCCGTTATACTTACCCTGTTGAACTCTTCAAACAGCTGGGGAAAGTGAGAATAAACCTGGTTTTGGGCAATAGTCTCATTGACATACTGTGTGCGGTTAGATTTTGTATGGATTACAAATGCACAGAGGTACATTTTACCCTTCAGGATGAAAGTGTAGTTTTCAGATTTTCTGAACTTGTTTTTTATATCCCTCAGCATCGCCTCTGCTTAAGGCAGGTTTTCTTAATGGCTAACATCAGGCCGTTTTTCAGGCAATATTTGCCGAAATCTAAAATTTCTTTTTTATACGAATTTCTAAATCAATAATACCGAGCTGTATCAATAGCTATGGTTTCATTTTCTATCAATCAAAATTAATCCATTTATTATGAACGAAAACAATTTGGAGTATCTTCAGAATAATCTGAAATACCTTGGGTTTGGCGAATCGCTTAATCCACAATTAAAAGAAGCTATTGAAAAAGAGCTTCCGGAATTTAAATTGCGACTGGATATTAATATGCCAGCAATGAATGCTAAAGACAAGCCTGAACTTGCTGACACGATGCAATATCAACTTGATTTTTCAAAGAGCAAGGAAACAGATATGTACTTTTTTAACAAATATCAGGCCTTCTTGGAGCCTGCGGGTAAGCCGTATGATGTAGTAGATCAAATTTTTTATATCAACAAAGGAAAAGGTGTAACCGCCAAAGAAAGTTACAATCTTCTCTCTGGCCGCGCTGTGAATAAGGATGTTATACTCAAAAGCGGAGAAAAAGCCAATATGTGGCTAAAGTTGGACCTTACGGAGCATGATCCAGATAAGGGCTTTAAAGTTAAAAATTATGGTGAAAACTATGGTTTTAGCCTGGCTTCGGCAGTTGATAAGTTTGTGCTTCCGGATATTTACAAGCCTGGGTTCAAGGATCAACTTATGAAGAGCCTGGAGAGGGGAAATCTGCATGAAGTTAGTTTTTCAAAGGATGGTAAAAAGATGAATGGATTTGTTGCCGCTAACCCGCAGTTTAAAACGCTGGATTTTTATGATCATAATCTTGCTCCGGTTTACAGCAAAGCGGTTGATCTAAGAGAAGTTCCTACAAAGGCTATGGTATCGGCTGAAAATAAGGAAGCTGTAGTTGAAGAGGATTCGGTTGAAAAAAAAACGGGAAGGGGTAGATAATTCTGCCCAGTACACGGAGGCCTTTGCCTCCGTGCTTTTGCGTGCACAAATATTTTTGCTATTTAGTTAGCTAATGTGATGCTGTCAAGCTGTTTATGATATGAATAATTTGCTCAATTCAGGTTAATGGAAATATTTGCCATTCAAATTTATAATCAGTATGGGAAAATTCAGTAAAACCAAAGAATTGGTAGCTTCTGTTGAAGCTGATGTAGAAAAGTTTTATAGTGCTGGTAATGGTGTAGCAGGTACACGTGTCCGCAAAGGTATGCAGGATCTTAAAAACTTAGCTCAGGAAGTAAGAGCCGAGGTAACAGAGAAGAAAAATACTAAGTAAAAAAAAAATTGTTTTGGGAAATAATAGCGAGGCCGCTGTCCGATTGGGCAGCGGCCTCGCTGGTTTATAGTGAAAAAATGTTTTACAGAAATTTAACCTGATATAATTTGTAAATCAGATCTCAACCATCTTTTCGTTTTTTACAATCAGGATCTTTCCGTTTTCAAGTTCCAGCCAGCCGTAATCAAAACAGAATCTGTATATACCTTTTGATGTGGTAAGGATCCGGGTATGGAATTCGAAGTTGAATCCGCTATCCCGTAGCAGAAAATTGGTTATTACCGTATTATCCCCCTTTTCATCAAACAGGTATTTAAGGATCTTATGGTTATTTTTAATGATTTCTGATATTTTGATATAAAAAGCCGGTGCGTTCCATTTTTCGGTTTTCAGCTGCTCTCGCCGCGCGTGGTTGCGGCACTGGTCACTGCAGAAGATCTTGTCACTTCTCCCCTCGACTGTATTTTCACAATTGCGGTAAGCACAGATCCGCTTATTTTCTTTAGGCTGCTTCATCCCTGATAATCTCTATGGGTTCCTATCTGTTTTTTATCCGATCAGATCGGATAAGACAATATACAACCGAATCGCAAGAATCCAATAAATAATTTTGTTCAGACCTAAATATTATAGATATGAAAAATAGTAATCTCGCTACCGAAAATTTTTCCTCAGGGAAAAGAAATTATTTTCTTGATTTTAAAAGAGCAGTCAATGATAGCCATTATTTGTGCATCACCCGGAGTGATGCGGAGGAAGATGGAAGCTATAAGCGGTCGACTGTTGTAATTTTTGAACAGGACTTTCATTTTTTGATTTCCGCAATGTCTTCCCTGTTCCATTCAGCCGTTTATCTGGATCAGGATAATATCAGCCTAGCAGATGTCGTCCGTCGTAAAAGCTCCAGTATAGATAAAGGGATCAAATCATGGGATGTCAACTTTAGGCCAAGGGAAAAATTTATTTCTCTTGGGGCAGATCAGATGAGTGATGCTGAGTTAATGGCGATGCTGATCGGTTCGGGACGGTCGGGTGTGAGCGCTGTTGACTTGGCCAAAAATATCTTAAAAGCAGTTGGAGGCAGGCTTGATTTATTGGCCAGCCAAGATCATAGAGCACTTTCCAGGTTTGAAGGTGTTGGGTTGGCCAAATCCAGTGCTATCCTTGCGGCGCTTGAATTAGGTAGGAGGATGTGCGCGGTTTGATAATTAATTTTGAACGGTGATATTCAATTGCAGCCGCTTTTAAGAGTCCATGAATGGTTTGGGGCATGCTATGTTTAAGCCTGTTAGATAGCAGATAAGTGAATGTTAAAACCGATTCGGTTTATTGTGCCTCATATCTGCTATCAAGCTGCATCTTTATTAAAACCTTTTTAGTACATAGGGTATTTGAAATTTCAATAATTTGCTGCTATTTTACTCCTGAATGAATTTGCAATGATAATTTTGAAGTCTTCATAACATGCGCATATCATCCTGCTCTATAGCATATGAAAAGGTAGCCCAAATTTGATCCCTACAAATCCTTCGCCCTTTAGTGAAGAATTAATCTATGATTTGCGCTGATAAAATCCCTCAACATTTATAGTGCTTTCTCCGTCCTTGTCCAGAAATGGGAATAAGACACCTAAGCTAGTTTTGTTCAGGTATGAGTTTTTTTCGCTTGTAACCATTCCGCTAAAGGAACTTGCGAGGTCGATGCCGATACCCATATTTTCGAACGCATCGAATATATAGATAAACTGCCCCCCTATATCCGGTCTGATTCCGGTTTTGAAATCTGATTCGGTTAAACTATACGCTTTTTTATCATCTTTTACACTTACTGTGGAGTCGGTCAGGTTTTTGAAACTGTACCATTGCGAAGGTTTTGATATTTCACTCAGGCTGTGCTTTCTGGTAAGTGTGGCATAAACAGACCAATATATCTGTGAATTTTTGGTTTTGAGGAATGTATAAAGCTCATTATAGGAGACTTTTATATTTCCGCTATAGACGGATTTATCGGCTGGCGTGGTATAGGTAAGGTTATTTTTTGGATCGATGTATGAAAAATTGTCCCAGCTAAGCGGAGTAATGTTGGCTTTTAACCAGGAAAGTTTTTTCTTTTTCCATTTATCGTCATAATATTTAGTTTCATAATCCTAGAGCTTTTTGAAAAAACGCTTTTTAACAGCTTCTTTTGTTTTGCCCTCATCAGTTTGATTAATGTCGTCTGCTATTTCGAGGAAATCAGCGAGGCTTGTTGCCGATTTCTTGTATTTGTTACTGAGCTGGCTATAGGTCAGATTAACCAGATCCTCATGCATCTTTTCGCTTTGGGGAGTTCTTTTATCTTTTGGGGTATATCCTGAATTGAACACCCAGGTAAAAGAATATCCTGCCTTGAGTGATTTTTTATTTTCGAAATCAAATATGTTTTTATCGTTGATCTCACCACTGAAATCCACGGAGTGGATATATTTAAAACTTCCCTCGGTTGGGTCTTTCTGGACTATGAATGTAAAGGGTGTGAGATAAAACTTTGACTCATCTGCATTGATATTTAGTGTGGCAAAGCGGCCTGCTTTCGAGAAACTGTTTTCTCCAATGGTAATTTTGGAGAAATCCTTTTGGACCATTGCCCGAAATGTATAGGTACTGACCAAATAGGTTTTATTTTCTTTATAAATTGCGTCAGTCCTTAACTTATAACTGGTCAACAAGGAATCGATCTTCAATGAATCTGCTGAAGAAATATAACCTGTTTTGTTAGCGGTTGTCTGCGCAAAAAGGGCAACTTGAAATACGCTCACCAGTACGATCGTTGCAAAAAGACTTAATATGTGCTTTTTCATGGTTTATCTCAAATAATTGGCTGATAATGATTTTAGTAGGTCAGGGAGCTGATCAGGTCAATGACTATCGATGGTTTTTCAGGATCGCGTACTTCAATTTTTACATCCGGCCTTGCATTTTTCATCCTAAGTTTGAATGCATTGATCTTTAACTCAAGTGCAGTGTCAGGTGTTCCATCTTTTGCAGGCTCGGCCATATCATTGGTCAGATGGATGGTTCCTTTCGCTATATTCCGTTCCAGCATATCCAGCGTCTTCTGATCGGGGTTGTCATCCCTTCCATTGGCTGATATCACATAATGGTCTGCTGTTACGTTCTTCAGGAATTCATCGGTCATATTCCTGGCGCTTCCATGATGTGGCAATTTTAGGATATCCACATGGATTTTTCCGGCCCCGTCGAGGAAATTATTAAGTTTAAGGCCCTCATATATATTTTGGCTGGTAGCATCACCTGTAATCAAAATGGTCTTCTGTTCATATTTTAACAGACAGACGATACTTGAGAGATTAAATACCGAGGTATCTGTTGAGGCCAGGTTACCCAGTATAATATTGGGGTCTCCTTTTTTCTTATAGGCTTTTAAGTCGGTGTCCCATTTTTTCTGCAGTTTTTTCAGGCTGGTTGTATTTGGGTGAATAACGTTGATTTCCAACTCATCCAGAATGGTTGAATTTTGATCGATATCGCCCCTCACAAGTCTTGCTTTGCCAGCATCCAAAGCTGTATATGGCCTGTTGTATGGTATATCAAGAGTGATTGCAGCGTCCCGTATAGTCCGGCCCTGCCCGGTTGAAGCAATTATCGCCAGGGTATGTTCATCTAACCCTTTTAATTCGGGGATGGCTTGAATCTGGGCTGGCGTAGGTTTTTCTTTATCCTTTATTGATGCAAGCAATGGCATTTCATCGTTTCCTACAATGTCATCAAAGCTGTTGAACCATAAGTTTGCTATTTTATATTTCTTTTTATCGGGTAGGATTTTATCTTCTTTTTCCTGAACCATCTCGGCAGTGAGTTCAATTATCCCATAGATATGGTCTTCATCCGCGTGGCTGATCATAGCCATTGAAAGGGGCAGAGGGCGGTTTTTAAACTTGGCGTTTTTGATTGCAGACAGTCTGGGCTTTAAGCTGTTTGAATAAACATTTCCCGGTCCGCCGTCAACAAGGATGATTTTTGGATCAGATTCTTCACCGTAGTGGATGAGCAGGCAGTCTCCGTATCTTGCCTGAAGTGCTTCAAATGTTAAGAACATAATTAGATTGTTTATGTGGATGATTAGATCGACTGTATTGCCCTCAGCACGTCCAGCATGCCGGCTCCCTGGAAATATCTTTCCCTTCCCAGATCTGTAGCGGTTTTGCAGATTGCCTCTTTAATTTTCCAGGGCGATCCGATAAGTTCTCTATGTTTTGCCAATATCAGCGCTGCTGCGCCTGAAACATGTGGTGCGGCCATCGAGGTCCCATCCATATGGCTGATTCCGTTATCAAGTCCGCAGGACCGAATTTTTTCTCCCGGGGCTACAAGATCAGGTTTCAGCCTGCCGTCACCCGTTGGGCCTTTACTGGAAAAATAGGATATTCCATAGATGTGTGGCTTGTTCCGGTGTGTTGCACCTACGGTTATTACTGTTTCAGCATTTCCCGGATCGGTGATGTTCACCATCCTGAAACCTTGAGACTGGCTGCCGTCTTCTGCCAGAAACACAGACTGTCCGAGATTTCCCGCTGCTGCGACCACAACGACGCCCTGAGATACCAGTCTGTTACTTGCTATACAGATGGGTGTCTGTCCGCATGCGTAACTGGAAACCAGATGTTTTAGTGAGAAACTCATGTTTGCCCCGTGTATTACCTGTTCCTCTTTTTCGCTGTTGAGATAACCAATAAACTGGATCGCTGCGAGAATATTGAATTCCTCTCCGTTACCTTCCTTATCAAACACCCTGAAATCATATAGTTCGATACCGGGGCACATTCCGGTTAGATTGTTGCCTAATGGATCATTTTTTTGGCCTGCGCCTAAAATTCCTGCCACATTTGTCCCATGAGCGTTCGCTGGGGCAATATATTCTTCACTGTTATGGGGTACCCTGAGCAGTGGGCCGATTACCGACCAGTCGAGCATCCTTCCCCTTGAAAGGCTTTCATCTATTTCTGATATATATCCCTCTATTTCTAAGCTTTTTAATCCCTCATCCTTGCTGTTGCCGGACACTTCAAAAAGCTTTTCAAAAGATTTGGTTTTAGTTGCTGTATTATTGGAATGTATCCAGGCAAGTTTTTCCCTGAATTTTGTGAAATCATAGGTGGCCACAATCCTGGTGTGGTTGGAGTCCGGATCAGTTTTTTTGCCGAAGGCATTTGGCGAAGGTTTTTTGGTTTGCTCATCAACGATCCTGAAAGCAGGATGGTTCGCATCAATCCCGGAATCAATGACTGCCCAGGCAATACCCGAACCGTCAACATCAAATACCCTTCTTCCTGCATCCCCTTTGGTCGAAGGAACGGATTTATCTATGCTTACACTTGCGGGCCTGTTTTTATAAACAGACCAGAGTACCGTTGGATTTTCTCTTTGTTTAGCAGGATATATAGCGAAATGGCTAAAAAAGTCGTCGCGAAAATCTGTACTTTTTGAATTTTCATCATGAAAAATAGCACCTACAAGGTTCTTGAACCACCGAAAGTCTGAAGACGGTTCACCGTTGATAAAAGTGTAAGACTGCATCCACTTTGTTAATGGAAGAGCAACTTCAATCAGCTCCTTTAAAGTAAGGCATACCGCAACGGTCTCCCCACTGCTTGCCAAACGCCAGGCAGGGTTAGTCTCCAGTCCACTGAATTCCCTGAGCCTTTGAGAAATTTCCTTATAAAGAACTGCGGTCGAGAAATCTCTGTGTGGGGTGAGAATCAGGTCTTCCCTGTGCTCATCGATATTTTCCCTGTTCTCAAAGTAGCCCAGCCACACTTCAGGATAAATTGGTGAATCTTGCGTAAATCTTAAGTTTCCGGGAGTTTTTTCAAATATTAGCCGTTTGATCAGCTCTTGGTTGACTTTCATTTTATGGAGCGTATAAGGTTGATTTAGATGCCGGATTTTTTTTGAGGGCATTATCCGGTTGGTTTATACCAAGTTAGCTATAAATATTTTATTCTGTCACAATTTTAGAATAATTTTTTTGAGCTCATATATCGCGCTACCTAGCTTGATCAGGTGGCTAAATTATTTTCAGAAAGATGAATGTCCATTCAAATAAATTTGACATTTCTAATTAAAAAAATAATCATGTTTATGTAAAAATAAAACACTTAAAAACTTAAGAAATACTTAAGAAAATATTTATTTAAATATATAAATAACTTAAAATGAGGCGTTTATTTTGGTTGTCGTAAAGACTCATAATCTTTTGGTCCCTGGTTCGAGCCCAGGTGGGCCCACAAACCCTCTTTACAGTCCGTAAAGAGGGTTTTGTATTTTTGGCGGAAAATTTATTGGCTTTAATAGTAGTGTAAAGGCTGTTTTTTGATTCGAGCCCATTGAGGTTTTTGGTCAGATAGACTAGTAAATTCCGACTAAGTGTTAAAGATTGGAATACGATCATAAACAATGTTATATAAATTTTACGATCTGAACGTAGTAGTCATTTGAGAAATACAAAAGTGTACATCAAAAAACGACCGTTATTTGATAAAGAGAATTTTATAGCCGGACAAAGGTGCTATACCTTTATCCGATAACTTTTGAACTAAAAAACAGTCAAATATCATAAGCATTAATTGGTTATTAAATTGAATTTCGTCAGTAACATGCGCTACCTCATCGATTTCATATTCTGTACCTAAACTTGTCTTATGGTACAAGAGATAATCACAAAGCTTTTAAGTAATCTTGATAATTACCAATTTTTCTACTTGTTAGTAAGGTGAAGACCGCGTCCATTATTCACCATTGATCTAACTCGACTTAGCTTAAGATTTAAGACAAACGCTTTAAACCTTTTTATTAGTTATTCCATAAATAAATTGTTGTACATTTGAATGACTGACTAAACAGTCACTAAATTATAAATATGGGAACAAAAGAAATCGCAGAAAAATATTTCAATGCAATGGTGGCCGGAAAGTTCGATGAAATGACCAAATTAAAAACGCCTGATTGTGTTTATTGGTTGAGTGGAGATGGATCGTGGCCATTTGGAGGTTACCAATCGTTAGAAAACCAAGCAAAATTATGGGGCACCGTAGCAGAACGGTTTCCGGGGGGAATGAAGATGACGCTTAAATCTCTCACAGCAGACGAAGAGCGGGCAGCACTTTATGTTCATATCGTGGGAACTAGAAAGGATGGTCGTATTTACGAAAACAATGTGATACTACTTTTAACCTTCAACGACGGCTTAATTACCGGGCTTTATGAGTATTTGGATACCATTATGGTTAATGAATTATTCTGTGGCCCGATGGATGATGAAAAGTAATAGTTAACAACATTAGGAATGCAATCTGAATCTATGGATAAAAGGGAGAAGCTACTTCAAACAGCATTAGAATTATTTGTAAAACAAGGATTTAATGATACACCAACAAGTAAAATAGCAAAAGAGGCAGGTATAGCAACAGGGACTTTGTTTTATTTTTTTCCGACTAAAGATGAGTTGATTATTTCACTTTACTTGAAAGTAAAAGGGCAGGCGACAGAAAGTATAAATGTTGCACTGACAGAAGTTAAATCAACAAAGGAAGTCATCAAAACTTACTATGAACAATCGCTGAAATGGTCGCTTCGTAATCCCAACGAATTTTCATTTCTTGCTCAGTTCTCCAATTCGCCCTATCTGAAAAAAATTGGTGCTGATGAAATTTCGGCTCAGATAGCTCCCGTACTACCACACTTTCGTCTGGCTATCGAGGAACAACAGATCGTTGATATTGATGTAAATTTATTGTATGCATTGATTAGTAATCAAGTATTTGGTGTAAATCAATTCCTTTCGGCAAATAAATTCACCAAAAAAGAACAGCACAACATCATTCAGGATACATTCTTTATGTTTTGGAAAATGATTGAACGCTGATGAGCAACGTAATGAAAATGAGAAAATGAAAATAATAATTACAGGAGCCACCGGGATGATAGGGGAAGGCATTTTGCTAGCTTCTCTTTATCATCCCAATATTACTGAGGTATTGATGGTGAACAGAAGAACTTCTCCATTAAAGCATCCGAAACTTTCTGAATTGATCGTAAAAGATTTTACAGATTTAGCCGGATATAGCGCTAAATTGACTGGCTACGATGGCTGTTTTTATTGCGCAGGAGTAAGTTCCTTTGGAATGAAGGAGCAGAAGTACAACTTCATCACTTTTTATACCACAATAATGTTTGCAAAGGAGCTTGCCCGTTTCAATTCAAATATGGTTTTCTTTTACTTATCTGGAGTGTATGCAGATAGTTCGGAAAATGGAAAAATAATGTGGGCAAGGATAAAAGGCAAAACAGAGAACGCATTAAAAGAGCTACATTTTAAAGCCGCTTACAGTTTCCGACCAGGTTTTATTATTCCGTTGAAAGCACAAAAAAATGTAAGATTGATTTATAAAGGACTTAACCTTATCTACCCTTTTGTTTTTCCAAATAAAACCTTGACCTATGATGAAATCGGAACTGCATTAATGCGGACACTGACACTTGGATACAACAAAAACATTTTAGAAATAAAAGATTTAAAATTAATTGCAAGACAATCCAAACTGTACAAATAAAATTTAATAACAGCTGAAACTGGCATTATCAATATTCCCTCATTTTGTAATAAAATCAGTACTTCAGAGATAATTGTATTTATTTGGCCTTATAATTCCTGCTGCATTGTTATTTTAATTATGGATTATCATAAACTCATTCCATTAATCAAATCTCATTTTTCGTTTTTGATGATGAGTATTTGATATTTTGAACGCTTCTAAATTATACACCCTTAAATTCCCTTTTGATAACTATTTGCTAGATTACTCATAGCAAGGTTTATACGATTTTTTTTTGCTAAATCGGCGATTAAGCACAAATCAGATAGGAAATGGTTCGAGAAGCGCCCAGTTGGGTCCACTGCTTTAAACCCCTTTAAGGATGACTTAGAGGGTTTTTTTGTTGCTCGCATTAAACTGGATTGCGCATAGTAACTCAGTAATTGTTCTTACAACACTTTAATCCATTTGCCTTCGATACTTTCCAGATTTGTTCAGTCGAAAACATGCCAGTCGCAATCTTCTCGAATTAGGTATTATTAAAATAATTTACCATGGTGCTGCACTAATACTATTTTCCGAAAGCTCCGCTTTACAATCGGGTTTATTTTACTTTTTTTCGGTGTCAATAGCTTTGTTTACGACATTCGCTCGAAGTTCTGAATTGATGTAAGTAATAGTTGTAAAGGAATTGACACCATTAAGCAGATGAGAACTAGTGAATCGCAAACATTTACGATGGGTGTCAATTTCATTACACTATGGTTTTTTTAAATATTTTATCCAAATGAAATTAAATCCCCAAACGAATACCAATAACAACAGCATATCTAATAGAAAATTACTGGTATTGAAGCCGATATGGGCCAATCCAATATCAGAGTGATCTATTTTGCCTTCTGTGTATTTGTTAAATGTTAAAGGAAATCCGATTAAAGTAAAACCATCTGATTCTGCTTCAAATGTTGAGTAAATAAGAGTTATTACGATAAAAACCGCAATAGCTAATAACGTGGGTTTTGTATATATACTCATCAACCTAGATTTAATCTGCCAAATTTATAATTTTCAATAATGATGTTCATCTGTTCGGGAGTAATTGTTGTGGAGGTTTTGTCATTTATATATACGCCACCACCTCCGTACATTATATTCGTCTATTGTTGATCATTTTTTGAATATTCCACTGTTCCCTCATGCTTTTTATCCACACCCAAGGTTCGTCTACATGGTAAAGACCTAATGAATATCCGAACTCATGTGGAATCGTATTTTTATCCAAACCTTTCATAATTGATGGTATAAAAGTCTCTTTCAGATAGATTTCCGTTCCGCCTATCTTATTTACTTTTCCATATAGTAAGCCCCTAAATTAAACCCTTAGCTTAGTTATCAGTTTCAACGGCAAGTTCAATAACGTGATGAACCAAGAAGGCATCAGTTAATGAAAGTGCATAGTCAAGATCGATCGGCACGAAACAAAAAAGGCTGAGTTCAATGTAGCGTTTTCAA
>Ga0265798_10001991_pt1 | contig 30676 bp, 24 predicted proteins | sample P3T30metagenome_FD_192430 | JGI IMG/M metagenome (GOLD analysis project Ga0265798, IMG submission 192430) | Plant litter microbial communities from East Loma Ridge, Irvine, California - P3 T30 | ecosystem: Environmental > Terrestrial > Plant litter > Unclassified | place: USA: California... | reverse complement strand
CTTTCCATGAGGCATCAGATGAAACTGCAGCAGGTTTGCGGCAGGCCAAACGGCCCGCCGCCAGTGTTGCGCCTTTGTTGCCTTACCGCGCCAACAGGGCCTGTGCCGTCGGGAATGACGGACGGATATCGTTCGGCACGGACTTCATCTTGTTCAGCGCCTTCTGCACGTCCGGACGGATGACCACGTACTTCGTCATCATCGCCTTGGCGCGGGCGTAGTCGCCCGTCGCCTCGATCGTCAGGAACTCACGGTCGAGGTCGGTGACGGCCTGCTTGATCTTGGCGTAGTTCACGGAGAACGTGCCGTTGCCGTGCGAGACATAAGCGCCCTTGTCGAGCAGGTAATTGACCTGGATGGCCATGCCGCGCGCGTGCGAATCCGTCAGGCCGAAGTGCAGCGTACGGAACGCCGAGGCCAGGAACGTCGTGTGCAGCTTGCGCTGGGCTTCCTCACCCTGGCCCAGCGAATCCTTCAGCTGGCCTTTGTCCATCATGTACATCAGCGCGTACAGGCCCGTCACGTCCGCCTTGGCTTCCTCGATGGTGGCGTAGGCGTCCTTCAGGTCCTGGCGCGGCGTCGATTCGACGCCGTTCTGCTTCGTCTTGTGCGGACCCAGGCCGTGCGTGATCTCGTGCGCCAGGATGTGCGTGAAGAAGGAATCGAAGTCGACGTCCTTGCGGTCCTGCGGACGCAGCACCAGCTGGGCGATCGGCGTCAAGGTCGCCTTGAACTTGGCTTCCTGCACGTTCTTCAGCATGACGCGCTTGGAGCCGCGCTGGCTGATGATGCGCTCGTCGTTCGGCAGGTTGTAGGCAGCCGTCTGCACGCCCATATTGCCGTCGCCGGCGCCGAACACCTGGTTCACCACGACCATCGGCGCCACGGCGCCCACCTTCGGGTTGCGGTACTGGGCATCCAGCGGCAGGTTGTCTTCCAGCTCCTGCATGTGCTTGGCAAAGAAGTTCAGCTTGTCCGTTTCCTGCTGGTCGCGCAGGCTGACGTAGGCTTCGAACGCGGCCTTGTAGCCGAACAGCTCGTCGTTATACGTCTCGTACGGACCGATCGTCACGTCCACCGGCGAATCCAGGTCCATCCACGCGAAATCGGACGCCAGGTAGTCGTTCGTCAGGAACGCTTCGGCGCGCAGCGTGAGGAACTTTTTCAGCGACGCGTTGTCGGTCGCATCGGCCGCTTCCTTCAGCAGGATCGACAGCTGCGTCAGCTCGGTCTTGTACTCGTCGGAATACTTAACGGTCTGGAACTTGCCGTCCTTGCCCTGGCGGATCGTCGTGAAGAACCACTGCGCGTCCTGCTTTTCCTGTGCCGGCAGGCTGCTCATCCACTTTTCCAGCGCGGCCTTGCGGGCGGTCTCGGGATAGAAATTGCCGCCTTCGATCTTGCGTGCGGGAATCTTGATCTTGCCGATCTGCGCCGGCAGGAAGGACGTATTGCCGTCGAGGATGGACCACGGGCCCTTGTTGAGCCAGAAATAGTCGACGCGGGCACGGCCCAGTGCCGAGTTGTCGTTCTGCAGCGCCGTCAGCAGCGCTTCGTTGCCCGACCAGCGCTGGCGCAGTTGCAGCACGTCGATGATCTTGGCCGCCTCGATCAGCTTGGCGATGGCACGCCGGTCGCCCGCGGACAGCGCGCCCGCGTTGACGACCAGCTCGACAGGCGCATAGCGCGCCGTCATTCTATTCAGTTCAGCAACACCGGCAGGCGCGGCGCCGGCACTGCCGATGGCGAAGCCGGCGGCGGCTGCGCCGACCAGCAGCGAGAGAAGTTGTTTTTTCATGGGGACCTGCGTTTCGGTGAAAAAAGGTCCACATTGTAAACTGCTCCGGCCCGGCGCACACTTCCCGCTGTGATTGCTGACAGTGCCTGTGGCCGCTGCGCTACCAGACGCGGTAGGTTTTGCCCGTCTCCGGTCCTTCCACGCTGCGGCTGTACGCCAGTGCGACGCGCTGTGCGTCGACCGTCTCGACGCCCGGAAAATACGCGCCGTACTGCGGCACCGATTCCGTCAGCAGGGCCGGATCGACGAGGTTGATGCGCAGCCCGCGGGGCAGCTCGACGGCGGCGCCCAGCACGAAGCCTTCCAGCGCGCGGTTGACCGTGCTGGCGTTGGCGCCGTAGCGGATCGGGTGCGTGCCGACGCTGCCCGAGGTCAGCGTGATGACGCCGCCGTCGCTCAGCTTGTGCTGCGCCGCCAGCGCCACGTTGACCTGCCCCATCAGCTTGCTGTTCAGGCCAATATAAAACTGTTCCGGGGTCATCTCCGTCAGCGGCCCGAAGTGCAGCTCGCCGGCCGCGACGACGACGGCGTCCACGGGACCGGTGCGCTCGAACAGCGCGACCACGTCGTCATACTCTTCGATACGAACCCGCTCCTGCCCGCTGTTGCGCCCGACGGTAATGATGTCGTGGCGCGCGCCCAGCTGTTCGACGACGGCCTTGCCGATGGTGCCACTGGCACCGATCACGACGATTTTCATGCTGCTCTCCTGTGGTGTGTGTGGAGCCAGTATCGTCCGTAACCACCAATCGATAAATGCATTACGATGACGTGGATTACTAACCGAGGGTTCGGAATGGACAAGCTCAGGAGTATGGAAATCTTTGTAGCCGCTGTCGATGCCGGCAGTTTTGCCGGGGCGGCACAGCGCTGCGGGATGTCGGCGGTCATGGTCGGCAAGCACATCCGCCAGCTCGAGCTGCTGCTGGGCGCGTCACTGCTGACGCGCACGACGCGGCGTCACGCGCTGACGGAGATCGGCCGCCAGTACGCGGCTCAATGCCGGCAGATCCTGGCGCAGATCGATGCCGCCGAAGCCATTGCCGAGCGCATGCGGGCCGCCCCGCGCGGACTGCTGCGGGTGACGGCACCGGTAACGTTCGGCGCGCAGTGGCTCGGCCCTGCCGTGACGGCCTACCTGGAGCGCTGGCCCGAGGTGACGCTGGAGCTGATCCTGAACGACCGGATGGTGGACCTGGTGGAGGACGGTTTCGACGTGGCCGTACGGATCGGCGAGCTGGCGGATTCGGCCATGATCGCGCGGCCGCTGCGGCCATATCGCATGGCCATCTGCGCGGCGCCCGCGTACCTTGAACGGCGCGGCACGCCGTTGACGCCAGCCGACCTGGCGCGGCATGAATGCCTGGACTTTACGGGGTGGGACCCGCAGACGCGGTGGAAGCTGAAGGGAGAGCAAGACAACCGTTCGGTGCCGCCCGGTCGCTTGCGGGCCAACAGCACGGACGGGCTGCGCATGGCCGCGCTGGCGGGGTTCGGCATCGTGTTGCAGGCCGAGCTGAGCGTGGAACGGGACATCGCGGCGGGCCGGCTGGTGCCGCTGCTGCAGGCGTTCCTGCCGCCGCCGCGACCGATGCACGTGCTGTATTCACGCGACCGGCAGGCGACGCCGAAGCTCACCACATTCGTGGAGTTCCTGCTGGAGCGGTTCGGGCCCGCATGAGACGGGGTCGGACCCACCTCACCAGTCTTCGGAAGCATCGGCAAACCCTCGGGGTCCGACCCCAGCCCTTCGCGATTGTCAGCACAGGGCTGGGGTCAGACTCTGACGCGCCGCAGCTTGCGTTGCGGGCCGCGTGAGGTGGGTCAGACCCCGCGATTACGCGACGTCGGTAACGAACTGTTCGCGCGGACGGCGTACCTTCGGCAGGTTGACGAGCCAGTCCTGCTCGGCCTTGCGGTAACCCAGCGGCAGCATCACGACGCTCTTCAGGCCGCGGGCGCGCAGGCCCAGGATTTCGTCGACGGCGGCGGGATCGAAGCCTTCCATCGGCGTGCAGTCCACTTCCTCGAACGCGGCCGCGATGACGGCGGCGCCGAAGCCGATATAGGCCTGGCGTGCGGCGTGCTCGAAGTTCACCTGTGCGTCGCGCTGCGGATACGTCGCGAGCAGCTGCTGACGGTACGCTTCCCAGCCTTCGTTCTTGAAGCCGCGCACGTCGTTGGTGTAGTCGAACATGGCGTTGATGCGCTCGGGCGTGTAGTTGTCCCATGCGGCGAACACCAGCAGGTGCGAGCCGTCCGTCACCTGGCCCTGGTTCCACGACACGGGCTGGATGCGTGCGCGCACTTCCGGATTGGTGACAACGAAGATTTCAAACGGCTGCAGGCCGCTCGACGTTGGCGCCAGGCGGGCCGCCTCGATGATGCGTTCGACCTTGTCGGTCGGAACGGCCCGTTGCGGGTCCATGGCCTTGGTGGCGTAGCGCCACTGCAGTTTGTTCAGCAATTCCATTGTGCTTCCTTGTAGAGTGAATACAGCCATTGTATTGTTTCCTCGCGCGCGGATAAACTACGCGACAGGAAAATCATTTGTTCTTTTGCGGATAAAATCGGAGGTCCCCGTGCCACGTCGTTTCGATCACCTTGCCGATGTCGAGGTCCTGCTTGCTGTTGTCGAGCATGGCTCGCTGACAGCCGCCGCCGTCGTGCTGGCGACGACGCCGTCCGTGCTGTCGCGCGCCGTGGCGCGGCTCGAGGCGCGGCTGGGGACGCAGCTGCTGCGGCGCACGACGCGCAGCATGAGCCTGACCGAAGCGGGCCGCCAGTACGTGGACGAAGCGCGGGCCGCGTTTGCGCTGCTGGACAAGGCCGAGCACGCCATCCAGGGCAGCGCCAGCCAGCTGACGGGACGCGTGCGCCTCAGCGCGCCGACCAGCTATGGCCACCAGCGCCTGCCGCCCATCCTGGCCACATTCGCACGCCAGTACCCGCTGGTCCAGGTGGAACTGAACATCACGAATCGCAACGTCGACATGGCCGCGGAGGGCTTCGACCTCGCCATCCGCTCCGGTCCCCTGCCCGACAGCAGCCTGGTCGCGCACCGGCTCGAGGATGCCCGCGTCGTGCTCTCCGCCTCGCCCGCCTACGTGCGTGACGCGGGGCCGCTCGAGACGTTCGAGGATCTGCAGCGCCAGCGCTGCATCGCCTTCCTGCGCCCCAGCACGGGACGCGTCTCGCCGTGGCATCTGCGCGTGAATGGCGAAGAAATCGACTGGATTCCGCCGTCCGTACTGGCGGTGTCGGACGATGTGATGGGCGTCGTCAGCCTGGCCGAACAGGGCCTCGGCATCACCATGTGCCCGCAATTCATGATCACGCGCAGCGTCGAAGCGGGCCGGCTGGTGGAGGTACTGCCAAAACTGCCGTGCCGCGACCGGCCCTTCTCCGTCATCTTCGCCCCGCACCGCAACCTCTCCCCAGCCGCCCGCGCGCTGATCGACACGCTCGTCGCCGCCACGCGCTAAAAAACCGGTGACAGACACCAATTTCCGGAAAAATGGTGTCTGTCACCGTTTTTTTCTGGCTGCTCAGTGTGCTTGCGCCAGCGTTGCCAGCGCGCCTTCCGGTTTCCAGCCGGCGCCCAGGGCGCGGGCGACGGAGACGGCGGCGAGCAGGCGTTGCGTGTCGATCTGTACGCCGGCGCGGTCGGCCGCGAGGGCGCTACGCTGGGCGTCCGTCACGTCCAGGTACGTCGACAGGCCACGCTCGTAACGGGCGCGCGCGACGAGGTAAGCGCGTTGCGACGCTTCCCGCGACACGCTCTGCACCTTGCCCTGCTGCTGCTTCTGCTGCACGTCCGACAGCGCATCCTCGACTTCGCGCAGCGCCGTCAGCAGGCGCTCTTCGTGGTTTGCCAGCGCTTCGCCGTAACGGGCCTGCGCGGCGGCCAGGTTGGCCTTGTTGCGCCCACCGTCGAGGATCGGCAGCGACAGCGCCAGCGGACCGACGCTGAACTGGCGCGAGCCGCCCTTGACGATGTCCGACAGTTTCTCGGACGCGAAACCGAAGTTCCCCGTCAGCGACACGGATGGATAGAACGCCCCTTCGGCCACGCCGATCTGCGCGTTGGCCGCCTTCAGGTTCGCCACGCTGGCGGCCAGGTCGGGACGCTGGCCCAGCAGGCTGGCCGGCAGGCCGACGGGAATCGCCGGCGGCTGCGGCAGCGCGGCCTGCTGCGCGGCCGGCAGCACGGGCGTCGATGGCGAAGCGCCCAGCAGCACGGCCAGGCCGTGTTCCAGCGTGTTGCGCTGGCGCTGGACTTCTTCCAGGTCCGCTTCCGCGTTGGCGCGTTCGATGCGGGCGCGGGACGTGTCCAGTTCATTGGACAGGCCGGCGTCGAAGCGTGCCGTCACCAGGCCTTCCGTTTCGCGCCGCGTTTCCAGCGCGCCGCGCAGGATGGCGATTTCCGCATCCAGGCCGCGCAGCTGGAAGTACGTCGTCGCCACTTGCGACGACAGCATCAGCATTACGCCGTCGCGGTCCGCCTGTGCCGCCAGCGCCTGCGCGTCGGCCGATTCCACGGCGCGCCGCACGCGGCCCAGCAGATCGAGTTCGTACGAGAACGCCGTGCCGACCGAGTAGTTATTGCCGCTGATGGAGCGGCGGCCCAGCGCGATGCCCTGCGACGTGTTCGCCGACGTGCGCGAGTTCGAGACGCCCGTGCTGACGTCCAGCTGCGGACGTTCGCTGGCGCGCGTCACGCCCAGCTGCGCCTCGGCCTGCAGCAACCGCTGCGCCGCCGCCTTGACGGTCGGGCTGTCGCGCAGCGCACGTGCTTCCAGGTCGCCCAGCGTGGCGTCGCCGAAGACGCTCCACCAGTTCTGCGGCAGGCGCGCAGCATCGGTGCTCGTGGCGTGGCGGAAGCCGGCATCGGCCACATTGGCCGGCGCCTTGAAATCGGTGCCCACAGTGGCGCAGCCGGACAGCAGGAAGACCGCGGTGGCGACGGCCAGGGGGAGTTTTTTCATACGATTCAACATAGCGTTACCTCTTGTTTTTTCACGGGCGCGGATCAATGACCGCCGCCACCACCACCGGGGGACTTGACCTTGTCGGACAGCCACAGGATCAGGATGCAGGACAGCAGGATGCCGCCGACGATGAAGAAGCCATCGTTGTACGCCATCACAAAGGCCTCGCGCCGGACGATGCCGTCGATGGCCTTGAGCGCCATGTCGGCGGCGCCGGAGGGATCGAAGCCCTGGCCGATAAAGCCCTGCGTCATCTGGTCCAGGCGCTGCTGCGTCGCCAGCGAGAAGCCGGTGATCGATTCGCCCAGCCGCTGCGAGTGGAAGTGCTCGCGCTGCGACAGCGACGTGGCCAGCAGCGCGATACCGATCGAGCCGCCCAGGTTACGCGTCATGTTGAACAGGCTCGATGCGGACGGCATGTCCTTCGGCGGGATGCCGTTCATCGCGAAGTTCGACAGGGTCAGCATGACGAACGGCTGGCCCAGCGCGCGGATGATCTGCGACAGCATCAGCTGGTCGTAGCCGGTCGAAGCATCCATGTACGCGTTCATCAGGCACGAGCCGCCGAACAGCAGCAGGCCGAACGTGCACAGGATGCGGTTGTCGATCGTGCCGGACAGCTTGGCCACGAACGGCATGATGAACAGCTGCGGCAGGCCGACCCACATGATCACTTCTCCGATCTGCATCGGCGAATAGCCGGCGATCTGGCCCAGGAACAGCGGCAGCAGGAACGAGGAACCATACAGGCCCATGCCCATCACGGCCGACAGCACGGTGGCAACCAGGAAGTTGCGCTGGCCGTACAGGCCCAGATTGACGAACGGCTGCTCGCGCGTGGTGCTGGTGACGACCCAGCCCAGCAGGCCGACGATCGCCAGGCCGGCAAACGTGATGATGAACGCGGAGTCGAACCAGTCCTTGCTGTTGCCCTCTTCCAGGAAGATCGTCAGGCAGCCCAGGCCCAGCGCCATGAAGCCGATGCCGAGCCAGTCGGCGTTCCACAGCTGGTCGAGGCGGAACTTCTCCTTGTCGAGGCCATAGGCGATACCGGCCATCAGCAGGATGCCGGGCACCCAGTTGATGTAGAAGATCGACGGCCAGCCATACAGCTCCGACAGGTAGCCGCCCAGCGTCGGGCCCATAGCCGGCGCCAGCGTCGCGGTCAGGCCGAACAGCGCCATGCCGGTGGCGCGCTTCGATGGCGGCAGCTTGCCCATCACGAGCGTCATCGCCATCGGGATCAGCGCCCCGCCCGTAAAGCCTTGCGCCATGCGGAAAACGATCATGCTTTCCAGGTTCCAGGCAAAGCCGCACAGCGTGGAGAACAGCAGGAACAGGGCCGTGGTGCCCATCATGTAGCCGCGCAGGCCGAACACGCGCGTCAGCAGCGCGGTCAGCGGAATGACGATGATCTCGGCCACCAGGTAGGCCGTGGAGATCCACGAGCCCTCTTCCTGCGTGGCCGACAGCGAGCCGAGGATGTCCTTCAGCGACGAGTTGGTGATCTGGATGTCGAGGACCGCCATGAAGGCGCCCAGCATGCCTGCGGCCACCGCGACCCACGTGCGCGACGAGACGGCGCCGGACGGCTGCACGAAGGCAGCGGGCTTGCCGGCATCAAGTGTTGTAGAGCTCATGGCGAGCGCTCCCGATGAATCAGTGTGCCTGCGTGGTGGCGGCCTGCGCGTGCTGCGCCGGCGCCTGCTCGCCCAGTTCCACCTCGGCGATGACGGACATGCCCGGCACCAGGCGGCCCGACAGCGCCTTCAGGTCTTCGTTCTTCAACGTGATCTTGACCGGCACGCGCTGGACGATCTTGGTGAAGTTGCCGGTGGCGTTATCGGCCGGCAGCAGCGCGAACTGGTTGCCCGATGCCGGCGAGAAGCTGTCGACGCGGCCGACCAGTTCCCTGCCCGGCAGCGCATCGACGCTGATGTGGACCGGCTGGCCGATCTGCATCTTCGCCAGCTGCGTTTCCTTGAAGTTGGCGGTGACCCAGACGTTGTCCTGCACCAGTGCCGTCAGCTGCTGGCCCGGCTGCACGCGCTGGCCCACTTCCACACTGCGCTTGCCGACGCGGCCCGACACGGGCGCCAGCACCTTGTTGTAGGCGAGCTGCTGTTCGGCGTCCTTCAGCTGCACTTTCAGCACGTCGATCTGCGCCTTCAGCACGTCCCGCGCCGAAGCGGCGGCAGTGATCTGCGCCTTGGCGGCGGCGGCGCTGTCCTTGCGCGCGGCCACGTCGGCCAGTGCGCTGGCGCGGGTCGCCGTGGCGGCATCCAGTTCCGCTTTCGAAACAGCCTTCATCTGGCTCGTGTACAGCTGGCTGTAACGCTGCGCATCCTGGTTGGCGCGCACCAGCATGGCCTCGGCCTGCTTCACCTGCGCCAGCGAAGCGCTCGCCTGGGCGTTGACCTGCGCGACCTGCGCATCCGCCTGCAGCACCTGCGTTTCGGCGCTGGCGATCTGCGCGTGGATCTGCTCGACCTTCACGCGCTGGTCGAACGGATCCAGCTCGGCGATGACGTCGCCTTCCTTGACCATCTGGTTATCGTCGATCAGTACCTTGGTGACGATGCCGGCGATGCGCGACGAGACCGGGTGGACGTGGCCCGCCACGTACGCGTTCTCCGTCTCGACGAAGTGCGCGCTGCGGTACCACATGCGGCCACCCGCGGCGAGCGCTGCCAGGGCGATCACGCCGGCAACGATAACGACCTTGCGATTGGGCTGCTTCTTTGCCGGCGCCGCGGCAGCCGCGGGAACGGCGGCAAGCACTTTTGGTTCGGCTGGATTGTGCTGGTTGGACATGGTGGCGCTCCGAAGAAATGAAATTGGGTCTGTGCATTATTCGACAAAGACCAAGCGAAGTCAAGAAATGAAACGGTTGCATTTCATTTCTAGGTGGCATAAAGTATAGCCATCTGATAGCCTCCCTTTTTCTCCACCATGTCGCAAAAAATGTCTGACGAGCAAGCGCTGGACGTCCCTGCCGATGGCTGTCCCTATTCGTCCGCCCGCACGGCGGGCCGGCCGCGTGCCTGCGATGCGGAAGCGCGCATGCAGGACCTGATGACGGTGGCGGCCGAGCTGTTCCTGGAGAAGGGCTACAGCAAGGTCAGCCTGGAAGCGATTGCCCGCAAGGCGCACGTGGCCGTGCGCACGATCTACGTGAAGTTTGGCGGCAAGGCCGGACTGTTCCGGGAAATCCTGCGCTCCGGCCGGGAGAGCTACTTCGCGACGATGGAAGACCTGGAGACGAATGTCCGGCCCATGCGCGAGATCCTGATCGACTTCGGCGCGCGCATGAACGAGCTGATCTCGTCACCGGGGGCGATCAACCTGCACCGTATCGTCATTGCCGAATCGGCGGCCGACCCGGAGCTGGCGGAAGCGTTTTTCGATGCCGGCCCCCGTCAGACCCGGGAAGCCTTGCATACCTTCTTCTCCCGGGCCGACGTCCGGGCGCAACTGCGCGCCGATATGCCTGCGGAACAGCTGTCCGTGCATTTCCTCAACTGCCTGATGGGCGACCAGCTGAAGCGCTACCTGTTCATGCCGCAAGGCTGCGGAGAGCATCAGAACCTGCTGCTGGTCGAGCAGCGTGTCGACCTGTTCCTGATGGGCGCCCAGCGCCCCGCGTGACACGTGGCTGCTCTGCGGTATGTGCGCTGGCGCACGGTAGACCGGCCGCGGCTGGCGGATAATGCTTTCCTCAAGAACATAATTCGTAGGGAGGCAGTATGAGCAGGATCGATCGACTCGAATTCAGCCAGAAAGTGGCATCGCTGAACGAATGCATCCGCGGGTTCCAGGCCAATCCCAGCAAGGAACAGCTGGACCGCGCCATCAGCGAGCTGCGCGCCTACGCCGAGGCGGCCAACGGCGGCGAAATGGAGATTCCATCGCATTTCGTGGCGAACTAAGCCACAGCACACACGACAACCGGGCTCATGCCCGGTTTTTTATTTTCCGAGGAGTTTTCATGACGACGCAAACCGACGACCAGCAGTTCTGGCAACTGATCGACAAGTTCATCCAGCACGCCAACGAGCAGGGCCAGGCCAGCGGCGCCCCACCCCACGTGGCCGGTGCCGCGCTGATGTTTGCCGCCGCGCGCTTCAATGCCTATGTGCTGGCCCGCAGTGCCGCCAACGCCGAGCAGTTCCGCGACAACATGCCGGGTGCGCTGGAGTATTTCCGCACGCAGTTCGACAAGATGATGAACGAGAACATGACCGACTACGCCGCGAACTTCGACAAATACGAGCAGCGTTGAGTTGTCGATAGCGAAACAAGGGCGTTGCGGATTGACACGTCCGCCGCCTTGCGGTTTAATGCCTGGACTGTCTTGAAAACGATTTCAAACTCTTTTTCATCGCGCCTCCTCTCCACGCCTTTAAACACAGACACAACGATGACCGACCAACTGCACTTTCCGCCATCCTTCTCCTGGGGCGTTGCCACCAGCGCCTTCCAGATCGAAGGCGGCGCCACCGCCGACGGCAAGGGCCCGTCGATCTGGGACACATTCAGCCATACACCCGGCAAGGTGATTGACGGCAGCAACGGCGACGTCGCCTGCGACCACTACCACCGCTATGCGGAAGACGTGGCGCTGATGTCGAGCCTGCACGTGGACGCCTATCGTTTCTCGATGGCATGGGCGCGCGTGCAGCCGGCCGGCAAGGGCGCCTGGAACGAGGCGGGCTTTGCGTTCTACGAAAAACTGTTGGACGAGCTGGACAGCAAGAACATCGCGGCCCACGTCACGCTGTACCACTGGGACCTGCCGCAGGGCCTGCAGGACGAAGGCGGCTGGCTCAATCGTGACACCGCATACCACTTTGCCGAGTATGCCGCGGAAGTGGCGCGTCGTTTTGGCCATCGCGTGAAAACGATTGCAACGCATAATGAGCCGTGGTGCACGGCCAACCTGGGCTACGGCAATGCCCAGTTCGCACCGGGCGTGGCGGACCTGAAACAGTCGATCCAGGTGTCGCACCACCTGCTGCTGTCGCACGGTCTGGCAATGAAGGCGATGCGCGCCGTCGGCAGTACGGCCCAGCTGGGCATCGTGCTGAACCAGTGGACGTCCGATCCGGCAACGGACAGCCAGGCCGACCGCGACCTGGCCGCGTTCGAGTATTCACGCTCGGTGGAATGGTTCATGGACCCGATCTTCAAGGGCCACTACCCCGAGCTGGCTTTGACGGCGCACGGCGCCAACGCCCCCGACGTGAAAGAAGGCGACTTCGACATCATCCGCGGCAAGATCGACTTCCTCGGCGTAAATTACTACTTCCGCCACTTCGCCAGTGCGGAAACGCCGCCGCGCCAGCCGGAAGCAAAACTGGGCAAGACGGACATGGGCTGGGAGATCTACCCGCAAGGCCTGACGGAGCTGCTGCTCAAGCTGAAGGGCCAGTACGAGCTGCCGCCGATCTGGATCACGGAAAACGGCATGGCCAATCCGGACCAGGTGACGGACGGCCGCGTGGCCGACGCGCAGCGCATCGACTACGTTCAGCGCCACCTGGCGGCGTTGCAGGACGCGATGCGCCAGGGCATCGACGTGCAGGGCTATTTCTACTGGAGCCTGCTGGACAATTTCGAATGGAACTCCGGGTACGCGAAGCGCTTCGGCATCATCCACGTGGATTACGTCACGCAGAAACGTACGCCGAAGGACAGCGCGCTGTGGTACCGCGAGTTCATCGACGGCCAACGCCGCGGCTGATCGAGACTTTGGACAGAGACCCCGCAGCATAGCGGGGCACTACAATAATGACACCTGAACCAGGAGACACCATGCCCCCAGAGGCCACGACCTACACGCCCGGCGCCGCCGCGGCCTCCCCTGCCGCCGTGCACCGCGTCAGCCCGCTGCTGTGGGTGCCGAGCGGCTACTTCACGATGGCGCTGGCCTACGTGATGCTGACGAACGTCACGGCCATCATGTTCAAGAATCTGGGCATGGACAACGGCCGCGCCGCCGAATACGCCAGCTACCTGATCCTCGCCTACACGATCAAGCCGCTGTTCGCGCCATTTGTCGAGATGTACCGGACCAAGAAGTTCTTCGTGCTGTGGACGCAGATCATCCTGGGCGCCGGCTTCGGTGCCGTGGCGCTGGCGATGTCGCTGCCCAACTACATGGTCATCATGGTGGCGCTGTTCATCCTGCTGTCGTTTATCGGCGCCACGCAGGACATCGCGGCGGACGGCGTCTATGTGACGAGCCTCGACTCCCGCTCGCAGTCGCTGTACTGCGGTATCCAGAGCCTGTCGTGGAACGTCGGCCCGATCGTCGCTTCGGGCGGCCTGGTCTACCTGTCCGGCTGGCTGCACACGCACACGTTCCACCACGACGCCGGCGTCTTCGGCCCGGCATGGATCGACAGCTGGCGCATCATTTTCTTCATCGTCGGCGGCGTCACGCTGGCGATGGCGTTCTGGCACATGAAGACGATGCCGGACGGCGCCAAGGCGGAAAACGCCCCCACGTCGGTGGCCGACGCCTGGTTCATCCTGAAGGACTCGTTCGTCACGTTCTTCCAGAAGCGCGACGTCTGGCTGATGATCGGCTTCGGCTTCCTGTTCCGCCTGTCCATCGGCCTGCTGGAAAAGATCGGCCCGTTCTTCATGGTCGACCCCGTCGCCAAGGGCGGCCTGGGCCTGTCGAACGAGCAGCTGGGCCTGTTCTACGGCACCTACGGCCTCGTCGCCGTGCTGGTCGGCTCCCTGCTGGGCGGCATGTTCGTTGCGAAACGGGGCCTGAAGCCGACGCTGTTCCTGTTGTGCTGCGCCGTCAATATCCCGAACGTCACGTTCCTGCTGATGGCGTATTACCAGCCGACGGACGTGGTCGTCATCAGCGCCGGCGTCGCCATCGAAAAATTCTTCTACGGCTTCGGCTCCGTCGGCTTCATGATCTACCTGATGCAGCAACTGGCGCCAGGCAAATACACGACGACGCACTACGCGTTCGGCACCGGCCTGATGGGACTGTGCATGATGGTGACGGGCCTCGTTTCCGGTCACCTGCAGCAGATGCTGGGCTACGTCAATTACTTCTGGTTCGTGATGGCGGCCACGATTCCGTCGTTCCTCGTGACGTGGTTTGCGCCGTTTCATCACAAGGAAGCATGAGCCCGCGCTGCGCCCCGCGGCATCCTGACGGAATGCTGCGGGCCGGAGGTGCTACCCTCCACTGCCTGCGATAAATCGATATTGCCGGGCCAACACGGTTAAACTTGCGCGTCGCATCGCAACCGTTTCGTATGTTCTTTCTCCGCTTCTGCCTGCTGCTGGCACTGCTGTTTCCCACGCTCTCCCCGGCCGCCACCCATCTGCTGACCGAGTACGCGCACACGGCCTGGAACGGCCAGCGCGGCGCGCCGGCCGACGTCGTGCAGTTTGCCCAGACGCCCGATGGCTGGCTGTGGATCAGCTCACCGAACGGCCTGTTCCGCTTCGACGGCCTGGACTTCGAACGCATGGACAGCGTGCAGGGCCACCGGTTGCATTCGACCAACACGCTGGGCCTGCTGGTAACGCGCGACGGTCGCCTGTGGGTCGGCGACCGTTTCGGTGGCATCAGTGTATTCGCGGCGGGCCGCATACGCCTGTTCACCGAGGCCGACGGTCTCCCCGCCGGCTCCGTCATGACGATGACGGAAGGCCCGGACGGCAGCGTGTGGGCCGCCACCGCGACCGGGCTGGGGCACCTCGCACCTGGCGCGCACCGGTTCCGCCGCGTCGGCACCGCGGAAGGGTTGCCGGTCACCCGGACACGCCAGGTCCTGTTCGGCCGCGACGGCCGGCAGTGGGTATCGGTCGAAGGCGGCATCTATTACCGCGATCCCGGCGCGGCGCGTTACCGGCGCGCCTGGCCCTATATCGACCTGATGGCGATGGCCGAGGCACCGGACGGCACGCTGTGGGGCTCGGACGGCGTCGACAAGCACTATCGCGTCCGGTCCGCCCCGCCCCCCGGCAACCCCGCACCGCGCGCGGAACTGGGCGGCAACGGCGCGCTGTTCGACCGCGCCGGCAATATGTGGATCCTCAAGGTGGACGCGCTGGAGCGCCGTACCGCGCCATACGTCGGCACCGCCGCGCAGGTGCAGCAGCTGACGCACGCTAACGGCATGAGCGGCCCGCTGATCCAGACGGTGTTCGAGGACCGCGAAGGCAATCTGTGGGTGGGCACCTCGGCGGGCCTGGACCGGATCCGGCGCACGCGCCTGCGCACGGTCCCGGTCGAGACGTCGTTCGACCGCCCGGGCGTGTTTGCGGACGACCGGGGCGGCGTCATCATCGGCGACCACCGCCACCCGCTGCGCAGCTACGACACGACGGGTGCGACCGCCACGCTGGCGCACTTCAGGCCGAGTACCGGCTACCGTGCTCCCGACGGTACGTTGTGGCTGGCAAACCGGGATGCGCGCTGGCACCGCGGCCCGTCCGGTGCGCTGACCCGGCTGCCGCACCCGCCGCAGATCGCCGGGCACGACACGCAGGCGATGGTCAACGATCGCGCCGGCCGGATGTGGATTTCGATCGCGCGCAACGGCCTGTTCCGGATTGAGGACGGCGCATGGCGCAAGGATGGCGGCCTGTCCGGATTGCCGGACGGACTGGCGCTGGCACTGGCAGGCGACAACGCCGGCCGCATCTGGGTGGCCTACCTGCGCAACCGTATCGCCATGATCGACGGCGACCGCGTGCGGGTATTCGACCGGCGTGCGGGACTGGATCTCGGCAACGTCCAGGCGCTGCTGGTGGACGGGCCGCGCATCTGGGCGGGTGGGCAAAACGGCCTGGCGTGGTACGACGGGCGCTGGCACAGCGTCACGCCGGCCGACGGACAACCGCTGCGCGGCATCTCCGGCATCGTGCGGGCCCGCGACGGCGCACTGTGGCTGAATGGCTCCGCCGGCATCAGCCGCGTTGCCGCCGCCGATGTCGAGCGGCTGCTGCGTGCTCCGCAGCTGCCACTGCCGTACGAACGCTTCGACGCGCTTGACGGCCTCGTGGGAAGCGCCGAGCAATTGCGCCCGCTGCCGTCGCTGGCGCAGAGCATGGATGGACGGCTGTGGTTTGCCACGGCCAGCAAAGTGGCCAGCATCGATCCGCTGCATATCCCGCGCAACCGGCTGGCACCGCCCGTGCAGGTGCTGTCGATACGTTCCGGCGATGTCAGCTATCCCGTCAAGGACGGTTTGCGGCTACCGACCGGCAGCCGCGATCTGCAGATTGCCTACACCGCACTCAGTCTGGCCATTCCCGAGCGGGTCCGATTCCGCTATCAGCTGGAGGGCGCCGACGAACGCTGGCATGAGGCAGGCGCTCGGCGGGAAGCGGTGTATACGAACCTGCGCCCCGGGACGTACCGTTTTCACGTCATGGCCGCCAATGCGGACGGCGTCTGGAACGAGACCGGCGCCTCGGTCGAATTGCTGCTGCCGCCCCGCTTCTTCGAAACGGTGTGGTTCCGGATGCTGATGGTGCTCGCGGCAGTCGCGCTGCTGGGCGGGCTGTACCTGTTGCGCGTGCGCCGCCTCACGGCCCGGATGGAAGCCCTGATGCTGGAGCGGCTTGCCGAGCGCGAGCGGATCGCCCGCGGCCTGCACGACACGCTGCTGCAAAGCGTGCAGGGACTGATCATGTTGTTCGGCAAGCAGGCGCGCAAGCTGCCCGTCGGAGCCGACGAACGGGGCAAAATCGAGCAGACGCTGGACCTCGCCAACGCGCTGATGACGGAAGGCCGCGACTGCATCACCGACCTGCGCACGACGGGCGAGCCGGCGGAACTGTGCCGGGCACTGGTACAGCACGGCCGCCTGCTGTTGCAGGAACGTTTTGTCAGCAGCATCCACGGCGAGCCGCGCGCGGTGACGCCACGGGTGCGCGGCGAAGTGCAGGCCATCGTCCGCGAAGCGCTGGCCAATGCCGCCCGCCATGCCGACGCGAACCTCGTCGAACTCATCATGGATTACGGGCCAGACGGGTTGTCCGTGCTGGTGCGTGACGACGGCCGCGGCATGGCGCCTGCCATGTCGTGCGGCGGCGGCCGGCCCCGTCACTTCGGCATCATCGGCATGCGCGAGCGCGCCGAGAGCATCGGCGCCAGCTGGCGGCTGGTTTCGGCGCCGGGCAAGGGCACGTCCGTCCACCTGCGTGTTTCGGCCGAGCTGGCGTATCCGGGGCGACGCTCGGCCGCCCTGTTCGCCCGCCTGCGCCCGCGCCGCCGGTCCCGCGCCGAGGCGGCATAGCGCCCGACTGCTCGAAAGAGCTAGTGCCGGCCCGCCCGGCATGTCGATGACGTCCTGTGGTCCCGACGGTAACCTGTGCCCGGCATGAAGTCGATGCCAGCCACTAACCGACCCGAGGAAAGCATGACCCACCACACCCACCTGAACCAGCAGCGCCGCAACGTGTTGATGAGCGCCGCCACGGCCGCCGCCGGCGCAGCCGCCGCCGGCGTATCGCTGAACGCATCCGCCGCCGCACCGGCGCGCGCTTCCGGCAACCTGACGACCCGTGACGGCGTCTCGCTGTACTACAAGGACTGGGGTCCGAAGAACGGCCAGCCCATCGTCTTCTGCCATGGCTGGCCGTTGAACTCGGACAGCTGGGAATCGCAGATGCTGTTCCTGGCCGACCAGGGCTACCGCTGCATCGCGCACGACCGTCGCGGCCACGGCCGCTCCAGCCAGCCGTGGGACGGCAACGACATGGACCATTACGCGGACGACCTGGCGTTCGTGATGGAGTCGCTGGATCTGAAGAATGCCGTGCTGATCGGCTTTTCGACGGGCGGCGGCGAAGTCGCGCGCTATGTCGGCCGCCACGGCACGAAGCGCACGGCCGGCCTGGCGCTGGTATCGGCCGTGCCGCCGCTGATGCTCAAGACCGCCGACAACCCGGGCGGCCTGCCGCGCGACGTCTTCGACGGCCTCCGCGCCGGCTCGATCGCGAATCGCTCCCAGCTCTACAAGGACATCGCGTCCGGCCCCTTCTTCGGCTTCAACCGCCCGGGCGCGAAAGCGTCGCAAGGCCTGATCGACAGCTGGTGGATGCAGGGCATGATGGCCGGCCACAAGAACACCTACGACTCGATCAAGGCCTTCTCCGAAACGGACTTCCGTGCCGACCTGGCGAAATTCGACAAGCCGACGTTGATCATCCACGGCGACGCCGACCAGATCGTGCCGATCGATGCATCCGGCCGCGCCGCTGCCGCCATCGTCAAGCACGCCAAATTGCTCGTCTATCCAGGCGCGCCGCACGGCCTGACGGACACGCACAAGGACCAGGTCAACCGCGACCTGCTGGCCTTCATCAAGGGCTGACGCCGCGCAGGCGCGCTTCCCTAGAGCGACAGGATGCCGCGCCGCACGGCGATCGCCACCGCATGCGTGCGATCGCGCGCATCGAGCTTGGCGAGGATCGTGCGGATGTGCGACTTCACCGTGTCTTCCGCGATGCCCAGCTTCGCGCCGATCTGCTTGTTGCTGTTGCCGTCCGCGGCAGTGCGCAGCACCGCTATTTCGCGCTCGCTCAGATCCGGCTGGCCCAGGTGTTCGGCCAGCGTACGGGCCACCTCCGCGGGTATCCAGCGCCGGCCGGCGTGGACGGCGCGGATGGCGTCCAGCAGATCCTTGCGCACGCTGCTTTTCATCAGGAAGCCCGCCGCGCCCAGTTGCAGTGCGGAGCGCATCTGATGGTCCCCCGCCAGCGTCGTCAGCATGATCACGCGGGCCTGCGGATGGCTGCCGCGGATCGCTTCCAGCGCCTGCAGGCCGCTCACCTCGGGCATCGCGATATCCATGATCGTGACGTCGGGCCGCAACGCTTCGAACGAGCGCAGCGCATCGGTACCGTCTTCGAGCTCGCCCACGATCTCCATGTCAGCCTCGTCGCAAAGCGTGTCGGCCAGTCCTGCACGCACGATCGGATGGTCGTCGATGAGAAGGATGCGGATGGGGCGCGGTTCGTTGGCAGGCAAGGCGAAAACTCGTGAGGCGGGCGAAGGCCGACAGTTTAATACAGCGCCGAACCGCGCGGCAAACCATCACCTTGTTACCCCCTTTTTTCACCAACCCAGAAAGATTATCCATGTTCAGCTATCGCCACACCACCACCCTTCTGCTGGCCATCGCCAGCGCACTGACCCTGCCGCTGGCCAGCGCGCAAGGTCTCGCCACGCCAAAGTTCGATGCCAAGGGCATTGCCCGCACGGAGACCGTGCGCCGCGATTTCGACGGCAACCGCGAGGCCATCCAGGTACGCGTCGATTTCGCCCCCGGCGCGGCGTTCCCGAAACACTCCCACCCCGGCGTGGAGATCGCCTACGTCCTGAGCGGCTCCATCGAGTATGAACTGCAGGGCAAGACGATCCGCCTGCAGGCCGGCGACTCGCTGTACATCCCGGCCGGCGCCGTGCACTCGGCCAAAAACATCGGTTCCGGCATCACCGGCGAACTGGCGACGTATGTCGTGGCGAAGGGCCAGCCGATCGTCATTCTGGACAAGTAACCATATAAAAAAACCCCGGCTGCAAGCAGCCGGGGTTCAAGGCAAAACAACCGAAACTTGGAACGTGGCTTAGAACGTATAGCCCGCGTTGAAACCGATCGTGCGTGGCGGCAGGTATTGCGCCTGCCACACGTCTTGCGGGTTCTGGGCGCTCGTCTTGATGTCCTTGTCCGTGGCGTTGCGCACGAAGACGTCGACGTAGTATTTCTTGTCCGCGTCGTAGCGCAGGCCCAGGTCCAGCTTCGAGTACGAACCCTGGCGGTCCGGCGCGCCCAGGTTGAAGACGGACAGATAGCTGGCCGATTCCCAGTGGGCCGACAGGCGTGGCGTCAGCGTGCCCGCTGGCAGCTGGAAGACGTGCTGGTACATCAGCTGCGCGCTCCACTTCGGCGAGTGCGGCATGACGTTGCCCGTGACGTCCAGGCAGTTGGTGATACCGGGGATCGAGCAGGCCGGCAGCGTGTAGTCGTTGCTGCCGCCGATCAGCTGGCCCAGCTCCGCGTGCGTGTACGTGCCCGTCAGTTGCAGGCGGTCCGCCTTCGTCAGCTTGGCGGCGATCTCCGTCTCGAAGCCGTAGACTTTCGCGCCTTCGGCGTTGAAGGTCGACAGGCTGTGGCTGCCGTCCGGATTCGTTACCGGTGCGCTGAACTGGAAGCCCTTGAACTTTTCGTAGTACAGCGCATTGTTCATGCGGATCATGCCGTTCATGAACGTGCTCTTGCTGCCCACTTCATAGTTCGTCAGCGTCTCCTGGCCGTAGGGGATGCCGCCATCCTGCAGGCCGCCCGACTTGTAGCCCGTCGAGACGCTGGCGTACAGCATCGACGTCGGCGTGATGTCGTAGCTGACGCGGCCCAGCCACGTGGCCTTGCTGCCGCTGAAGGAACCGCTGTTGTTGTTGCTCAGTGCGAAGCCCGAACCCGCATCGGCAGGATTCGTGCTCGGGCTGATCGGCAGCTGTGGCACGTCGACCTTGTCGTTCCAGCCCCAGCCGATGCCGCCGATGTTTTCGCGCTTGTCCTTCGTGTAGCGTGCGCCGCCCGTCAGGTGCCACTGGTCCGTCAGGTTCCACGTCGCCTGGCCGAACACGGCTTTCGAGTCCACCGTTTCCTTCGGCTGGATGAACGAACCCTGCCAGTTCACGGTGCCGCTCTGCGTGCCGTTCATGATCGGGATGTCGAAGCGCATGGCATTGTTTTCATGGCCGTAGTACAGGCCCAGCAGCCAGTCGACCTGCTTCTTGCCCGTCGATTGCAGTTCGACCTCGTGGCTGTAGCTCTTGTATTTCGACAGCAGCGTGTTGTTGGCCTGCGATTTGCCGCCCGTCGTGAAGCTGGTCGGGATGTACGAGCCGCCATCCTGGTCATACGTGGACGAACCGTTGAACGACGACCAGCCGGCGATGTACGCCAGGGCCATGTCCGGGTTGATCGCCCAGTCCACGCGGCTGCGCACGGAGTTCGAATCGCGCTTCAGCGATGGTGCCGTGTCGATCAGCGCGGACCACAGGTCCTGGCCGGCGCGCGGCGTCTGCATCAGGTTCATGCTTGGCGTGCCGCGGTCCTGGTAGCGTTCGTACGCCAGGTTCCAGTGCAGCGAAGGCATGATTTCCCACAGCAGCGACAGGCGCAATGCCGTTTGGTCCTGGGCGTTGTACTTCTTGCCGCCCTGGACGAAGTTGGCGTTGTTCAGCGGCTGGAACGCGATCGGGTTGTTCGGGTGCGCGGCATTCGCGGCGGCGATCGCCGAGGCGGCAGCGGCCTGCTGCTGCGCCAGCGGAATGTTCGGCGGCGTCTGGTAGTCGACATAGCCGTCGTGCTGTTCATGGACGAACGCGACGCGCATCGCGGCCGTGTCGGACAGCGGAATATTGAACGCGCCACGGCCGCCGACGCGGCTGTAGTCGCCCATGCCCGCCTCGACGTAGCCGGAGTTGCTGCCCAGCGTAGGCTTGGCCGTCTGCATGTTCACGGCGCCGACGGTGGAGTTGCGGCCCCACAGCGTGCCCTGTGGACCGCGCAGCACTTCGATGCCTTCCAGGTCGAACAGCAGCGTGGTCGCGCCTTCAGGGCGCGGCGAGTAGATGCCGTCGACGAACACCGCCACTTCCGGGTCGGCGTATTCCGTTTTCGCGCTGTCGTTGCCGATGCCGCGCATCGTCATCGTGATGACGCCGTGGTCGCCCTGGCTGGTGGCCGAGAAGCCCGGCACCAGGTTGACGACGTCCTGGATGGTCTGCACGTGGTTGTCGTCGAGGGCGGCGGCGCTGATGGCCGTCACGGCGACCGGCGTACGCTGCAGCGACGTGCTGCGCTTGGTTGCCGTCACATACACTTCAGGAATGACGGTGGAGCTTGCCTCAGCCGCCTTCTGCGCCTGCTGCTGGTCCTTCGGTGCCTCCGGCGTGGCGTTGACGCCGGCGGTCTGTGCGTAAGCGGTGTTCAGGCCAGCGAGCAGCGTCAGCACGGCGAGGCGAATCGGCGTTCCCAGCAAGCGGGACCGTGGGGTGCGGGTGTTCATAAGTCTCCTTTGTTGCCGCGCCGCAGCTGAGTTGTGGCGCTAACATATTGTTTGAAAACGATTTCTTGCAAATGAAAACGTTTTCAAATAAAGTGAAAACGATTTCTTGTTTTCTGAAACCGTTTTCATAGTAGTCAAGATAGAATGTTGATGTCAATTTAAAAATGTCGGGAAACCACTTTGTTTACCACACATCTGTGGGTTGCTGGCAACAGTGGGCATCTCCCGACCTTGTCGGCACCAAAGATTTGCGGAACCACCGGAAAGCCGGACAAAGTAGCAAGGCAGCTACAGTCGCCGTCCGGTCAGCACGCCTCAGCCCGTGTCAACTTCGGGGTCAGGCACGAAAACTGACACGAACTGTGCCATGACACCGGCTATACGGCACAGCCCGTGTCAACCTTGGGGTCAGGCACCGTGGTGGGACACGGGCTGAGCGGCCAGATTCGGCGGACGGGAGGGGCACTGATAATAATGAAGGAGACGACCTTGCAGGCAATTCGTAACGTACTCGTAGTCGGCGGCGGCACGGCCGGCTGGCTGGCCGCCGGCTTCCTGGCCAAGACCCTGGGCACGGCCGGGGGCGGCATCGCCGTCACGCTTGTCGAATCGAAGGAGATCGGCATCATCGGCGTCGGTGAAGGGACGTTCCCGTCGATTCGCGGCACGCTGTCGATCCTCGGCATCGACGAAGGCCGCTTCATCCGCGAATGCAATGCCACCTTCAAACAGGGCGTGCGCTTCAACCACTGGGTGCGCGCGCCCGGCACGCCCGGCGCCGACCATTATTTTCACCCGTTCAGCCAGCCCAGCCAGCGCCCCGGCGGACCAGAGCTGCTGCCCTACTGGCTGATGGGTGCGGCCGGTCCGAACGTGCCGTTTGCCGCCGCGGCCACGATGCAGAAGCACGTGGCGGACATGAGCCACGGCCCCAAACGCATCACCGATGCCGACTTCATGGGGCCTCTGAACTACGCCTACCACTTCGACGCGAGCGCCTTCGCCGCCCTCCTCGCCACGCACGCGCAGACGCTGGGCGTGCGTCGCGTCGAGGCGACCGTCGACCAGGTGAAACTGGACGACACGGGTGCCATCGCGTCCGTCGTCACGCGCGAAGCGGGCGAACTGACGGCGGACCTGTACATCGACTGCACGGGCTTCCGCGCCCGGCTGATCGGCGAGGCGCTGGGTTCTCCTTTCAAGAATATCAACGACACGCTGTTCGTCGACCGCGCGCTGGCGATGCAGGTGCCGTACGACCGTCCCGACGCGCCGATCCCGTCGTACACGATCTCCACCGCGCACGAAGCCGGGTGGACGTGGGACATCGGCCTGCACGAACGCCGCGGCATCGGCTACGTCTATTCCAGCCGGCATACGAACGACGACCGCGCCGATCAGCTGCTGCGCCAGTACATCGGTCCCGCCAGCGATGGCCGCGAGCCGCGCATGCTGAAGCTGAACGTGGGCTACCGCGAAACCCAGTGGGTGAAGAACTGCGTGTCGATCGGCCTGTCCGGCGGGTTCCTGGAACCGCTGGAGTCGTCCGGCATCGGCCTGATCGAAGCGGCCACGTACCTCGTCAGCTACCTGTTCCCGTACGACGGCAACCTGGCGCCCGCCGCGAAGCTGTACAACGGGCAGATGAAGGCGCGCTACGAGCGCATCGTCGATTTCGTCAAGATGCACTACTGCCTGTCGCAGCGCACGGACAACGCGTTCTGGATCGAGAACGCCCACGCGTCGACGATTCCCGAGTCGCTGCGCGAGCAGCTGTCGATGTGGCGTGCGCGCGCGCCGCACCGGCTCGACTTCGTGACGGACATCGAGATGTATCCGCCATCGAGCTGGCAGTACGTGCTGTACGGGATGGAGTTCCCGACACGCCAGCTTGCCCACCGCGCGACACTGCCGGACCTGGCGGCTGCGCAGCGCGAGTTCCAGACGATCGCCCAGCTGTCCCACCACGCACTGGCCGACCTGCCGTCGCACCGCGCCCTGGTGGAGCATTACCGCGCGCGTGGCACAAAGGCGGCGCAGCCCGCACGGCGGCTGTACGTGTAGCAGACAGGGGCCGCGCGTATGCTAACCTTCGGCATCGCCGGCGGCGGCACCATCATCGGACAACGATAACAATTGAGCTCAGACGACCACTCCAACCCGACCACCCTGCTCGACGTGGCCCGCGCGGCCGGCGTATCGGCCAGCACCGTGTCGCGCATCATGAACGGTACCGCCCGCGTGGCGGAGGACAAGCGCAAGGCCGTACTGGCCGCCATCGAGAAGATGCAGTTCGCGCCGAACCAGATGGCGCGCAGCCTCAAAAAAGGCAGCACGATGACGATCGGAATCGTCGTGCAGGACATCAGCTCGCCGTTCTTCGACGAAACGCTGCGCGGCGTCGACGACGCGCTCAAGGGCACCGGCTACACCAGCGTTATCGTCAGCGGCCACTGGAACGCGGACGAGGAGTCGGACCGCATCCGCCTGCTGCTGGCACGCAAGGTGGACGGCATCATCCTGCTGACAGGCCGCATCTCGGACGAGACGGTGCTGCACTTCGCCAACCAGCGCCCCATCGTGGCCACGGGCCGCTCACTGCGCACGTCAAGCGCCATCGGCTTCAAGGTCGACAACGAACACGGCGCCTGGCTGGCGACGCGCCACCTGCTCGACCTGGGCCATCGCCGCATCGTCTTCATTACCGGTCCCGCATCGAGCAGCGACGCCAACGAACGCCTGGCCGGCTTCCGCCGCGCGATGGCCGAAGCGGGCGAACAGGTCGATCCGCAATTGATCGTCGAAGGCGACTTCCACGAACCGAGCGGCCTGGCCGCGATCAACCGCGTGCTGGAACGCGACGTGAACTTCACCGCCGTCTTCGCGGCCAATGACCTGTCGGCCTATGGCGCCCGCCTGGCACTGTACCGCAAGGGCATCCGTGTGCCGCAGGACGTATCGCTGGTGGGGTTCGACGATCTGCCGGGATCGTCGTACACGGCACCGCCGATGACCACCGTGCGCCAGCCGCTGTATGACCTCGGCAAGGCGGCCACCAACGCACTGCTGTCGCTGATGGGGCGCGAAGCGTTCGACGAGGGCGTCGCGCCGGTGGAGCTGATCGTGCGCGAGACAACCCAGACGGCGCCGTAAGCCTGGGGACTGGCCGCGCGGCGGACCGACCGTTCTGTGGTGCCTGTCCCCGACGTGAAGCCTGCGCATCGTGCGGCTTTAAACAATCCGGGGCTGACAGGTCGGGGACAGGCACCTTTTTTCGTTCCGAAAAACGGAGCCAGTCCCCATCAACGATCGTATGGTGCGATAGCCCTGATCGCCGCGGCAAAAACCGCATGCGTCACCGGGTCCACTGGCCGGTACTTCGGTTCGATCCGCGCCGGATCCTTGCCCAGATAATTATCCCCTTTCCAGTTGCGCGCCGGCCGCACCGGGCGTGGCACGAAACCACCGCCGCAGTTGGGGCAGACATTTTGCAGCAATCCGTCCACGCAGTCCGCGCAGAACGTGCATTCGTAGGAACAGATGCGCGCATTGGTGGCGGCCGGCGGCAAGGCCTCGTTGCAGTGTTCACAGGTGGGTCGCAGTTCGAGCATGGCTTCTCCTTGATGGTGGGGCAATCGTAGCCCGGTGGCGGTTGACAGGAATGACAGCCATGGATGAATATCTGCCACATGCCCTCCCCTGTCGACATCTGGCTGCTCGTCTTTCCCGGCTTCCTGCTGCTGGACGCGACCGGTCCGATCCAGGTCTTCGCCAGTGCCAACGACGAAGCACGTGACGCCGGCCGGCCGCCGCCGTATCGCATCCAGCTGATCGCCCATGGCGGCGGTGCCGTCATGTCGTCGGCCGGTGTCGCGATGATTGCCGCGCCGCTGCCGCGCTGTGGCATCCCGGGCGGCACGCTGATCGTCTCCGGTGGCGGCGGCGCCGACCTGCCCTCTACCACCGATGCCGCAGGCCGCGCCATCCTGCGCTGGATCGGTCGTGCCAGCGGCCCGGCCACGCGCTGCTGCTCCGTGTGCACCGGTGCCTTCGTGCTGGCGCGCGCCGGCCTGCTCGATGGCCGCCATGCCGTCACGCACTGGCAGGACGTGGCGGCGCTGCGCGCCGCGCATCCGCTGGTCCGGGTGCAGGACGATGCGATCCACGTCCGGGACGGCAAATTCCGCACCTCCGCCGGGATCAGTGCCGGCATGGACCTGGCGCTGAGTCTTGTCGAGGAAGACCTGGGCCGCGCCGCCGCGCTGGCGGTCGCGCGGCGCATGGTGCTGTTCCTCAAACGGCCCGGTGGCCAGCGCCAGTTCAGCGCCGAGCTGCTGGCGCAATCGGTCGCCGACGGCGTGACGGCGCAGCTGACGGCCTGGTTGCGGCCGCGGTTGCAGCAGGTGCTGGACGTGGAACAGATGGCGGCCGCGTGTGCGCTGTCGGTACGCACGCTGCATCGCAGGCTGCGCGCCGAGGCGGACATCACGCCGGCACAGCTGCTGGCGCAACTGCGCATGGAGCTGGCGTGCCAGCTGCTGGAACGGCCACGAATGACTGTCAAGGCGGCGGCGCGACGCAGCGGCCACGGCAGCGAATACAACCTGCGGCGGGCGTTCGTGCAGCGCCTGGGCGTATTGCCGGGCGAATATCAGAAGCGCTTCGCCTGACGCTGCGAAAGCAAGGCTCAGTCACTGACAACACAATATTTGCCGTGTATCAACGACAACCATTGTTGCCCATGTGACATTCGCATTTTGAGTCACTACACTCATGAATGGGGGTCACATGCCAACTGTCACCATCCATATCGCCAGTCGCGGCACGGCCCTGGCTGACGGCAGCCTCTCGTTGGCCGGTCATATGTGGATCGCGCTGGAGGACGGTGCCACCATCCACAGCTATGGGTTCGGACCCGACGGCGCGCACGAAGGGCAGCCGTTCGCGCCGGGCCGCTTCTACGATAACGACCATGAAACGTACACGGGTCCGCACTATCGCAAGCGCATCGCCGTCAGCGCCGCCCAGTATGAAGCGATGCGCGAATTCGGCCGGGCGCCGGCCCGCCACGGCTTTGTCTCCTACTACAATGGCTTCACCAACAGCTGCGTGCACTTTGCATGGAAGATGCTGGAACACGGCGGACTCAATCCCGGGCATTACGAGGGCGACATCTGGCCCGCCAATAACATCGACCATGCCGACACGATCGGTACCCCGGCACGCCGGGCCACCGATCGCGCGGGCCGCGTCGGCACCGGCTCCCGCCTGCTGCAATGGCTGCGGCCATTGCGCACCGTGCGGTGAACGGGTGAGCCGCCTGTCTCGCGAGCCGGCGCCGACGCCATCGGCAGCTGCGTGGCGCCGCAAATAAAAAAACGCCACCCGAAGGTGGCGTTTTTCATCGGACGTGCAGCTTAACGCTTGCGCGGTGGCGGCAGGTCGGTACAGACGCCTTCGTACACTTCGGCGGCCATGCCGATCGACTCGCCCAGGGTCGGGTGCGGGTGGATCGTCTTGCCGATGTCGGTGCCATCGCAGCCCATCTCGATTGCCAGCGCGATCTCGCCGATCATGTCGCCGGCATGCGTGCCGACGATGGTGCCGCCGACGATGCGATGCGTTTCAGCGTCGAACAGCAACTTCGTGAAGCCTTCTTCGCGGCCGTTGGCAACGGCGCGGCCGGAGGCGGCCCACGGGAAGTGGCCCTTCTCGACCTTGATACCCTTGGCCTTGGCTTCGTCTTCCGTCAGGCCGACCCACGCCACTTCCGGATCGGTGTAGGCGACCGACGGAATCACCTTGACGTCGAAGTGCGACTTCTGGCCGGCGGCCGCTTCGGCAGCGACGTGGCCTTCGTGCACGGCCTTGTGTGCCAGCATCGGCTGGCCCACCAGGTCGCCGATGGCGAAGATGTGCGGGACGTTCGTGCGCATCTGGCTGTCCACGTTGATGAAGCCGCGGTCCGTCACCTGCACGCCGGCCTTGTCGGCGGCGATCTTCTTGCCGTTCGGGCTGCGGCCCACGGCGACCAGCACCATGTCGTAGACCTGTGGTTCAGGCGCCGTGGCACCCGCTTCCGCGGCTTCGAACGTGACCTTGATCCCTTCCGGCAGCGCTTCCACGCCGACGGTTTTGGTCTTCGTCATGATGTTGTCGAAGCGGTGCGCGTTGTACTTCTGCCAGACCTTGACGGCGTCGCGGTCCGCGCCCTGCATCAGGCCATCCATCATCTCGACGACGTCGATGCGCGCGCCGAAAGTCGAGTACACCGTCGCCATTTCCAGGCCGATGATGCCGCCGCCGATGACGAGCATCCGCTTCGGCATGAAGCGCAGCTCCAGCGCGCCCGTCGAATCGACGATGCGCGGATCTTCCGGCACGAACGGCAGCTTCACCACAGCGGAACCGGCCGCGATGACGGCCTGCTTGAACTGCACGACCTTCTTCGTGCCGTCGGCGCTTGTGACCTCGATATGGTTCGGGCTGAGGAACTGGCCCACGCCCTGCACGACCTGCACCTTGCGTGCTTTCGCCATGCCCGTCAGGCCGCCCGTCATCTTGTTGATGACGCCTTCCTTGTACGCGCGCACTTCATCGATGTCGATCTCGGGACGAGCGAACTTGACGCCGTGCTTGCCCAGGTGGGCGGTCTCGTCGACGACGGACGCCAGGTGCAGCAGCGCCTTCGACGGAATGCAGCCCACGTTCAGGCAGACGCCGCCCAGCGTGGCGTAACGCTCGACGATGACGGTGTTCATGCCCAGATCGGCCGCGCGGAACGCGGCGGAGTAACCGCCAGGGCCGCCGCCCAGCACCATCATGTCGCAGACGACATCGGCCTGGCCGGAGAACGAACCGGCGCCTGGGGCAGGTGCCGATGCCGGCGCGGAGGCCGGTGCCGGCACGGCAGGACCGCCGTACACCGGAGCCGCCTGGCCTGGCGCGGCGCCCTTCTCTTCCGGCTTGGCGACCGGGGAGGCCGGTGCGCCGGCGCCCGCAGCGGCGGGAGCGGATTCGCCACCCTTCGCTTCGAGCAGCATCAGCAGGCTGCCTTCCGAGATCTTGTCGCCCACCTTGACGCGCAATTCCTGCACGACGCCGGCGTGCGTCGACGGAATCTCCATCGATGCCTTGTCCGACTCCACCGTCACCAGCGACTGGTCGACCTTGATCGTGTCGCCCGGCTTGATCATCACCTCGATGACTTCCACTTCCTTGAAGTCGCCGATGTTGGGTACCTTCACTTCTACGATGCTCATCGATCGGTCTCCTTACAGCAGGATCTTGCGCATATCGGCCAGGACGTCGGCCAGATACACGGCGAAGCGGGCACCGGAGGCACCATCGACGACGCGGTGGTCGTACGACAGCGACAGCGTCATCATCAGGCGCGGCGCGAACTGCTTGCCGTCCCAGACCGGCTTCATGGAAGCCTTCGACAGGCCCAGGATCGCCACTTCCGGCGCATTCACGATTGGCGTGAAGTGCGAGCCGCCGATGCCGCCCAGCGACGAGATCGTGAACGTTGCGCCCTGCATGTCCGTCGGTTTCAGCTTGCCTTCGCGCGCCTGCAGCGACAGTTCCGTCATCTCTTTCGCGATCTGCGTCACGCTCTTCTGGTCCGCGTTCTTGATGACCGGGACGACGAGACCGTTCGGCGTATCGGCCGCGAAGCCGATGTTGTAGTACTTCTTCAGGATCAGGTTCTCGCCCTTCTCGTCCAGCGACGAGTTGAACGACGGGTACTTCTTCAGTGCCGCGACGGAGGCCTTGATGACGAAGGCCAGCATCGTCAGCTTGGTCGCATCCTTGTTCTTCGCGTTGGCGTTGTTCGACTCGACGCGGAACGCTTCCAGGTCGGTGATGTCGGCATCCTCGAACTGCGTCACGTGCGGGATCATGACCCAGTTGCGGTGCAGGTTCGGGCCCGAGATCTTCTTGATGCGCGGCAGCGGCTGCAGCTCCGTCTCGCCGAACTTGGAGAAGTCCAGCGACGGCCATGGCAGCAGGTTCATGCCCGCGCCACCGCCGGCGGCGGCCGTCGGCGCGTTTGGCGCGGCGGTCGCGCCGGACATCACGCCCTTGACGAAGTTCTGCACGTCCTGCTGCGTGATGCGGCCTTTCGGACCGGAGCCCGGCACGCGGCCGATATCGACGCCCAGTTCGCGGGCGAACTTGCGGACCGACGGCGATGCGTGGGCCAGCTTGCCGGAGACGCCCGGCGCGGCCGGTGCTTGCGCAGCCGGTGCCGCAGCCGGTGCCGGCGCAGCGGGCGCAGGCGCCGGCGCAGCGGCGGCCGGTGCAGCAGGTGCGGCAGCTGCAGGCGCAGCGGCGGGAGCGGCGCCGCCGGTGGCTTCGACCACCAGCACCAGCGAACCTTCCTTGACCTTGTCGCCGACCTTGACCTTGATCTCCTTGACCACGCCGTCATGCGACGACGGGATCTCCATCGATGCCTTGTCCGATTCCACGGTGATCAGCGACTGGTCCTTCTTGATCGTGTCGCCGACCTTCACCATCACTTCGATGACTTCGACTTCCTTGAAGTCGCCGATGTCCGGCACCTTGACGTCGACCGGACCGGCCGACGCTGCCGGCGCTGCGGCGGCAGGCGCCGGTGCGGCGGCGGCCGGAGCCGGTGCAGCAGCGGCAGCCGGCGCAGGGGCGGCAGCTGCAGGAGCAGCAGCGCCGGCACCTTCAGCTTCGACCATCAGCAACAGCGAACCCTCGGCAACCTTGTCGCCGACCTTGACCTTGATTTCCTTGACGACGCCAGCCTGCGACGACGGAATCTCCATCGACGCCTTGTCCGATT